>OHAF01002746.1_pt1 | contig 12631 bp, 7 predicted proteins | sample 1577041 | NCBI WGS metagenome assembly OHAF01 (sample SAMEA3541495, study PRJEB24748) | human gut metagenome | biome: human gut; feature: human-associated habitat; material: faeces | place: China | collected 2012
GAAATTCTTTTTCCACTGTTCCTCCCTGGCCAGCAGGCTTGAGAAGTCGCTTCTCGCTTCGTCGTCCGGAAGGCTGGAATGCACCACGGCCATCACAATGGAACGGATGGCAAACGACGGCACGCGCTCTTCCAATTCCTGCCGGAACAGGCTCCACTGCTCTGTGTCCGCAACCTGTTTCTCCTCCACCCCGGAAGTTCCCGTCCCCGCATATTTCAAATCGAATTCCAGGGAGCCTATCTGGGCGCTGGGCAGCGGGAAACCGCACGCACGGCCTCTCTTCCCATACTGGCGCGCCAGTGATGCCGCGTGGCAGTTTGCCGCATGCTGCGCTTCAATAATGTCCTTCAGCAGGGATTCCACGATGAGATTAAGACGGGACATGGCTCTGGAATGGAGGAGAAATCGCTATGGTTCGGTTATCAGGCGCCTACAGCCACCTTCCTCTTGAGTTCTCCAGCGCTCACCGTGCAGTTTCTGGCGTCTTCCCTGGAAAGTGTGTATTCCTTGCCGGAATCCGTTTTCACAATCCTGGCTTCATTCCCCGCACCGTTTTCAAATATTTCCGTCGCTTCGCCTATCCGCAGGGTGATGGCTTCCGGGTCAAACAGCCCCTCCCTGTTTTTGTAGGAGGTTATCAATTTCACGGTTCCGTCGTCCTGGATGGCATGCTGCACGTCCAGGAACCCTTCCGGAGAAACGACGGAAATGCTATTGTTCAGCATCTCCAGCACCTTGGCCATCCCGGCAGGCATACTGTCCTGTCCGGCATGGACGGCTACGTCCATGGTGTATTCCACGCTGTATTTGGAATCCCTGGTCGCAGAGGAGTCCTTTTTGCTGGAATAGCTGGCATTCATGCTGCCGCGCGCCCAAAAGCACCTTGCAGAGGCGGAAACGCTGGTATCTACGGAACTGGAGGAATTTTCCGTCTCCGTACTGGCGGCGGACGCGCTGATATTCGCCTTGAAATTAATGTCGATGGAGTTAATGGCGATATAGGGAATGGGGACGATGGTCAGAAGGGGAACCGTAATCTGAGCCATGCGGCCGTCCTTGATGAACTGGAAGGAAACGTTCACCGTCTTCTTCTCTTCCCCATCCGCGTACAGGCCCACGTTCTGGATGAATTCCCAGGAAGTCCGGGCCGCCTGGGCCTGTGCTTCCACACAGGCGACCAGGGGACCGCCGATGATGTTGCCGAAAGGCAGCGACTGCAGGGAGGAAGTCGCCGCTTCTGCTGCTAATCTGTCAATTGCCATATATTTAATTTCTATTTCTGGTTTAGATTCATTGATATGCCGCCTTCCGGCGACGTCGTGAATGATGCGGCCATTCCGTTTCTGCTTCCATCCCGCCTTTCCGGCCGTTCCATTTCGCTTTCCCGGAACGCCGCAGGAGCCCGTGCGGCAGGCCGGAACTTATTTGGAAAACGACAGCATGTTCAAACTGCCCAGCACTTTTTTCTTCATGAATTTGCTGATGGGAATGGCAACGACGCCCACCTGGAGGAAGTTGCCCGCAATGGATTCTATATGCAGCTTGTTAACCAGGTAGGAACGGTGCACGCGGATAAAATATTCCCCATCCAGATGCTCGGATACCCGCGCCAGCGGAGCGGATACCAGGATAGCCGGCATGCCGTGCACGTGCAGCGTGCAATAACTTCCGCCCGCCTCCACATACAGGATATTCTTCATCAGGATGCGCTGGAATCCGTCATTCATTTTCACGAATACCATGGGATTCCTGGATAGGGAAATCCTTGCGTTTTTCCCTGCCGGCGGGAAAAGGGCTTCATCCTTCATTTCCATGATTTCCAGCTTATCCCCCTCTTCCAACGGCTCCGGCACCGGAGCATAGCAGACCCTATCTTTTTTAGTGACTTTAATAAATTGAACGGTCATTCAAAAATCATAACAAAAACTTTAAATCATCAATAAATCTCTCAATGAATAACAAAAATGACCTTCTGAAACCAAAATCCACTCTTTCGGATGGGAAGAGGGAACCATGCCGTTCCATGAATTCAGGGCCGTCCCCCTCCTGCACCGCTGCCTGAATCCCTCTGACGGCAGCCCTGAAAAAGCCTCCTAATGGACAGATGCCATCCATCCTCCGCAAAACGGATACTCCAGGGAGCAGAAATCTTTCATGGCAACATAAAATCAGATTCGAGCCGTGGCCAGGAAGACCACATGCATGACGGAAACCAGCGTTACAAAATACATATCCGCCCGCACGGACGGCACAGAGGAAAAGGGGCCGGCCATGCCGAGGCTCAAAGCGCCATGCGGACACCGGGAAATACAGTCGCGGCACAAGGTGCAGCGCCGGGAAATGCGGCAGGCCCCGCCCCCGCGCGAGATGGCGAGATCACGGCAGGCGGAGGCGCACCGCATGCACCCGGTGCATGTCTCCCTGACGCGCATGCGCCACGGGGACAGCCTGCCCAGCAAACTGGCGGTCAGCCCCATGGGGCAGAACCTGCTGCAATATTCCCGCACACCGTTTTCGGAACTTTTCTTCCAGGCAAATGGAGCCGTGAAAGCTACGGCGAACGCCGCCGCCAGGGCATACCCCAGCGGAACGCCCCACACGGACAAAAGGAGGGGAATCCCCACCGCCGCGGCAAGGGAAAACCACCTCCAGTCACAGGCTTTTTTCCCACCCGGCACCGGATGCCCCTTCCTGCGGGAAGAAGCGGCGGCCAGGCAGTCCCACACCCCGAAGTAGCACAAATGGCTGCACCAGGAACTCCCGGCCATAAGGACGGATACGCTGAACAATGCCAGCATGAAAAACCCTTCTTCCCGGTAAACCGGGCCGGAAATCATCATAAACGGCACGGGAATATGGAGCTTCCCCGTCATCAGCAGGGAGGAAGTCACCGTCACTCCCAGCAGAAACTGGAGAAAAAAAGCGGAGGCAAACACGGTCCACATCACCTGCCGCCTGCGTGGAGACGTCTGCGGATTCAACAAACCTTCCGCGCAATAGCCGCCCCACCAGGCCAGGAGAAGAATCGCCAGCCCATTGACCCCCTGCCACGGCAAGATGCGCTCCCCCATCAGCAAACGGAAAGGAACCAGCGCATCCAGCAAAAACAGAAGCAATACGGAAACGGAAAATACGCGGCTGCGGGCCAGCTCCGGAACGGGCAAATTCTTTTCTCCGCGCCTCCGCCATAGAATGGCCGCCGCATGAAGCAACAGCGCAGCAGCCGGAATGGAAGTCCAGAGCAGGAAAGGCCCCCCTTCCATCATCCACAGCCTGGCCAGACGCCAGGCTTCCGCCCCCCAGAAAAGCAGGGAAGCCTGCAGCAGAGACGTGACGCTCCTGCGAAGCCAGCCGCGACGGGAAAATGAAAAAAACGCCAGGCCCATGCACAAAACGGCGCCCGCACACATCCCGCCGCGCAAAAAATAGGCGGCCGTCATTAAAAAGCAGAACAAGGAGATGAGTCCGGGGCCGGTCATAGCATCGTGGGGCCTGTCTGGCGCCCCCAACATAAGGGAAAAGACCGGTCGCGCCAGAAAAAAACGGTTCATCCGCCTGTTAAGAGAGCCCCATTGCGTCACGCTCCGCCGGAAACGCGAGGCAGGAAAATATTTCCGCGTCGCCGCTCCGTCCGGATTCTCCAAAACACGCGGAAGAACACCGCTCCACAGCGATGAATACTGCGGAAATACTCCGCCGGAACGGCAGGCTCCATGCGCGGCCTCCATTTGGCCGGGCATGGAGCCGTATCAGGATGTTAAATTACAATTTTTTGGTGTTCAGCTTTTTATCCACCACCATGCCGTCCGTGAGCTTCGGCTGGAACTTCATATCGCGACGAGCCTTGAATTTCAGCACAAACAGTTCGGAGGTTCCTTCCACAGGCTCTTTGTCTCCGATGTTGACGAAGGTGGGGTACAGGGCCTTGGTCCCGTTCGTATGAAGCCTGTCGTTCGTCAGGTTCTCCATGTTCTTCATGTTCTTCACCTCCACGCCCACGAATTCCAAATCCTTGGGGTCATACGGAAGAGCGAAGCTCAGGGCATTCACCAGCCGGAGGTTCCGGCCCTTCACGGACACCTTGACGGCATCTCCCCTGGAATACCTTTTCTTATCCGCACTAAGCAAAAGCGTTCCGTCCACGCGGACTTTCTTCTTTGCCTCCTCGGCGGATTTTTTCTTCTCGTCGTCCCCTCCCGCCTTATCCTCTTCCTCATCTTTCTTGTCGGCTTCTTCCTGCGGCTGGTCGGCTTCGTCTTCCAGCTGGGTGGCTACCACGGAAATATCGTAAGCGTCAATAAGGCCATTCTTGTTGATGTCCCCGTTACTGATGTAGCCTTCAAAGTCGGAATCGCCTTTCCGCAGGCCCGTATAGTTGATGTAGGAAGTCAGGTCATTCCGGTCAATCTTGCCGTCGTTGTTGATATCGCCCGGCAAATAGCTTTCCGTACCCGGAACCTTGAAAACGTAGATTTCCCTGCCGGAGCCGTAATCACCCGCGCTTTCCGTGACATGAAGCTTGATATAGCGCGCCGTGGGAGCATCCTTGAAGCCGAATATCTTCACGTCTCCATTTTTATCCCACTGGAACGTTCCTGCCTTCGTCCAGTTCTCCCGGTCCATGCCGTAATAAACAGCGCCTTTCAGCAGCGTTCCGTTGCCGCCGTCCTCGCGGGGAACGTAATGAAACTTCTCAAGCCTGTTAATCGTTTTCAGGTCCATGACCAGGTCAAACGGAACAGCCTTCGCATCATGCTTCGTGTGCCACACATCCTTTTCCTTGAAATCAAACAGCTTCGCCAGGGAGCTGCCCTGGTTTTCCACGCTCGTTTCACCTTCGATTCCCGGAATGGCGAACTCAAGCGGATTGGCTTTCGTCTTCGCGCTGACGGCCGTCCACGCGGAATGGCCGTCCCGGTTGGCGGCCCGCACCTTGAAGGAATAAGGAGTCTCGGCCTCCAAATCCTCAAACAGGAATTCCGTTCCCTTGATGGTGGTGTACAGCATTCCTCCAAACTCGATTTCATAAAAATCGGCGTTCGGGACGGCGTCCCACGTGGGCTTCAGGGTATAGGCCGCCGCGTTTTCCTCCGTCACCGCAGCATTGGCGGGAGCGGTCAGGGCTCCAGAAGAAAGGCGGTACTTTTCAGCCGGTTCAAACCGGAACCCTTCCACGGAAAGCACCGTAGGGGCCGCCGTGATATCTGCTGCGGCCAGCTTCACCAGCAATTGCGGATTCCCGGCGATCACCTTTTTTTCAAAATCGCTGCCTTTCGTTGCGAACCTGTTCAGGTTGGGAGCCCGGTCATAAAAATAAACATTCTCCCTGGATTTGAAATCCTCCAGGGAATTCGCTTCCGCCAGGTTGATGCTGTTTTCCCCGATTTTGGCGGAAACCCCGGACGGCTTCTGCGTCACATTGATGCGGAATTCCGTGACCTTCTTTTTCTGGAAACCGTCGAAATCCCCCACCGCCGGATGAATAGTGACGGTCACGTTGTTTTTGCCGTCCACCCTGGACTCCACCAGAGTGCGGACGCCCCTGCCGGTTCTGTATTCCTCCGTCACGCCATCGTCGTCATACGTGGCAAAGGAGGTGCTACCGTGCGGATAAAGTTCGTAAATGCGCAGATTGGGATTGATTTCCGAGACATTGTTGCTCGGGTTCGCCATAGGGATGATCGCGCCGTTTTTAACGAACACGGGCAGCTTCCACAAAGGAGCGTCAACATCATTGTAAATCTTGCCGCCCTCATACAAATCCCCGGTGAAATAATCAATCCACTGCCCTTCCGGCAGGTAAATGCCATGGCGGACGTCATTCCCCTCCTTATCCGCCCTGGTTTCCTGGTAAACGGGCGCCACCAGGAAGTAAGGGCCGTAGAGGAACTGGTACTGCGTCGCTTTCCCCAGCGTGTAGGGATTGGGATATTCCAGGAACATGGCCCGGATCATGGGCAGGCCGGAAACTGATTCCTCCGCAATGCTGTAAGCGTACGGAAGCAGTTCCGACTTGAGCTTGAGGTACCATCGGTTGATGGAGGTGTAAGGTTCCCCGAAGGCATGGGGATACTTCTCATTGGCTCCCCAGCCGTCCATGTTCAGTTCCATGGGGGTGAACGTTTTCCACTGGAAATCGCGGACGTTCACCAACGGGTTCTTTCCGCCGAAAATGCCGTCCATGTCCGAACAGATATTGGGCTGCCCGGAAAGGCCGGAGCCGATGTAGGTGGGAATATGGAAACGGATATACTCCCAGACGCCGCCCGTCTGGTCGCCCGACCAAATGCCGGCATACCGCTGGGTTCCGGCCCAGCCGTCCAGGGAAATAATGAACGGGCGGCTGTTATTCCCGTAGTAAGTCATGATCTGGGCTACGTCCGTAATACCGTTCAGACCGAAGGAATAGCCCGAGCCTACCCAGGCGACGTCCGTCTTCAGCACGCGCACTCCGGCGTCCCGCACTTCCTTCACGATATCGCGCTGGAGCAAAGCGCTGATTTCCGGCTTGGGATGCAGGTCGGACTGGGTCCACAAACCGATTTCCACGCCGTTTTTCCTGGCGTAGTCCGCCAGGCTCTTCAAATTCGCAATATTGCCGTCCAGGGTATCCGTCTGGCCGTACCCGGCTCCGTAGCCGTCGTTCGGCAGAAGCCATCCCAGCGGCATGTCATGGGCCTTGTAACGGTCCACGACGGCGCGGCCGGAAAACTGGTAATTATTCAATTCCCCGTTCAGGGATTCCTTAATGCCTCCGTTATCCTTCTGGCTTTCCTTGTACCGTTTCCCGTCCTCAAACAGGATGCCTTTTTCATCTTCCTTCCAGTAATCCCGGTTATAGGCGTTCAGATGGCCCTGGTAAAAGGCGAACTTGGGCAGCAGAACGGGAGCGCCAGTAAGCTGGTAGAAATCCCTCAAAAGGCTGACCGGCCCGTCGCTGACCATGAAAAAGACATCCAGATAATTTTCATCATGCGAGAGGTTCACCAGATTCTCTTCCCTGGAGCCGAAATCATACTGCCCTTTCTTGAAGGTATGCCACATGACGCCGTACCCGCCGGTGGACCAGTAAAAGGGAGTGGGGGAAGCCACTCCGCCATCCGTCCAGCTGTTCTGGTTTTCTATGGAAATGACCTTTCCCTTGTGGGAAAAACGGCCGTTCTGTACGCCGCCGCCGTAAAAATATTCGTCCGGCTTCGCCTTCAGGGAAAAGCTGGTTTTGCCCTTTCCAAAAAGGACGGGGGACGCCTGCTCCACCACCACGGAATGATCCTTCAGATTGATCACCTTGAAAAGAGAGGTCTTTTTATTTATCTCAATCCTGACCTTCCCCGTAGTGATGACAACCGCATCGCCCTGCTGGTCCACATCCAGCCGGGAAACCGGCCTCCGGGGACTGTCCGCCAGAATGCGGGCTTCCGGTTCCGCCTTGGGATCTCGGATAATACCGCCTCTGTCATCCCGGAAAATCCGGAAAACATTGTCTCCGTAAAAATCGAGCGTCATCCGGCGGTTGTTGTCAAGCAACACTTCCACGGCGGCAGGATTGATTTTTCTGGCGCCTTCAACGGCCTGGGCCTGTTGCTCCGGAACCGGTTCTTCCGATGCGGCAAGCGCGAAGCCCGAGAAGGAAATGGACAATCCGAAAGCCAGCAGGACGGACTTCCGGAACATGCCATGGTCTATTGAGTTTCCCATTATTGTAGTGTTTTATATTATTCAGCGGAACGGCGTTGCGGGAAGGATGCAAACGGTCGTCTCCTGGCGGGCGGCAGACCGCTTTCATTCATCATGCCGTCCAATATCGCGGTTATCTTGCCGCACCATACCCTTTGTCCGCAACCGTAACAAGGCCAAAGACGGCAGTAATGGCACACAATCGCTCCACACGTTCATAAAATACCTGTTCATAAAAGGTTGCCTTTCCAGGATGACGTTATTTCTTCTCCACGGCAGAAAACCGTAATATGAATCCGGCAGGCTGAAGCCATTATTGTACCCCCCGGCAATACATTCCCCCGGCGCCGGAAACTGCCCGCATGCGCCAATAGGAATACCGCGGACAACAGAACAGCTGAAAAAAGATGCATTCCTGTTTATTGCCGTTCGGAACAGAAGATTATTTTCTGTATTCCCGGCCCGGCAATCAATCCGGAACGAACCGTTCCGCTCCGGACAGAATGCCGCAGGCCGTCCGGCGACAGGGAACGGGCGTCACGCCGACAACCTGAACTCGTTCGGGGAATATCCCGTATTCTTCTTGAACATGCGGCTCAGGTGATGGGGATACTTGAACCCCAGTTCATAGGCGATTTCACTAACGGATTTATTGGTGGCGCAAAGGAGCTCCTTGGCTTTGTCCACCAGCTTGATATGGATATGCTCCTGGGGAGTTTTTCCCGTCTCTTTCTTGACGAGATCACCGAAATAGTTGGCGGAGAGATGCAGTTCATCCGCGAAATACTGCACATAGGGCAGACCCCATTCCTGAGGCTTGTCTCCCTCGAAGTAGGAATCCAGCAGGCGTTCGAACTCCGTCAGCACATCCCTGTTCACATTCTCGCGGGTAATGAACTGGCGGTCGTAAAAACGCATGCAGTGGTTCAGGAGAACTTCGATGTTGGCCGTCACGATGGACTTGGTATGCCGGTCAACGCCCCGTTCCAGTTCCTCCCGGATCTCCGTCAGGCCGTTCAGGAATAAATTCCTTTCCCTCTCCGACATATGGAGGGACTCGGAAGCGTCATAGGAAAAAAAGGTATAGTCCTTCATCCTGCGTCCCAGGGAGGTGCCGCGGAGCAAATCGGGATGGAACAGGAGGGCATAGCCCTCTACCCGGAAATATTCCCCGTTGTCATCATTGCCCAGCACCTGGCCGGGAGATACGAAGACAAGAGTTCCCTCCTGGTAATCATAATAATGCCTTCCGTACCGCAGGTCTCCGCATTTCAGGTCCTTCAGGAAAACGGCATAGAACCCGTAAGCCTTGCGGACATGCCGCAGCGGCGGGACCCTGGAAAAATCAACGACGCTGACCAGAGGGTGCAGCGTTTCCTGCCCCAAAAAGGAGTTGTAGTCCCCTACGGAATCCATGTTCAGAATAATGCCCATGCCCTTTCTCTGCTTTTTACCGGAGCATAGCAGGAAGGGAGCCGGCTATCCAGCTCATTCCGGGAACCTGTAATCATGGTAGCAAAACCTGTAATCCGTCTATCGGAAAAAATAGAAATCCTATGGTAGTTTTGCAGGCATGAAAACAATTAACGGGCAAAACATGACATGCAGGGAGCTGGGCAAAAGCGGCCTGAAGGTTTCAGCCATAGGCCTGGGCTGCATGGGAATGAGCCATGCCTACGGAGCGCCCGCAGACAAAAAGGAAATGGCGGAACTCCTTTCCCGGGCCGTGGATATGGGATATACATTCTTTGATACGGCGGAAGTGTACGGAACGCCCGGACACCCCCACGACAACGAAGAACTGCTGGGGAAAGCGCTGGCGCCCTACCGGGACAGGATCGTTATTGCGACCAAATTCGGAATCCGTTTCAGCGGCACGGCAGGCCCCGGACCATACCCGCTGATCACCGATTTCCGCCCCGGCACAATCCGCCAATCCGTGGAAAGTTCCCTTAAAAGGCTGGGAGTAGAACGCATCGGCCTGTATTACCAGCACCGCATGGATGATTCCGTACCGCCGGAGGAAGTGGCGGGCGTCATGCAGGAGTTGATCCGTGAAGGCAAAATCGCGCATTGGGGTATTTCCGAAGCAACGGAGGAAGCCATACGGCGCGCACACGTAACATGTCCGGTCACCGCCATCCAGAACCGTTATTCCATGATGGCGCGCTATCATGAATCCCTTCTTCCCGTACTGGAAGAACTGGGAATTGACATTCCGGTCTGCGGCATGGTCAAGGATGACAACCATCGGACGAGAGGACTTTATTTTCACAATGTGGAGCTGCCGATCGACCGTAATTCTGAAGCCTTCAAGCTGATTACAAGAGTGCAGGACGAGGCGCACCGGTTTGCAATCGAATACCACAGGTCACTGCGCAGCAAGGATCAGGTCAAGAGCGTGCTGGATGAAATCCCGGGCGTGGGCCCTGCGCGGAGAAAGGCGCTGATGAAAAGCTTTCCATCGATTTATGAGATCCGGGACGCGACGGCAGAGCAGATTGCGATGCAGGCAGATTTGCCAATGTCCGTGGCGGAAGAAATCTATGAATTTTTTCATAACCACCAAGAGGAAGATTGCCGGGAATAATGATCTGTGATAAAATAAAACAAAGTATGGCATAAAAACAGAGTTTCTGATGTCAGGAACTACTGTCTGCATGTCCTGGAAAAGAGAGGATGGATTATGGCAAGCATCAGTTTAATGAAGATTGCAGAAAAAATGAAGCTGGAAAATCTGACTCCTGAAATCAACCTGAAGGGGATTAAGGTTACGTTGCCGGATATCAACCGACCGGCACTTCCTATGGCGGGCTATTTTGAACACTTTGAGGCGACCCGTCTGCAGGTGATTGGATTCGTAGAATACTCTTATGTTAAGAGAATGTCGGAAAAAGAAGAGAAGGAGATGCTGGAGAAGCTTTTGGATTACCCGATTCCCGGCATTATTTTCTGTCGTGAACTGCATCCGGATGAGCTGTTCCGGCAAATTGCCATTGAAAAAGGCGTCCCGCTGCTGATGACCAAGCGTGCGACAAGTTCGTTTACGGCAGAGCTGATCCGTTGGCTGAATGTCAAGCTGGCACCCTGCATTTCTGTTCACGGCGTACTGGTTGACGTATATGGCGAAGGCGTCCTGATTACAGGCGAGAGCGGAATCGGTAAATCCGAGGCGGCGCTTGAGCTGATTAAGAGAGGACACCGTCTGGTAACGGACGATGTTGTAGAGATCCGCAAGGTCAGTGAGGAAACACTGGTCGGAACTGCACCGGATATCACAAAGCACTTTATCGAGCTGCGCGGTATTGGTATTGTGGACGTCAAGGCGCTGTTCGGTGCTTCGAGTGTCCGCGAGACACAGAATATCGACCTCGTAATCCGTCTGGAAGAGTGGGACAAGGACAGAGAATACGACCGTCTCGGACTGGAAGAGGAATATACGGAATATCTGGGCAACAAGGTTGTCTGCCACAACATTCCGATCCGTCCCGGCAGAAACCTGGCAATTATTTGCGAAGCGGCAGCTGTCAATCACAGACAGAAAAAGATGGGATACAATGCAGCGCAGGAGCTGTATACAAGAGTCCAGAATTCCCTTGCACGTAAGCGGAATGAGGACGAGGATGAGGACTAAAGCGGTCAGGCATATCGAAATGTTCGGAATGAAAGCAATGGTGCTCCGTACAGCGATGCAGCTGGCGGATCGTATAAAAGAGTAAGACATCATTACAGATCAGACAGCTGAAAAGCTTTTTGAAAATACGCGAGAAGCGGGAGGAAGATAAAATGGGTAAGTATTGTTTTGGTGTAGATGTAGGAGGAACGACAGTAAAGCTTGGTCTTTTTAACACCAATGGCGATCTGCTGGAAAAGTGGGAAATCCCTACAGTGACAGAGGATAACGGCAAAGCGATTCTGCCGGACTGTGCAAAGAGCATCCTGAAAAAAATGGATGAGCGTGAAATGGACCGTACAGAGGTAGTCGGCGTCGGCATCGGTGCACCGGGACCGATTGACTCTGAGGGCACACTTTATGGTGCAGTCAATCTTGGCTGGGGAACCATGAGCCTGAAAAAAGAGCTGCAGACACTTTTAAATATGCCGGTAGAAGCTGGTAATGACGCTAACGTGGCAGCATTGGGCGAAGCCTGGCAGGGCGGCGCAAAGGGGTATGAGGATGTCGTTGTAGTAACCCTGGGAACTGGTGTTGGCGGCGGTATTATCATCAACGGTAAGATGGTTGCCGGTGCAACCGGAGCCGCAGGCGAGATTGGACATATGCATGTCAATGATGATGAGACGGAGCCTTGTAATTGCGGCAACTGCGGATGCCTGGAGGAATATGTTTCCGCAACGGGTATTGTCCGTATGGCAAAGCGTAAGCTGGCAGAGGATGACCGTCCGAGCATAATGCGCAAGGACGACCTGAGTGCAAAGGACGTATGGGATGCGGTTAAAGCAGGAGATACGGTAGCAATCGAGGTCGCAGAGGACTTTGGCTGGTATCTGGGCAAGGCGATGGCGCTGGTTGCCAATGTTTCCAACCCGGAGATCTTCGTAATCGGCGGCGGTGTTTCCAAAGCCGGCAATGTGCTGCTGGATTACATTCAAAAATATTTCCAGAAATATGCGTTCAAGGGCTGCCGCGGCGCACTGTTTACCCTGGCAACTCTGGGCAATGACGCTGGTATTTACGGCGCTGCCAGACTGGTATTGAAGTAATACCGGTATCATCTGCAAAAGATCCGCATAAAATAACAACGTATCCGGCGCAAAGCCGGAGCAGAAGGGCTGGTCAGGACATTTGAGTGACAGATTAAATGAAATTCTGCCGAAAGAGCGGATTTTAACAGAAGAACAAATGGACAGGCATACGACATTCCGGACAGGTGGTCCTGCGCGCTATTTTCTTGTGATTGAGACGAGAAAAGAGCTGGCGCAGGTGCTTGCCTGG
>OHAF01002748.1_pt1 | contig 12627 bp, 10 predicted proteins | sample 1577041 | NCBI WGS metagenome assembly OHAF01 (sample SAMEA3541495, study PRJEB24748) | human gut metagenome | biome: human gut; feature: human-associated habitat; material: faeces | place: China | collected 2012
TCCTGATCCTTACTTTTGCCTGGACATTGAAGGCCATGACAGACAGCCTTGGTGCATCTGTATTTGTATCTGCAATTGTTAAAAGCTCTGCAGGTGGGCTGATGAATTTCCTTCCTGCAATTGTCTTTGTGATCGGGGCTGTTATCGCATTTGCAACAGGTACTTCATGGGGAACCTTTGGTATCCTGATTCCGATTGTTGTTAATGTATTCTCAGGAACAAATCATGAACTGATGATCATCTCTATTTCTGCATGTATGGCAGGTGCTGTATGTGGAGATCACTGTTCACCGATTTCCGATACAACCATCATGGCATCAGCAGGTGCACAGTGTGAACATGTAAATCATGTCAGCACACAGCTTCCCTATGCAATGGTTGCAGCAGCAGTATCTTTCCTGACTTATATTATCGCAGGATTTGTACAGACAGCATGGATCGCACTTCCGGCAGGAATCATTCTTATGGCGATCACCCTGGTGATCATCCGATTAAAATTCGACGATCTGAAAATGTAAATAAAACCGGGCAGTCAGCACAATGCATGACTGCCCATAATTTTTGACTTGTAACAAAATAATGCATCTTTTGTAACAAAATAAAAAACTTTACTTTTTTCGGTAATTATGATAATATAGACCTTGTATTAAATAAATTATATAAATCCTTTGAAAATCAGATTTTCAAGATACGCGCCTGTAGCTCAGTGGATAGAGCAGTGGTTTCCGGTACCCATGAAAAACCGACTTAGAGCCTTATAAAACAAGCACTTCTTAAAAACTTCACCCTTATTTCACCCTTATTAAATCGAAAAGAGGTAGTTAAAAAATGGCAAGAGTAAGAAAAGTAGAGCTTACATCAGAAGAAATTAAGGCACAAATTACATCTATAGAAGAACAAATTACTAAGCTTACAGAAGATATCAAAGGCTTGAGAGTGCAGAAAAAGAATCTTTCTAAAGATCTTGTTGCAGCAGAGAAGAAAGAAGCAGCCGTAAAAGAAGAACAGTCTATGAAAGATCTTGCCAAATTACTTCGAGAAAAAGGACTTTCTGTAGAAGACGTTCGGAATATGCTTGATAAAGAATCAAAGTAAAAAAATGGGTAGCCAAGTATAATGCTTGACTACCCATAAATTATAGTACATTGTCTTTTGTATATCTGACTTCCAGAGATTCAATATCTGGAAGTAATTTCTCATGATAAATATCATTTCCACCAGCCTTTTCATAAAGCTTTCCCATCTCTAGGAATGTCTTTAATCCATCCGGTGTGATGTACCCTTGTGCCATAAAGTCTCTATGCATTCTCCAGAGAGAACTTCTAAATGATGCTACAGTACACTCATCTTGATTAGTTATAAAGTTCTGCATCAAAGTTGTAAGATCAGTAAGCTGTGTGCTTAGAGTATTTTGATTTGTTCTCAGATCATCTCTGATATTAATGGACTGGTCATGATAATTATGTTGAGACTGCTCAAAATCAGCAATTTTCTGTTCCATATCAGACAACTTCTTCTCTAAAGCTTTCTTCTGTAGAGATGCTTTTGTTTCGAGACCAAGAGTATCAAGAAGTTTCTCCCATCCAGCTTTTAAAGCTATAGCAAGCATTGCACAAAGAAGTAAAGATATGATCACATTGATCTCACCAAACTCATGGATTTTCTGTATCTGTTCAATACCCATGATATACCTCCTTATGCCTTAGTAATATATTTGGCTGATACATAGCCAACATATTCATTTTTAGTAATTGATACTTTGTACCATCTGTTACCTTTAGTATCTTTTGTAACTCCGAGGACATTAACAAGATTGTCTTTATTTAACATCGGATACTCTGGAAGTAATGGATGTTCAGTACCGGGTTTTTTGCGAACATTCAATTTACTTGCAGTTACTTTTCCTACAAATGGATATTTTTTTGTAGTTGTTGCAGCAGGAGTATTAGGATTTTTAATGTTAGATTTTTCTACATACCCTATATATTTTGCAGCGATACGAACCTGATATCTTGTACCAGATTCACCGATGATATCCACAAGATTACCTGCATTAAGTTTAGGATATGTACTTAGCTTAGAAGCTCCTGTAGCGTCTGAGAATACATCTGTTCCATTAGCTGTACAAGAACCTACCCATGCAGTATAAGATGGCTGTACAGGTGCAGTAGATGTTAAAATAGATGTGACAATAGAATAGTCTGGACGACAGAATTTAGTGCCTGGAAGATTAGAATTGTAATAAGATTTAGCAAAAACTCCTCCACCATTTGGAACAACAGTAGAGCCAGCTGAAGTATTCCCTTCAATAGTATAAAACTTATCACCTTCAACTTTTGTGACAATTCCTGTATGTGCAAAAGTACCGTTACGATAGAAGATCACAATGTCTCCTCGCTGTGGATTTGCATACTTTGTAAAGAGATTTCCAAGAGTAGGACAGTATACATAAGGCCAATGTTTAAGGAGTTTTTTAGCTACATCAAGACCGAATGTTTTCATCATGCACCAACTCACAAACGCTGCACACCAAGCCTGTGCCTGATACTGAGGATATACGTCTCTCCAGTATTTAGTGTAGTTATTGTAACCTGCATTTGCAGTTTTATCATCAAGCTGAGAATTAGATTTCTTCTCTAAATATCCAACCTCATTTTCAGCGCAAGCAATAAGAGCATCAATAGCTTTATCTTTATTCATAGTATCACTTCCTTGTGTAGTTGTTGGTTTGGGAGAGTCTGTAGAAGTAGTAGAAGATTTAGAATAGTCTTTATAGAATACACTTCGATCAGTTTTTGTTGGAATTCCAGGAATGGTTGCCTTACTAGAATATTGCCATCCAATAACACCAGTAGAAGCAGGAACTCTTAATCTTTCCTGTAATTCACCGGTATCATTATTAGGATATCGGGCAACCCAACAATCATACTTTTTAGCACCTTCTGGTAGTTGATACTGATACCAAGAATAACCACAGTAAATACCAAATTTATATCCAGCTTTGACAATAATAGCTCTAAATGCTTCAATCATTTTCATCATTAAACTGTCAGATAAATTCTCCTGACATTTATCCTCTATATCAAGAAACACAGGATAATCCAGTTTTCTTTTATTCAATGTTTTAATAACTACATTTGCTTCATTTTTAATTTGAGCAATAGTAGTAGCATAGCTGTATTTATAGACTCCAACAGGAATTTTATTCTCAATACAGCCTTTATAATTAGGTTCGAATGTGCTATCAACAATATTTCCTTTTTCTGTAATTCTTAGGATAGCGAAGCCCATTCCATAACTAGCAACAGTTTTCCAGTCGATGTTTCCATTCCATCTGGAAACATCAATTCCTTTAATTTCTGCCATAATATCAAGCCTCCTTTTAGTCAATAAAAAAGAGAGGCTTTTAATCCTCTCTTTCAAGTTCTTTCAACATATTAAGTTCTGATTCAGAAATAATCTCAAGCGCCCATTCATCTGGCACATAGTTTTTCATTCGTTTATTCATATTATTTTTTCTATAATATTTATTCCAGAAATACAGATTCCCAAGAGCACGAGCTTTATGCATAACACATATATAAGTAGCTTTTGAGTCAGGAGTACCATTCACTTGATAATCATAACCAGAACAATTAGAACATCCTGCAGCTATAGGACAATAGAAACATTCATCTGTACTCTGTGTCCTTCTATCTATTTTTGCCATACAATTAATTCTGCATTTATAACATTCTGTGCATCCTATACCATTATCTACATCACCAATAGAGTACGGTTCTTGCTCTCCATTAAGAGAAGATTCCATATATCTGATACATGGAAATATGCGACCTTGAGGATCGCAAGCAATCATTGAATTACCAACGCCTCCACACCAACTTTGTAAATCATCAGGATCTTTAGGCTGAAAGAAGTCTTCATTATAAAGGGAACAGAAGAAATCACGTTCAAAATCAAAATTCTGTTCCAAGAAATAATCAGATATGCGTTTCATTTGATCGTAAAGAACAGTTGCATGTACAGGTGTCCAACCCTTTTCATATACACAATTGGCATTGATTTCATCATATCCAAGATCGACCATATGCTTAATAGCATCGTATAGAAAGCTGATATTGCCCGGAGCAATTGTGATCTTGCTTCCCATATGATTTCCACGTTTCATCCAATCTGACGCAGCATCGACAGCTATGTCATAACTTGGACCACCATCTGGAAAAACTCGACAGGAATCATGTAATTCTTTATTCCCATCAATAGTAACTGAGAAAGATAATCTATTGGCCCACTTACGAAGAAATGCTTGTACTTTTTCGTCCCTGTATAAAACACCATTTGAACAAATAGAGAACATAGTTTTCATGGCCCAAGGATGATCCAACTCTATGAGTTTATCCATAATATAAGTACAGATTTGATCTATAAGCTCTATCTCAAGAAAAGGTTCTCCTCCAATGAAATCTACAACCAATCCAGGAGATTTCTCTGGATTGATATAAGATTTAAAACCTTTTTCACCTGATACAACTAAATCAAAGAATTTCTTAGCTGTTTCAAACGACATTCGATTTTTTCCTTTGTGTCCTTGGTAACAATATAGACATGCAAGGTTGCAATCATCAGTTACTTGAAAAGTGATACTCTGTGTTAATATTCTTTGTCCGTCATCGGTTTTTACCTTCTTAGATGGATAAAGTCTAGCTATCTGGTCCGAATATTGTTCTGTTCTTTTCATGCTATTCCCTCTAATTCTGGAATCTCACAATTACATTTAATAGTAATAGTCATTTCATCAGAATTATTTGGAATAATCCAACTATACTGATGACCTTCGAGGTATTCTGGGATGTATTCCTTTTCCATCTCATTTGCAAGAGCAGCATACTTTCTCTGTAATTCTGCACCACGTTTATTGTAAGACATAAGAGTATCTCCATTGATGAGTTCTAAATCGCTTGGATGTGATTCAATAACTCTCTGTACAATGTCTTTTACGAAGTTTAATTCAAAATTAACTCTTTCAAGCTCTGTAGCTTTTTCTTTATCAACCTTTACGATTATTTTTCTCATATCCTTATATTCCTTTCATTCTTAATTATTTATCAGAAGCTGTTTCCGTTTTTTCTTTAGTTTCTTCTTTAGTTTTTTCTGTTGTTGTTCCAGTGGTCTCAGTAGGAGCTATGGTTTTATCTGTAGCTAATGAGATATTAATAACACTTCTTTCATTGGAGATTTCTTCTGAAATACTTTCAATTTTCATTCCAGTATAATCTTTCTGGGTATTCCCATAAATAATTTTAAAACCTGTTCTATTGTCATCAGTAATCATATCCTTAATAGTGTTTAAAGATTTATCAGAATTGAAGATAGAAATAGTAGCTACAATATTTTTGTTCATATCATTTCCTAACCCATCTTTATATCCTTCATATGAATATGTATCGTTAGCACGAGTAATAACTAATTCTTGTCCGTCTTTAAAAATAAGTTTCATAACAATTCCTCCTCGTAATTTAAATATGGACCAAAGTGTTATACTTTGATCCATGAACCGTTTTGTTTTACAAATATTTTTCCTGATTTACGGGTGATTCGACAGAAACCATTTCCGGTATGGCCTGTTTCATTTGTTCCATCAGGTGATTTAAATGATTGATTTCCTGCTATAGTTTGCGCATTGGTAAGGTAGTAAGAAGAATTTACATAATTACCACTTGGATAATTAGCAGCAGTAGCTGAAGTGTAAACATATCCTGAACCTCCGCCATTATAGCCTCGGTAGTTAGTGCTGTCACTATAATCAGAACATGCACCACCACCATACCATCCACCTCCACCACCGCCGGAACCATAATTATAATTAGTTCCAGAAGTTGTTGCAGAACCACCTTGACCAAACGAACCATTTGTACCTGCAGCAGTTTGTGTAGCTCCATATCCAGAAGCAGAAGAACCACCAGTAGTTCCACCGCCATATTTTGTTGTAAGCGAATTTTCTGATGATGAACCTCCGCCGCCACCAGCGACAATAACTCTAGCATAAAGATCATTTTTTCCTATACGAACATCGGTTGCACCGCCGCCACCTTGTCCATAACTACTATAATTATAAGTTCTTGAACAACCTTTTCCTCCTCCGTTAAATCCACCAGGTGTTTCACCTGTTGAAGTTGTAGCTTCTGGTTGTCCACCAACATAAATATATAAATCCGTAGAATTTTTAGTTAGAGTTATGGTTCCGACAGAATATCCTCCAGCACCACCATAATAACTACTATATGAACCGCCTTGAGCGCCCCAACACTCTATAATATATTGTCCTCTTGGAAGTGATATAGCTTGAGCTGTTCCTGTATAAGCAAAATCCATTACAGCATTAGCGCCAGCATCATAAATTTTATTGTTCATCCTTACAAATACTGGAGCTGCTTTTTTTATTTCATTGTTCATTTTACAATGTAGAGTTTTCTTTTTAACATAACAGGTGATCCTACAATAGCCATTATCAGAATGACCTGTTTCTGTAGAGCCAGAAGGAGATTTAAAAGATTCATTGCCAGATAAATTAGAAGCATCAGAAAGATAGTAAGATGAATTTAGAAGACAGCCTTGAGGATAGTTAGAAGCAGAAGAGGAAGTATAAACGTAACCTGAACCACCTCCGCCACCGCCATCATCATCTCCAGAACCATCAGGATAAGTACCTTGTCCACCGTACCATCCTCCGCCACCGGCTCCACCGTAACCTGAAGCGTAATAACATCCAAAACCACCGAAACCAAAACCAGCAGCACAGTTAGAAGAAGAATTTGTGGTGCCTTGTGAATTAATAGCACTTAAAGATGAATATGAAGCAGTTTGAGATCCACCATATCCATATGAACCACATCCAAAATTTCCCCTAGTACCAGATACACCACCTGCATACCCACCACTATAATTAGGACTACCATCAGAACCACCGCCACCTGCAACGATAACACGGGCATATAAAGAAGCACTTCCAATACGAATATCAGTAGCGCCACCACCACCTTTATAATTGTATCTATATCCACCACCATTGAAACCTCCGGGATAGATTGAATTTGATGCTGATGTAACAGAATTTCCAGATCCACCGACATATATGTATATAGTAGTTTTTTGAGTCAATGTTAAAGTCCCTGTAGAATAGCCACCTTTTCCACCATAACTAGAATTAGAACGATAACCTCCCTGTGCTCCCCAGCATTCAAGAACATATTTTCCAGGCTCAAGGGTTACAGATTGAGCTTTACCTGTATAAGCAAAATTCAATACACTCTTCTCTGAGTTTCCACCATACACAGAAGATACAGAACAAACAGCAGTACAATTGTTATCACATGAAGCTTCACAAGAAAAGCCGCATGAATTATCACAAGAACCACCACATCCACCTGTACAGGTTCCTTTGCACCCGCCAGTGCAGTCATTGGCGCAAGTGGTAGTGCAAGTAGTATTACAAGTGCCAGAACAACCACCAGAACAGGTAGAATCACAACCATAACAACCAGTATAACAACCGGAATCACAATTTCCTGAGCAATTACTTGAGCAAGATCCACCACAACTGGTGCAGTCGTTGGCACAAGAAGCAGTGCAAGTATGTTCGCAATCATAAGCACAAGTAGCAGTACATGCAGCATTGCAATCATTAGAGCACCTTTGAGCACAGGCGCTTGTACAGTCTCCATCACAGTTGTTCCCACAGCCAGTGCATCCGGTTACACAAGCATTTGTACAAGCTCCGGTACAGTCATTAGCACATTTGGCAGTACAGTCAGAACAAGTACTTCCTGAACCTCCCTTACAAGTTCCATCACAATATCCAGAACATCCACCAGTACAGTTAGTAGAGCAAGAACCACCACAAGAACCACCACATCCACCAGATGATGAATGAGTGCAGTCAGTAGAACAAGAAGTTCCACATCCATTACTACAAGCCATAAGCCTCACCTTCCTTTCAGTCTTTTATTCATAAGTAATCCAAATATCTCCATTTTTTCCGTCACTAGCTGCAGGTTCCGTTGTTGAAAGATGAATACCTATTTCAGCTAACGACCAACTTACGTTTCCAGATCCATTTACAGATTTACTTGTATTTCCTACAGTAACGGTTCTTGTTGTTCCCCAATTAGCAGTAGTAATATTAGCTGTACCATCAAAATTCGTACCATTAATAGTTCGTGCGGTTTTTAGTTTTTTAGCAGAGCCGCCACTACCTGTTCCGTGAAATATAATCGGCATAGTTAAGCCCTCCTTTTATAAATCTATGTGTTTCCAACCAGAGTTCGTTTTTACGTATAATCCATATTGTGTTGGGTTCAAATTTGTAATTCTGCAGAATCCACTGCCTGTGTGACCAGTTTCTGCTGATCCTGTAGGAGAAGTAAAAGAAGTGTTTCCTGCGATAGTCTGAGCATTTGTGAGATAATGAGTAGAATTTAGTAGACATCCGTTAGGGTAATTTTTAGCTGTAGAAGAGGTATAAACATATCCTGAGCCTCCTCCACCCCAACGTCCATCAGAGTCAGAATCACTGTCATAGGCTCCACCACCGCCATACCAGCCGCCTCCGCCACCACCACAAGAGTAGCCTGAAGCATTTCCGCCTTGACCAAAAGTAGCCTGAGTGCTCGTGCTCCATGTTTTGCCACCTGCAGTTTGTGAGGCACTACCACCACATCTATTTTGACCTATAGTATAAGAACCAGTGGTATCATTGTAATATCCATCTCCACCATATTCTCCACCGCCACAACCACAAGGATTAGCATTGGCACTTGTTACACCAGCTCCGCCGCCACCTCCGGCTACGATAACTCTTGAATATAGAGAATTTTGACCTATACGAACATCTGTAGCTCCTCCACCACCTCTACCAGAAGAAATACCAGTTCCTCCACCATTGAATCCTGCAGCAGTAGAAGAGGAAGATCCAGCCCCACCAACAGATATATAAACAGTAGTTGCTTCAGTAAGAGTAATAGTACCCTTGGAATAACCACCGTATCCGCCTATGTAACTACTGTAAGTCCCTCCTTGGCCACCCCAGCATTCTATTGTATACGTACCTGGTTTTAGAGTTTTAGATTGTACTGAACCTGTATAATTAAAATCCATTATGTTGTTCTTAGCATGAGTAAGATATATTACATCTGATAATTTAGTGATTTTTACATGTCCATTACCAGAATGACCAGTTTCTGTAGAACCAGAAGGAGCAGGGAACGATTGATCTCCGGCAATAGTTTGAGCATTAGAAAGATAATAAGAAGAGTTAAGTAAACAACCATTTGGATAATTTGAAGCAGTGACAGAAGTGTAGACATAACCTGATCCACCACTAGAACCGCCCGTATATCCGGCTCCGCCACCTCCATACCAGCCGCCTCCACCGCCAGAACCGCCTTCTGAAGAACCGGAACCATTGCCACCTATACCAAAAGTGCCAGCTGTGGGCATTATATTGTAAGCTGAAGTATAAGCTATTCCTCCTGCTGTTTGAGTACTATTGTAAGATGAATTATAGTTTGATAAGCCTAATATTCCACCGCCAGCGGCACCTTTAATTGTCCATCCTGTTCCAGAACCGCCGCCTGCAACAATTACTCTTGCATATAATGAATCAGTTCCGATCCTTATATCCGATCCACCGCCACCAGAACCTCCGGAACCACAAGTATAATTTGACCCACCGCCGTTAAATCCACCATTAACAGTAGAATAGCTACCGGTATTTGATTTAGTTTGTCCTTTTCCACCAGAATATATATATACTTTTTGTGTTTTACTTAATGTAATGGTGCCAACACTATATCCACCAAGACCACCAACTGCATTTATATTAGAATTACCATTAGATGATCCATTCCCGCCTTGAGCGCCCCAGCATTCAAGTTTATATGTACCAGGAGCCAATGTAGCAGTTTGAACCGAACCAGTATAATCAAAATTCATAACAGAACCATTATAATTAGCAGATCCAACGCCGTATATTTTGTTATTATTTAATTTGAAATAAAATGCAGTAGCCTTTTTCATTGAATTGTTTATTCTGGTATATAGTGCCGTATTCTTGCATTCAATAACAGTAATTCGACAATACCCGTTACCAGAGTGCCCTGTCTCAGATGAACCTGTGGGAGATGTAAAAGAAGTGTTACCTGCTATGGTTTTAGCAGCAGATAAGTAATAAGAAGAGTTTAATAAACAACCTGACGGGTAATTAGAGGCTGTAGCAGAAGTATAAACGTAACCAGATCCACCAGGAGAGCCAGATGTGTCACTTCCACTGCTACCGGTAGCTGGAGTTGTTTGACCACCGGCTGGATAAGCACCATACCATCCACCGCCACCACCTCCACCATCATAGGAAGTATGACCGCCGATTCCAAAATATCCACTTGGAGCAGTTTGACTACCAGGTGTTCCAGAACCTGAAGTTCCGCCAGTTTCACCGCCACCATATCCGCCAGTTTCGTTGTCTTCACCGCCACCTCCGCCACCTCCAGCTACGATAACACGAGCATACAATGAATCGGTACCAATACGGATATCGGATGATCCACCGCCACCACCAGCACCTTCGCTTGTGCTGGAAGCCCAAGATGAACCACCATTAGGAAATCCACCATCTGCTTTACCGTTGCCACTTATGCTACCAACTCCACCAGTATAAATATATATAAGTGTTTTTTGGTTTAGTGTAATAGTTCCAGCGGAGTATCCACCTTTTCCGCCCATACCAACCTCTATTCCTGAATTAGAAGAACTGTATCCTCCTTGAGCACCCCAACACTCCAACTTATATGTACCTTTAGGAAGTGTTACAGTTTGGACAGTACCAGTATAATCAAAGTTTAAAATATCACCAGTTTTAATATTACTCATCGCCATACACCACCCACATATCACCAGGTTTACCATCAGTTGTCTTAGGTTCTTCAGTAGAGAATGTCACATTTCTCAACTGAGATTTCATAATATCTGACTGATAAGCAGTTACAGCTCCATTAACGACCGGTTTATTCTTCAATCCATTGTAATCAGTTGTACCCGGATCACCTTTATCTCCATAAACACCTATAACGGTTGCATCTGTATACAAATGATTATTGTTTGTCAAAACAAATTCATGATAACACCACAAATATTTATTTGTAGATGTCATAACTTGAGCGGAAGTCGCCCATCCAGTAGTTGATCTGGTCACTCCCTGCGATTTAGGACTTGCAAGATAATGAGGGATAACACTTGAAATTCCAACTCCCTGATCACCTTTAGGTAATGTAAAATTCAATATAGCATCTGTATCAGTACCAGAATTAGTTACCGCAGCCGAAGTACCTGTTTTAGCAGTACCAATTTTAATAGTTGCATTCTTACCAACTCCGGCAAGACATTGTTCACCTTTATAAATTGCCATGTTATCGCCTCCTTTTATAAATCATTTCTTATAACAATAGTAATGGGAATATCTACAGTTGGTTTCTCGGTTGCTTTTATAGTAATTTGATTTGTAGTCTGTCCTCCGTCAGCTAACATTGCATTTTGATAAGCTTCAATAGCAGCAGATGAAGCATTAGAAGCATAATCTATTTCTACAATATTTGAAGAAGTTACTCCAGATACGGATAATACATAACTATATGGAGCAGAAGATCCAGTCCATTTACTTGCTGTGAGAGTAGTATTAACAAGTGTACTTTTCTTCGCATATGTTTTTTCTGATTTAGTACTTGAAAACGCACTGTTGGCTGTTACAGATGAGTCGTTAATAACATTTGCAGAATCATATTCATCAATAACATTGTAATAGGTATTTGCATTTAAAGTTCCAGCTTTCTTTTTTGCAAGATAGTTAGCTTTTGTAATTTCAACAGGAACATTAAGTCCCATCTGAGATAAGGTAATATCAGCAGTACCATCAAAAGATGCGTTACCAATTTTTCTAGGTGTGGATAATTTAATTGCTGATGTAGCAGCACCGCCAGCAGAAGAGGATCCTGCATAGTTATGAGTATGAGATGATGGTGCGAATGTAGATGGCTTACCTGTAACATTACCCCAAGCAACAGAATTTGCACTGCCAGCACTATTCGCATAAGATGCAGTACCGCTATCAGTACCAGAAACGATACTACTATATGCTTGTTTATGAAGTGCGGTACCAGCAGCTGCAATAGTAGCATAACACTCGGTAGATGTTTTTGCATCTGTTGCAGAGGTTCCACTTACTTCTGAAGAATTGACCAGCACCCAAGTTCTGCTAATACCACCACGCGCACCACTTGCAAGTGTACGGAAACAAGTTCCAGCATACGATCCTCCTGTTTTAAAGAAGGCATCTGCGTAAGTCTTTCCAAAAACATTGTAAATTCCGACTTGTACGCTATCCGCACTTAAGCCACAACGAACCAGCCATTTTACTTCAACTGTCGATGCTAAGCTGCTGTTATTCGTACGTAATACAATTCGTACAATACCGAAGCCACCACCACTATAATCCTGTGAGATAAAGAATGTGGTTGATTTATCTGAATAGCTTGCAGCAATAGTATCCAGTTTTGCGAATCGATGGAATGGATAATTGTT
>OHAF01002752.1_pt1 | contig 12606 bp, 8 predicted proteins | sample 1577041 | NCBI WGS metagenome assembly OHAF01 (sample SAMEA3541495, study PRJEB24748) | human gut metagenome | biome: human gut; feature: human-associated habitat; material: faeces | place: China | collected 2012
CAACTACGCCCCGTGTGGACTTTCACCACAGATGTATGACATGCCCGTCATACACGAATGAAGGCACCTGCCCTAGACGAGGAGCAGATGCCTTCCTTATTATATTATGTACACACGAAGGGGCGTTGATGCCCGCAGCGTGGGCGCAGCGCTAGAGTAGGCGGATCGAGGTGATCGCGTTTGAGGCGACCTCTGCCTGGGCACCCTGTACGTTGCCACTATCCTTGAGAGCCATCGTGCCGAAGGTGTTTTTGACCATGCCAGTCTTGCGGTCGAGGACGATGTTGTTTATGCCATTGCCCTCTAAGACCAAGCCCTCTACAGTTGTCGTCGTCTTGCCATTGGCACGAAGCGTATAGTCTGTATCAGATACAGCTACCAGTGTGACGACACCCTCATACTGCGTATCAGCATTCTCCCCTGTGAAGAGAGGACTATTGACCGCGAAGGACTCACCCGGTGCTATCGGCTCTGCGGGGTAAAATGAAGGAAACATCGACATAGAGAGGATACCCTTCTTGACTAGGTCATCCACAAGTTCTCCCTCAGGCTCACCTAGAGGCTTAAGCTTAGCGTCCACCCACTGAGTAACCTTCTGATTGACCATCTTACGTAGCTGGCTGGTTGCATCGTCCTTAGCGTCTGAGTCTGTGTCCAGATTCATCTCTTGTCCCATAGAGCTGGTAGAGACTTGTATGCGATCGATATTGGTCTCCATCAGGTAGTTGCCATCCTTGACGTCCAATACCTTATTGGTATAGTTGATGGTCTGGGCTTGCTTGATCTCCATCTGCTGACCCATCACAGAGATGGTCATAGGATAGTTGAGCGTCATCTGATAGGTGAAGGTCTGCCCCTTCTCTAGGTTCAGACGCAGATCGTACTTCTCCTGTGCGAAGACGGAGGTCATCACACCGAGGAGGAGTAGCGTGTGTAGAATAAACTTCTTCATCGCGTTTGAGTGTGGATTGTCTGTGATTGCTTAATGTCGTGTACAGTATGCTCTATACAAACCATCGCTGTATACGGCTAGTGGGCATTATACAGAAGCGCTAGAGTAGGCGGATCGAGGTGATCGTATTTGAGGAGAGCTCTGCTTGGGTACCCTGTACGTTGCCAGAACCCTTGAGTGCTACTGTACCAAATGTGTTTTTGATCATACCGGTCTTGCGGTCGAGGACGATGTTGTCTATGCCATTACCCTCAATGACTAAGCCCTCTACAGTAGCGGTCGTCTTACCATTGGCACGGAAAGTATAGTCTGTATCAGATACAGCTACCAGTGTGACGACACCCTCATACTTTGTACTAGCATCCTCGCCAGTGAAAAGCGGACTATTGACCGTGAAGGACTCACCCTGTGCTATAGGCTCTGCGGGGAAGAATGCTGGAGCCATTGCCATCGAGAGGACACCTTTCTTGACTTGGTCATCTACTGCCTCTCCCTCAGGCTCACCTTGGGGCTGAAACTTAGCGTCCACCCACTGAGTAACCTTCTGATTGACGATCTTACGGAGCTGAGTGCTTGTTTCATCTTTAGCCTCTGAGTCGGTATCTACATTCATCTCCTGTCCCATAGAGCTGGAAGAGATTTGGATACGATCGATGTTGATCTCCATCAGGTAGTTACCATCCTTGACGTCCAGGACCTTATAAGTATAGGTGATGGTTTGGTTTTGCTTGATCTCCATTTGCTGACCCATCATAGAGATGGTCATAGGATTGTTGGCCATCACCTGATAGGTGAAGGTTTGTCCCTTCTTGAGGTTCAGACGCAGATCATACTTCTCCTGTGCGAAGACGGAGGTCATCACACCGAGTAGTAGCAGGGTGGATAGGATGAGTTTCTTCATAGTTCTATTGTGGTTTGATTATACGTTGTTTACTTGACGTTGTGCAGGTCATGTCCCATACGCACCTTCTTGGTATGCAGGTAGTGGGCATTGTACTGATTGGGTTTGATCTCTAGAGGCACAGTCTCCACGACCTTCAGTCCGTAAGCCTCGAGGCCGACGCGCTTGACTGGATTATTGGTCATCAGGCGCATCTCGGTCACACCAATAGCACGGAGTATCTGAGCACCGACACCATAGTCACGCTCGTCGACCTTGTGTCCAAGGTGCAGATTAGCATCGACCGTGTCGAGCCCCTCATCTTGAAGCTTGTACGCCTTGATCTTGTCCATCAAGCCGATGCCACGCCCCTCTTGGTTGAGGTAAACGATAACGCCTGCGCCCTCCTGCTCAATAATCTCCATAGCCTTGTGCAGCTGCTCTCCGCACTCGCAGCGCAGACTACCAAAGATGTCTCCCGTAGCGCAACTGCTGTGCATACGAACGAGCGTAGGCTTATTGGCTGAGATGTCACCCTTGATGAGGGCAATATGCTCTAGACCATTGCTCTTCTGGCGAAATGGTATGATATCAAACATCCCCCACTCTGTCGGCAGCTTGGCTCTCACGCCCTCCTCGACGATGCAGTCCGTCTTGAGACGGTAAGCGATGAGATCCTCAATGGAGATGATCTTCATATCCCACTGCTTAGCGATCTCTACAAGCTGCGGAAGACGCGCCATCGTGCCATCCTCATTGATGATCTCAATGAGCGCACCAACAGGCTGAAGACCAGCGAGACTCGCTAGATCAATAGCCGCCTCCGTGTGACCCGCACGACGCAGCACACCACGATTGCGCGCCCGCAGAGGGTTGACGTGACCAGGACGAGCTAGATCTGTAGGCTTGGTATTAGGATCTGCTAGTGCTTTGATCGTCATAGCACGATCATACATCGAGACTCCAGTCGTACAGCCGTGACCGATGAGATCGACCGTCACGGTAAAGGGAGTCTCATGTAACGACGTATTTTCATGCACCTGCATATTGAGTTCGAGCTGGGCTGCACGCTCCTCGGAGATAGGCGTACAGAGTACACCACGCCCGTAACGCATCATAAAGTTGACCTTCTCGGGCGTTATCAGTTCGGCAGCCGTGATGAAGTCCCCTTCGTTCTCACGATCCTCGTCATCGACGACGATGACAAACTTGCCCGCTTTAAAATCTTCTATAGCCTCCTCGATGGAGTTTAGTTTGAAGTCTTGGTTCATATTCTAAGAATACTATAATATAAGGAGCAGATCACTCTGTCTGTGACTCGATCTGCTTGACAATATGGTTCAATATAGGCGGCATCTGATACAGCTGTCTCTTGTTGCGCCGCAAAGCGATGCCGAGGTATAGCATCACCAACAAAGAGACTGGTAACAAAGGTATGCAAATCCAGACACATAACCTATTTTGCCAAAGAGGATTTGCAAAGGTCTTGCCCAGCATAGGTAGGCTCAGGAGCTGAGCAAAGATATACTTGTCAGGATAGTTGTGCAGCGTCTCGACAGTCTCTTCTAGCTGCTGGTAGAGCTGCTGGTACGCCTTGGCAAAGTCGGGCAGGCAATCCAGCCTCAGCCCCCTACTCTGGGCATAAGTCATACCGAGCAGTGCGTCCATCTGCCGTTGTAACTCACGAACCTCGCACAGCACCTCCTCAGAGGTTGCGGGCTGCATGATAATCTCCTTGTACTCCAGTTGTCTTGAGTAGTTCGGGTGGAAGATGCGCCGGAAGAAGACCACATAGGCATCGGAATTGAGCGTAGCTGAGTCTCGCGAAGCCTTGTAGGTGAGGAAAGCTCCCAGCGGTAGGATCACGGCACTCGACAGCCACATACCCGCCCAGACAGGGATCTGCCCACTATTGATCATCTTGAGCCCGAAGGTGTCGATGACGTAGTAGATAATGAAGATAAGCACCGCCAAGACCATCGGCGTACCCACGCCTCCCTTGCGTACGATAGCTCCCAGCGGAGCTCCAACGAAGAAGAAGAGCAGACAAGCCACAGGGAAGGTGAACTTGCGGTGCATCTCCTGCGCATTAACGCGGTAGTCCGAGGCGGCATCGTCATAGTAAGTGTCAGCAATCTGCACCGACGAGGAGAGACTCTCGAGCCACTCTAGCGCTTGCTTGTAACCTAGCAACTTATCCTGATCAGTCGCTCTATCCATCAGCGAGTCTAGCGTATAGGGTGGTGGCGAGGCGTGACTAGACTCAGCACCGAGCAACTCATCATGGCTCAACCGACGAGCTGTTACTGTTGCAAAGGGACGATGTGAGAGTTGATCCTGCTTTAACCAAGCAGCAGCTTGTAGGTTAGCGTTTGGCATTGTCGCGCTCACCCCCGTAGAGACAGGCGGAGAGAGCTTGGTATGGATCTCAAAGAGCACATCACTCCCCACCTGCCGACCCACACTGTCTGCTGCCATGCGGGTACTGTCGCTATAGACAATAAGCTCTCGAAGGTTCTTACCTACGAACTGAGACTTGAGGTAGTCATCGCCCATCATCTCAAAGTTTGCATCAAAGGGAATGAAGATCACCTTCTCCGTAAAATGCTCCTTAATATAGGAGGCTGGTCGCTCATCCGACGCTTGACTGCCTGGGATCAGCGTCGTCTGACTACTGAGCTGCTCAAAGCTTTCACCACTCCTGAGCGACATGATGAGATAGAGCTTGCTCTCGTCCATCAGCAAGCGTCCCGTGTCGGCCAGTATGATGCGAGGCGTGTGCTGCTCAGAGAGGTCATAGATCATTACATTGTATAGGGTACTTGTCGCAGCATCTTTGTCCCCGACATAGATACTGTAACCATCGATCCCATTGAAAAAGATCCCCTTCGGTATCTCCAATTCAGGACGCGCATAGCGTGCGGAGAAGAGTATCTGATAAACTCGCACACTAGCCTTCTGCACCCCCCTATCTAGATAAACGAAGAGCCCCAGAGCGATACAGGTCACGAGGATCACCAGCGGCTTCATGATCTTGCTCAGAGGCACGCCAGCCGACTTCATGGCCAGTAGTTCCAGTCGCTCGCCGAGATTACCGAAAGTCATCAGCGATGCTAGCAAGACTCCCAGCGGCACAGCCGTAGGCAGGACGTAGAGGCCTGCGTAAAAGATCACTTCCAGCAGCACCCCCACATCCATTCCCTTGCCGACCAAGTCATCGACATGCTGCCAGAGGAACTGCATCAAGACGACAAACCAGCAGATCAGCAGGGTCATCAGAAGGAGAGGCAAGAAAGACCTCACCATAAAGATGTACATGATCTTCGGTCGCAGACGCATACCTCTTACTTGCACGATCGTAGGATTGGAAAGGAGTAATCTTTACTTCAGGAGCTTGCCCTCACTCTTCAAGTCAGTGAAGAGTCTGTCTAGGACGGCATTGATAAAGGAGGCACTCTTGGAGTTGTCGTATACTTTTGCTAGTTCGATATACTCATTGATCGTCACCACGAGCGCTATGTCAGGGCAGTTGAGAGCCTCCGCCACCGCCATCTCCATCAAGATCATATCGACTAGCGCCACACGATCCTGCTCCCAATTATCTAGCCGTGGCGTCAGCATCGCATCATATTCCTCACGGTGTAAGAGCGTCTCCGAGAGCAACTGATGCGCATAGAGCCGATCCCGATCACTGTGAAACATGGGAAGCAAGTCACCCGGTAGTTCTAAGCCATCCTTAGCACCTCGACGCAAAGTCTTCAGAGCAAAGTCCTGTATCGTTACCACAGGCTGATTGGTAAAGGGGATGACACGATAGTCCTCTGACCCCTTGAGACGCTCTACCGTCGTCTCCACCTGCTCCACAGGAGGCATCTCCTCGACCTCTAGACGCTCGCAGATAGCAGTCGCATCGGCCCAGTAGAAAGAGTTTGCCGCAAGATGATCATTAAGCTCTGCGGTACGAAAGAGCTGCTTAAGGATATTGCTCCAGTAGTCACACTGCTCCTGCATAGAGAGTGTAGAGACATCCTCAGGTAGCGCATTATACGAGGGATCTTGCTCAACTATATTGTAAAGTGTGCGGAGCAACTGCTCGTCCTGCTCCCAGCGCTTCTGCAGCTCATCGAGCGGATTCTGTATCTCCGTACAGCGAGCGATCTCCTTGACGAGAGTCATATCGGAGAGGTTACGAGGCGCTACCTCGTCCGAGGACTTGAGGAAGCGTCGCTCACGTATCTCTAAGAGCTCCCTCTGATAAGCAGCGAGCGCACGTATCAGATCTAATAAGTAGTAATAGAGGTAGTAGGTGTGACGTAGGGAGGTCGTAAGCGACTTGTCCGCAAGTGCCACATCTAGACGGCCGCTAGAGATAGACTGGTAAAGTTGCTGGAAGACGCGGATGCGTACGATAGACCGATTGATCATATCACTCTATGAAATAGATAAATATAGTAGGAGCAAACAATTCACGAGGAGGGCACTACCCTTCCCAATCTGTAGTCTACGAGGACAAACTCAAGGCATCCACCTTGGTGACCACCATAGATCCGCCACAAAGGTACAAAAAAGGTCTCGGAGAGGATCACCCCAGAGACCTCAAAAACCTTAGAAGCGGTAGGCGAGGTAGCTGTCGGCGCGCCAGCGAGGTATACCTTCATCTAGGTTGCGATCGTAACGTACGGAGGCTGAGAGTGTCCAGTGCGGCGCTAGCTGCCACTGCAGGAGTAGTGCTGTGGCAAAGCCTTGACCCGTGGCACTGTATAGCCCGAAAGCGTAGCGAGTGGTGGGCAGGTAAGCGTAGCTCGCGACCCGCACGTGGTCGGCATGGTAGTAATGCCCCGAGAGCGCGATGCTGAGCGGGCGGCGCACCCCCGTACGGTAGCGACCGACGACCGTGAGCGACCTACCCCACTGCGCTTCGTTTTGCCCCTCTAGGCGACGCTGCTGTAGAGTGCCGACAAGCTGCAGGGAAATGGGCTTCAAGCTATAGCGTAGCGTACTGCTGAGTCGCCAGCGAAGAGCCTCTTCATTGGAGCGTCCCAGCTGCCCGTACCAGAGTTGCTCGAGCTGATTGTTGTAGCGGGTGGTGAGGTAGAGACGTGTCAGGAGTCCACGACTGCGCTCTAACTTGCGGTAGCGCGGCTCGAGGCTTTCGTATAGCTCCAGCATAGCACGCAGGGTGGAGTGCTTCAGCAGGCGCATGGCGCCGTAGAGGCGTAGTCCCATATCGTTGCCTAGGCGGGCGTAGTGGCTTTCGCTACGGCCATAATAGGAGGCGAAGCGTGGAGACATATAATAGAGTGTCACGCCAAGGTCTCGCTGCCGAGGAGTATGGTAGCGCAGATGCTGTATGAAGCCCAGATGCTCTAGGTGCTCAGTGGCTAGTTCGCCTTGCAGCTCTAGGCGACGCGACTGGCTCTGCCACTGGTAGGCAAGCGATGTGAGCCAATGCGACTGCAGCGGCGTATCGCTCTCTAGAGCTTTGTAACCAGGCATAAAAGCTAAGTCATACCCCATCCAGTCGGCATAGAGCGTCTGCAGCGAAAGTAGAGCTCGTGGCATCGTGTAAGCAAGCTGCGCCCCCACCGTCTGCATCGGTATGAGCGCACGCTGGGCTCGTCGCTCAGGCGTGTCGTAGCGCATATTGGGTCTGATAGACTGGATCAAGCCTTGTCGCTCATCGATCGAGCCATCGAGCCGACTGTATGAGTAAAAAGCAGAGTAATGCCACGCACCCCAATGCCCCTCACTCGCAATGCCCCGCAAGGTACGCTCACGCAGTGCACTGAGCGACGGCGAGAGCATCGACTTAGGACGAGCGAGCTGTGGCAGCGCACTAGCACTTGCCCAGACGGATCGAGCGGCGAGAAGACCAGCGCCCCACCCCACCTTAAAGTGTCCGAGTACTATTTTGTCGAGGTAGGCCAGGCGAGGTTCATACATAGCGAAGTAACGCCAGGTGCCATCTTTAGCTAGCTCCTGTGGGTATCTCTGATACTGAGCCGCCACCTGCCACTGTCCCTTCTGCCTGAGCGATATAGCTGAGCGCAGCTTGAGCGGATCATACCACGCATCAGAGACAGCTTCGGAAGCTTTATGGTAACTCATCGCTACGTAAGCTTCGCCAGTGAGTGGCGCCTTGGGCTTTGCGTAAGGCTCCCCAGCGAAGTGGCGCACCATCACATAGGGTGCCACACGAGCTATCGTCTCACGATCCCACCCCGTGATCCACTTGAGGTCATAGACCGATTGCAGTTCGCCTCCGCGCTCATCACGGTAGCGTCTGAGCTGATAGATCTGGTAGCTGGTGAGAAAGGGAAAACGCTCCTGCAGCTCCTGCTGGGTAGCACGGTTCAGGTCGAGCAGCACCTTTGTCTCTTGTTGAGACAGCTCTAACAAGTCGTCCTCCTCTAGCTCGGCGAGATCATCACTCGGCAAGCTCTCGACGAGCCACTCAAGTGGCAGTTCGTCCGTCACGAGCGAGTCGCTCTGCGCCCACCCCGCCAACGGAAGGAGGAGCAAGAGCGGTAGATAAAGCCGTCTCCTACTCTTGCAGATGAACGATCGTAATGCCTGCACCGCCAAACCGCACATCTTCATCATGATAATGACTGACCCCAGGGTAGTGATCGAGCAGTTCGCGGATAGAGACCCGTAGCGCACCCGTCCCGGTGCCGTGCAGTATCTCCACACGGTTAAAGCCTAGACTGATCGCATCGTCGAGGAAGTACTGAACCGCTTGGATCGCCTCAGCGGCTCGCATACCCCGCACGTCGAGTCGGTCGGAGAAGTCCAGCCGACGCTCATGCAGATGCTCCACCACATTGGTCGTACGAGCCGGTTGCGCAGTGGCCTGCGCCTGCTCCTCCTTACGCTCACTGCCGAGCCGTACGATCTCATTAGGCTTGCAGGTGATACGTATGCGACCATTGACCACCACCGTGGCACTATTGTCCGAGAGTTCAGAGAGGATGCCCACCACATTCATCGTCGTGACCCGCACCTCGTCACCCTCCTTGGGAGGCTGTGGCATAGAGAGTTTTACCGGCGACTGACTTTGCGCACCACGCTCTGGGGAGTCGCCTTGCTTGCGCTTGCGCTCCTTACGCTCCTTGCGACGCTTGAGTCGCTCCAGCTCACGCTCCACACTGCCCGTCTGCTCTACCGTCTCAGCCTGCGCCAGCTGCTCGCTGTAGGCGCTGAGTGCTTGGCGAGCCTCCTTCGTCTGCTGACGCTCCGCTTGGCTCTCCTTGATCTCACGGATCGTGCGCTCGATCTGAGCACGGCTCTGATCCAGTAGTTGAGCCGCCTCTTGCTGTGCTTGCGTTAGGAGATCCTGACGCTGCTCCTTGAGCTTCGACAGACGCGCCTCGTAGTCTGCAAGGAGACGCTCGAGCTTCTGCTCACGATGCTCTATCTCGGTGCGCTTACGCTGCCAGTACTGCTTGTCGCGTACAATGTCCTGCACGTAACGCTCACTCTGGATCACCTCCTCGCCGACCAGCTCGGTGGCGTACTCCAGCACTTGGCGCGGCAGCCCTTGCTGACGTGCTATCTCAAGGGCAAAAGAGCTACCCGGCTGACCGATGGAAAGCTCGTAGAGCGGCTTCATCTCCTTTTGATCATAGAGCATAGCACCGTTGACGATGCCCTTATGCGTAGTCGCATACTCCTTGAGATTGCGGTAGTGTGTCGTGATGACGCCCCACGCCCGCTGCTCATTAAAGAGTGCCAAAAGCCCCTCCGCTATGGCTCCTCCTAGCTCAGGCTCCGTGCCAGCTCCAAACTCATCAATCAGGAGCAAACTGTTAGCTCCACAAGCGGCCGACATAGCCCGCATATGCTTCAAGTGCGAGGAGTAGGTACTCAGATCATCCTCCATAGACTGATTGTCGCCGATCTCTATCGCTAGGTGCTTGAAGACACCCGCCACCGAGTCAGGGTGTACGGGGATCGGGATGCCACTCTGCAGCATGTACTGAAGGAGTCCGACAGTCTTCAGACAGACCGACTTACCGCCAGCATTAGGGCCCGAGATGACGAGGATACGTTCGTTGGGATAGCGTAGTAAGATGTCTTGCGGCACGACGCTCTTGCCCTCTTGGCTAAGGGTGTGCTGAAGTATCGGGTTAACCGCTTGGTACCACTGAATGGTTGGCTTGTTGCGCACCTCAGGGATAGAGAAGTGCATCTCATCGGCAAAGCGTGCTATCGCACAAACCGCATCGATGCGCCCCATCGAGAGGTAAAGCTGGGACAACGTCTCACGGCGCTCCCGAATAGGTGCCGTAAGCTGACGCAAGATCTCGATCACCTCACGATGCTCCTCGCTCTCCAGTTCACGGATGCGGTTGTTTGCCTCGACCACCTCAAGAGGCTCTATATATAGTGTCTTGCCTGTGGCACTCTCGTCGTGAACGATCCCTGGTATCTGACGCTTGTGCATGGCGGTCACAGGCAGTACGGGACGTCCCGAGCGCATCGTCGCCTGCGCATCCTCCTCGACATAGCCAGCAGCCTGCGCCGCCGTGAGCAGGCCTCGCATCAACTTCGCAATGGCACGCTCCTCACGCTGGAGGGCTAGTCGTAGCTCAGCAAGCCGTGGCGAAGCGTTGTCCACCAGTCGTCCATGCGGATCCAGCTTGCGCAAGATCGTTTGCGCTATCTCCTGCAGACCCTCACTACCCACCACAAGGCGAGACAGACTGGGATAGAGCGGTGAGACCTCTCCCGCTCCATTGTCCTGCACTTTTGTCAGAAGCCTCGACCACGCCTCATAGCTCACGATCGCCTGAGCCACCTGCGCCAGCTCCTCCTCCGTCAGATAACTACCCTCAGCACGTAGCGTGCCGAGCGTAGTCCGCAGGTCAGCGACACGTCGTGTGGGTAGCTCCATCGTAACGCTCAGCAAGTGTCTCATCTCCCGCACACGCTCCAGACGGTGACGGATAGCGTCCGGACGAGTCGAGGCGGTCAGCGCACCCACCATCTCCCGCCCCATAGAGCTGTGACACTCCGAGGCGATCAGATCTAGTAGGTCGTAGTAGCCTACTTTATCTAAATAGTCCGAGGGATAGGTTATATCGCTAGGCATCGTGTCAGAAGAGCTTAAAGAGGTCATTGGCATTGGCATAGATCACCAGAGCTATCAGGAGCAGCATCCCCACCATCTGCGCTCGTATCAGCACTTCGTCCTTGACCTTGCGCCCTGTGATCATCTCCCAGATGACGAAGAGCAGGTGCCCCCCGTCCAGTCCCGGTATGGGAATGATATTCATAAAGGCAAAGATGATCGAGAGTAGAGCGCATATTTGCCAGAAGGTGAACCAGTCCCAATGTGCGGGGAAGAGCTTGCCCATCGAGACCAAGCCCCCTAAGGAAGAGGCGCCCTCTGGGGTGAAGACATACTTCATATCTTGCGCATAGCCCGAGAGGGTGCCTATCCCTTTGTGCCACCCCACGACAAAGCTCTGTGGCAATGAATAGTGCACCTGTTGCACCTCGTAAATGTCTTGCAGCGGACGGAGCATCACTCCGATTACACCCGTCGTATCGGGACGTATCGCTAGCTGCACCGTATCTCCACCACGAAGCCACTCAGAGCTAATCCACTCGCCCGCATGGGTGTAGAAGTAGCGACGCCCACTAGGTAGGTGAGGCATCGGGATACTGTCCAGTGCAAGCAGTTTGTCGCCACGCAGCACCCCCGCCTCAGCAGCTGCACTACCTGGCACGATACTGTCCGCAATAAAGGGTACCTGCATCGTCATCAGGCCCTCATTGCCTCGCAAGATACGCTGCATCATATCGTCAGGTATCACTATATCGATCAGCTCACCATCACGCTGCACGGTCACCACCTTCGCCTCGATCACCGCACGCATGAAGTCAGCACGCAGCACATCCCGTTCCTTGCCGTCGATAGACCATATAATGTCTCCATCGTGGAAGCCCACCTCCTGAGCCGCAGGGCTAAAGATCATCCCCGCTGTGACCGACCGTGAAGACATCTCCACATCGCCCCAGTGGTACGAAATGCCCGCATAGATTAGGAGGGCTAGAACAAAGTTAAAGAGCACCCCACCGATCAGAATGAAAAAGCGCTGCCATGCAGGCTTACTACGAAATTCGTTGCCACGCATCGGCTCCTTGACCTGCTCCGTGTCGAGGCTCTCGTCGATCATGCCGTGGATCTTGCAATAGCCACCGAGCGGGAGCCAGCCGATACCGTACTCCGTCTCGCTACCCTTAGGACGATAACGCCAGAGTGCCTTACCCTTGACATCAAAGAAGAGGTAAAACTTGTCCACCCGCACGCCAAAGAGTCGTGCGAAGAGGAAGTGCCCCAGCTCATGTATAAAAACCAAGAGACTCAACGCTAGGAGCAACTGCCCGATCCGCATCAGAGTACTCATGAGTGCTACCGTATCTATACCCATCTAGTTTATCGTAATTATAGCTAGCCACAAAGGTACAATAATATTAGAGGCTAACCTTTAGGTAACGGCGGTTGGCTGTTAGCTGTTGGCTGTTAGCTATTGGCGGAAACCTTTAGACCAAGCGGGAGGGCGTCCGTTGTAGCACAGCGTGACGAGTAGCAATAATACGTGTAGCCCTTTGCTTTCTAAGTTCATATGCAAGTAAAAAGCGAAGTTTTTTCTCGTTTCGCAAGCTCGGTCGACTTCTCTTCGGGTGAACCGCTCGGCGGGGTGGAAGCTCCCACCGTAGGGGCGGACCTGTGTGTCCGCCCGTCCTCACCTGAGCGCAGTCTATT
>OHAF01002760.1_pt1 | contig 12572 bp, 14 predicted proteins | sample 1577041 | NCBI WGS metagenome assembly OHAF01 (sample SAMEA3541495, study PRJEB24748) | human gut metagenome | biome: human gut; feature: human-associated habitat; material: faeces | place: China | collected 2012
TTTAAGGCAACCGGACATGCTACTACCAGCTCATCTCCCGGCTGCAGGCATCCTGTTATCTCTGCCTTAAGAGCCTCCATTGCCGCCTGTCCAAGTCTCATTTGTTTTCTCCTGAAAAATTTATTATACAAGCAGAGACAGAACTGTCGGCACTACCATTGCTAGTACCAGAATGATTGCAATAATTGCTGTGATCACTTTACGATTCTTTGGATTAAACATTCCCATTTCTCTTCACCTCTTTAATCTCTGTTCAGGTTCTCAAACACATCTTTCGTCACATCTGTCACATGAGCGTTGTTAGTCAGCGGATCACGGTCTGCATAGTCAAACAGCAGTACTTTTCCATCTGCAAATACTTCCACATGTGCATTCTTTGCCACTTTTTCCCGTTTTCTGAAGTCCCATATCTGTCTCTCAAAAGGCTTCTGGTCTCTGGCAAAGCCGGGACGGCTTTTCAGGTTTTCTCTCAGATAGAGATCATATACCATTTGGTCTTTTACCTGATCCACGGAAATCTCCGGCATATCCTCCAGAAATTCCAGCAGAATCTCATATCTTCGCATTCTTGTATGAGAAATGTCACCATAGCCTTTTTCCATGTAAAAACTGCCCAGTCTCTCGTAAATTGAGAAAGCATCCGGGAAAAATTTTTCCAGATATTCAAGTGTATTCTGGAATTGTCCACTATTATAATACACTTCCACCATATTTTCCACAGTTTTCAGCTTCAAAACATGGTCATAATCCAGCCACTTCGTGGAAAGTACCTCATAAGGCTCCTGTGTTTTGTATACAATACCATATTCCCTGCACATCTCCATCATATGGGAACCCTTTAACACCTTCAAAAAGCCCAGCTGAAGCTGCTGTGGTTTCAGTGCATAAACATCATTAAAGGAATACCGGAAGCTGTCGTAATCTTCATAGGGAAGTCCTGCAATCAGATCCAGATGCTGATGGATATTTCCAAAGCTATGGATTCTGTCAACAATTCCTTTAAGTTTTTCAAAATCCATAGTTCTGTGAATTGCCTTAATCGTGTCCGGATTTGTTGACTGTACTCCGATCTCCAGCTGAATCAGACCCGGGCGCATGGTGGACATTTCCTGCAGTTCCTCTTCTCTTAACAGATCTGCTGAAATCTCAAAATGGAAGTTTGTCACACCATTATCGTGTTCATTAATATACTTCCAGATTGCCATTGCATGATCGTGTTTACAGTTAAAGGTACGGTCTACAAACTTTACCTGCGGAACCTTATTGTCTATAAAAAACTGCAGCTCTTTCTTCACTGTCTCTGTATCTCTGAAACGCAGTTTCTTATCAATGGAAGAAAGACAGTAACTGCAGGAGAAAGGACATCCTCTGCTGCTTTCATAATAAATGATCCGGTTCTTAAACTCGGACAGATCTTTGTAAATAAATGGAATACTGCTTAAGTCCATGATCCGGCGCCATCCATTATGTATGATCTGATCTCCGTCTCTGTAACAGATTCCTGTCATATCTTTCAAATCCTGCGGATTTTTTTCCACATAATATCCGGCAAGTTCTTTAAATGTTTCTTCACCTTCCCCGACCATAACACCTTTAAATTCTGAGTTTTCTGTCAGGAATTTCTCCGCATCATAAGAAACTTCCGGACCGCCGGCCCAGAAGTCGGCGCCCGGAAGAATCTTTATCAGATCTGCCATCAGTTCTTTTACAAAAGAAAGGTTCCAGATATAACAGGACACGCATACCACATCAGGATGCTCCAGATAAATATCACGCATGATATCATCTTTCTGCTGGTTGATGGTATATTCCTTTAATACAATATGATCTGCGTAATCGGATGCATATGCCTGCAGATCATAAACAGCAAGATTGGAATGAATATATTTTGCATTGCATGCCACTAATAAAATCTTCATAAATCTTTAGCCTTCCAATGCACTCTTCAGCTCTTCTTTGGAAGTAAGACCTACGAAGCGTTTCACTTCCGCACCGTCTTTAAACAGGATCAGTGTCGGAATGCTGACTACACGAAACTGCTGTGCAAGTGCCATATTCTGATCTACGTCTACTTTTCCTACTGCGTATCCCTCTTCTGCCAGTTCTTCTACAACCGGACCCTGACGCATACATGGACCACACCATGTTGCCCAGAAATCTATAAGAACCGGTTTCTCAGATTTTAATACTTCTGTTTCAAAATTTGCTGTTGTAATCTCTTTTGCCATGATTTATATCTCCTTTGCTTATTCTTTATAAAAATTTGCAATGTAAGTTCTCTGGTTTTATAATATCAACACTATAACCCTGTTAAATTTTCAGTTTTTATTTTAGATTTTTTATTTTAAAGATCTTACATACTTCCCTGCATTAATACCTGCCTGTGCTCCCTCATACACAGCTTTCGCCACCTGAAGAAGTCCACCTGTACAGTCACCTGCCGCATAGAGTCCCGGGATGGTTGTTTCCATATTTTCATTAACTTTAATGTTGCCTTTTTCCGTAAGTTCAGCTCCCATCTGGCGGGCAATCTCAGTACTGCCTGCAGTTCCCATTGCAATAAATACACCCTCTGCAGGACAGAAATCATTTGCCTGCTGACCTGCTCCTGCCTTTATTTCCTCTGCCTGCACATCAGGTTCAAGACGGATTCCGGATACCAGATCATCGCCCTCTACAGACTGGATCTTCATTGTGTTTACACTGATATTTTCTTCAGGTGTAAATTCCGGTTCTTCACCGTTTGTATAAATGGTTACTGTAGAAGCAGTATTAGACAATTCCTTTGCTTCATGCATGGCGAAATCACCGTTTCCAAGAACTGCTACATCCTTGCCTCTGTAAAAGAAAGCATCGCAGATTGCACAGTAGCTGACACCTTTTCCCTCAAATTCTTTAACACCCGGGATCTTCGGTGCAGCGCGCTTACTTCCTGTTGCAAGAATCAGACTCTGAGTCTCGAATTCACCTTCTGTAGTTTTTACCACAAAAGTATCAAACCCGCCGACTCCCAGAACCTGTGCATCCAATATTCGTACGCCCAGTGCTTTCGCCTGAGCGATTCCTGTATCATATAATTCCTGACCGGACAGCGGATGTTCCAGTCCGTAATAGTTTTCTATTTTCTCTGCTTTTTCCAAAGCACCGATCCCATTATTGATCACCAGGGGATCCAGATTTCCACGAACTGCATAAAGCGCAGCGGAAATTCCTGCAGGTCCGGCACCTATGATTATCACTTTTTCCAAATTCTGTCACCTGCTCTCTGTTATTATTTTCAATATACTGTGATATATCATCGTTACTGTTCACTCTGTTCTCAGTAACTTATTATCAGCTATTGTTACTATACTACGTTTTCTGAAAAAAATCCATGATTTTATTTGGATAATTTTGGTATAATTTGGTTAAGGTCCCCACCCACTGCTTATTGCTTGGTATCACTTTCAAGCTGAACTTCCAGGACGATGAAAACGATGCGCAGAAGAGCGTAAACGCCTACAATAAATGCGTTGACGACGGCTGCAAAGTCTTCCTCGGCCCGTTTACTTCCATCCCCTGCGTATCCGTTGTGGAAGAGGCGGCGTCAAACAACATGTTCCTGATCACGCCTTCCGCTACGGCGAAAGACTGCATTTCCAGCGATAACGCCGTACGCGTTTGCTTCAACGACCCGAACCAGGGCAATGCTTCCGCGCAGTACATCGCGGACAACAACCTTGCGAAAAAGATTGCCGTCATCTATGACAGTTCCGACGTTTACTCCTCCGGTATCTACGAGACGTTCGACGCCACCGCCAAGGAAAAGGGACTGGAACCGCTTGCCGGTGTGATTACACTGCAGATGATAAAAACGCCGCTCATAGAAGAGGCGGCAAAATATGTGGATGCCGAAAAGAGAGTTACAACCGCCGAGGAGGCGATTGCGGGAGCGTCGGATATTATTGCGGAGTCCATCTCTGACGAGGCGGATTACCGTACGCACATCCGTGACCTCACGGTGAAAAAAGGCCGGATGACCTCTACTGCCAAAGACCCGGAGACGGAATCCGTCTATGAGATGTATTACGATTTTGACGAGCCGGTGGCAAAGCTTGCCGGACACCGGATTCTGGCGGTGAACCGCGGAGAAAAAGAAAAATTCCTCACCGTGAAGATCGAAGCGCCGCAGGAGGACATTCTGCGCTATCTGGAGAAAAAGGTGATTGTCCGGGACAACCCGCAGACGAATGAGGTGCTGCGCGATGTGGTGAGAGACGCCTATGACCGTCTGATTGCACCGGCGATCGAGCGCGAGATCAGGAGTAACCTGACCGAGCGTGCGGAGGACGGCGCCATCCGTGTATTCGGAAAGAACTTAGAGCAGCTGCTGATGCAGCCGCCGATTGCCGGACAGGTGGTGCTCGGATGGGACCCGGCGTTTCGGACAGGCTGTAAGCTTGCTGTGGTAGATCCGACCGGAAAAGTGCTTGATACGACGGTGATTTATCCGACGGCTCCGCAGAATAAAGTGGCGGAGGCAAAAGCGGTATTAAAGAAATTGATTGCCAAATATCACATTACCCTGATTTCCCTTGGAAACGGAACGGCATCGCGGGAATCCGAACAGATCATTGTGGACCTGTTAAAGGAACTTCCGGTAAAAGTACAGTACATTATTGTCAATGAGGCGGGCGCGTCAGTCTATTCTGCCAGCAAGCTTGCCACGGAGGAATTCCCGAATTTTGACGTGGGACAGCGAAGCGCAGCGTCCATGGCGCGCCGTCTGCAGGATCCGCTGGCGGAGCTTGTTAAAATCGATCCGAAGTCCATCGGTGTGGGACAGTATCAGCATGACATGAACCAGAAAAAGCTGGGCGAAGCACTTGGCGGCGTGGTCGAGGATTGCGTGAACAAAGTCGGCGTGGATTTGAATACTGCATCGGCATCGCTTCTGGAATACGTCTCCGGCATCAGCAAGACGCTGGCAAAAAATATTGTGGCATATCGGGAGGAAAACGGCAGATTCACATCCCGTGCCGGACTTTTGAAGGTGCCGAAGCTGGGACCGAAGGCGTATGAACAGTGCGCAGGATTCCTGCGGATCGGCGACGGAAAGAATCCGCTCGATGCGACCGGTGTGCACCCGGAGAGCTATGATGCCACGAAGAGGCTTCTGGAGCGGCTGGGTTATACGTTATCTGACGTAAAAGAGCGGAAGGTAGAGGGCATTTCCAAAAAGATCCATGACTACAAAAAACTCTCGGAAGAACTGGGTGTGGGAGAGATGACGCTGCAGGACATTGTCAAGGAGCTGGAGAAGCCGGCGAGAGACCCGAGAGAGGACATGCCAAAGCCGATTCTGCGCAGCGATGTGCTTGAGATCAAAGACCTGACGCCGGGGATGATTCTGAAAGGAACCGTGCGCAACGTCATTGATTTTGGCGCGTTTGTCGATATTGGTGTTCATCAGGACGGACTGGTGCATATTTCACAGATGAGCGACAAGTTTATCAAGCACCCGCTCGAAGTTGTCAGCGTCGGGGATATTGTGGAAGTGAAAGTATTAAGCGTTGATCCGAAAAAGCAGCGCATCCAGCTGACGATGAAGCTGAACGGATAGAGAAAAAGGGTTGACAGTATGCCCATATGGGCATACAATATAGAAGCAAAATAAATATAGGAATTCTTCGGGGCAGGGTGATATGAGTTCACAGAGATGGAAGCATAGATTCCCGACCGACGGTGATTCTGGCAGACGCCAGATCAGTCCGTGAGCTGCAGTTGCAGTTGAGCCGGTGTGAATCCGGGACCGACAGTATAGTCTGGATGAGAGAAGAAAAGCATGTTAGGAGGACCTGCGGCAGCAGGGTCTTAAGAATGCAGTTTAACGCCCCGGATGTAGAGATCATCCGGGGCTTTTTGTGTGGCGGGAATAAGCGCTGTTCCGCTGCCGGAATGCAATCCGTTGAAAGACGGCTGACACGCGAGAATACCTCGAATTCCTGCAGAGAAAAGGAGACGAGTCATTATGGACACAAACAGTACAATCACAGGTAGGACAACAACAAACAGTATTTCGAGCGTTCGCTACATGAGCGTCACGGCAATGCTTTCCGCAGTAGCATTTATTTTAATGTTCCTGGATTTTTCCGTTCCGTTTATGCCGGCTTTCATCAAGATGGATCTCTCAGAGCTCCCGGCACTGATCGGTGCATTTTCCATGGGACCGGTATGCGGCATTCTGATCTGTCTGATCAAGAATGTGCTTCATCTGTTTATTACAACAACCGGCGGCGTCGGTGAGCTTTCCAACTTCCTTCTGGGCGTAGCATTCGTACTTCCGGCAGGATTGATTTACCGCCACAAAAAGAGCCGCAGAAGCGCATTGATTGGATCCCTGCTCGGTGCGGTGATCATGGGTGTATTTTCCGTGGTATCCAACTACTTCCTGGTATATCCGGTATACTACAACTTTATGCCGGAAGAAGCTGTGCTCGGCGCTTATCAGGTGATCGTACCATCCGTGAAGAGCATTCTGCAGTGCCTGGTGTGCTTCAATATGCCGTTTACCATCGTGAAGGGACTGTTTTCCGTGGTAATCACATTCCTGGTATACAAACACATTTCACCGATTCTGAAAGGAGCGAACCGCTAGAAAAGGGGCTGTCTTAGACGACAGCCCCTTTTCTTTTGGAATGAAAAATGCTATACTAGCTTAGATATAGACAGGAGGGACTGTTATGCCGCTAAAGTTTGATATTACATTGACAGCAGAAGATATGTACCGGTTTAATATGTACCAGACCTACTCCGGATTTCACGGGTGGTTTCCCATTGCGTTTTCCATCCTGATTTTTGTGGTGGCAGGAGTGACCCGCGGGAAGATCGAGGCGGCATACACCGCATTATATATTGTATTTGGCATCGTATTTCTGGTCTATCCTCCGGTGAGTCTGTACCTAAGGTCGAAGCGCACACTGGCAATGTCCGAGGTGCTGCGGGGAACGCTGCACTATGAGGTGGACGAGGAGGGACTGCACGTATCGCAGAAGGAAGAGAGTGCGCTGCTTCCGTGGGAGCAGATCTATAAAATGGTCGCGACGAAGCACAACGTTCTGGTGTACAGCAGCCGGATCAATGCCTATGTCATTCCGAGAGCACAGCTGGGGGAAAGCTACGCGGCACTGCAGACACAGGCTGCGGCACATCTGCCGGCGTACCGTTTGAAGATGAAGTAGAGAATGGGGATTTTAAAATATGACAGAAAAGATCTATGAAACATATTCGCCGGAGGAGACGCACGCGCTTGGGAAACGCCTGGGCGCGGAGGCAAAGCCCGGCGACGTCTATACGCTGGTGGGAGATCTGGGCGTCGGAAAGACAGTTTTCACACAGGGAATTGCGGAAGGACTTGGCATCACGGAGCCGGTCTCCAGCCCGACCTTTACGATCGTGCAGGTATATGAGGAGGGCAGGATGCCGTTTTATCATTTCGACGTTTACCGCATCGGGGACATCGAGGAGATGGATGAGATCGGCTACGAGGATTATTTCTACGGGGATGGTCTGTGCATGATCGAGTGGGCGAATCTGATCGAAGAGATTCTGCCGGAGCGGCGCAGCGAAGTTACTATAGAAAAAGATCTGGAAATGGGATTTGATTATCGCAGAATTACCATAAGAGAGCATCAGGAGGACAGAAAATGAAAATATTAGGATTGGACAGTTCCGGTCTGGTGGCGAGCGTTGCAATCGCGGAGGATGACAACCTTCTGGGAGAATATACCGTAAACTATAAAAAGACACATTCACAGACCCTTCTTCCCATGCTGGATGAGGTGGCGCGCATGATCGAACTGGATCTTTCGAGTATCGATGCAATCGCGGTTGCAGGCGGACCGGGCTCATTTACGGGACTTCGGATTGGTTCGGCGACGGCAAAAGGTCTGGGACTCGCGTTGGAGAAGCCGATCCTCAATGTGCCGACGGTGGACGCACTTGCATACAATCTGGTGGGACACCGGGATATGGTATGCCCGCTTATGGACGCAAGAAGAAATCAGACTTATACCGGTTTGTACCGTTTTGATGGAAACGACATGCAGGTGCTGCGCGGAGAGTGTGCCGTGGGAATCGATGAGATTGCGGCGGACATCAACAGCAGAGGTGAGGCGGTCGTATTTTTGGGAGACGGTGTACCGGTTTTTAAGGCATATATGGAGGAACAGCTTACGGTGCCGCATTCCTATGCGCCCGCACATCTGAACAAGCAGCGGGCCGGCGCGGTTGCTGTGCTTGGCATGCAGTATTACAGAGAGGGAAAAATGGAGAGCGCGGCGGAACACCGCCCGGAATATCTCCGGCTGTCCCAGGCGGAAAGAGAGCGCAAGGAGCAGGAAGCCGCAAAAGGAAAGGAAAACATATGAGTATCATCCGGAGCATGAGGGCAGAAGATGCGACGAAGGTGGCATCTTTGGAGGCGGAGATTTTTTCACAGCCGTGGAGTGAGAACGCCTTTCTGGATTCGCTCCGTCTGCCTGACACGATCTTTCTGGTGGCAGAGGAATCGGGTGTCATACAGGGGTACATCGGAATGTATCTTGCGGTCGATGAAGGTGAGATCACGAATGTGGCTGTGGATCCTGCATGCCGCAGGCGTGGAATCGGGGAAGGGCTGCTCACAGAGATGAAAAAACGTGCCGCAGACCACAAGATTGCCCGCATTGTCCTTGAAGTGCGCGTGTCGAATGAGGGGGCGGTCTGTCTGTACGAGAAGCAGGGATTTTCCTCGGTGGGCATCCGCCGGGGGTTTTATGAATTCCCGAGAGAAGATGCCAGAATTATGGTCTGTGCCCTGTAATTCCCTGTGGGATTGCACGGCGGCTCAATGATATAATGAATCCTGACGGATTCATATTAGAAGTTCCTAAGGAATTTCGGATGCGCAGAAAGCGGCGCGAAACAGACGATAGAATGGAGAATATATCAATGAGCAGACGAAACGGAGTGATTTATTGCAACCGATGTGGCAGCCTGATCTGTACGGAAGGGGAAGCAGGAAAAAGTTCCTTTCTTACTATTTGTAAAGAGTGGGGCTATTTTTCCGAACACAAAGACGGTACGGTGCACAGGATGGATCTGTGCGAATCGTGTTATGACGCCTGGGTGCGGACGTTTGCCATCGCGCCGGAGGTGGAACAAAAGACAGAACTGATATAGCGATAAAGGAGTTTATTCATGTTAGATGTATGCCTATTGGGAACAGGAGGAATGATGCCGCTGCCCCGCCGTTTTCTGACGGCGGCTATGCTGCGTTACAACGGCAGCAGTCTGCTGATTGATTGCGGCGAGGGAACACAGGTGGCGATCAAGGAAAAGGGACTGACGTTTAAGCCCATTGATGTCATCTGTTTTACCCATTACCACGGAGATCACATCGGCGGACTGCCGGGACTGCTTCTCACCATGGGAAATGCGGACAGAACCGAGCCGCTGACCATGATCGGTCCGCGGGGGTTGGAGCGGGTGGTGAACGCGCTCCGGGTGATTGCTCCGGAACTTCCGTTTGAAATACGTTTTATTGAGATTACGGAACCGGAAATGCGGCTTGAACTCAATGGATACTGTATACATGCATTTCGTGTCAATCATAATGTTACCTGTTACGGTTATTCGGTCGAAATAAAACGTGCAGGGAAGTTTGACGTGGAGAGAGCGCGTGCGGCGGCAATTCCGCAGAAATACTGGAGCCGTCTGCAGAAGGGAGAGATCCTGTCCGGGGAAGACGGAACGGTCTATACGCCGGAGATGGTGCTCGGACCAGCCAGACGCGGCATCAAGATGACGTACTGCACGGACACCAGACCGACAGAATCGATCGTGGCAGCGGCAGAGGGATCGGATCTTTTTATCTGCGAGGGAATGTATGCGGAGCCGGAGAAGCTCGTCAAGGCGAAGCAGTACAAACACATGACATTCTATGAGGCAGCAGACATGGCGAAGAGAGCCGGCGTCAGGGAAATGTGGCTGACCCATTACTCCCCGTCTCTGGTGCACGCGGAGAACTATCTGCCCCAGGTGCGTGAGATTTTCCCGGATGCGTTTTTGGGAAAAGACGGGAAAAACGTGGAATTGATGTTTGAGGATGAGAACTAAAGAAAAAGGGAGGTTGTCATAATGAAGAAGAGTGGCGTGATTAAGGCAGTGATAACAATACTGATCATTTTACTGATTGTGGGCGTGTATTACTTTTTTACGACACAGAGACGGACATCGGTGGAAGATACGGTGGAGCTGACAGAGATACAAAAGCTCATCACGAAGAATCTGGATACCAACTATCCGGCAACTCCGCGTGAGGTTGTGAAGTATTACAACCGTATTCTGGAGTGCTTCTATGATGATACCTATACGGACGATGAACTGGAGTCGCTGGCGGATCAGGCGAGAAAGCTGCTGGACGACGAACTGTTGGAGAACAATCCGCGGGATCAGTATCTTTCCGACCTGAAAGCGGATATTGAAGATTACCACAACAAATCAAAAACGATTCGCAGCAGCAATGTCTGCGACAGCAATGATGTAGTGTATCAGACGGTGGACGGGAGAGAGTGCGCTTATGTGACGGCGTCTTATTTTATGAATGAGAACAACAGCTTCGACCGTACCAACGAAATGTATGTTTTGAGAAAAGATGACGATGGAGACTGGAAGATTCTGGTATTCTATCAGGTGGAGGGAGATTCTTCCGATGAACAGTAATGAGATAAAAATATTGGCGATTGAAAGCTCGTGCGATGAGACGGCAGCAGCGGTTGTCGTGAATGGAAGGGATGTCAGATCAAATGTGATATCCTCCCAGATTGCATTGCATACCTTGTATGGCGGCGTTGTTCCGGAGATTGCCTCGCGCAAACACATTGAAAAAATCAATCAGGTGATTGGACAGGCACTTTCGGATGCGGGGATGACGCTGGATGATATGGATGCGATCGGTGTCACCTACGGCCCGGGGCTTGTTGGAGCACTGCTTGTCGGAGTGGCGGAGGCAAAAGCCATCAGCTATGCCAAAAAGCTGCCGCTGGTGGGCGTGCATCATATCGAGGGGCATATCAGCGCCAATTACATAGAGAACAAAGATCTGGAGCCGCCTTTTCTATGCCTGGTGGTGTCCGGCGGACATACGCATCTTGTCAAAGTGCTTGATTATGGAAAATACGAGATCCTTGGAAAAACGAGGGACGACGCGGCGGGAGAGGCTTTTGACAAAGTGGCGCGCGCCATTGGACTCGGCTATCCGGGCGGACCGAAGATTGAAAAAGTGGCGCATGAGGGGAATCCGCATGCGGTAGAGTTCCCGCGCGCCAAAATCGTGGACGGCCCGTATGACTTCAGCTTCAGCGGCTTGAAGTCTGCGGTGCTCAACTATTTAAACGGTTGTAAAATGAAGAACATTCCGATCGTACAGGCGGATATTGCGGCGTCCTTCCAGAAAGCGGTGACGGACGTGCTGATCGGAAATGCCATGAAAGCGATTGATGAATTCGGAATGGACAAATTTGCGATTGCGGGTGGAGTTGCGTCCAACGGCACCCTGCGTGAGGGAATGCGTGCGGCGTGCGAGAAGAAGGGCGTGGCATTTTATCATCCGTCGCCGATTCTCTGCACCGATAATGCGGCGATGATCGGTGCGGCGGCATATTATGATTTCATGCGCGGTCAGAGGGACGGACTGGATTTGAATGCGGTCCCGAATCTGAAGCTGGGGGAGCGATAGTGGAAAAAATAACAGCAGTGGTACTTGCAGCCGGGGCGGGAAAACGGATGCACAGTGATGTGCACAAGCAGTATATGATGCTTGCCGGCCGCCCGGTGCTTTTTTATGCGCTGCAGGCGTTTGCAGAGAGCGCGGTAACCGACATTGTCGTCGTAGTGGGGGCAGGAGAGATTGATTACTGCAGAAAAGAGATTATTGAAAAATATCATATCCAAAAGGTCTGTGCGGTCGTGGAAGGCGGGCGGGAACGCTACCATTCTGTGTATGAAGGGCTTAAGGCGGCGGACGGGAGCGATTACGTGCTGATCCATGACGGGGCGAGACCGCTTGTTACCGCCGATATCATCAGCCGGTCCATAGCGTGCGTCAGAGAGGGGGATTCCTGCGTGGTGGGAATGCCGGTAAAGGACACGATCAAAGTGGTCGGGGTGGATGGCTTTGCAAAAGAGACGCCCGAGCGGAGCAGCCTGTGGCAGGTTCAGACCCCGCAGACATTTCCCTACGGACGGATCCGGGAGGCGTATGAGAAGGTGATGGCACAGGGAGATTCTGCCGTCACAGATGATGCGATGATGCTGGAGACTGCATTTGGAGAGCAGGTTCGTGTGATTGAGGGAAGTTATCAGAACCTGAAAATCACGACGCCTGAAGACATTTTGACAGCGGAATTATACTTAAATAGAAAAAGTGAAAAAAAGTGTTGACATTGGTGGAAGCAGATGGTAATATTATTTCTGCACTGATTTGAGACAAGGACACGGAGAGGTATCGAAGTGGTCATAACGAGGCGGTCTTGAAAACCGTTTGTCCGAAA
>OHAF01002763.1_pt1 | contig 12563 bp, 10 predicted proteins | sample 1577041 | NCBI WGS metagenome assembly OHAF01 (sample SAMEA3541495, study PRJEB24748) | human gut metagenome | biome: human gut; feature: human-associated habitat; material: faeces | place: China | collected 2012
GGAGAAAATATGAACATAAAAGAAATTTCTGAAAAGCTCGGCTTGAGCTTCTTAAACGAAGCGGAGCCGTCCAAAGAGGTTGAGGGCGGTTACTGCGGCGATTTACTGAGCTTTGTTATGTCGCATGCAAAGTGCGGCGACTGTTGGTTTACCGTTATGGGGAACGTCAATGCCGTGGCGGTGGCGGTGCTGTCTGATTGTGCGGCGATAGTTCTATGTGAAAATTCTACACTTGACGGTGACGCGCTCGAAAAGGCTAAAGAGCAGGGTGTTAACATTCTCTCTTCGGCAGAGGATGCATTTTCACTATCCGTCAAGCTTTCCGGTCTGCTATGATTATAAAGGCCGATTTACACATGCACACCTGTCTGTCGCCGTGCGGAGACGATGATATGACTCCTTATAACACGGTAAATCTCGCCAAGCTTTTAGGGTATGATATGATAGCCGTCACAGATCATAATTCGTGCCTCAATTGTCCTGCGGCAGTAAGGGCAGGCGAAGCGGCAGGACTTGTCGTTGTACCCGGAATGGAGCTTTGCACCGCCGAGGAGATACACAATGTTTGCCTTTTCTCGTCGCTTGACGCCGCAAAAGAATTTTCTGATTTTGTATACGACAAAATGCCCGATATTATAAACCGACCAGAAATATTCGGCGAGCAGATTATAACGGACGAAAAGGATAATATAATAGGATACGAAAAACGGCTTTTGACCGTGGCGTCTGATATTACCGAGGGCGAAACGGTAAAAGCGGTCTCGTCATACGGCGGCGTGTGCTTTCCGGCGCATATAGACAGAAGCTCTTACAGTATTTTATCGGTGCTCGGCACCTTTCCGGAGACTCCGACCTTCAAGGCGGCGGGCTTGTCGCGGTATGCAGACGAAAAAAAGCTTTCGGCGGAAAATCCGTGCCTTGGCAATATGAAGCTTTTTGTAAATTCCGACGCGCACCGTCTTTCGGATATCCCGGAGCCGCAAAACGAGCTTGAGCTGCCGGAGTGCAGCGCGGAAGCTCTGATAGACTATATAAAAAACCGTTAAAGAATTTAAATGTTGCTTTTTTGCCGAATTTGATTATAATATTGAGTATTACACGAAAATAAGGATGGTCTTATATATAATGGAAACAAAAAAGAAAAAGGCAGCCGTTACCGTACTCGGCATCTTTGTTACAGCTTTGTTTATATGGCTAGTAATCGTGGGCTGCAACCTCTATAAAAACAGATGGCATAAAATAGATTTTAATGTCAACAGCATAACGGTTACGAGAATTGCCGGAGACACTCCTTACGACGGAATATACAATGTAACCGTAAAGGGAACGGCAAGCGCATGGTTTTATGATTCCAATAAATATCAGTTCGACCTTGTGCCGGCTTCGTCGGGCGGATATTATCCCACCTTCTATCAAAAGACCGATACCCTGGTTGTAACCAATAAGGATAAAACTCCGTTTGAGTTTTCATTTACAACAAAAGAAAATATGGATGAGGACTGCGTGGATACGGTTAGCCGTTTCATTTACGGAGCCGAAAATATCACCGTAAACGGTTCTCCCGACACAAGCCACGATATAAGGCTGTTCTTATCGGAATACAGAGATAAAATAACCGTCGTGAACAAATAGTTTTGTTTGACATAACGGGTACGGAATGATAAAATATTATAAATAGTTCAAACGCGTTGAAAAAGCTTAAGGAAAGCGATGCGCATTTTAAGAGAGCCGCTGTTCGGTGCGAAGCGGTATTCGGCGTTTTCCGTCGTCACTTTTGAGCGTCTTTGCCGAAACTACATTAAGCAAAGACGGTTTGCCGCCGTTAAAGGCACAGAGCGGCCGTTTTTTACGGCAAAATGAGTGGTACCGCGGTAATTTTCGCCTCATACTTTTGTATGAGGCGTTTTTATTTTGTAATTTATGTTTTACAGGAGGATAAATAATGAGCAAGGAGCTTGCAAAAAAATACGATCCGAAAAATGTTGAAGACCGTATTTACAAGACATGGCTCGAGCATAAGTATTTTCATGCCGAGCGTCAAGAGGGGAAAAAGACATACACAATAGTTATTCCGCCTCCCAATATTACGGGTCAGCTTCACATGGGTCACGCGCTTGACAATACTCTTCAGGATATACTGATAAGATATCACCGTATGGCAGGCTATGATACCCTTTGGGTTCCCGGCACGGACCACGCGTCAATAGCCACGGAAGCCAAAATAGTAGAGGCTATGCGCAAAGAGGGCATAACCAAGGAGGACATCGGCAGAGATAAGTTCCTCGAGCGCGCATGGGACTGGAAAGCAAAGTACGGCGGCAGAATAATAGAGCAGCTCAAAAAGATGGGCTCCTCCTGCGATTGGGACAGAGAACGCTTCACTCTTGACGAGGGTTGCAGTAAGGCGGTACGCGAGGTTTTTGTACAGCTCTATGACGAGGGGCTTATTTATCGCGGCAACCGTATGGTAAACTGGTGTCCGCACTGTAATACCTCTATATCCGACGCCGAGGTTGAATATGAGGAAAAGGAATCCAATTTCTGGCATCTTCTTTACACGGTAAAGGAGACGGGTGAGAAGCTTGAGCTTGCCACAACAAGACCCGAAACCATGCTCGGCGATACAGCGGTTGCGATAAATGCCGACGACCCGAGATATAAGCATCTCCACGGTTGCCATGTTATACTGCCGCTTCTCAATAAGGAAATACCGATAGTTTGCGATGAACACGCCGATATGACAAAGGGTACGGGCGTAGTTAAAATAACTCCGGCACACGACCCCAACGACTTTGAAGTCGGCCTTCGCCACAATCTGCCTATCGTGCGCACATTTACGTACGACGGCCATATGACAGGCAAGGCGGATAAGGACTTTGCCGATGAGCTTCGCCGCAGCGGCAAGGCTTCAAAGGATGAACCGGAGGTCCTTGACTGCGGCAAATACGCCGGTATGACTACCCTCGAAGCCCGCAAGGCGATAGTAAAGGACCTTGAGGACGGCGGATACATCAAATGTATTGAGCCTTTAAAGCATGACGTAGGTACGTGCTACCGCTGCCATACCGATATCGAGCCCATGGTGTCAAAGCAATGGTTTGTAAAGATGGAACCGCTTGCGGGACCTGCAATAGAGGCTGTCGAAAAGGGCGACATCAAATTCGTTCCCGACAGATTTAAAAAGAATTATATGAGCTGGATGCGCGGTACGAGAGATTGGTGTATTTCGCGTCAGCTCTGGTGGGGCCACCGTATACCTGCGTGGTATTGCGACGACTGCGGTGCCACTACGGTTTCAAAGTCGGACATTACGGCTTGTCCTCATTGCGGAAGCAGTAATGTAAAACAGGACCCCGACACGCTTGATACGTGGTTCTCTTCGGCTCTTTGGCCGTTCTCAACGCTCGGCTGGCCCGAAAAGACTGCTGACCTTGAGCATTATTACCCGACAAATACGCTCGTTACAGGCTATGATATTATAGGCTTCTGGGTGAGCCGTATGATATTCTCGGGACTTAAATATACGGGTAAGGCGCCGTTTGATACGGTTTTGATACACGGGCTTGTAAGAGATGCTCAGGGCAGAAAAATGTCAAAGTCTCTCGGCAATTTCTTTACCGTGCGCGATGTCGCCGAAAAATACGGCTATGAGCCGATACGCTATATGATGGTCTCCTGCCAATACAGAAGCCCAATAAACTATTCCTATGAGGTAATAGAGCAGGCGAAAAACTCGCTTGAAAGGCTTTACACCTGCCGCGATAATATTGATTTTGCGCTGAAAAACGCAAAAGACGGCGGTGAAGCGCCCGAATTCATAGAGAAGCGCAAGCAGGAATTTATTGCCGCTATGGACGACGATCTTAATACCGCCGACGCGCTTGCCGCAATATTTATGCTTGTGCGCGATATCAATACTCTTATAGCCGAGGGAGCGGGCAAAACGGCGCTGGAAGCCTGCGCTGATATGTTCGACCAATTAACGGGCGTTTTGGGACTTGTTTACAACCGCAAGACCGAGGCGCTTGACAGCGATATTGAGGCTTTAATAGAGCAACGCACGGCGGCAAGAAAGGCAAAGGACTTTAAAACCGCCGATGAAATACGCGATAAGCTAAAGGCAATGGGCATTGTGCTTGAGGACACACCGCAGGGCGTTAAATGGACGAGAGCATAATAAAAAAAGAGCCGCTCGGAAACGGCTTTTTCATAAATGTATCAAAGCACCATACCTTCGGCACGGACGCGGTTTTGCTTGCCGATTTTGCGCACGCTAAAAAGGCGGACAGGCTTATAGATCTCGGCACGGGATGCGGAATAATTCCGTTTTTAATGCTGCGCGACGGTAATTTAAAAACCGCCGTGGGGGTAGATATCAGCACAGAGGCTATAAGGCTTGCCGCAAAAACCGCCGAAGAAAACGGCGCCTACAGGTTTACCGCCCTAAACGCCGACCTTAACGATTTAAAGGGCAGGGTGGAGTTCGGGTGCCACACGCTTATCACCTGCAACCCGCCCTATAAAGCGCCGGGCGCGGGTCTTAAAAATCCCGACGGCGTTTGCGCTGCGGCGCGGCATGAGGTCGCCTGCACCTTAAGCGATATAATTTCGGTATCTGCAAGGCTGCTGCAGACCTCGGGCAGGCTTTGTATGTGCCAGCGTCCCGAAAGGCTTGCCGAAATAATTACGGTAATGCGAGCGAATAAATTAGAACCGAAACGCCTGCGGCTTGTCTGCAAAAAAGTGGGCGAGGAACCGTGGCTGGTGCTTACAGAGGCGAGAAAGTGCGGAAACACGGGGCTGCGCATAGAACCCACGCTTTATGTTTACGAAAACGGCGAATATTCGCCCGAAATGATAAGAATTTACGGACCGTATAAGGAGGCGTACTTATAATAATGAGCGGAAAACTTTATGTTGTCGGTACGCCGATAGGCAATTTGGAGGATTTCAGCCCCCGCGCCGCGCGAATACTGGGGCAGGCGGATTTTATCGCCGCCGAGGACACGCGCATTACGCTGAAGCTGCTTAATCATTTTGAAATTAAAAAGGAAATGCTCTCTTATTATGAGCATAACAAAAGCACAAAAGGAAATCTTATAATTGAGCGCATTTTAAAGGGAGAAAGCTGCGCGTTGGTATCGGACGCAGGTATGCCCGCAATATCCGACCCGGGCGAGGATTTAGTGCGGCAGGCGCACGAAAGCGGCATAGCGGTTGAGTCTGTTCCGGGGCCGAGCGCGCTTATAACCGCCCTTGCAATATCGGGTATGGAAAGCGGAAGATTTTGCTTTGAGGGCTTTTTATCGGTAAATAAAATAAGCCGAAAAAAGCACTTGGAGGAAATAAAAGACGAAAAACGGACTATGATTTTTTACGAGGCGCCGCATAAATTACCCGCTACGCTCCGTGACATGTCAGCTTATTTGGGGGATAGGAAGATATCCCTTGTGCGTGAGCTTACAAAAATTCACGAAACGGTTATGAATACCACTCTGTCTCAGGCGGCGGAGTATTACGGTGAAAACACGCCGCGCGGTGAATTCGTTTTAATAATTGAGGGAAAAAAGGAAGAGGAGACCGCGGGTTATTCCTTTGAGGACGCGGTCAATTTGGCAAAAAGTCTTATAAAAGACGGAAAATCAACCTCAGCCGCCGCAAAAGAGGCTGCCGAGGTTTCAAAATACAGAAAAAGCGAAATTTACAAAGAATTGATATAATCAGGTGTGGATATGGAAGAAAACAAGGATTTTTTTGATTTTGGAAGTGAAGATATTTTTTCCTCTTCGGCAGGAAATGCGAAGGAATACGAGGACATTGTAAGCAGCAGTAAAATGCGCGGAAAGCACTACGCCAAGAAAAAGCGCGGCAACGCCTTTACCAAATGGTGGCGCGGCTGTAAAAAGTGGCAGCGGGTTTCTATGATAACCGTCACCTCGCTTGTTTTGGTGGTGGCTATTGCCGTGGGTGTTCTGCGGATAGTGTTTAACTACAACTATAATAATATTACGAAAAACCCCGAGGATTTGGGTTTTGAAAGCGTTATAAACGATAAAATAGTTAATATTGCGCTTTTCGGCATTGATACCCGCGAGCCGAAATCATTTAAAGGACTTTCGGACAGTATAATGATATTGAGCCTTAATACCGAAACCAAAAAGGTCAAGCTTATGTCTGTAATGAGGGATACGCTGGTGCCTATAACCTATAACGGCAAAACAACGTATGCGAAGATCAACAGCGCCTATTCAAAGGGAGGACCCGAGCTTGCCATTAAAACGCTCAATACCATATTTAAGCTTGATATTTCCGAGTATGCAACGGTAAACTTCTACGGTATGTCGGATATAATTGAGGCTGTCGGCGGAATCGATGTAGAGCTTGCAAAGGGTGAGCTTGATGTTATCGGCCGTGAAAACGGACACAGAGTAAACTACGGCCTTAATGGGTGCATTTACGAAATATGTGAGCACAAGGGGCTGGACGCAAACAAATATTACATCAGAACGGCAGGCGTGCAGCACCTCAACGGTGTTCAGGCAGTGGCGTACGCGAGAATTCGCCACGCCGCCAATATTGAGGGTACTAACGATGACTACGGCAGAACCGACCGCCAGCGCTATGTTATGGAGCAGCTTTTCAATAAGGCAATAAAGCTCGGCAAAAGCCAGTATATAAAGCTTGCAAAATCGCTTATGCCCTGCAGTGAGACATCGCTTTCCTATTCCGAAATTTTAAGCCTTGCGGTTAATATCCTTTTGCAGTCGCCTACCTTTGAGCAGACACGAATACCCGATTTTTCGTATCAGATGTCCTCAAAAAGCATAAGCGGCGTGGGTTCGTGCGTTTATTACGATCTAAACTATGCCTCAAAGCTTATTCACGCATTTATTTATGACGATATAAAGCCCGAGGATTATATTGAAGCCAACGGTGTTGAGAAAAACGACTGGTACACAGGCTCTTCGGTCAAAAAGCCGTCTTCAAATTCATCAACTGTAAAAAAGCCGTCGTCAAGCTCATCGCAGAATTCGTCGTCTGCCTCTTCGGATAATACGATTACCGTGCCCGAGCCGTCATCGGATACCGATTCTTCATCGTCTCTGCCGTCTGACGGGAGTAATTCAAGCTCGGAGCCGTCCGTGCCGGATAATCCGGACAGCTCCTCCGATTCGAGCGCCGTTACACCGTCAGAGGACTCAAAGCCCGATGAGAGTTCTGCACCCGAGAAGACTGAATAGGGGGAATAAATATGCCGCAGAATATATATCAGGCGTTATGGATATTTATTATTTACGCATTTTTGGGCTGGTGCTCCGAGGTTGCGTTTGCCGCAGTTAATAAGGGTAAATTTGTAAACCGCGGCTTTTTAAACGGACCTGTCTGCCCCATTTACGGCGTGGGCATGCTTATAGTGGTGCTTTGTCTTTGGAATCTTCGGGACAGACCGCTGCTGCTGTTTTTGGGCTCCGCTTTGCTTACCACCGCGCTGGAATTTGTAACAGGCTTTGTGCTTGAAAGGTTTTTCCACGATAAATGGTGGGATTATTCGGATATGCCTTTTAATATAAAGGGCTATGTCTGCCTTAAATTCACTATTCTGTGGGGCTTGGCGGCATCGTTTATAATAGGTGCGATACATCGCTTTATTTATATGCTTATTGAAAAAACGCCGTTTGTTTTGGGTGTTATATTGCTTGCGGTATTTTCGGCGGCGTTTATTGCCGACTTTACTGTAACGCTCACCGCTCTTGTAAAGCTGCCTAAAAAGCTTAAAGCTATGGCGGAGGCGGAAAGGGCGCTGCGCGCGGTGTCGGACAAAATCGGCGAGAACATAAGCGATACCACAATAGCCGCTAAAGAAAAGGGAGAGGCCTTAGCCGAGGAAAACAAGCCGCGGCTTGAAGAATTAAAGGCAGAATACGAAAAGAAGAAAAAAGAGCTTTCGGCAATGCTTGAAAGAAATTTTGTTCAAAGGCGAATTTTCAAGGCGTTCCCGAATCTTAAAAACGGGCGTTATAAAGCGATATTTGACCGCATAGGCGAATTGAAATTAAAGGTGACGGAAAAAGGCAATGAAAAAGACGGTGTGTGAAAGCTGCGCTAATTATGTTTACGATCCCGAGAGCGACATAATGTACTGTGATATGGAGCTGGATGAGGACGAAATGCAGCGTTTTTTAACCTCACAGACCTATAATTGTCCGTATTATGATTTTTATGACGAATATAAAATCGTAAGAAAACAGAATTAGGAGCGGCAATATGTTTTATTTATACTTAGTATTAAGCGCGGCGCTTATACCTGTACTTAATAATTTTTTTGAGATTTTGCGGCAGCCCTACTCGTGGTGGCTGGTGCCGGTGCTGTTTATCGCCTTCTTTTTCGGGTTTGTTATTCTGCACCTTATTGTTACCTGTATTTGGATTGCTACAGCGAATGTTAATAAGCCGCCGCGCGGCACAAAGGCGTTCAGGGTGCTTGCGAACATAACAATACCAATGCTTTTAAAGCTTGCAAGGGTAACCGTTAAAACCGAGGGTGCGGAAAAGGTGCCCGAGGGCGCACGAATGCTCTTTGTCTGCAATCACCAGCACGATTTAGATCCCGTAATGCTGCTTTCCGCATTTCCGAGCGCTGAAATCGGCTTTATAGGCAAAAAGGATATTTATAAGGATATGCCATTTATAGCAAAGGCAATGCACAGGCTTTATTGCCTGCCTATCGACCGCGAAAACGACCGTGCGGCGGCTAAAACTATTATTGAGGCGTCGCGCCTTTTAAAATCGGGCAAGGTGTCGGTAGGGCTTTTCCCTGAAGGGTACACAAGCAAAACCTGTGAGCTGCTGCCTTTCAGAAACGGCGCGTTCAAGGTGGCTTACCGTGCCGAGGCGCCCATTGCGGTTTGCGTGATAAATAATACCCGCTCAATACCCAAAGAGCTTTTTTGGCGTCGAACCGAAATAAAGCTCAATGTGCTTGAGGTTATTCCGTATGAAAATTATAAGGATATGCACACCGTGGAGCTGGGCGATAAAATACACGATATGATGCTTTCCGAGCTTGAAAAATTAAGAGCATAAAAGATCCCCCTGCAAAATAGCTGCAGGGGGATCTTTTATGAGAGTGACAGTGCTTTAAGCGCCGGTTACATATTTCGGGATATCGGAATTCCTTTTAAGCTCTTCAAACGAATTGTATTCCGCAACGGCGAAGCGCGTATGAACGCAAACCGAAGCCATGAAATACGGCATGGCGAAAATAATCGGTATTACGGTAAGGGAAAGCAGGAGCCAGCCTAAGAAGCTGAAAAACAAATATATAAAATCAAGCATGGTTCTTTTATATATCACCGAGGACATATGCACCGCCTCGGCGGCATCCATATCCTCATCGGCAACCGAGAGGATTGGAGCTGCGTAATACCGCAGCATAATAAAGAAAAGCAGCACCGCCGCAACGGTTTTTAAGAAAAGCGAGAGATAATAAAGGTTTGAAGTCCAAAGCGGTATCGGAATATCAAGCAGATCGTAAATTTTGACTCCGCCGAATATATCGACTATAAGTGCGGGAATATAAAGAATTATACCGAAGAACACCAGCCGCAGGCAGAGCGCGGTTATAATATGCATTGCGCGGAGATATTCTGCCTTGCCCGAGAAAAAGTAAAATACCGAGAGCGGGCTGTCGTCCGCACCGAAGAGCAGCCGCCAAAAAAATCTTATGAGCCCGTGGCAAAGCGGCAAAAGCAGCAAAAAGCCGAGAACAGCCTCGCAGATATACGCGGCAATATCGCCGCCCACAAAGCTTACGAGCGACGCTATGCCGGAAATTATTATAAATACGGAGATGACCGACATACAGGCGGCAATTGCCTTTAGCCAATTGTTTTTAAGTGCCGTCCGTGCGGTCAGCTTAACGACCGAGCTTGACGCTGTCATTATAAACACATCCTTTACCTATACTATACCGCTAAAAAATGAAGATTTAATTACAAAACTGTTAATTTGGCATATGCCGCCATAAGTTTTTTTGTGCCCACAGTGTTAAATGCCACTTCGAGCAGCGTATCGCCGCCCATGGGCTTTACGGAAAGTATCAGCCCTTCGCCGAACGCCTTGTGGCTTACGCGCTGCCCTGCCGCATATTTCGCAGCGTCGGATTTGGGTGCGGGAGAGGGCGGGGAATAGGGGCTTTTATCCAAATATGATTTGTGTACGGTAGCGTAGGACGGTTTTACGGACGAATGCCTGTATCCCTCAAAGCTGCAAAGCTCCTCGGGAATCTCCTTTAAAAAGCGGGAGGGCATATTGCGGTTGGTAGAACCGAAAAGCATACGCATATAGGCGTTTGTGACGGTAAGGGTCTTCTTTGCGCGGGTAATCGCAACATATGCAAGGCGGCGCTCCTCCTCCATTTCCTCTGCTCCCGAATAAATCGACTGATTGCCGGGGAAAATGCCTTCCTCCATACCTATAAGGAAAACATTGTTAAATTCAAGACCCTTTGCGGAATGTATAGTCATAAGCACTACGCGGTCTTCCGACTCATCAAGCGAATCGATATCGCTTACAAGTGCGGTCTGCTCAAGGAAATCCGAAAGGCTCGGCTCTTGCGCGTCCTGCTCATACTGGGCTATTGTAGAGGCAAACTCCGCCACGTTTTGCAGCCGTTCCTCCTGCTTTTCGGGTTCTTCGCCGCTTTCGGTCAAATATTGGCGGTAGCCTGTCTTTTCAAGAATCTCGGCAAGCAGCTCCGATACCGAAATATCCGCCGACATTTCGGTGAGCTCGTCAATAATATCGCAAAAGCTGCGTAGCCGCACCGCGGCGCGGGACAAGGCGGCGAATTCATCCGCCCGTTTTATAACCTCAAAAAGAGATATGCCGAGCTCTGCCGCTATCTGCGCGGCGTTTGACATGGTCGTCTCGCCTATTCCGCGCTTCGGCTCGTTTATAATTCTGCGCAGGCGTAAATCGTCGTTATTATTGTTTACAAGCTGCAAATAGGCAATTACATCCTTAATTTCCTTACGGTCAAAGAAACGCAGACCGCCTATAACGCGGTAGGCAATGCCGCTGCGGGCAAAAACATTTTCAACAGAACCCGATTGCGCGTTCATTCGGTAAAGCACGGCGTGATCGGAAAATTTGCTGCCGTTTTTCACATTTTCAAGAATACGGTCGGCTATGTATCTTGCTTCTCCTCGTTCGTCGTCCGCTGTGAATACGCTTATTTTTTCGCCTGTGCCGTTATCTGTCCAAAGGGTCTTGCCCTTTCTGCCGCGGTTGTTTTTTATAACCGCGTTTGCGGCATCTAATATATTTGAGGTGGAGCGGTAGTTCTGCTCAAGACGGATAACGCGGGCATTCCCGTATTCATCCTCAAAATTCAGTATGTTTTCAATAGTAGCGCCGCGGAAACGGTAAATGCTTTGGTCATCGTCTCCCACAACACAGATATTGTTTTCGCCCGAGGACAATAGCCTTACAAGCTCATACTGCGCGTGGTTTGTATCCTGGTATTCATCCACCATTACATAGCGGAATTTATTAGCCCAGTATTGTAAAATGTCATCATAGTTTTGCAAAAGCCGCACGGTGTTGAATATCATATCGTCAAAATCCATAGCGTCGGCTTCCATCAGCCGCCTTTGATATATTCTGTAAAGCTCGGCTACGGTTTTAAGACGCAAATCGTTCCCTGCCTGCTCCTTGAATTCGACGGGAGATATAAGCTTTTCCTTTGCGTCGGATATAATCGAAAGCACGCGCTTGTGCGGTAAAAGCTTTTCGTCAATTTCGTGCGCCTTCAGGATCTGCTTCATAAGGCGGCGCTGGTCGTCGGTATCGTATATTGTAAAGTGAGACGAATATCCTATCTTTTCTGCATTTATCCTTAGCAGCTTGCCGCAAACCGAGTGGAAAGTGCCTGCCCATATATCGTTTGCGTCTTCACCCAAGCGCGCGGCTATTCGCTCCTTTAGCTCGCCCGCTGCCTTGTTTGTAAAGGTGATGGCTAAAATCTGCCACGGGCGAACGGGGTGCACCGAAAAAACGCCGTTCGGAACAAAATCCGTAACGCCGTTTAAATAGTCCTCGCCCGCTTTAATATCATCCTCGGTAACGGTGGGGCAGTAGGTGCTTCTGTATCCGTCCCCGAATTTTACGAGATTTGCAATTCGGTTGACAAGCACGGTGGTTTTTCCGCTGCCCGCGCCCGCAAGTATCAAAAGCGGGCCGTTAACGGTTGTGACCGCCTCGAACTGCATATCGTTCATATGTATAAAATATTTTTTTATAACTTCTTTTCTTAAATTTATAAAATCCATTATTTTCTCCGGTCAGGCGGTTTCCTCGGCGGGCTTGCGTTTTTTAATGCGGTCGGGCAGAATATACGCAAATGGGAAGGCTGCGGTGCATACCGCCAAAGCCGCTATTATATCAATTACGGAATGCTGCTTTAAAAAGACGGTGGAAATGCTTATAAGCACCGTTAAAATAATAAGGACGGTCTGCCACAGGGAAGTTCGCAGGGGCTTGCAGTAAAGGGTGGTGAAATA
>OHAF01002765.1_pt1 | contig 12551 bp, 12 predicted proteins | sample 1577041 | NCBI WGS metagenome assembly OHAF01 (sample SAMEA3541495, study PRJEB24748) | human gut metagenome | biome: human gut; feature: human-associated habitat; material: faeces | place: China | collected 2012
AGTCAAGGCATCCGTAAGTCAGTATTTTGACATCATCGAAGAACATCTTGACAACGGATGGGCTTGTTTTGCCGCACGGCGTGCCGCCGTTCCCCGTTCGTGAAGATAGTTTGATTAGGGTTAGTGTTAAGACCTTCCGAGCGGAACTTTTTTAAATTGAAAATGGAAAATTGAAAATTGAAAATTATGGTCGGGCAGCAGGTTTGCATAATGCAAAACATTGTTTCCCGACCGTTTTCTTTATATGGCAGTTATTGTTTATTAGAACACGGTTCTCCCCTACAAAAACAAAACAGCTTTCCGAACTCAAAATCGGAAAGCTGTTTTTAATTTACATTAACTTTTTACTTGATTATCTCATATGACAAATTGTTTTCTTTTGCATATGCTTCGGCGACTGAACCTTTTTTGCAATACATTTTAAAGCCCTTGAGCGGAACTTACCGTCAGATTCATGACCGCATACGGGACATTTCATATTGTTTACTCCTCCTGTTTGTAATTGTGAAATAATGTCTGTTAATTATGGCAGAAAAAGCAAAATGTTGCAAATGCTTATTTGCTAAGTTCTTTTTCGATTATTTCTGTCGCTTCGTCAAGATAGTTTCCTTCAAAAAATTCAACCTTTCCCTCGTCAACACATTTTGCAAGTTCGGGATCAATCGGAAGCTTTGCAAGCACCTGTGTGTCATATTCCTTTGCAACTTCCTCAATGCGGCTGTCGCCGAAGATGCTGTGTTTCTTTCCGCAATCGGGACACATGAACCAGCTCATATTTTCAACAAGACCTAAAATCGGCACATTCATCATCTTTGCCATTTTAACTGCCTTTTGAACTATCATTGAAACCAGCTCCTGCGGTGACGCAACAATAACAATGCCGTCAATCGGCAGGCTCTGAAATACCGTAAGCGGAACATCGCCTGTTCCGGGAGGCATATCAACAAACATATAGTCAACATTTTCCCAGATTACATCTTTCCAAAACTGCTTTACCGTGCCTGTGATAACCGGCGAACGCCACACCACGGGATCGGTTTCATGTTCAAGCAGAAGGTTGACGGAAATCATCTTGATTCCCGTTTCGGTAACAACGGGGAAAATTCCTTCATCGTTGCCTCTGCATCTCTCATGTACTCCGAATGCCTTTGGAATTGACGGACCTGTGATATCTGCGTCAAGAATAGCCGTGCTTTTACCGAGTCTGTTAAATGTTACTGCGAGCATTGAGGTTACAAGGCTTTTGCCTACTCCACCTTTGCCCGACACAACGCCGATTACCTTTTTTACGCTGCTGTATTTATTAAGTTCTTCGTGCAAATTCTGTTCCTTGCTTTTGCAATCCGAAGAACAGCTTGAACAATCGTGGGTGCAACCCATTTAAAACATCTCCAATTTCATAAATTCATTTTATCAAAAGAAAACAATCAGTTTTCTTCAACATACGGTTCATCGCCGCCGCTCTCGTATGACTGTGTCGGCTGAGTGTCATACGAAGTCTGTGACGATTCCGGAACACTGATATCACTGCTCTGCTGCGGCTCTGTTTCAGGCTGATACTCTGTCTGCGGTTCAGTTTGAACAGGCGCTTCTGTTTCAGGCTGATATTCAGTCGGCGGTTCATATGTCGGTTCTTCCGTGTAAACGGGAACATAGTTGTCATCGCCGTATTCCGTTGTAGGCTGTACCGTTGTCACCTGTTCCGTTGACGGTGCCGTGGAAGTGGAAGCCTTTTTATCATTTTTCTGTGAACTGCATTGTGTGAATGCAAAAACAACGGCAACAATAAGGCAGATTACCGCCGCAATTGTTAAGATAACCGCCACATTACGGCTCGTTCTCTTTTTCTTTTTAACAACCTTTTTACGCTTTGGGTTTATTGTTGATTTTGTGTAGTAGTTACCGATGTCGTCAGAAGAAAGGTCATACTGAAAATCCTTTGTAGCCTTTGACACCTGCTCCCCTGTCTGAGAATCAAAATTGTCGCCATAGTCGGGAGTCTGTGTGCGGTCATCTCTTTCCGACGGCATTTTTACGGGAGTTTCCATATCGTCCTCAAAGTCGATTTCCGGCATATGAACAGCGTCTTCGTCATAATCGCCGACAAATTTTACATCATTGTCAAAGTTATCGCCGTAATCCTCCTGAATATCGAAAGACCTTTCGGGGGCGTTGTTTCTCCTTGCAGGAAACGCAACCTCGTCATCAAAGTTGTCAGGCTCATAATCCTTGTTTCTATTATATTTATTGTTATCGTCCATTATGTAATTCTCCTTTGAAAGAAAAATTTTGAAACAGAAAAATACGGTGCATTTATTCTGCACACCCCGTACCAAAATAATAAATCAGCCGTGACAATTTGTCAACTGAATATTAGCGCTGTTAAGTTTAAAAGCATAATTTTTTGCCATATACAAAAAGTACCCGCACAAGCCGTGCAGGTACTCGTCGATTTAAGGAAAATCAGCAGTGAATCAAGCGTCTTCACCGTTATCGGTTTCGTCTGTTGATTCGCCTTCATCCTCTGTTTCAACCTCTTCGGATTCTTCAAATGCAGTTTCTTCTGCGTTTTCGTCATCTGCAAGATCAGCCTCAATGCCTCCCTGAACAGGGTTGCCTGTTTCTTCTTCAACAGCCTCATCATCGGCAACTTCAAAACCGCTGAGGAATGAGTAAGGAATTCCGTAACCGAGTGCGATACTTGCAAGCGTTACGATAACGCTCAATCCCGAGCCGTTTGCATTTGAAAATACATCATAAAGCGGAAGTCCCGGAGCAAGGGAAGCAACGATTATGTAGAGTGACGGGAGCACCATTACAATAAGTGTAACGAGCGAAAAACGCTTTACCGCCTTGCCGTCACCGACACGGGTTGCATAGAACACCAAAAGACCGAACACAGCATACACAAGAATCGGAATGATTGAACCGAGCGGCTGTGAAAGGGCTGATGCGTACTGTGAGAAGAAGTGTGCGCAAACGATAAATGCGATGATCAGAAATGCAGAGAAAAACAGATTGATTGTATCTCTTTTAGTAGGTTTTTTCATAATATGTCCTCCGTACATACGATATTGGTTTAAGTTTAACATTTAAATGTGACAGTTTTGTGAACAAACAATGATATGTACATTACAATAAGGTAAACAAAGCGTAAAAAATGCAATCGCCTTTTGTTTGACAAAATTTGCAAGGGAGTTTATCATAAATCATAAAGGGATTATGCAACTGATTTTTACATAAAGTGTAAAATCAGGTTGGTAGAAATTGCGTTACATATGAAATATACTTAACTCAGGAGGTATGAAAAGTATGATTGGTATGAATTTGAAGTATCTTCGGAAAAAGTACGGATATTCACAGGAGGACCTTGCGGAGAGGCTTGAGGTGTCAAGACAGTCTGTTGCAAAGTGGGAAAACGAGGAATCTCTTCCCGATGTCGAAAAATGCGTGACAATTGCGCAGATTTTTGAAACTACGGTAGAAATGCTTCTTGTGTGTCCTTTTTACGAGGAAGAATCTGACGCACTCACTCCCGACGGTGACGGAAAGTACATTTTCGGCATTGTTAAGGTCAGCGAAAGAGGACAGATTACACTCCCTAAACACGCCAGAAAGGTGTTCGGAATTGAGGCAGGCGACAGACTTCTGGTTCTCGGTGACGAGAAAAAAGGTATGGCACTTGCAAAAATAAAAAATCCCTTTGACAAGTTAATGAAGTAAAATTTAACTTGAATCCCTTTTATCCTGAATTGAGGAGAAAATATGTACGCAATAAAAACAGAAAAACTTACAAAAAAATATAAGGAAAAAACGGCTGTATCAAACCTTAACCTTAAAATCAACGAGGGCGAAATGTACGGTTTGCTCGGAGTCAACGGTGCAGGAAAAACAACAACAATGAAAATGCTCACAACGCTTATTATGCCGACATCGGGTGAGGCAGAGCTCCTCGGTCACAGCATAAAAACCGACAGAGCAGCGGTAAAGCAGATTATCGGAATTTCACCGCAGGAGAGTGCGGCGGCAATGAACCTTACCGCAAGAGAAAATCTTGAACTCATGGCAGAGGTTTACGGCTTTTCAAAGAAAGCTGCAAAAGCCAAAGCAAGCGAGCTTATCGAACGCTTTTCCATGCAGGAATTTGAAAACCGCAAGGCTAAAAAGCTGTCGGGCGGTGAGGTCAGAAGATTGAGCATTGCAATGGCACTTATCTCAGAGCCGAAAATACTCTTTCTTGACGAACCCACGCTCGGACTTGATGTGATTGCAAGACACAGCCTTTGGGCAGAGATTGAAAAACTCAAGGGTAAAATCACCGTTATTCTCACAACACACTATCTTGAAGAGGCTGTTGCACTCTGCGACAGAATCGGGATTATGGCTCACGGCAAATTTGTGGCTGAGGGTACTTCCGATGAGCTTGTTGCCCTTTCGGGCGAAAAAGATTTTGAGTCGGCTTTTGTAAAGCTGACAAACGGAGGTGCGTTGTAATGAGATTGACTGCGTTTGCTTCACGAAATACAAAGGAAAATCTCCGTGATCCGCTGACATTCTGTTTCGGACTCGGATTTCCCGTTGTACTTCTTCTTTTGTTGTCGGCAATAAATTCGGCAATCCCCGAACAGGCTCAGATGACAATGTTCAACATCGACAAGCTGACACCCGGTATTACGGTTTTCGGAATGAGCTTTATCTCGCTGTTCTCGTCAATGCTCATTGCAAAGGACAGAACTACAAGCTTTATGATGAGGTTGTTCACATCTCCGCTCAAAGCACACGAGTTTATTATCGGCTACACACTTCCGCTTTTGCCAATGGCAATTTTGCAGAGTGCCGTATGCGTTGTTGTTGCGTTCTTCCTCGGACTTGAGGTCAGCGTGAACATTTTGCTTATGCTTGCGGTAAACATTCCGATTGCAATTGTGTTTATCTCGCTCGGACTTCTGCTCGGCACACTTCTGAATGAAAAGGCTGTCGGCGGAATCTGCGGTGCATTGCTCACAAACCTTTCAGCATGGTTTTCAAACATTTGGTTCGATACTGCAATGGTCGGCGGTTGGTTCAAAAACCTTGCAAACGCACTTCCGTTTGCTCATGCAGTAAATGCCGCAAGGTATGCAGTTTCGGGCAACTATTCGGACATTATGCCCGAGCTTATTCCTGTTTGCGGATATGCGGTTGTGTTGCTTGTTTTGGCTGCGGTCGTCTTTTCCGTTATGATGAAAAGGAATAAATAATTGATGAATCCAAACGGTAAAGCCTTGCTAAAAGAAAACAAAAGATATTATCTTCTTGACTCTCTGCGTGGAATTTCAACCGTCAGTATGGTTGCGTTTCACTTATGCTACGACATTTTTATGATGTACGGACTTAACACAAGCTGGTACTTTTATCCCATGACTGCGGTCTGGGAACGCAGTATCTGCGTAGTGTTCATACTGCTTTCGGGAATGTGCCTTAACTTTTCGGGAAACGGCATAAAAAGAGGTGTTCTTTTGAATCTTGCAGGCTTTGCCGTTACCTGCGTTACCGTGACAGCCGAACCGAATCAGGCGGTATGGTTCGGTGTACTGAATCTGATAGGTTGTTCAATGATGATTGTTTCCGTTCTTTCGGATAACATCAAAAAAATAAGCCCCCTGTCGGGAGCGTTGATTTCACTTTTGTTGTATGCGTTTTCGTATGATTTGCAAAAAGGCTGTGTCGGATTTTTCGGGCTGGATATGGTAAAATTGCCCGATTTTCTCTATTCGTGCAAGTACCTTGCATTTCTGGGATTCCCCTCGTCCGACTTCGTGTCGGCAGACTATTTCCCGATTATTCCGTGGATTTTCCTCTTTACGGCAGGCTTTTATCTTTGGAATTTCATCAAAGAAAAAAATCTTGCAAAATATTTTGAATTCAAAATTCCTGTATTTGACAAAATCGGCAAATACAGCCTGTGGATTTATCTTGCCCACCAGCCTGTTATCATGGGCGTTTTGATGTTGATAATGTGATTTTGCCGATTGAAAGTTATAAACAAAAAAATAATGCCGGAGGTGTACCGCCGACATTATTTTTTATTTTAAATTGTTTCCGATTGTGCTGCTAAGCCTTCGGATGTTGCAAAGGCTTCATTTCTGTCAAACACACCGCAGAGCCACATATATGAAACCGTTGAAAGGGCAATGCTTACAAAGCCGAACCAGATGCTGTTCACACCGATAAAAACGCTCGGAACGCAGGCAAGGACAACACCTATATGATAGCTTGCAAGCGTAAGCCAATAGAATTTAGCCTTTTTCTTCATATCCTTGTCCTTGTCAATAATACCCGTGAATGTTGAAACCGTTGCAACACGAAGGTTGTTTGTCGAGAAAATCGGAGATGTAACATAACTTCCGGCTGTTCTGAATGAATTCCACAAAACAGGAGTTACGAACAGAGTCGGCAGAATTGCAAGGTAGTTGTTTGAAATATTCGGAAAAATTCCGATAATCAAAAGTGCAACCGCACTTGCAATAAGGCTGACGGTTTTGGTTTCAAGCTTAATAAAACGGTCGGCAATTACAAAGAAAACATTGCCGAGAATATATGTAAGGAGAGCGATGACGATAAACACAACGCCCTCAAAATCACCCGTGAAAATTTTGCTGACAAGGTGAATCATATTTGCTGTCTGTGCGTTACCGAACACATCACAGTGATTGTAAATTGCATATCCGCCCATAAATCCGCCCAGAGAGCTGACTGCAAAATGCAGAATATGCTGTTTTTGTTCTCTTGTCATTTTAAAGACTTCCTTTTTCGACATAAAACATGTAATTGTTTAACATAATTATACACCTGCAATTCTGATTTTGCTATTATCCCCTAATGGAATTATACTCCGTTTTGCAATAAAAATTAAGTCACATTGCACAAAACAGCTATCTTACTGTTGTGCAATGTGACTTTTTTGCTTTTTATGAAGTTTTAGAGAATCAAACTGTCATCAAACTTTTTCAGGCATTTCATCTGCCATACATTCAACAAGAACAGCCTTCTGAGCGTGAAGACGGTTTTCTGCCTCCTCAAAGATTTCGTTTGCGTGCTCTTCAAATACATCTGCAGTAATCTCTTCACCACGGTGTGCAGGGAGACAATGTAGAACCATACAATCCTTGTTTGTAACAGCCATAAGCTCCTTGTTAACCTGATAGCCTGCGAATGCTGCCTCACGGATTTTCTTTTCTTCTTCCTGTCCCATTGATGCCCATACATCTGTATAAACAATATCGGCATTCTTAGCGGCCTCAAGCGGATCTGTTACGATTTCAAACTTGCCGTTACCGTACTTTTCACCGAACTCGATAATGTGCTTAGGCGGCATATAATCCTTTGGACAGGCGGCAGAGAAGCTCATGCCTGTGCTGAGTGCGCCGACGATGAGCGAGTTCATCATGTTGTTGCCGTCACCGATAAAGCACATCTTGAGTCCTTCAAGCTTGCCCTTGAATTCACGAATTGTCATAAGGTCTGCGAGAACCTGACATGGATGACAATAGTCTGTAAGACCGTTGATAATCGGGATTGAACCGTACTCTGCAAGAGCCTCAACTTCTTTCTGCTCAAAGGTACGAATCATAATACCGTCAAGAAAACGGGAAAGAACACGGGCTGTGTCCTCAACAGGCTCGCCTCTGCCAATCTGAAGGTCATTTGATGAGAGGAAAAGCGGATAACCGCCGAGCTGCGTCATACCAACCTCAAATGAAACACGGGTACGGGTGCTTGACTTTTCAAAAATCATACCAAGAGACTTGCCCTTGAGAATTTTATGCTCAATGCCGTGTTTCTGCTCATATTTAAGCTGATCGGCAAGGTTAAGTGTGTTGATAATTTCTTCTGTTGACCAATCCTCAAGTTTAAGTAAGTGTTTCATTAGTTGTTCTCCTTTATTGTTTTTTCGAGTATATTAATCGCCTCGTCAATTTCATTGTAATCAATAACAAGCGGTGGGAGCATACGGAGCAAATCCTTTGCCGTGATAATGAGCAAGCCGTTTTCAACGCACTTGATTGCAATGTCGTGTGCATCGCCCTTTTCAAGCTCAATACCAATCATAAGTCCCATTCTGCGAACGCTCTTTACGCCGTCAATTTTTGTGAGCTTTTCCTCAAAATACTGACCTTTTTTCTCAACCTCGGCAAGAAATTTGTCATTTGCAACTGTGTCAAGAACATAGTTTGCACCTGCACAAACAACAGGGTTTGCGCCGAATGTTGTGCCGTGAGTTGACGGTGACATAACATTCTTGAGCTTTTCACCGCACATACAAACACCGATAGGAAGTCCGCCGCCGAGCCCCTTTGCGGTGGTTACAATATCGGGCGTGATTCCGTAATTCATATATGAATAAAGCCTGCCTGTTCTCCCGTTACCGGTCTGAACCTCATCAATCATTAAAAGAATGCCGTTCTGCTCTGTGAATTCACGCAGAAATTTTACATAATCCTTTGAGAGCGGGATAACTCCGCCCTCGCCCTGAATGCACTCAAAAAGCACGGCGGCGATTTTTATCCGCCCCGCCAGCTCCTTTAATTCCTCGGGCTTTTCGGCGTTTACCGAAACAAAGCCGGGTGTCAGCGGCCGGTAAAGCTCGTGGTAATGCTCCTGCCCGGTTGCCGCAAGGGTTGTAAGCGTTCTTCCGTGGAAGCTGTTTTTTATCGTCACTATTGTGTAGCAGGCATCTCCCTTTTCCCGTGCGGCGTACTTCCTTGCCGCCTTTACGGCGCACTCGTTTGCCTCCGCGCCCGAATTTGAAAAAAAGACCTTCCCCATGCCGGTTTTTTCACACAGCAGCTTTGCTAATTTCACGCATGGCTCGGTGTAATACAGATTCGAGGTGTGCTGAATTTTTCCGAGCTGCGCGCTTACTGCCGCCGCCCATTCGCCGTCGGCCGCACCGAATATATTTACGCCGATACCGCTGCCCATATCTATGTATTCCCTGCCGCGGGTGTCGGTTAAAACAGAGCCGCTTCCCGATACTATCTCCACCGGAAAGCGATTATATGTTCCCGCAATGTATTCGGCGTCCGTTTCCCTAATATTCATTCTATTTCTCCTTAAACAGAGTTCCCGCGCCCTCATCGGTAAGCAATTCCATCAAAATGGAATGGGGTACGCGGCCGTCCATAATAACCACATTTTTAACGCCCTTATGGATTGCCTCAACGCAGCATTCCACCTTCGGTATCATTCCGCCGGAGATAATGCCGACCGAATGAAGCTTTTCGGTTTCGGCAATCGAAATTTCGTGAATTAAGGTGGACGGATCATCCTTATCCCTTAAAATACCGTCTATATCCGTCATCATGATAAGGCGCTCGGCGTTCAGCGCACCGGCTATATGCGCGGCGGCGGTATCGCCGTTTATATTATAGGTATTTCCGGACGCGTCGCAGCCGATAGTCGAAATAACCGGGATATAACCGTTTGAAAGCAGATCCTCAATGGTCTTCGGATTAATTTTTGTAATTTCCCCGACGAATCCGAGCTTCTCGTTTTTTATCCTTGATTCTATGATTCTGCCGTCTATTCCGGAAAGTCCGACTGCCCTTCCGCCCTTCATTTCCAAAAGGTTTACAAGCGTTTTATTCACCTTGCCCGCCAAAACCATCTGAACTATTTCCATAGATTCCTTATCTGTAACCCGAAGCCCGTCAACAAAAACACTTTCCTTGCCGACCTTCTTCATAAGCTCGCTGATTTCGGGGCCGCCCCCGTGAATCAGCACTATTTTAACGCCTATAAGCCACAGCAGAACGATATCCTCCATAACCTGCTGCTTGAGTGTTTCGTTTATCATTGCGTTTCCGCCGTACTTCACAACCACCGTTTTACCGGTATATCTTTTAATGTACGGCAGCGCCTGGGTCAGCACCTCTGCCCTGTCCGCATTTGAAAACTCCATTTTTTCTGCCTCCGTTCAGGTGCGGTAATCACCGTTTATTTTAACATAATCATAGGTCAGATCGCAGCCCCAGGCGGTGGCGTCCCCGTTACCGTCGTTAAGGCTTATGAGAATTTCTATTTCCTTTTCGGAAAGCACGGTCTTTGCCTTTTCCTCCGAAAACTCTATTCCCGCGCCGTTTTTGCATACCTCAACCGTTCCCGCCTTACTTGCAAAAGCAACATCAATCTTGTTTACGTCAACCTCTGCTTTACTGTAGCCGACGGCGCAAAGCACACGCCCCCAGTTGGCGTCAGCCCCGAACATCGCCGCCTTTAAAAGACTTGAGCATATAACGCTTTTCGCAACCGCCTTTGCGTCCTTTTCGCTTTTTGCACCGCTCACCTTGCATTCGAGCAGCTTTGTGGCGCCTTCGCCGTCGGCGGCGATCATCCTGCACAGATGAACATTTACGGTGTTGAGCGCCGTCATAAATGTCTCATAATCCTCGTTTTCTTCGGTTATTTCCGCATTGCCCGCCATACCGTTGCAAAGCACGGTCACCATATCGTTTGTGGAGGTATCACCGTCAATGCTTATCATATTGAAGGTATTTTTTATGTCCGATGAAAGTGCCTTTTTAAGAAGCGCGGGCGAGATTGATACATCGCTCGTTATAAAAACAAGCATGGTCGCCATATTCGGATGAATCATACCGCTGCCCTTTGCGATGCCGCCTATATGACAGGTTTTTCCGCCGAGCTCAAACTCTACCGCAATTTCCTTTTTTACGGTGTCGGTGGTCATTATTCCCGCCGCAGCAGCCTCGCTGCCGTTTTCGTTCAGTCCCGCGGCAAGAGCCGGCAGCGCCGCCTTAATGGGAGCGGGATCGAGCGGCTGACCTATAACTCCGGTGGAGGCTATAACAATATCCTCCGCCTTACAGCCGAGTGTTTCCGCCGCGGCAAGGCATATCTCATTCGCGGTCTCAACGCCGCCCGCACAGCAGGTGTTCGCAATTCCGCTGTTGCAAATGCAAGCTTTGGCCTTTCCGTTTTCAAGGTGGCTCCTCGTTACGGTAATCGGCGCGCCGAACACCGCATTGGTGGTGTATACCGCCGCGCAGGACGCCGTAACTTCGCTTACAATAAGCGACAGATCCTTCTTAATTTTGTTTTTCCTTATTCCGCAGTGAACGCCGTTTGCCGAAAAGCCCTTTGCGGCGCAAACTCCTCCGTCTGAAATTTTCATTTTTAACGCTCCTTATTTATATTTAAGATTAAGTCCGAGGGTCTCCTCTGTTCCCAAGGCTATATTTATATTCTGAACGGCAGAGCCCGAGGCTCCCTTTCCGAGATTATCAAACCGCGATACAAGCAATATCCGTTCTTCGTTCCCGCAAACGGTTATCTGCATATCGTCAAAGCCCGAAAGCTCCGCGGCGGAAAGAAAGCTTTCACTGTTATCCTCAAAGTGAACCAGCCCTTTTTTATAATAATCGCGGTAGACCTTTTTTATCGCAGTGCTTCCGCCGTGCACACAATCGCCGAAAAGCGAAACCGTGACCTCCATGCCCGAATAATATGGTGCTACTATCGGGCAAAATATCGGAGTCTTCTTAAGTCCGCACACCTTTTTCATTTCGGGCAGATGCTTATGGCTCTGCGTAAGCCCGTACATCCGCGGCGCGTTAAGCAGCGGGTCTCTTCCGTCCGCTTGGTATTCCGCAATCATCTTTTTTCCGCCGCCCGAATAGCCCGTCAGCGAAAAGCAGGAAAGCGGCGTATCGGGCGCGATTATTTTATTTTCTGTAAGCGGCGCGATAAGCGAAATAAAGCCGCTTGCGTGGCAGCCGGGATTCGCAATTCTTTTGGCAGCGGCTATTCTTTGCCTGTTATCGGCAATTTCGGGAAAACCGTATATAAAATTCTCATCGGTGCGGTGGGCGGTAGAGGTGTCGATTATTACCGTGTCGGGATTCTCGGCAAACGCTGCCGCCTCGCGCGCCGCGTCATCGGGCAGGCACAAAACGGCGATATCCGCCGAATTCAAAGCGTCCCGTCTTGATGCTTCGTCCTTTCTTTTTTCCTCTGGCAGAATAATCAGCTCGATATCCTTCCTTAAAAGCAGCCGCTCCTTTATGCGAAGACCTGTCGTTCCGGCGCTGCCGTCGATAAATATTTTTTTCATAAGTATTCTCCATGGTTGCATAAATATTCAAATTATGCTCATATTTTAGCATATTGTTTCGACCTTGTCAAGTGATTTAATATGAGTTTTTCGGTTTTTTGGTGATGAACTGCCGCATCTGCCGCATAAACGCAAATATTATGCATAAAATATGCATATAATAAATCTCATTTTACGGCTGAAACAAATCCTTTCAATTTGCCGATAAACTTAAAGGTTTGTTTTGCGGCGGTAACGCCGCATTTTTCGTTTTTCCGGCGACAGGTGCGGCGGAAAAACACCTTGTAAGCGAAAAATCGCTGAATAAGCGGTTTTTCAAGGGCACTGGGGTGGTATTGGCGGAGCATAACAGCCGACTGCCGCCTGTGGCGGATAAAAGGAGGGTGTTATGGCGCCGCGGTCAAAGAAAATTCGCGCTCCAAGCGATTATTTTCTTTGG
>OHAF01002766.1_pt1 | contig 12551 bp, 10 predicted proteins | sample 1577041 | NCBI WGS metagenome assembly OHAF01 (sample SAMEA3541495, study PRJEB24748) | human gut metagenome | biome: human gut; feature: human-associated habitat; material: faeces | place: China | collected 2012
GAATATGTTTCACTCTCTGGCGTGAAAAGTTTCGAGGAAGTGCCAAAACGCGTGCTTGAATTGGTGCAGCAGGAAGCTATGACGCCCGTTGCCGCGCACTGGCGCTATCAGGCTGAGCAGAATGCACAGGCTGTACAGATCGAAAAGAAGAACAACCAGAACAAAATGACAAGCCCGGGAAGTGTGCAGGGCAATGAGGGCGACACGAGCGACCCGTTCCTGCGCGGCTTACTGGGACTGTAAAAGGAGTGATTTTACAATATGCCTATTTATCTTACTGAACAGTATTCAAAAGCTGTAGAAAAGCTGTATACCCATACCTCGTTCCTGCGCCCGCACTGCAAGGCGCACGTTGACATGATCGGCAAGAAAACCTGCAAGGTTTACCAGATCCTCACCAGCGAGCTGAATGACTACAAGCGAGAGGGCAAGGACCGCTACGGCGTGCCGAACGATGTACAGGACATCGTAAACGAGTACACCATCACCCAGGACAAGGCGTTTACCGCCATTGTAGACAAGGGCGACGGCTCTCAGCAGGCTATCAGCAACAAGGCCGGCCAGTACCTGCGCCAGCAGATCTCCGAGAAGTGCGTGCCGACCGGCGACAAGTACGGCTTCAGCCGCATTGCACGATTCGGCCATATTCAGGGCGTTTCTGCTGCACCGACCAAGAGCGACATTATCTCCACCGTCTATGATGCTGCCGCCTATATGGACGATCACTATGTACCGGATGATGGCCGTATCCTTTTTGTCCGCGTGAGTGACTACAAGAAGATCATCCTCTCGGACGAGTGGGTCAAGCTGGACAATCTGGCGTGCCGAGGATATGACCCTCTCCGGCTCCAAGGTGGAGGTTACAGAGGTAGAAGGGGAAGAAATTTCCAACGTGGTGGTTGGCCGCGTGGTGGAGATCAAGCGCCATGAAAACTCCGATCACATGTGGATTTGTCAGGTGGATGTGGGAGAAGGCACTCCCCTTCAAATTGTCACAGGGGCACAGAACGTTTCCCAGGGGGACTTGGTCCCGGTGGCCAAAGATAACAGCACCCTGCCCGGGGGAATCCATATAAAAAAGGGAACACTCCGGGGAGTGGAGTCCAATGGCATGCTCTGCTCCTATAAGGAACTGGGCATGACGGACAACGACTGGCCGTACAGTGTGGTAGACGGGATTTTTCTATTGGAATCGGACCCCGACCTAAAGGCCAAGGGATTGAAGCCAGGCGATGATATCCGCACTGCCATTGGGCTGGACGACCACGTGGTGGAGTTTGAAATCACTCCCAACCGGCCGGATTGTCTGTCCGTGATTGGGCTTGCCAGGGAGGCCGCGGTGACCTATGGCAAGGCGCTGACCCTGCACGACCCTGTGGTGAACGGCGGCGGACCGGGCAATCTTTCTGATCTGTTGGATGTGGAAATTCCTGCCACAGATCTCTGTCCCCGGTATACCGCACGAATGGTCCGCAATGTTAAGATTGGGCCTTCCCCTAAGTGGATGCGGGATCGCCTCCGGGCCTCCGGAGTGCGGCCCATCAACAACATTGTAGACATCACCAACTACGTCATGCTGGAGTATGGCCAGCCCATGCATGCCTTTGACTATCGTTATGTCAAAGGAGGAAAAATCATTGTCCGACGGGCGGAAGAGGGCGAGACCCTCACCACCCTGGATGGCAATGTACGCAACCTAAATTCCTCTATGTTGGTCATCGCCGACGAACACCGGGCGGTGGGACTGGCCGGGATCATGGGTGGTGAGAACAGTGAAATTGTAGAGGACACGGTAGACGTGGTCTTTGAATCTGCCAATTTCAATGGAACCTCCATCCGCCGGACCGCGCTGGCCCTGGGCATGCGGACGGAGGCCTCGGCAAAATTTGAGAAGGGATTGGATATCCTCAATACCCTTCCCGCAGTCAACCGGGCCTGTGAGCTTGTGGAACGTCTGGGCGCAGGCGAGGTTTTGGACGGGGTCATTGATCTTCTCAACTATGTTCCCCAGCCTAAGCAGCTGCTTCTTCGTCCAGAAAAAATCAATGCTCTGCTGGGGACAGAGATCGACACGCCGGAAATGATTCGGATTCTCACTGCCTTGGGCTTTGGCGCGGAGGGAGAGACCATCACCGTTCCGTCTTGGCGTGGAGACGTGGAGCATTATTCCGATCTGGCGGAGGAAGTGGCACGGTTTTATGGCTACAATCAGATTCCCACTACCTCTATGCGCGGTGTCACAACCCAGGGCGGATACAGCCCGGAGCAGCTGCTGGAGCGGACGTTGGGCGGCGTCTGCCGGGGAATGGGGTATGATGAAATCATCACCTATTCTTTCATTAGCCCCACTTATTATGATAAGATTCGCCTCCCCGAAAACGATCCCTTACGCAAGTCCATGAAAATTATGAATCCCCTGGGAGAGGACACCTCCATTATGCGGACCACAGTTCTGCCCTCCATGTTGGAAATTCTCACCCGGAACTACAATTACCGCAATAAATCTGCCCATCTTTATGAACTGGGACGCACCTATTTTGAGCGGGAGGATGGGATGGCCGACGAACCCAAAATGCTCTCTCTGGGGATCTATGGCCCGGAAGAAACCTTCTTCACCTTAAAAGGTGCGGTGGAAACCATCCTGGCCAGTATCCGGGCGGAAGAGGTTACCTATGAGGCTGAGCACAGCCACCCGTCCTATCACCCAGGCCGCTGTGCCAAGGTCTATGTAAAGGGACAGGAAGTGGGAATTCTGGGACAGATCCATCCGTTGGTGGCCGCCAACTATGGTGTGGACACAGAACTGTACTATGGGGAATTGAAGTTCGACGCTCTGTTTGCCAGCCGGGGCTCTGACCCGGAGTACACGCCTCTGCCTAAGTTCCCCGCAGTCACGCGAGACATTGCTGTCCTTGTGGATGTGGGAGCCACAGTGGGTGCGCTGGAGGCCTGCATCCGCACCGCAGCGAAGGGTCTTTTGAAAGATGTTACCCTCTTCGATATCTATCAGGGGAGTAACCTGCCGACAGGGAAGAAATCCGTGGCCTTTAATTTGATCCTGCGGGCTGACGACCGAAGCCTGACCGCGCAGGAGGCGGACGATGAGGTAAAACTTGTTCTGGAAAGCCTGGAAAAAGCCTTTGGCGCTACCTTACGGTGAAAAAATTTCCTGTTTTTAACTTTTTTCCCCTTTACTTTCTCCCGTTTGAGGAGTATGATGTATTTGATAAATTATGATTCTCGTGATTGGGGGGATACCAATGGATTCTGAATTTACCCGAAAATTTCAGGTGGTCCAAGACCGCAACGAAGAGATGAGAGCAACGCTCATGGCTGTCTACGACGCTTTGAAGGAGAAGGGATATAATCCGATCAATCAGATTGTCGGATATATTTTGTCGGAGGATCCCACCTATATCACGAACTATAATAACGCCCGCACGTTGATTCGAAAGCTGGATCGGGATGAACTGCTGCAGGAGTTGGTTCGTCAATATTTGACCAGCTAACCCGTGTGATAGGAGAGAACGTCCCCTGTTGTCTTAAGGCAACAGGGGACGTTTTTGTTGGAGATGTCGTAGAAAAAGAAGATATTTTACAAGCCGCCTGCTCAGCCTTTGTGTTACAATAAGGACACAGGCATCTAAGGAGGGGCTTTTTCTATGAAACAAACAGTTCGGACTGCTGTCTATGATGAATCTCTGCAAATAGAGGCATACCGCCTGCAAGGAACCCAGCGGCCCTTTCCCAACCATTTTCACGGGTATTATGTCATCGGACTTGTTGAGTCTGGCACCAGGCGGCTTTCCTGCAGACAGCAGACATATCTTCTCCGGCCGGGTTCCCTTCTTTTGCTCAATCCTGGGGATAGCCACGCCTGTACCCAGTGTGGGCCGGAGATGCTAGACTACAAGGCATGTAACCTTTCCCCTGAGCGGATGGAAATTTTGGCAGAAGACATTTTAGGGGAGAAATCCCGCCCCAGATTTTCTTCTGTTGTCATTCAGGACGAGGATATCACCAGTGCTTTCCGTCTGCTCCACAAAATGATTCTGGAGCAGACGGGAACCTTTGAAAAAGAAGCATACTTTCTCCTGTTGCTCACCCAGCTGATGCGGCGGTATCACCATCCCCTTCCCCCTGCCCTGTCCGATTGCCGTAGGGAGGTGGAAACGGCCTGTACTTTTATGGAGGAAAACTTTGCGCAGCGGCTTTCCCTGAGCCAGATTTGTCACCAAATCGGCTTGAGCAAATCTACTCTCTTACGGGCTTTTACCAAGTCCAAAGGTGTCACGCCTTACCATTACTTGGAGAATATTCGTGTTGAAGCCGCGAAAAAGTTATTGGAGCAGGGAATCTCTCCCGCAGAGGCCGCACTTCAGGCGGGATTTTCTGATCAAAGTCATTTTACGAACTATTTCAGCCGGTTCATTGGTCTTTCTCCCGGTGCCTATCGGGACATATTCCGGGAGCAGGCGCACAAAGGAGGCACAAATCTGTGAAATTTGACCGCACCACCCCTGGGCATCTGGCCGCCTTACTTACAATCTTTATTTGGGGAACGACCTTTATCTCTACAAAAATTTTGCTGAAGGATTTTCAGCCGATCGAAATTCTATTGTTCCGATTCCTTTTGGGGGCGGCGGCGTTGTTCTTGGTCTGCCCCAGGAGAATAAAGGGAACCTCCCCGAAACAGGAGCTGACGTTGGCTGCCGCTGGATTGTGCGGAATCTGCTTGTACTATCTGCTGGAAAACATCGCGCTTACATATACCATGGCGTCCAATGTGGGGGTCATTCTCTCCGTTGCGCCCTTTCTGACGGCTATCCTCACCCACTGGTTTTTGCGGGGAGAAGAAAAACTGCGGCTCCATTTCTTTTTAGGTTTTCTGGTGGCGATCGTGGGAATCTGCCTGATCAGTTTCAATGGAGCCCAGTTGGGCTTGAATCCCAAGGGGGATTGGCTGGCCCTGCTGGCGGCTTTTGTTTGGGCCTGCTATTCTATTTTAACCAGGAAGATCAGCGCCTGGGGATATCCCACCGTTCTGATTACCCGCCGCGTTTTTCTTTATGGCATCCTGTTTATGCTCCCTACCCTATTCTTCTTTGATTTTCGGCTTGGATTGGAGCGGTTGACCATCCCCACCAACCTGGTCAATCTTCTCTTTTTGGGCCTGGGCGCCTCCGCCCTCTGTTTTGTCACTTGGAATTTTGCAGTAAAGATTTTAGGCGCTCTAAAAACCAGCGTCTATATCTATATGGTCCCGGTGATTACCGTTATTACCTCTGTTTTGATTCTCCACGAGACCATTACACCGTTGTCTGGGGTGGGCATCGGCTGTACCTTTGTTGGTCTCCTTTTGTCAGAGTACAAAGGCAAGGCGCTCTCTCAGCCAAAACAAAATATGCAGGTATAAAAATAACGTGTCCCAGAAATGCAGGTCTGGGACACGTTGTTTTCCGACGAGATCAAGAGGCCAGATAAGCCCGGTGGAATACCTTCTTTCCTTTCTTGATGACCAGCCCCTCTCCAGAGAGCTGCTCTGCGGTGAAAGCTGCAGAAATCTCTTTTACCTTTTCTCCGGCAACTTCCACGCCCCCTTGCTGTACCAAGCGACGGGCTTCCCCTTTCGAAGGAACCAGACCGCAGCGAAGCATCAAGTCCAAAATGCCGATGGAACCGTCGGTCAGATCTTCGGCGGACAGGGCGGTAGAGGGCATGTTCGCAGTATCCCCTCCTTTGGCAAAGAGACCACGAGCCACTTCCTGGGCTTTGTTGGCCTCTTCCTCCCCGTGGACCAGCTTGGTCAGCTCATAGGCCAAAATCTCCTTGGCGGTATTCAGCTGTGCGCCCTCCCAAGCGTCCATCTTGTCGATCTCTTCCAGCGGGAGGAAGGTCAGCATTCGAATGCATTTGAGCACATCTGCATCGCCCACATTGCGCCAATACTGGTAAAATTCATAGGGGGAGGTTTTTTGGGGGTCCAGCCAGACCGCACCGGAGGCGGTCTTCCCCATCTTCTTGCCCTCGGAATTCATCAGAAGGGTGATGGTCATTGCATAGGCGTCCTTTCCCAGCTTCCGCCGGATGAGCTCCGTTCCCCCCAGCATATTGGACCACTGGTCATCGCCACCGAACTGCATATTGCATCCATATTCCTGGAAGAGATGGTAGAAGTCATAGGACTGCATAATCATGTAGTTAAATTCCAGGAAGGACAGGCCCTTCTCCATCCGCTGCTTATAGCACTCAGCCCGGAGCATGTTGTTGACAGAGAAACAGGCACCCACGTCACGGAGAAGATCAATGTAATTGAGCTTCAGGAGCCAATCGGCATTGTTGACCATAATGGCCTTTCCCTCTCCGAAATCGATAAACCGCTCCATCTGCTTTTTGAAGCAGTCACAGTTGTGCTGGATGGTTTCCGGGGTCATCATGGAACGCATATCGGTGCGCCCCGAAGGATCTCCGATATATCCGGTGCCGCCGCCCACCAAAACCACGGGACGGTTGCCCGCCATTTGTAGACGCTTCATCAGGCACAGCGCCATAAAGTGCCCCACATGCAGGCTGTCCGCCGTGGGATCGAATCCAATGTAAAACGTGGCCTTTCCTGTGTTGACCAGCTCTCGGATTTCCTCTTCATCCGTCACTTGGGCGATTAAGCCGCGAGCTTTCAGTTCTTCATAGATCTGCATGACAATTCTCCTTTTCTCAATGTAACAGGGGAAGAAAAAACGTCCCCTGTCATGGATCATGACAGAGGACGACAAATATCGTGGTACCACCTCTATTTACCCCTTTCTCACGAAAGAGGCCTCAGCGGGTCTGACGGTTTCCGGTCAAACCTCCTGCGCGATAACGGGCGCTCCCGACATACCCTACTTCTCCCCAGAGGATAGGAGGTTCAGGCAGCTGCTCCAGGAGGTAACTTTACCGGCGGCGCTCTCCCCTTTTCACCAACCAGGGGTTCTCTGTGCAGCAGGCACGCAGGCTACTTCTTCCCTTCATCACAGTGGCAGAGTGTTTCATTGCTATGGATTCTACACCATTTTCTCCTGTTTGTCAACGGCCATTCTTGAAGGCTTCTGCTTCCCGCAGCAGTTCTTCTGCCCCCTCTAAGATGGCGGTAGACAGGTGGGTGCCGCCGGTCAGCCGGGCCAGTTCTTCTTTTCGTCCCTGTCGGTCCAGCGTTTCCACATTGGTAAAGGTTCGACCTTCTTTTTCCTCTTTTCGAACAGCGTAGTGGCTGTCCGCCATCGCCGCGATTTGGGCCAGGTGCGTCACGCAAAGAACCTGACAACGTTGAGAGAGACGGCTCATTTTTTCCGCCACTTTTCCAGCGGCCCGACCACTGACGCCGGTGTCTACCTCGTCAAAGATAAGGGTCATAATCTGATCGTTTTCCGCTAAAACATTTTTCAGCGCCAACATAATCCGGCTCAATTCTCCCCCAGAGGCCACTTTGGCGATCGGCTTGAGGTTCTCCCCCACATTGGCGGACATGAGAAAGCGGACCTCGTCCATACCAGTTTCATCCAGCCCCAGTTTTCCAGGTTTTTGAGAAAACTCCACCTGAAAGCGAACCTTTGGCATGTCCAGCTGGCGAAGCTCCTCCTCAATCCGGGCTTTCAGGCGTTCCGCTGTTTCTCGACGTTGCGCGGAGAGAATCTCTGCCTGCGCACGGGTTTTGGCCAACTGCTCCTTTCTCTTTTTCTTCAACTGGAGCAGGGTATCATCTGCCATTTCAATTTGTTCCAGTTCCTGTCTACTTCGGGAGAGATAGGACAGCATCTCCTGGACAGAGGCACCATACTTCTTTTTCAGGCGGTGGAGCTGATCCAAGCGGCTCTCTACCGCGTCCAGTTCACTGGGGGAAAAATCGAGGCTGCTGCGCAGATCCCGTAGGCGTTCCGCTGCGTCTTCCGCCGTATAACGAAGATCCGCCACGATTCCAGATACTTGCGCGAGTTCACTGGAAAAGTCCATGACAGGTGCGAGACTGCTCTCCGCTTCTGCCAAGAGACTGGCCGCCCCATCTCGATCCTCATCACCAAAGATCGCCCCATAGGCGCCTTCCACTGCGGCCACCAGCTGGTCTGCGCTGCGGAGGATGGTTTTTCGTGCCTCCAGTTCTTCCTCTTCTCCCGGGCGGAGTTCTGCCCGTTCCAGTTCTTCAATTTGAAACTGAAGGATATCCAGCCGACGTGCTTTCTCCGCCTCATCCATTTGCAGAGAGGCAATCTCCCGGCGCAGGGTATCCAGTTTTTCGTATGCCTCTTGGTAACTGGTAAGGGCTGCGTGCAGACCGCCGAAATTGTCCAGATACTGCAAATGACAGGCTTCATCCAACAGCTGCTGACCGTCATGCTGCCCATGGATATCAATCAGTTGGCTGCCCAGAGCCTTTAACTGAACTACGGTACAGGGAATTCCCCCCACCCGGCAGAGATTCTTTCCGTCCGCCTGAATCTTTCGGGAGATAAGCAGTTCTCCATTGGCATCGGGAAAGATGACATTCTCCTGAAACCAGGGCAGCTCGGGAAGGGACTGAAACAGCGCGGTGACCAGTGCCGCCTTTTCCCCGGTTCGGATGAGATCCCGGCTGGTCCGCTCACCCAGCACGGCACTGATGGCATCAATGATAATAGACTTACCAGCGCCGGTTTCCCCGGTCAAGACATTGAATCCCGGCCCCAAAGAGAGATCGGCTTGGTCAATGAGGGCAATATTTTCAATATGGAGCAAAGAAAGCACGGTCCAGCGCCCCTTTCCAATCCTTATGGATTCTTTTCCAACATTTTTACAATCTCCAGACAAAGCTCTTCCGCATCCTGGGTGGTCCGCATGATGAGGATGGCGGTGTCATCCCCAGCTAAACTGCCTACCATATTGGGCAAGTGCATCCCATCCAATGCAGAGCAAGCCGCCGAGGCCAGACCAGGCATGGTTTTCAGCACCACAATATTTTGGGCGCTGTCAAAGGAGGTAACGCTTTCCCGAAAAATATTGTTCAGGCGTCCAGCCACATTCAGGGAGGTTTTCCGCTCACTGACGGCATACTTATAGGTGCTGCGTCCTGTGAGCTCTTTCACCAGGTGAAGCTCCTTGATATCCCGAGAGATGGTGGCTTGGGTGGATTTCATCCCCTTTTCCCGCAGTTTTTCCAGCAGTTGGTCCTGGGTTTCAATATCATACTCCTGAATGATGGCAAGAATCTCCGCCTGCCTTCTGGCTTTCATGCCCGGCTCCTCCTTTCCAACTTATGGTTGATCATCTCGTAGAAACTTTTGTCGGATAATTTTACCAGGCACAGGCAGCGGCGGGAACGGCTGACCTCCACGGTATCTCCAGAGAAGAGCTTAAAGGCTTTTCCCCCATCCACAGAGAGGTATGCGGTTTTCCGGCTCTGCTTGGGAACCACAATATCAATGAGACGGTTTTTGTCCAAAACCATGGCCTTGGCCTGGAGGGTATGGGCGCTGATGGGAGTCATAATAATATTCTCCGCCGTTGGTTCCACGATGGGTCCTCCGGCAGAGAGGGAGTAAGCGGTGGACCCTGTGGGGGTTGCCAAGATGACGCCGTCGCCAAATACATTGGAAATCAGAATTTTATCTCCATAGACTTGTAAGTCGATTACACGGGCGACAGCTCCTTTCGTGATAACTGCGTCATTGAGTGCGGTGCTTCGAAAGATCACCCGCCCCTCCCGAATGACCCGCACGTCCAGGAGCATCCGATTTTCCAGGCTGTACTCCCCGCTGATCAGACGGGTCAGCTGAAGAAGCTCTCCTTGTTCCAACTCCGCCATAAACCCGACACTGCCCATGTTCACCCCCACGATGGGAACGCCAAAACTGCTGGCATCCTTAGCCGCGTGGAGAATGGTCCCGTCGCCGCCGAAACAGACCAGAAAATCCGCGTCCGGCAGCTCCGTTTTCATCTCTTTGATTTTGATTGCGGGATCAATCTCCCCAATGTTGGACTTTTCCACTGGGAAGGGAAAGCAATATTCTGTGTGAACACCCGCGGCACTGAGCAGACGTTCGGTACTTCTGGCAGCCTTTAATCCTTTGTCACGAAAAGGGTTGGGACACAGGATAATTTTCACGGTTCATTTCCCTCCAATCGTTGGTGAGACGCCTCCACCAAAGCTTTCAAGTCCCCAGAGTAAGGGGGCTGTTCTGTCACCGTCAGGTGACCTAAATATTCAATGTTTCCTTCTGGTCCCCGGATGGGAGAGAAGGTGAGGTCTTTGACATAAAACTGACAAGCCGCGGCATGCTGCAAAAATTGCTCCAAGACCTCCAGGTGGACCTTCTTATCCCGGACCACCCCCTTTTTTCCAACCTTCTCCTTCCCTGCTTCAAACTGGGGCTTGATCAAACAGACCAGCTGACCCGTTTCCTTCAGCAGGGGCCGGAGGGCAGGGAGAATGAGGCGCAGCGAAATAAAGGAAACGTCAACGCTTCCAAAATCCAGGGGGTCTGGAATATCTTCGCTGGTTAAATAACGGACATTGGTGCGTTCCATACAGACAACCCTGGGGTCTTGCCGAAGATTCCAGGCCAGCTGGCCGTATCCTACATCCACCGCGTAGACTTTTGACGCGCCATTTTGGAGCATGCAATCTGTGAATCCTCCGGTAGAGGCTCCCGCGTCGATGGCCACAGCGCCTACCAAAGAGGGTAGATCAAAGGTCTCCATGGCTTTTTCTAATTTTAAGCCACCCCGGCTCACATACCGAAGGGCTTGTCCTCGGATTTCCAGGTTGGCCTCTTCCGGGACCGAAGCACCAGCCTTGTCCATCCGCCGGCCTTCCCAAAATACCTGACCGGCCATGATGATTGCCTGCGCTTTCTGCCGGCTCTCTGCCAATCCTCGTTCCGTGAGTAAAACATCCAAACGCTTCTTACCTGCCATATGTCATGACCTCCCGGGATTTCCGGTATAACGATTCCACGTCCAATCCGCAAAGAGCCCGCAGTTGGGGAATGGTTCCGTGGGGGACAAAGCCCTCTCCGCAGGAACAGACCGTAGCCCCCTTCAGAGAGAGCCCCTGGGCTGCCGCCGCCGCCAAAATCCCCTCGCCTGGCCCACCCAAGGAGACGCATTCTTCTGCCACGAGCAGACGTCCTGTCTTTTGCAGAGAAGCTAAAATTGGGTCTGTGGGCAGAGGAATAATCTGGTTGAGCTTGATGACCTCCGCGGAAACGCCGTCCTTGGCCAGGCGATCTGCAACCGCCAAAACCGTTCCAGTTAGGGTACCAAATGTGACCAAAGTGATGTCGCGGCCGGAGCGAAGACTGCAGGCCTCCCCGTCACTGTGGTTGGCCTGGTATTGGTTTTCCCCGCCCCGGGGATAACGAACCGCCACAGGTCCAGAGATGTGATGGACCGCCCGGTCCAGCATCGCGGTAAGTTCGTCCAGGCTGGCCGGAGAAAGGACTGTCATCCCTGGAATGGTTTTGAGGAATCCCGGATCAAACAGGCCGTGGTGGGTCTCACCATCGTCCCCCACCAGGCCGGCACGGTCCACACAAAAAACCGCATGGAGATGGTCAATGGCGATATCGTGAATTAACATATCGTAACCGCGCTGGAAAAAGGTTGAGTAGACGGCAAAAACCGGAATCAGCCCCTGCTTGGCCATGCCGGCGGTCATCGTGACCGCATGTTCCTCCGCAATGCCCACGTCAAAAAAACGCTGCGGAAACTCTTTGGCAAAATCCGTCAGTCCGGTTCCTGCCGTCATGGCTGCTGTAACGGCACAAATTCTGGGGTCTTTCCGCGCTAACTCCCTCAAATCCCGGCCAAAGCGTGCAGAAAAGCTTTCCCCGCTGCTGCCCTGGGACAGCGCGCCACTCTCTTTTTGGAAGGGACCAATCCCGTGGAAATCATCGGGATTTTTCTCCGCCGGACGAAATCCCTTTCCCTTCACCGTTTTCACATGGAGTAAAACAGGCCCCTCCACGGTGGATGCATAGCGGAGAAGATGGGTCAGCCCCTTTACATCATGTCCATCCACAGGGCCCATATACTGGAATCCCATGTTTTCGAACATACTACAGGGGAGTAAGCTGGCCTTAATTCCCTCCTTGATCCGATGGATGGCACGGTGAAGCGCCCTGCCTGGGGGCGTGGCGTGCATCACTTTCCGGTAGATTTCCTTGGCCCATAGATACTGCGGCTTCAGACGCTGCTTGGCCAGGTGCTGGGCGACCCCCCCCATACTGGCGTTGATGGACATGCCGTTGTCGTTGAGGATCACCACCAGCGGCTCCCCGCTTTGCCCTGCCATGGACAGTCCCTCATAGGCCAGTCCGCCCGTCAGTGAACCATCTCCCAGCAACGCAACGACCCGGTAGTTCTCCCCCAGTTGTGTCCGGGCAATCGCCATCCCCAACGCTGTGGACACCGCGGTGGAAGCGTGCCCGGCAATGCAGGCGTCGTGCTTGGACTCTGATGGCTTGGGGAATCCGGCGATCCCGCCGAATGCCCGCAGCGTCTCCATACGTCCGTTGCGGCCCGTCAGCATTTTATGTACG
>OHAF01002771.1_pt1 | contig 12534 bp, 11 predicted proteins | sample 1577041 | NCBI WGS metagenome assembly OHAF01 (sample SAMEA3541495, study PRJEB24748) | human gut metagenome | biome: human gut; feature: human-associated habitat; material: faeces | place: China | collected 2012
ATAGCTGTCGGGTAAACCAGTACAGCGTAGGTCACTACGAAATCCTCGGATACGGAGTACCGAACTACTAACAAAAAAAGTCACCGACTCACTTTTGATGTGGGTCGGTGGCGCTTTTTTTGTTTACGGGTTGCATTTCTTGCAGGGGTCATATCCTTGGGAAATCAGATCATCTCTGCTTCCGGTATAAGTCTGCTTGTTCTTATCACTCATTTGTTTGACTGACGAGCAAGAAGGATAGTGAAACTTTTTCGTATTGACATTCAGAATGTAGGTACTTTCAACATTTTGGGCTGGAGGATTAGATTGTTCGGTTTGCTTCGGCGGTTCTGTTTGTTGAGTACCAGCGAATGAACTATCCCCAGTTGCGTAGTTTATCGAAATGTCTGGCTGGACATTGTAGCAATATACATTAAAGCAAATGCCATCTCCATTGTCCTCAACAGAGTATGCTTCCAGCAAAACACCGCTTGCAAGGAGATTGTTGCCCTCAAAAATTGGCGTCGAACGATAAAGGATATGATTTCCGGTTTCTTTCACATAGTCTGCAACCATATTCTCGAATGGCAGCATTCCCTGAATGTTTAGATAGCGAGTTCCGGTTATGAGATTTTTCGTGTTGGCATTTTCACCGGAAAGCTGATAGCCGATCAAGTGGCAACGATTATAGAGGTATTTTCCATCTACATTATCGTATTTTACAGTATGCCAACCTGTTGGTTTAACACTTCCGATAGAGCCTCGTTCTTCGGTCGGCATTAAATCTTTTCCGATTGAAGCTACACAAACGCCACATCGCCCCAACGAGTCAAGTTCACTGTAATACTCGTATGAGTTGGTTGTATAGTCACTCTTGGTAAAATACGGAATGTTGTTATTGATTACAACATAGGGCGAACCGGAATAAGCAGGTATCTCGCTAATGGAAAAGGAAGAATTGCTTTCTTTAGCGGGGGTAGTCGCATTGCTTGTCGCTGGCGACTCAGATGTTTCCGAGGATGATGGAGTATCTAAGCTTGTGTCGGATGGGGTTGTCATTCCGGCAGAGGAATCCGAAATGGTATATCCCGGCGATACTGTTGGCGGCTCAACCGTACCTCTTTCAGAAATACATCCGGCTATGATAATACAAGTGATGAGCGCCACTGAAGCTGCGATAGAGCCAATGGCAATTTTCTTTTGCCGTGCTTTCTTTTTCTGCGCTGCTTCTTCCGCAGTTTTTAGAGAAGATAATTGCTTTTCGTATTCTTCTAAACGCTCAGAATTGCGGGCAGAGAGTTTCTTCTTATGGCGGAGCTTCTCAATCTCTTTCTCAAAGTCCGCTATGCTCTTTGGCTTTTTAGAAAAGAGGCTCATCTGACATACACCTCTTTCGTGATCTTTTCGTGAGAGGTGCCGACAAAGTCAAGTGTGGTTTCGAGCTTGTAATCGTTTGCGTAGTCAATGTCAAAATAAAAATCTGCGGGGTAATCTCGGTTCCATTTATAAATGACCAACTTTGAGATCTTTTCTTTGAACTTTGCAACAGATGTGTTTTCAACAAAACAATAGTCTTTGGCATCGGCGTCAGCTAAAAAGCTATCGCTGATGGAAACGCTACATTCTGCTTGAGAAAATAATGGCTCAGAGTAAGGTGCAATCAATAAAGAAGCCCCATTGATAGTTTTCAAAATATCCTTGACAACATTAGCATCTCGACTTTGCCGACGATGGTTAAACATCATCCCATTCGCATTATCTAAGCAAACAATAACAGTCATAGCCACCCCTCCATCTTCATCGCACAAACGCTAACAGACCTAAAATAACGCTATAGGTGTAATTATTATAGCAGATAATCAAGAAAATTACAACCAATAGAGTTAGATTACGCCTACACGACCGTGTATGGCGTGCGTGTTGTCGATTATAATACTAATAGTGCGATAGTAACGCTGAAGGAGGTGGTTCCCGTGGACATCGAAACGATTGGTCTGAATATCAGAAAATGCAGAAACGCAAAAAAGATGCGTCAGGAAGATTTGGCACAGAAAGCGAATGTGAGTTCAAATTATATCAGTGCTGTCGAGAGAGGCGTAAAGATACCGTCAGTCGAAACGCTAATTGATATTATGAACGCACTCGGTGTTTCTGCTGATATGATATTTTGCGATGTCATTGATGCGGGTGTAACTGAGAAGAATAATCAGCTTGACGCAAAAGTTTCTCAGCTTTCCACCAAGGATAGAAAGACCGTCTATGATGTACTTGATCTCTTGGTTAGAGATTTGTCCAAATAACTTCAAAGTTCGGCTTTGCGCCGAACTTTTTCTATACTGGAACAATTAAGAAAGCAGCCGGAAACGGCTGCTTTTCCTTTACGCTGATGAAGGGTGATAAGGCTATCGAGTGCCGTAAAGTATGTACCAATAGCAGCCTGCTCACTAATGTTTGACGGGATGGAGAACACCGTTTTGGACACCAATTTCCAATCTGCCCTCGGCATTTTCGTCCCGGTCGATTGATTAGCTACTTCATCGAATTGCCGGCTCTGAATCAATCGATATAGAAAGCTGCTATCAGCATTTTGAGGCTGCAATACCCAAAAATCGCCCACAGCAAGCCCATCAAATGTGGGCAAAAGCCAGTTTTGCAAGTATGGGCGGAGTTTTCCGTAAAGGACATCACCTTGATGAAATACGATGCCTGATTTGCTACTTTGCTTGGCGTAGATGTCTTTGTTGAGCCGACCTGTACCTGACACTATATCCTCATATTCAACTCTTGGAAGGGTATCATCGGAGCATATTACCGATGATCGCACAGCGATTTCTTCAAACTTACGCTGTTCCCAAGCGTCTGAGAATCCTTTGAAGCGAATTGCGGGAGCATCTGATTTTTTCGTCATTCTGCACTACCCCCCAGCAATTTCTTCAACTCATTAAGTCCCAGCATATCATACTCATTACCCTCAAGGTCATCGATCATTCCCGAAAGCGTTGCTTCGGTTTCGCTGATCTGCTGTTCGACCTCGAAGAAAGTTGTAGCATACTTGTTTTGAAGGGCTTGAATTTTGCTCACCAAGCTGTCGATTACGGTATCAGGCAGTTTGTGAATGCTCTCAATGAGAGGAGCAATCCACTTCTTTTCGAGCAAATCCAAAGCCTGCTCATCGCTCAGACTTTCAATCGTATCCTTTGTTTTTGCCTGCAACGCAGCACTCTTTGCCTTGATCTCCGCCTTGATTTCTTTCTCGCTCTTGACCAAGTATTCAACCTTTTCCAAGAGTATACGAAGCGCAACGCTTTCAGGAGAACGGTCTTTCTTCAGTTCCTTAATCTTCTTGGATACTTCTTTCGGAACGAAAGCATCACCTTCCTCGGTGAGAACATCGTTGCAGCTCTCTTTATCCTCCTCTGTCATTTCATCAAGGATAGACTCATACTCAGAAGGGATTTCCGCCAAACGGCTTTCCAAACCGTGAAGCTCGTCCGTTTCTGTGGAGAGCAAAGTCGCCTGTACCAAGTTGAACGGGATAATATGACCTACCCAGCCCTCTTGAACTTCCTGGTCTTTACCGTCCTTTTTCTTGATGACAAGGTTCGGATCGACCTTCTTTGTTGCAGCAAAGCCTTCGGTTTGCAACATTTCGAGGTCGATGGAAATACCTGTCCAATCGTCGTCAAGAAGCTGGAACGCCGCATATTTGTCGATAAGTGGAATTTCCTTCAATCGCTCGAAAATATCAGCACTCAGAACGGTTTCAGCCTTAGAGATTTCGATGCTTCCCATCCGGTCGATAAGCTCTTCTTTCAGGAATGCCGGGAAAGTGGAAAAGGCGGCGTTAAAAGCATTCTCAAACCCGACCACATCAGGGTGGCTCTTGATGGCACTCTTAATATCAGGGGTAGACACATTCACATAAGGAATGCCACTCTCGGTAAACAACGCCTTTTTCAGCGCAGGGAACGCCGTCCAGAATTCGCTCATCTCGTCAATTTCTGCTGTCGGGATACCGCCAAACATAGACGCATAGACATCCCAATGCTCGGCAGCTTCAGAGGAATCAACATAGCGAGGAATGTTCAAGTTATAATCATTGCTGCGAATTTCTTCACGACTGACGACTCGTGAAAACTTCGGAATGCTTTCACGCTTAATAAAGGTATCTGCTATGCGTTTAATGTCAGACGCACGGAGCTTGTTATTTTTACCCTCTTTGATAAAGCCCTTGGATGCATCGATGATAAGGACATCGGTATTCTCACGCTTTTGGCGCAGCACCATAATGATGGTGGGTATTCCTGTCCCGAAGAAGATATTTGCAGGCAGTCCGATAATGGCGTCGATATGGTTATTCTCGATCAGATTCTTTCTGATTTCACCTTCCTCACCGCCACGGAATAGTACGCCGTGGGGAAGAACGATTGTCATAATGCCGTCCGGCTTGATATGGAACAGATCGTGAAGCAGGAAAGCATAGTCGGCTTTTCCTTTGGGAGCAAGTCCAAAACGAGCATAACGAGGATCACCCTCTTTGTTGGACGGGTCCCAAGCCTGTGAATACGGCGGATTGGACACGACCGCATCCACATAGAGAGGATTATAGGTATTTACCGGATCATTTTCGTCAAAGTACGGCCAATCCTCCTCAAGAGTATCGCCGTTACGAGTGACGATATTATCTGGTTTGATGCCACGCATAACCAAATTCATCCGGGTCAGGTTGTAGGTGTTCTCCTTCAACTCCTGAGCGAAGTATTTGATGTTGTTGTCATCGGTCATATACTTAGCAACGCTCTGACCGATATTGATAAGCAACGATCCCGAACCACTTGTCGGGTCGTAAATTTTGATTTCGCTTTTGCCCTTCAAGTGGCTTGCAACGATTTCAGACATCAGCAAAGATACCTCGTGCGGGGTGTAGAACTCGCCTGCTTTCTTTCCGGCATTTGCCGCAAAGTTACTGATAAGATATTCGTAGATAAAGCCGAGAACATCGTAGTCCTGCTTGCCGTCCATAGGAATATCCTTTATCAGCGTCAGAAGCCCGCTGATTGCTTTTGTTTGTGAACCGGAGCTATCGCCAAGTTTGGAAAGACCCGTTTGCAAAGTGTCAAATACTTTATCAAACACCTTCTTGTGCGTGTTGGAAATCAGCCGGCTGAACGCAGAGAGTGCATCACGGACATTTGAAACATCAAAGTCCTTCCCCATAGAGAGCCAAGTAGAAAAGAGGTCTTTATAGGCAATAAAGTAGCCGATATTCTCTTGAACCCACTTAACCGTTTCGTCATCTTCTTCTGATACGGTTTTCAGAAGTTCGTCGTCATAGTCATTTTCCTTCAAGAATTTGATTTCTTTATCAGATAGATACTTGTAAAAGATAAAGCCAAGTATGTAATCCTTATATTCATTCGCTTCGATTTTGGAACGCATTTGGTTTGCGGAAGCCCATATTTTCTGAGCAAGCTGTTGCTTATTCATCCTGTGAACCCATCCTTTTTCTTTTTTAAGGGCAATATACTACCCCACTGTTATGATACAACAATTAGTGTCCCTTAAAACGGACTCACTTCTCGTCGGGAACAAACTCCATAATGTCGTCAGTCGTGCAATTCAAAGCTGAACAGATTTTTCCCAACACTTCAGTGCTTACATTTTCATCACGACTGAGCTTATTGATTGCGTATTTAGTGAGTCCAGCAGCTTCCTGCAAATCTCTTTTCTTCATATCTCGATCAAGCAGAATGTGCCAAAGTTTTTTATAGCTTACAGCCATCGTATCATTCCTTTCTCTCAACCTGCGAGTAAGTGCTAAAACACATCTTATATTATAGCATATAATCCCGAATTAGCAACAATTAATCCCGAAATTTCAAACTTAATTCCTACATTTCACACCTGAATAAGCACGACTGCGACCGGATAGCTTGGGAACAGCGTAAGTTGGGAGATATTGCTGACATTGTGGGTGGTGGAACCCCAAGTACAGGAAATCAGAGTTATTGGGACGGTGATATTGATTGGTATGCACCTGCTGAAATTGCGAATCAAATCTATGCAAATTCGAGTCAGAAAAAGATAACCGGCTTGGGTTATGAGAATAGTTCAGCCAAAATGCTTCCTCCCGGTACAGTCCTGTTTACATCTCGTGCAGGGATCGGGAAAACAGCTATTTTAACCCGAAAAGGCTGTACTAATCAGGGATTTCAGTCCATTGTCCCACATCGTGGAGCGCTTGATTCTTACTTCATTTTTTCTCGAACCGGAGAATTAAAACGATATGGAGAGCTTGTTGGGGCTGGATCAACTTTCGTCGAGGTTTCGGGAAAGCAAATGGCTGCAATGGAGCTGATGATGCCGCCAACGATGCGAGAGCAACAGACTATTGGAGGTTTCTTTCAGCAGCTCGACCACCTTATCACCCTTCATCAGCGTAAGCCATTTTTAATGAAATGGAGGACTTCTGATGCTAACAGAAACCAAACGAACAGACTTGTTCTGTGAATATTATGCAAAATGGATTACGGTGTATAAGAAGGGCGCAATCAGAAAGGTGACGATGGATAAGTACCTGATGACGCAGAAATGGCTCGTTAAGCTCGTCCCGAACCTGAGAGTATGTGATATGAACCGGATCGCTTATCAGCAGCTGTTGAACGACTATGCTGAGTTCCACGAGCGCCAAACAACAATGGATTTCCACCACCAGCTCAAGGGCGCTATACTTGACGCCGTTGATGAGGGCTTGATTGAAAGAGATCCTACTCGCAAGGCAATCATCAAGGGGAAGCCACCGGTTGCTAAGAAAATTAAGTATCTCAATCAGTTTGAGCTACACACGCTGCTGATCTCGCTTGACCTGAAGGATAAGGTGAATTGGGACTACTTTATCCTGTTGGTAGCAAAGACGGGGATGCGCTTTTCTGAAGCACTGGCTCTTACCCCGAAAGACTTCGACTTTGCCCATCAAACACTGTCCATAAGCAAGACTTGGGACTACAAGGGAAAGGGCGGCTTCCAGCCTACGAAAAATAAGTCGTCTGTGCGGAAAATTCAAATTGACTGGCAAACCGTCATTCAATTTTCTGAATTGGTAAAGCACCTTCCCGAAGATAAGCCAATCTTTGTCAACTCCACTGTCTATAATTCGACGGTGAACGACATTCTCGGCAGGCATTGCAAAGCCTGTAACATCCCTGTCATCTCTATCCACGGATTACGGCATACACACGCCTCTTTGCTGTTATTTACGGGCGTTTCCATTGCGAGCGTTGCCCGCCGTCTTGGACATTCAAGTATGACCACTACGCAAAAAACCTATCTGCACATCATTCAGGAACTTGAAAACAAAGACATCGACTTGGTGATGCGCTCTCTTTCGGGTTTGAGCTAAAAAAAACAAAACCGGCTTGCGCTGATTAAAGGTGATAAAAAAGATGCCATCCAAAAGGGTGGCATCTTAGTTATTTGTCGTATCTTAGAAAATCGTTACAGTGTTCCTGCTGGCGCAAGCGATACACATTAAAGAAAGTGTCGAAGGAAAACTTCATTCGCTGCTTGCAGGGATTTGTGATACTCGCAGTAAGCAGGGCTAAGCCTCTGCATTGCGGGGATGAATACATCGTTATAGCCGCTCTCCCTTTGGAATTGCTTTAGATACTCTTGCAGCCGGTAGGCGGGAGATGCCTTATATTCCTCCGATTCCGCAACCGCCCGATATTGTTCGAGCATTTCCTTTAGGTGGTTTACAATTTTAGAATGTCAGTATCTTAACTTATAATCATCCAATACGATTATACCATTGTGCAAACGCCCTTTCTATCTTTGCCATACCTTGACGGCGTGATGAACGGCAGGACGGGTATTCCGCTAAAGGCATGGAAAGCGGAGCAGATACGAAAGGGCGTTTACGCCATATTGCGGGAGGAAAACCGCAAAGAGCAACTCACGCACAAGCATAATCTTGACCGTTAAACAATGGGCTGTATTATAAACAGCCCATTAAAGTTAATGTATTGGCAAGCATATATTACTCGCTCTTTGGGGTATTCTTTTCGACCGTGAAAAACGCATAACCAAGCACTATGCCTATAACCGAAGCAATTGCTCCAATAAAGAAAAGGGTGATTGTTTGCAAATCGATCTGATTGAAGATTGAATTTTCTCTCATGCCATAACTCGCATAGATAGGCAACAGGAACATGAGGCCAAATCCAATCGGAGCAAACCACTTGCGCTTTCCCCAAAAATCGTTTTTCCCAATCAAAAGAGATATTACAATCGTTGCTACCGGAAGCACGAGCCATTGGAATGCGCCTACCTGTGCTTCTGAAATACTTTCCGCAGAAAAAAACCACGACACCATGATATTGAATGCCCATATCACCAGATAGGATAAAATCAATATCAGCTTTGATATAATCAGTCATGTGCATAACCTCCTGTGCGTCCATGTATGTGTCATTTACACTTAAAATTATGCACTCCACGAGGCTTTCCGGTATCTTTCTCTGTATTGTACGGGGCAAAAAGAGGATTATGCCTTTGTGAGCGTCCAGCTCCGGCTCTCGGTCTGAAGCCGTACCATATGAGCGAATATGCCGCCCGCTTGCAGCAGCTCTGCGGGAGAGCCCTGCTCGGCTACCGCGCCGTCACTCAGCACCACGATCCTGTCCGCGCCCGAAACGGTACGCATCCGGTGGGCGATGATGAGGACGGTTTTGTTTTTAATGAGCCGGGACAGTGCCCCCTGAATGGCAGTTTCGTTTTCCACATCCAAGCTGGCGGTGGCCTCGTCCAGCAGGATGATAGGCGCATCCTTCAGAAAAGCACGGGCGATGGAAATGCGCTGACGCTCGCCGCCGGAAAGCTCGCAGCCGTTCTCACCGATGTTGGCGTTCCAGCCGTCGGGGAGCTTTTCTGCGAACCTGTCCACATTGGCGAGCTTTGCCGCCGCGATTACCTCTTCATCCGTCGCGTCCTTGCGGCCGATACGGATATTCTCCAAAATCGTATTGTCAAACAGCGTGACATCCTGGAACACGATGGAATAGAGGCTCATCAGCTTTTCCGGATCGATTCCGGAGATATCCATGCCGCCAACGGTGATCCTGCCCCGGTCAATGTCCCAGAACCGCGCCGCCAGGCGGGAAACGGTAGTTTTACCTCCGCCGGAGGGTCCGACCAGCGCCGTGACCTCTCCCTGCTTTGCCGTAAAGGACACATCCCGAAGCACCGTTTCGCCGCTCTGATAAGAAAAGCCCACATGGTCGAACACAATGTCACAGTTCCGGTTGGTGAGCTGTTCGCTTCCGGTCTGCACGTGGCAGTCCAGAATCTCATTCATGCGCTCGATGTTGCTGTTGGTGCCGATGATGGCGGCAAGATTCTGCAGAGTACCCTCCAGCGGGTCATACAGGCGGGATACCACCAAAAGGAACATAAAGAAGGTCAAAACATCCAGCTCTCCCTTCACCAGCAGAGCCGCGCCCGCAAGGGCGGTGGTGGCAATCCCGAGCCGCAGCACAAGTCCCGCGGAAACCACAAAGACAGCCGTTCCCAGCTCGCTCCGGACGAGGCGGCTCTCTACGGCACGGATTTTCTTTTCCAGCCCCGAAAGGTATCTCTCCTCGGCGTTGTTGGCGCGCAGATCAGGCATCGCTTCCATGCACTCCTGAATGCCGTCTTCGCAGGCGATCTTCGCTGCCGTTGCTTTGCGGGAGAGCTTTTTCTGCACGTCTGAGGCAAGCAATACGATGGCAAACGCCACGGGCAGCGGCCAGACGGCGGCAAGCGCCATGCGCCAGTTGAAAAACAGCATCGACACGGCGATGACCGTGGTGGAGAGGATCGCACCGTACAGCGGTGCGACAAAATGGGATTGGCTTTGCTCCAGCACGGCGCAGTCGTTCATGATGGAGGTAGTCAGGTCGGCAAGGTCTTTCCTTCCGAAAAAGGACAGCGGAATTTTTCTCAGCTTCTCGGCAAGCCCCACCCGGCGCACACCCGACTCCACATAGGTGACAAGAAAGGTGTTGTCGTATTCCAGCCGTGTGCAGACAACAATGAACAGTGCCGCCGCGACACAGCCGATCACATAAAACGGAATTCTCCCTGTCGTCAGCGTGCCGTTCATCATATCGCCCACCAGCCGGTACAAAAGCCCCACCGGCAGCATGAAGGAAATGTTTTGCAGGGCACAGCACAAAATTCCTTTGATGTTGTCAATGGCTCCCTTTCGGGAAAGCGCATAGCGTCTCTGTAAATATTTAATCATCGCTCAGACCTCCTTTTCCACTTTCCATTGAACAGACTTCTGATAGTCCTGCCACATCGTTCCGAACAGACTGTCTTTCTGCTCTGACAGCTCCGCAAAGCTGCCGCTTTCCGAAAGGTGCCCCTCATTCAGCACAAAAATGCGGTCGGCATTCACAATCGTGGACAGCCGATGGGCGATTATAATGACGGTGCGCCCCTTTGCAAGCTCGTTGAAGGCAGCCTGCACCTTCGTTTCGTTGTCGGGATCGGCAAAGGCGGTCGCTTCATCAAGAATCAGCACCGGCGCGTTTTTGAGCATGGCGCGGGCAATGGCAAGCCGCTGTGCTTCGCCGCCGGAGAGGTAGATGCCCTGCGAGCCGATGACCGTATGCACACCGTCCGGGAATTTTTCGATGATGTCCGTACACTGCGCCGCACGGAGTGCCGCCAGCACCTCCTCATCCGCGGCATCCGGCTTACCCATACGCACATTGTCCAGAATGGTGCCTTTGACAAGATGGCTGTTCTGAAACACGAAGGAAACCGTGTTCATCAGCTCGTTTTTTTCAATGTTCTTCACATTGACACCTCCGACGGAAATACTGCCGCTCTGCGGATCAAAGAAGCGGGCAATGAGCGCCGCCAGCGTGGATTTTCCGCCGCCGGATGGTCCGACAAACGCCACCGTCTGTCCCGCGCCGATGGAAAGGGAAATATTCTCCACGGCATTTTTTGTGCCGTCATAGCTGAAGGTTACATCTTCCAATTTGACCGAACTGTCCTTAGGATGCTTCGGTGCGCTCGGCTGAGAAAGCGAGGGGCTTTGCAGAACACGGTCAATGCGGGTGATGGCGTCCTGCACGATCATGCCGTTTTCGCTCATGAACATCAGTTTGGTGAGCGTCAGCGAGATGACCGGCGTGACGATGATGTAAAAGAGCAGGTTCAGCAGCACGCCGCTGTCCGCACCGCCGCGGAAGAACAGAAAGCCGCCTGCAATCAGAAACACAAACACGCTGTTGACCGCCAGCGTATAGAAGGTCATGGGCCAGCGCATCTGCTTTGTGTATGCGATGACCCAGCGCTCGTAGTTGTCGATGGCGCCCTTGAACTTTTTGAAGGAAAACACCGTCTGACCGAAGGTCTTGACGACGGGAATCCCACGCACGTACTCCACCGCTTCACTAGACATATCCGCAAGCGCGTTCTGATACTGTGTCATCTTCTCCTGCATCCCCTTGCCGGTCATGCTTGTCATCACGGCAAAGGCAAGCGCCACCGGCACAAGGCTTAAAAGCCCCAGCCGCCAGTCGAATGCCAGAAGAAGCGTCAGGAGCCCCGCGATGGTCGCCACAGCCCTTGCCTTGTCGGGAAGCTGATGGGCGAGATAGGTTTCCGTTGCACCGGTCGTTTCCGAAATCGTGCGGCGCAGCTTGCCGCTTCCGAACTGTTCGATTTTTCCCAGCGGAAGCGTGGCAATGTGATTCGTCATGGCAAGGCGCAGATTGGTGGCGATGCGAAATGCCGCAAGGTGCGAGCACATCAGCCCCGCGATGTAAGTAAGCACGGCGGCAAAGGCAAACACCACCGCCATCCAGCCGTAGTGCGTCACATGGACGGCGTTTTCATAGTTCGGCGCGACCTCGATGACCTCCCGCAGGATGCGCCAGATGTACCAAAACGGCACCAGCGCCAGCAGTGCGCCGGCGGCGGCAAGCACCCACGAAAGATAGCTTAGGATTCGGTATGTCCCCGCGTAATCCAGCAGGCGGGACAGATTGGATTGTTTTTTCAAAACGGTTCCTCCTTGATTTTGTTTTTTAGTTAGCCGAAGCTAACCAATCGACCTTTGAAAAGCCGCCGGAGCGGCGAGTCAAAGTGCATGATTTACTTTTTCAGAAATGAGAACAGCCCTTTCTTTTCATACGGAGCAGCACGGATTTCTCCCGCCGTGTAGCCGGTGGCGGCAATGGCGGCGCGCAGGGCGGCTTCGTTAAGCGGCTCATGCGAGAGGATAACGGTTTCTCCCTTCGTATGGGAGGAAGACACCTTTTCCACTGAAAATGTGCGGCGAATCGTATCGTTGATGTGTGCCTCGCACATGGAGCATGCCATGCCGGAGATTTTCACTGTTGTCTGAATCATTTTCGTACCTTCTTTCAAAATTGAATCCTACCCCAGCGCCACGTCCAGCGTCATCATGACGCTGAAACCGACGGCGAAGAAGATCGTGCCGATGTTGGAGTGCCGCCCTTGCGACATTTCGGGTATCAGTTCTTCTACCACAACATA
>OHAF01002779.1_pt1 | contig 12485 bp, 9 predicted proteins | sample 1577041 | NCBI WGS metagenome assembly OHAF01 (sample SAMEA3541495, study PRJEB24748) | human gut metagenome | biome: human gut; feature: human-associated habitat; material: faeces | place: China | collected 2012
CCTAAGCTGAATCGACAATGTGGTCTTCAGTTTTGTTTTTCTGTACTGAACTGTATTGAAATTATGCTGGGTCACATTGTGGCTCAGCTTTTTTAGTTAGAAATTTCATATATTATTTTAGGCGTATTCGCCGGAAAGGCAGTGTTCATTATGAATTATAAAAAATATCAAAAAATGTACCATCCGATTCCGCTTGAGGATCGTCAGTGGCCGAACAATGAAATAACTCATGCTCCGATTTGGTGCAGTGTTGACCTTCGTGACGGTAATCAGGCACTTTACTCACCTATGACGACAGAAGAAAAAATAGAATTTTTCAAATTCCTTGTAAAGCTTGGTTTTAAGGAAATCGAAGTAGGTTTTCCGGCAGCGTCGCATACTGAATTTGAATTTGTTCGCCGTCTTATTGACGAAAATCTTATTCCCGATGATGTCACAATTCAAGTGCTTACACAGGCAAGAGAACATATTATAAAGAAAACCGTTGAGGCTCTGAAGGGTGCTAAAAACGCAATTATCCACCTTTACAATTCAACTTCAACACTTCAACGTGAAGTTGTTTTCAGAAAGAGCAAGGAAGAAATCAAACAGCTTGCCGTTGACGGTGCAAAGCTTGTAATGAGCCTTGTTGACGGTCAGCTTGACGGAAATATTCGTTTTGAATATTCACCTGAAAGTTTCACTTGTACAGAGCCGGACTACGCGGCAGAAGTTACAAATGCCGTACTTGATGTATTCAAGCCGTCCGAAACAAACAAAGTTATCGTAAATCTTCCGTCAACTATCGAAGTTGCAACAGCAAACGTATATGCCGACCAAATCGAATATATGTGCAAGCACCTTAACAATCGTGAACATCTTGTTATCAGCGTTCACGCACATAACGACAGAGGTACAGGCGTTGCGTCAAGCGAACTTGCATTGCTTGCAGGCGCTGAAAGAGTTGAGGGTACACTCTTCGGCAACGGTGAGCGTACAGGTAATATGGATATCGTTACGATGGGACTTAATATGTTCACACAGGGCGTTGATCCTAAGCTTGACTTTTCAAATCTTCCAAAGCTTCGTGAAATCTACGAGCGTTGCACAAATATGAAGATTGACCCTCGTCAGCCATATATCGGCGAGCTTGTATTTACAGCATTCTCGGGCTCACATCAGGACGCTATCAACAAGGGTATGAAGTATATGAAAGAAAGCGGAACTGAGTACTGGGAAATTCCGTATCTTCCGATTGACCCTGCCGATGTCGGCAGAGAGTATGAGCCGATTATCAGAATCAACTCACAGTCCGGTAAGGGCGGTGCGGCTTTTGTTATGAACAACAACTTCGGTTATGACCTTCCGAAGAGAATGCATCCCGAATTTTCAAAGCTTGTTCAGGCAAAATGCGAGGAGCTTGGCAGAGAGCTTATTCCGAAAGAGTTGTTTGAGGTGTTCGAGAAGAATTATCTTGAGCATAAGCAGAAATATGTTCTCTCAAGCAGAAAGATTTATGAAGAGAGCGAAAACGGCAATGATTATGTTCACTTCAAGGGCAAGATGAAGATTAACGGCAACGAAGAGGTTTCTCTCAGCGGTGTCGGCAACGGTCCTATTGACGCATTCTTCAATGCAATCAAAAAGGTCGGTCTTGACAGGTACGAATTCATCTCATACAGTCAGCACGCAATTTCTCAGGGTTCTGACTCAAAGGCTGTTTCATACATTGAACTCAAAAAGCCTGACGGAAAGAATATCTTCGGCATCGGCATTGACTCAAATGTCAATGTTGCATCGGTACTCGGTGTTCTCAACGCAATCAACAGAGCCGAGGCTTAATCAATTTAACAATTCAATTTTCAGGGCTGCGCGAATGTGCAGTCCTGTTTTTTATGCTCTAAATCACTCTGTTTAGAAAAATGTTACAAATCACCTTTAAAAATCAAGAATTTCGTTACAAATCATTGAATATTTTTAAGAATAATGTTACACTACAATTAAGAGGTGATTTTATGCTTCAAAGAAAAGCCTATGAACATTTAGTAAAATGGAAAAATACACCCGATAAAAAAGCTCTGCTCATTACAGGAGCAAGGCAAATCGGCAAAACATATATTATACGGAAATTTGCAGAAGAAAATTATTCAAACTTTATTGAGATAAATTTCATCACAAATCCCGATGCCGCAAAGATTTTCGACGGAGATTTGAATGCTGAAACGATACTGATTAACCTCACAGCATACACACAAAAGCCCTTGGTAAAGGGAAATACTTTGATTTTCTTTGACGAGATACAGGAATGTCCGTCTGCGAGAACGGCAATTAAATTTCTTGTAGATGACGGGCAGTTTGATTACATTGAATCGGGTTCACTGCTCGGAGTAAGATATAAAGAAGTAAAGTCCTATCCCGTCGGTTACGAAGAAAACTACCGTATGTATCCGCTTGATTTTGAAGAATTTGCAACTGCAAACGGTATTCAGCCACAAACGATAGAATATTTAAAGAAATGTTACGACAATAAAGAAACGGTTACAGAAGCAGTTCATCAATCAATGTTGAAGCTTTTTCAATACTATATTATTGTCGGCGGAATGCCTGCGGTTGTACAGAAATTTGTTGATACAAAAGACATCGGTGAGGTCTTGAAAATTCAAAAAGATATTCTCGACTTGTACAGACAGGATATTTCAAAATATTCCGACAACAACAAAGAGAAGATAAAGAGCATTTTTGATTTAATTCCCGCTCAGCTTAATGACAGAAACAGAAGATTTACACTTTCCGATATTAAAAATTCTGCACGAATGTTGAGATACGAAACAAGTTTCAACTGGCTTGCAGACGCAGGAGTCGCTCTCCCCTGTTACAACATAACCGAACCCGTACTGCCGCTTGAGCTCAACCTACAGAACAATCTTTTTAAACTGTTCTTGTGTGATACGGGACTGCTTTGTGCCGCATCAATGGGAAACATTCAGTTTGACATACTGTCGGGAGATTTGTCCGTTAATATGGGAAGTATTCTTGAAAATGTATTTGCTCAGGAGCTTGTTTCAAACGGTTTTCTTTTAAGATATTTCAATAAGAAGAATATCGGTGAAATTGATTTTATCGTTCAAAAAGGTAAGTCAGCCGTGCCGATTGAAATTAAGTCGGGCAATGACTACACAAAACACAAGGCATTGGATAACTTGATTGCAAAGCAGAGTTGGAACATAAACAGCGGTATTGTGTTCTGTAAAGGCAATTTGGAAATTGAAAACGGCATAACATATTATCCATGGTATATGTCAATGTTTTTCAAGCAGGAAACACTTCCCGAACATCTGAAAGTTAATGTTGATATTGTAAACATCTGATAATCGACAATTGCAGGACTGTGCGAATGTGCAGTCCTGTTTTTTATGCTCCGAATCGTCCATAATAAGCCTGTGGGCGAAAAATAGGGACATACAGCTAATAACATAGCTATATGCCCCTGAAAATCGGTTTTAAAGCTTATTTCATGCTGTTTTCGTAAGACTCAATCATCTTTTTAACCATCTGACCGCCTACAGAACCTGCTTCTCTTGCAGAAATGTCGCCGTTATATCCCTGTTTGAGGTTTACGCCTACTTCGTTGGCACATTCCATCTTAAAGCGTTCCATGGCTTCCTTTGCCTGAGGTACATTAATCTGATTGTTATTGCTTGACATAATTTGTTTTCTCCTTTTCAAAACTTTTAAATCTCGTTAAATTTATTAATAAAGCGGCGTTTCGGCATCCCGTTTTCATCGCCGCAATAGTATTGTTTGCGGTGAAATTCGTTTTATTATTTGTAATTTTTTCAAGTTTTGAAATTCACAAAAAACATCATACAAAGCAAAAAGCAGCTATGCCAAACGACATAACTGCTTTTTATATTGTGTATGAAAGGGTTAGGGAAATAAGCCTTTCGTCTTGCTGTTGAATATATTGAGTTACTTCTTCTCGATTGAATCGGTCTTGTAGATGAAGTCAACCTTACCGTCCATATCATCGGAAATACCGCTGTAGTTGTTGTACTTCTTTGATGCTTTCTGAACAGCCTTGAAACGGTCGATGATATCCTGGACATCACCGTTTGCGGCATCAACAATGCTGTCAATGCCCTCCTCTTTGAACTTCTTCATACCCTTGGACAATGTCATTGCACCGTCATTGAGCTGTTTAACGCCGTCAACAAGTGCTGCACTGCCGTCCTTGAGAGTACCAACGCCCTCGAAGAGGCTCTTTGTACCGTCCGAAAGTGAGCTTGTGCCGTTTTTGAGAGTCTTTACACCGCTTTTAAGGCTTGATGTACCGTCCTTGAGGGTTGAAGTACCGTTCTTGAGTTCGCTTGTACCGCTCTTAAGACTTGAAGAACCGTTCTTGAGCTGACCGGCACCGCTTACAAGTGAACCTGTGCCGTCCTTGAGTGTATATGTGCCGGCGAGAATCTGCTGAGCGCCCTCGTTAGCCTGATCAACACCTGCTGTGTATGAAAGCAGACCCTGATAGAATGTGTTGTAGCTGTCAAGCTGAGTTTTGAGAGCCTGAAGTAACTTTCTGCCTGCCTGAGCTTTTGCAACACCTGCCTGAATCTGACTCTTAACCTCTTCGCTGTTCATATTTGTTTCGATAAGGCTCTGAATCTGTGACGCTGTGTTGCTGTCAATTGTAGCCTGAACCGCAGATGTACTCATCTGTGTAGAAACTGCAGTAGAAACCTGAGCCTGAACCTCTTCGCTCACCTGACCTGCGGCAACAGCGGCATCATACTGATCTGCCGTCATACCAAGACCTGCGGCTGCGAGAACCTGTTCCGTAACAGACTTTCTTACTGTTGCCTCAACGGCAGTTTTGATAACATCCTTCTGACTGTTTACAGTTGCCGTTACTGTTTCGAGTGCTGTATTGTAAGCGAGCTTCTGAGCATTTTCATCGCTGAGTGATGAAATAAGTCCTTCAAGAACGCTGTCATAGTTTTTAATTGTAAGCTTGTCGGCTGTAAGACCTGAGGTGGCAATCAGAGTGTCGGCAGTTGAAAGAAGTGTGTTAAACACCTGTTCTGCACCGCCGTTTAGAGTTGCGCTGTTGGATGAAAGCTTGCCGAGACCGCCCGCAAGTGTTGCAACATAACTGCTGAGACTTGCCGCACCGTTGTCAACCTGTGACGCACCGCCTGCAAGTGTTGCAAGACCGCTGTCAAGCTGTGATGCACCGCTGTCAAGCTGTGACGCACCGTTTTTGAGCTTTGACGCACCGTCATCAAGCGTTTTTGCACCGCTTGAAAGACCGTCTGCACCGCTGTCAAGTTTTTTTGCACCGCTGTTTACCTGTTCTGCACCGTCATAAAGCTTGTCAATACCTTCAATGAGTGTGCCTGACTTGTCAAGAAGTGTGCCGATACCGTCATAAAGCTGTGAAGAACCGTCAACAAGCTGTTCTGCGGCGTCTTCGAGTTCATCAAGAGAATCCTTAAGATCGTCAACCTTATCGTCAACCTTTGAAAAATCAACATCGTTGAAAATATCGTTCATTGCAACTGTCATTGTTGTTGAAAGTTCAAAATCGGTTGTATCTGCTGTGATTTCAACATAATCAGGGATTTCCATTTCATCCTTGTCAATGTCAAGGCTGTCCTGCATACCCGGAAGAGCAAAACCGGCAACAATTGTTCTTGTACCGTCATTTATAGCCTTGCCGTTTGAAACCTCAACATTTTTGAATTTGTCATCGTCAAGAATCATACCCGAAAGCATAAGGAACGGAACATTAACTTCTTTTGTCTTGCCGTTAATCTTAACCTTTTCCTTCTGTGTGTTTTCATAGTCAATGCGGATTGTAACCTTACCGCTCTTGCCTGCAATTTCATCTGCAGAAACAGTTTTGCCGTTGAGCTTGTAGCTTAATTTGAGCTTTACGGGAAGTTCGGTTGTGCCTGTTCCTTGATAGTAGATGTCATCGCCATTTGCGGCCCACTCATAAGCATTGTCTTCGTTTACCGTGTATGTTTCGTCACCCTTAACATTTTTAACATTCTTGAGGTTTGAAACATCCTTTACCTTGCCTTTTGTATCTACACCCTTGAGCCAGTCGCTTACAATGATTTTCTTAGCCGCACCGCTTGCGTCGGCAATAACATAAACGGTTTCATTTTTGCTGAGCTTTTTGAGAGCCTCTTTAGTTGTGCTTGCCTTCTTAACAGCCTCAACCGTACTTTCTGTCTGAACACCGAGAGCCTGTGCAGTATTGTCTGCACCGGCGGAATAAGCGGCAACACCTACTCCGCTGCAAAGAATTGTGAGTGCAAGCGCACCCGAAATAGCACCCTTAATGTAGTTTTTATTTAAAATTTTGTGATTATTATTCTTGTTATTCTTTTTCATTATACAGCAGCCTCCGAAATTGATGTTTTTTTCGGCTTAAAACCGAGAGTTGTCTTTGCAATTACCTTGTCGAACAGCATAAACATTGCCGGCAAAATAAGCGTTACGCAGAACATACTGATGACAGCGCCTCTTGCAAGGAGCTTACAGATTGATGAAATAAGGTCAACATCCGAGTAGAATGCGACGCCGATTGTAGCGGCAAAGAGTCCCATTGCACTAACGATAATTGACGGAATTGAAGTTTCAAGAGCCGTAATAACCGAGGTGCGTTTATCGTTTCCGAGATACCTTTCCTTCTTATATCGTGTCGTCATTAAAATTGCGTAGTCAACCGTTGCACCAAGCTGAATTGTACTTATACAGATAGGTGTGATGAACGGGAGCGACTCGCCCATAAGATGCGGAATACCGAGGTTAATAAAGATTGCAAGCTCAATAACCGCAACAAGAATAATCGGAAGTGTGATACTCTTTTCAACAATCGCAATGATAATAAAGATTGCAACAATAGAAATTGCATTTACAACCTGAAAGTCAACTGTCGTGATGTTTACAAGGTCGTTTGTACAAGCGGCTTCACCGATGAGAAGTCCGTCCTTATCATACTTTGTAATGATTTTGTTCAACTCGTCAATCTGCTTTGCCATAGGATCTGTGGCTGTTTTGTACTCAGAGTTGATAAGCATAAGCTCCCATTTATCATTTTTGAGAACGCTTGTGATTGAATCGGGAAGAACTTCTTCCGGAACAAGCGAACCTACAACGCTTTCAAGACCGAGAACATATTTTACGCCGTCAACCTTTTCAAGCTCATTTGTCATATTTCTTGCGTCCTTTGCAGAAAGCGAAGAATCAACAAGAACCATATGTGTTGTACCGACACCGAATTCATCTTTAAGCTTTGTGTTGGCAATTACATTTGCCATATCTTCGGGAAGACTTTCCGACAAATCGTAGTAAATCTCATTGTTTGTCTGGCTGTATGCCGAATAGAACGGATAAATAAGAGCCGCAAACATTACGAGAAATACGGGGAAAATTTTAACAAGTCCTGTTGCAAGCTTCTTTGTTGACGGAATAAGCGACTTGTGCATTGTCTTTTCAAGAGGCTTGTCAAGAACAAGAATGAGTGACGGAAGAACCGTTACACAGGAGATAACACCGAGGATAACACCCTTTGCCATTACAATACCGAGGTCAAGACCGAGTGTGAATGTCATAAAGCAAAGTGCGATAAAGCCTGCAACCGTTGTGATTGAACTTCCGATTACAGAACGGACGGTTTCGTGAATTGCAACAGCCATTGCCTGCTTGTGGTTTTCACAAATGCCCTTTTGTTCTTCGTAGCTGTGCCACAGGAAGATTGAGTAGTCCATCGTTACCGCAAGCTGAAGGACTGCCGCCAACGCTTTGGTAATGAATGAAACCTCACCCATAAAGTAGTTACTGCCCATATTTACGAGGATAGCAACCGCTATACTTGCAAGGAACACAAACGGGATAATCCAGTTATCCATAAAGATCATCATTGCAATTACCGCAAGAACAACAGCGATTGCAACATAAGTCATTTCCTGTTCCTCAAACATATCTTTCATATCCGTAATCATTGCCGACATACCCGAAACAAAGCATTGTTTACCGGCAACCGAACGGATTTCTTCGATAGCGTTCATTGTTTCATCAGCTGATGTTGAGGTATCGAAGAATACCGCCATCATTGTTGCATTTCCCGAATTGAACGCATCATAAATTTTGTCGGGCAACATTTCCTTTGGAATTGAGATATCGGCAAAATCGTCATACCAAAGAACCGTATCAACATGGTCGATTTCTTTGATTTTTTCCTCTGTTGCCGCAACATCCTTATCATCCATATTCTCAAAGATGAGGAATGAAAAAGCACCCTTTCCAAAGTCATCAAGCAGATAATCCTGACCCTTGATTGTGTCGAGGTTATCGGGAAGATAACTAAGAATGTCGTAATTAACCCTTGTAAATGCCATTCCCAAGGCTGACGGAATCATCAGCGCAACGGCAAGTATAAGGATTACGAAACGGCTTTTAACAACCGCTTTCCCTAACTTCATATTTCATACTCCTTCATATATGATTTGCAGACTGCACTCTGCATTCAAAGGGACGATCCGAGAGGTGAACCGTATTTCCTTTGTCCGTAATATATTCTATTACGGCTTTGTTAAAATTTAAACAGACACAAAAAATGCCGTGTCAGGAATTTAGACACGGCAATAAATTTGTACGGAAATCAGACATTTTGTTAAATTCGTCTGCATTTCAGACACGCAAGCAAGCGCAAATATTCACTTTTAACCAATAAAACAGCAATCAGGCATTGATTTTGGCACATCTGTCCAATGCAGACTCCATTGAACCCTCAAACAGCTCACAAATGCGTTTCATCTTAATTTTGAGGTCATATTTCATACCTCCGCCAAGCCAGTCGATAATAAAACCGACAAGCTGACACTTGTAATACATAATCATTGCGTCAAGGTCATCTTCGGCAATATTTTTTGTAATTTCAAGCTTGTCAAAATAGCTTTTTATAGCGTGAGTACAAATCCTGTTGAGATACACATCAAATGTAGTTCTGTTCGCAGAATTATAAATGTGCTGAATCACCGACTTGTTAGAAAAAGCATAGTCAATTACAGAAATCAGACTTTCATAAACAGAAGTATTGTTGTCGGTTTCGGTCGCAACAAATCTGTCAGCCTCTTCAACGAGAATTTCCTCAAGAAGCGACGGAATGTCGTCAAAATGGTAGTAGAAGGAATTACGGTTAATTCCGCATTCTTCAACAATTTCCTTGACTGTAATTTTATTCAACGGCTTTTTATTCAAGAGCGAAATAAATGTCGCCTTGATAGCCGCCTTGGTAAATGTCGGCATAGTGTCCCCCCTGAAAATTGCAAAACATCCGTGTGCAGACGGATATTTCCGTTCCGAATTTTTTCATACACAATATATGCAGCCGATTGCTACACTAATCAAAGTAAATTGTATCACAATTATTCAAAAATAGCAATAACAAGCATATTAACAAAATCAGGGGTTTGTTTTGTATTTCCTATGTAAAAAAGCCCCGAAATTGATGTTACCCCCCAAAAAAAGTCAGACCAAAAATCTAATAATTTTGGAGGTTGGTTCAAAATCGTGGCTTTATATTTATAAAATTATAAATTCAATATCTTTCGGAAAATCATTTTGCACACTGCAAAGGCTGATTTCGTAGTCTGAAAATTTGTATTGTTTCATATAATATTCGGTTTGATTTTCAGAGAATTTTCCGTTGCTGACATCAACACTTTTTGCGCCACGGTGAAATCCGTCACCCATACATTTTAGGAGTGCCTCTTTTTTAGTCCACAATTCAAAAAATGTGCCGAGCCTGTCAAAAGCGTTGCCGAGCAATTTCATCTCGTTGTCGCAGAAAACAATTTTGCCGAGCCTTATTCCGTTTAAAAAACGAATTTCTTCAATATCACAACCGACTTCGGAATCCGACAAAGCAAAAAGTACATAATTTCCGCTGTGCGAAATATTGAAACAAAGTCCGTTGTCACATTCGGGCTTGCCGAATTCATTCACGGTGATTTTTGCACCGCCAAGAAATTTGTTCATAAACAAGCCGCCTGCAATGCAACGCAGTTTATCGTCAGCTCTGCGGCATCTTTGAACACGCTCCGCTCTTTCGGGAGAAAGCTCACCGACTCTGTCAAAAGAAATTTTGCGGATATCGGTTATAAAAAGCCGTGTTTTCATATCAATAGCCACGAAGTGCGTCAAGCGAATCATCGGACATAATCCAATCGTTCACATCAATTTCCGTAAAATCGGTTTTATCGTTTCTGACAATAACCTTGTCAATACCTGCGTTGATAACCATACGCTTGCACATTGCACACGAAGATGTGTTCTGAACATACTCACCGTTTGACATCTCCTTGCCGACAAGATAAAGCGTTGCACCAATCATCTGTTCTCTTGATGCATGAATAATAGCGTTCGCCTCGGCATGAACGCTTCTGCAAAGTTCGTAACGCTCGCCACGGGGAATGTTGCGTTCCTGACGGATACAAAATCCCAAATCACAGCAATTTTTTCTGCCTCTCGGAGCGCCTGTATAGCCTGTTGAAACAATCTGGTCGTTGTTCACGATAATCGCACCAAAATTTCTGCGCAGGCAAGTTCCCCTTTCAAGCACAGTTTCGGCAATGTCAAGATAATAATTAATTTTGTCAATTCTGTCCATATAAAAACACCGTCCGTTATCATAATTTCAAATTCGGTCAAGTATATTTTAGAGTAGCCGAAAGCAGTATCAGCCTTTGAGCTTTTCAACACAATCTCTGCATACATATTTTCCGCCGAATGCAATCAGATTATCAAGAGTATTGCAAAAAACGCACTTGCTCTCTGCCTTTTTAATCGTAACGCACTCATCGTCAGCCTCAATGTGAAGAATGTCACCCGGCTTAATGTTGAGGTGGTTGCGGATATCCTTTGATATTACAATTCTGCCTGCTTTATCAATTTCCCTAAAGTTTGTATAAATCATTTTAATTCACCATAATCCCTATTTTTTAATTCACCATAATCCCTATTTTTACCTATACTACCATTTTTCGGGATTTTTGTCAACGATTTTATTAAATAATTTGATTACAAAAATGACAATATTGTACATTTTGTCGTTAATTGCAGCAAAAGGAGTAAAAATGCTGAATTATATCTGGAGCGGACTCATTGCCGTGAGCGTATTGTGTGCGTTGTTTATGGGCAACACCGCCGACATTTCAAACGCACTCATCGAAAGCGGAGCGTCATCAATACAGCTTATTCTCACAATGGCAGGCATAATCTGCCTTTGGTCGGGAATTATGAAAATCGCAGTTGAAAGCGGTTTGACAAGCATTTTTGCAAAAATCTTTGCGCCGTTGCTCCGTCCGCTTTTTCCGAGGCTTGATAAAAAAAGCGACGCCTTTCAAAGCATCACTATGAATATCAGTGCAAATCTGCTCGGACTCGGCAATGCCGCAACACCTTTCGGACTAAAAGCAATGGAACAGCTGCACACGCTCAATGACCGCCGTGACATTGCGAGCAACGAAATGGTTGTTTTTGTAGTTATGAACACAGCGTCACTCCAGCTGTTACCAACAACGCTTGCCGCACTCCGCCAATCCTACGGAAGCTCTGCGCCTTTTGAAATTATCGTTCCAGTCTGGATAAGCTCTGCGTGTGCGTTGACGGTGGCATTGCTGATTGCCTGTACGCTGAATATCAGGCAAGGTAAAATTTGAGAAATGTGGTGAGCAAATGGAATTTGTAATGCCGGCATTTGCATGTATTGTTGTGGTGTTCGGGCTGATAAAAAAAGTTCCCGTATTCGATGTGTTCATCTCGGGAGCAAAAGAGGGAGTAAAACTTCTGTACAACATTGCCCCTACAATTATGGGACTTGTGTTTGCCGTTGACCTTTTGCAGTCAAGCGGAGCAATTGACGCAATATGCGCACTGATTCAGCCGACAGCGGAATTTTTAGGATTTCCGAAAGAAATCGTTCCGCTCGTACTCCTCCGCCCCGTTTCGGGAAGCGGTTCAACCGCACTCCTCACAGCCCTTTACAAAACCTGCGGTCCCGACAGCTTTGCGGGCAGAACAGCATCCGTACTCGCAGGTTCAAGCGAAACAACCTTCTACGCAATCGCAATGTACTTTGGCTGTATCCGAGTCAAAAAAATTCGCCACACCCTCTTTGCCGCCATAACCGCCGACCTAACCGCCGCAATCATGAGTGTTATAACGGTCAGATTGTGGTTTAATATGTGATTGTAAAGTGTTCCCATTTCGGAACACTTTTCCTAAATTCAAGCCTTGTGTTCCCATTTCGGCACGATTTTATTTTAACATTTTTCAATTTGTCATTTTTCTTGCCAAACAGAGTTATTATTCCAAAAATCCGATACTAAATCACAAAATTAAAAAGTCCTTTGAGAAAAGATTTCTCAAAGGGCTTGATAAACTGGAATTTTCAAATTAGTCTTTGCAAATAACCTTTGAACCTTCACCATCAA
>OHAF01002787.1_pt1 | contig 12449 bp, 7 predicted proteins | sample 1577041 | NCBI WGS metagenome assembly OHAF01 (sample SAMEA3541495, study PRJEB24748) | human gut metagenome | biome: human gut; feature: human-associated habitat; material: faeces | place: China | collected 2012
GCCACGGAAGCGGCCACCAAGGCCAACGAAGCGGCAGCCAAGGCAGAAAACGCCGCTGCCAAGGTGGAACAGACTACGGCAGCAGCCATCGGCGGGGCTACCGCACGCTTTTCCTCATGGATGGAAACAGGCAACGTTTTACCTGACAAGAGTACCAAACCGGGCGGCAGCGTAGTGTATGTAGCGGATGCCGGGAAGTTCGCCTACCACATGGACTCCACCCTGTACGGGGACTGGGATGTGGCGGGTGTGCCTCCTGCCGGCATATTCATGAATGCGGACCGGACAGCCATCCTGCCGGACAAGCTCTACCTGCTGGGTGATGCCGTATATACCGGAACAGGCGGCAGCCTGAGACTGCTGGCCTACCGGCATGAGGTGATGAGCGGGGAAGCTTACGAGGCGCTGCAGGACAAGGATGCGAATACGCTGTATCTGATTTATGAGGAGGATTGACGATGATAACCATAGGCGGTAAGGAAATAACGGCTGCGTATGTGGGGAAACGTGCCCTGTCGGCAGTCTATGCCGGGGCAAGACTGGTGTGGTCTGCGATAAGCAGCTGTTTCGGACTTGGATACTGGAAAGGCGACGAGCCGTGGAACGGATCGGACGCATGGAACGGTAGCAGTAAAACTGATAAATGAATGATTATTATAAAAGGACAGTATTATGGCAAAAAGGAAAATAAGCGGAATCATCAACGCGACTGAACATCCGATGAATCTTGAAACACCATGGAATCAGAAACAGCCGGACGGCACCTATCATGCCTATGCAGGCGATGACATCGAAGCGTTCCTGAAGAAGGAACTGTCAAACCGTACCCCTACCGAGGAACTGGTGAGCGGCGAGACGAAACCTCCTACATCCGGAACGGTGTTCGATGCGATGGTGGGTACGGTGACGGACGTGGATGTGCAGGACAGCGAGGACGGCACCCAGTACGTGATGACCGTCAAGCAGAAGGACAACCAGGGCGGCGAGAGCTCGAAGGAAGTGCGCTTTTCCAAGTACACGGACGATGACAAGGTGGTGGTGAACATCGACCTGACGGACAGCGGCGGTGCGGGACTTCCCGCCTCGCAGTATCTGGCACTGGGCAGCGGCTTTGTGGTGAAATACTCCGTAGGTGTGGGCACTGCCGGTGGCGGTACGGTGGACGGCTACAGCGACCTGAAAGCCCGCGTGATCGTGAAACGCGGTTCGGCCGTCATCAGTGAGTTCCGGGATGCGGAGTTTGTGGGCGTTACAGCCGGACAGAGCTATACCTTTGACGCTTCGCCCTACCTGAAGGATGCCACTGCCTATACCGTACAGGTGGAAGCGCAGGCAACTTACCAGGACGGCACGCTGATGAAGACGGCCACGGCCAAGGTGACCATGGTGGCCATGGAGCTGGAGACCACCTACTCGGCGGGCAACGGGCTGGCCGACGGGGGATATAAAAATGACGTGAACATCCCCTTTACTGCCAAGGGCACGAGCGGTGAGAAGAACATCTACTACCGCGTGAACGGCGGACAGGCCTTTACCCTCGGTCTTTCGGCCGGCAGCGGTGTGCAGCAGAAGAACGTGACCATCCCCCTGACACAGATGCAGGAGGGTACGAACGTGGTGGAAGCCTACGCGCAGCATGAGAACTCCGGTGTGGTGAGCCGGGTGCATTACATTACGCTGCTGAAGGCAGGCGGAGGTGTGACAGCGTATGCCGGCCTGATGTTCAGCCACCGGGCAGCGGGGTTCCAGCGTGACTGGAAACACCCGGTGCTGGAGGCAGAGCAGTTCACGGCATGGAACTTCACGTATGCCGGCTATGACCGCGATGCGTATACGGCCCGTGTGAAAGTGACCGACCGGGGCAGCGTGGTGAAGGAAGACCTGCTGCAACGCGGTGAGACCGGCAGCTACGGACGGACGAACGTGAACGTGGAACCGTTGGACTACCGTGTGTCATGCGGCGATGCCGTGCTTGAGGTGCAGGTGAACACCACATCGCACCCGGACATTGAAGCCACGCTGGCACCGGATGCCGTGTGTACGTTTGACGCCTTCGGGCGAAGCAACACGGAAAACAACCCGGCAAGCTGGGTGAGCGGTGACAAGCGTATGGAGTTCCGGGACGTGCTGTGGAGCGTGAACGAATATGGTGCCGGTAGCGGCTGGCACAAGGACCGCCTGCTGCTGGCCGGTGGTGCAGGTATGACCCTGACCGCTGACGGCGGTTACCGCCCCTTCAACGAGGCGGACAAGCCCGAGGGATTTGCCATCCGTGACGTGGGCATGACGCTGGAGATAGAATACAGCACGGCCAACGTGACGGATACGGATGCCGAGCTGATCACCTGCCTGGGGCAGCTGGACAACGGCAACCGGTACGGGCTGATTGTGACTCCGGAAGAGGCCAAGTTCCTGACCGGTGTGGTGACCGAGGCGATGGATGCCGGACAGGTGCTGCGCTATGAAGACTCGGTGGGTACGAAGTTCCAGCCGGGCACGAACATCCGCATTACCTACGTGTTCTATCCGAACGTGCAGACCAATGAACAGCGCACGCTGATCGGTTTCTATGTGAACGGTGAAGAGTCGGCTGCTTCCAAGTGGCTCGACAAGGTGAATTTTGACATTCAGAGCCAGCTGGAATTTAAGTCGGCAGGTGCCGACCTGAACGTGAAGAGCGTGCGTATCTATAACAAGGCGCTGACCTCGGACGAGGTGCTGAGCAACTACATCGTGGACCGCAACCACCTGGAGGATGCCGACGGGGAACCGGGCGTGCGCTCGCTGGATGAGGACAACCGCGTGCTGAACGAAGGAGACACGGTGAGCATGGAGAAGCTGATGGGGCTGATGAAGAAGCGCCGGAACTCGATCCTGGTACTGATAGGCACGGGCAGCGTGGGCAGTGAGGTTCCGAGCGAGAGCGACACGCTGAACGTGGTGGATGCACTGGCCCAGCTGAACGACAAGAAGGCCAATAAACTGGTAAGGGAGGTCCGTTTCTATAACGGAGAGGACAGGACGCTTGACTTTATCCTTACCAACGTATATGTCCGTATTCAGGGTACTTCTTCCGTGAACTATGCCAGAAAGAACTTCCGTTTCTACTTCCAGAAGACGGCAAGCGGCTGGACGGTTACATTGAGCTACGGGGAGATTGACGGAAACGGCAGGCAGAAGAATCCGGTGGTAACTACCGGCAAAAAAAATCTCTTCAAGTTACGCAGGAACTCGGTAGGCGCGAAGCTGGCATGTTCCAAATGCGACTTCTCGGACTCGTCCATGACCACCAATACCGGAGGTGCGAAGCTTATCAATGACGGACTGAAAGAGATGGGGCTGCTTACGCCTGCCCAGCGTTACGCCAAAGACCATGGGCTGGAGGATGATTACCGTTCGGCCATCGACGGCCTGCCGTGCGACCTGTTCGTAGCGAAGAGTGCCGACGAAGACCTGACCTATTACGGCCAGTACAACATGAACAACGAGAAGAGCGACAGCTACCCCATCTTCGGGCAGGATGAGACCATCGGCGGCGAGAAATGGGGCGAGGGCGACACGCTGAACTATCTGGAAGCCGACGAGGAAGGACACAAGCAGTACCTGCCAATCTGCTTCGAGACGCTGAACAACTCCAATCCGCTGTGCCTGTTCCACTGGTTGCCGAGTACCGAACCGGAGCATAAGGATTTCATGGACTACAACTTTGACGGAGGACTGGAGTTCAACCATCCGAAAGATACCTTCTGGGCTGACGGAGGCGGTGATGCCGAGGAAGAACCGAATATGAAAGACCACTTGGGGCAGGGTGATGTGTACGATAAGATGTATAAGGCTACCGACCGCATGATGAGCTTCGTTTACCGCTGTGTGAAGGAAACTCCTGCCGGAAAGAGTATGACTTACAGTATGGAATCGCATGCGTTCGAGGGGGTAGATTATGAAGATGATGGCGACAAGTTCCCTACCGCTAAATGGAAGAGCGATACGTTTAAGAAAGAGGCATCGAAGTATTTCGACCTTCCCCATCTGATAGCTTACTATCTGTACGTGCAGTTTAACCTTGGTGTCGACCAGCTTGCCAAGAACATGCTTATCCGTACTTGGGACGGGGTGAAATGGTTGATTACTTATTATGACGGAGACTGCCAGTTGGGTTCAGACAACAAGTCATTCCTTACGGGAAAATATAACGATAACCGTCAGACCAAGCGCGACGGGGCTTATGTGATGCAGGGTCATAACTCGTGGCTGTGGAACCTCATCGTGGCCAACTGCTGGGACATGATTGTGGAGATTATGGTGAGCGGATGGAACGGGGGCGCAAGCTTCATGAGTGCCTTCAGTATCCAGAAAGCCATTGACCATTTCGATACCGAACAGATGAAGAAGTGGTGCTCACGCCTCTATAACAAGTCCGGCATCTTCAAATACATCTACCCGTTCCTGAACGAAATGCCGGTAGGTGCTGACGGTGCCAAACAGACGTATCCGCAAATCTACGGTCTGAAGGGTTCGTTAAAAGCACACCGGAACTACTTCATCCAACGCAGGTACGACCTGAAGCAGGTGGAGTACGGCTATGTATCTACGCTGGGTGCCCAGTTCTACCAGAGTACGGCATCGCTGGACAAGGCTTATAAACTGAAACCGATGCAGTACCGGCTGACCATCCCTTACCGTGTGCAATTATCCACCTCAAACGGTATACAGGCTGACAGCGGCGTGGTGGATGCGGACGTGCTCCACTCGTTGCAGCTGACCCGTGCCTTCGGTGAGAACGACCCGCTGAAGATTATCGGTGCAGCCAAAATCAAGGAGCTGGTATGGCACGAGGATGCGTTCGCAATCGGTTTCAACTTCGGTCTGCTGACCTCACTGGTAAAACTCGACATGAGCGTGGAGAAAGCCAGCGGTTACCGGAACGGCTCGTTCATGGCTTCGACGAACGGCATGCTGCTTCTGGAAGAAGTGAACATGCGGAACAACCGGCTGGTCCGGAACGGGGACAACGGCAATGTGGCTACTTTGGACCTGAGCTGGCAGGGCCGCCTGAAGAAACTGGACGTGAGGGGTACGGGGCTGACCCGTGTGAAACTGGCCACCGGTGCGCCCGTTGTGCAGTTATGCCTGCCGGACACGATTGAGGAACTGTTCCTGGAATATCTGACCAAGCTGTCCGACAGTGGCCTGATACTGGAAGGCATCAATAATGTGCGGGGCTACCGCTACACCAACTGCCCCGGCATCGACGGGTTCGCTATACTGGAACGCCTGCACCAGGCCAGACTGAACGGCAGCGGCAAGCTGGAGCGCTTCGTGCTGGAGATAGACCGGGAAGACGACGGAACCCTGCTGAAGAAGTATTACGACTACGGAACGTATACGCAGACGGGTGCCGTGGATGACCGGCATTCGGGACTGAGGGGCAAGCTGACCCTGACGAAGTATCTGGCCGATGAGGAATTGGAGAAGTATGCCGCCCGTTATCCGGAACTGACCATCAAGCAGCCACCCTATACGATGATCGAGTTTGACGACAGCGTGGCCGACGATGCCAATATTTCAAATCTGGACAACAAGACCGGATACAAGTTCGGGAATGCGTACAAAATGAGCGGGCATGTGAATGCCATCCTGTCCAAGCGCCACCGCGTACTGGCCAAGGTGACCAGGATGCCTACGAGCCGGAAGGTGGAGATAGCCGGGCAGCAGGTGGAAGTGAACAACCCGGACGGGGAGATGACCTATTTCCCCCTGCATGACGAAAGTTCGAACTTCTATGCCGATGCGGAGGATATGAACGACTGTACGGTGGCGAAGCTGGACGGCAGCGAGGGAGACTGGATGATGTATGAGCCGTTTTACTGGAGCAAAGGCATCAACGACTATCTGAACAACAAGAAGTACGCCTGCTACAGCAGTTATCCGGAGGACGAAATGCCCCCGATTCCAGATGCGACAGTACTGACACTGGATGCCATCAAGGAGACACAGGGCGGCTGGTTGGGTGAGCGGAAGATCATGAGCGGCAAGCCCACGCTGATGGAATCCTATACGACGGACAAGGCTTATTCCGTGTGCAAAGTGGACGTGTCGGGTTACAGACGTGTCCGCTTTCCGAGCGTTCCAGGAACAGGGCTTATCGGCAGTGTGTTTGCTGATGCGGAGGGAAACATCCTGAAGAGTATTGTGATGCCGACCATCGGCTTGAAATTTGAAGCCGGCATGTATCTGATAGCAGACGTTCCGGAACGTGCTACAGCCCTGCATTTCTCCATTCTGAACACGGCAGAGTTTGACTGCGTGGTGCTGAGCAACAGCGACAAGATAGAGGACATGGAACCGGATTGGGTGGCCAATGAGGAACATCTGTGTGCCGTTGTGGGCAGTTCTGTAGTGGGCAGCAAGTTGCGTGCCTGCATAACCGGAGCTTCGACCACGGCAAGCATGACCTGGACGGACTTCCACTATTACAGCCAGCAGCGTGGCATGCAGCAGATAGATGCCTTGATGCACAGCCGCATCGCGAACCTGAGCTATGCAAAGTACGGGCGTAGGGACATGCAGGAACAATGCGGTGCCGGTCAGCATAACAATAACCGGACAACGGGTGGAACGGCCGACCATGGAATGACAGATACCATCGGCTATGACGAAGCGTATGTCATCAACAACAAAATCACGAATTCGCTGATTGACGGCCTGGTGCACCAGTATGCCTGGTATAAGAGCCGGGACGAATACGGACAGGCGACCGTGGTGCAGGTGAACAATATCTGCTGCCTGGGCTACGAGGACATCTACGGCAACAAGTATGACATGATGGACGGCGTGGATCTGCCGAATGACAGCGGCAACCAGGGCAAATGGCGCATCTGGATGCCTGACGGCAGTATCCGTATGGTACAGGGCAAGAAGGACAGCGGTCAGTGGATTACAGGCGTGGCGCACGGCAAGTATATGGACATGGTTCCGGTAGGTAATCTGAACGGATCATCTTCTACTTACTATACCGACATGTACTGGATAAGTACCGCTACAGTCCGTGTGGTCTATCGCGGGTACCACAATGCGTATGCGCTTGCGAATAACGATGCTTCGTATACGTATGCGAATGTCGGCTCGCGTCTGGCCTTCCGCGGTAAACTCGTCCGGGCGCAAAGCGTGGCAGCGTATAAGGCGATACGCGAGGTGGCGTAAGCGCAAAGCGCCAAAGCGTGGAGCGAAGCGACTAAAACGAAAGAACGGGATTCGGATGGTTTTCGAATTCCATTTAAAAGGTATTCAAATACCGGCGAAGCCGGTCGAAAAAATAGAATTTTGAGATATATGAAAAAGATTATCGCATTTTTAAAAATGAGTAACCGTTACAAGCATCTTATCGGTGGTTTGATGGTAGGTCTATTGGGATTTACTCCTTGGACGGCCTTTTATGCTGCGTTCATTGCAGCTTCCTGTCTGGAACTGAAAGATACTCTTCGGGGAAGTCCTTGGGACTGGATTGATTGGGGGCTCACCGTCGCGGGTGGCAGTATATCCGTTTTATTTTGGATGATAGTGTAATTCGTTTATCTGTTTTGCCTGTTAAATCAGTAACTTTGCAAGCGGTAGAGTTCCCCAATAGTCCGTGTGGTCTATCGCGGGTACAACAATGCGAATGCGAATGGCGGTGTGTCGAATGCGAATGCGAATAACGATGCTTCGAATACGAATGCGAATGTCGGCTCGCGTCTGGAAATCTAACAAATCGGCGTACAGCAGCGGGGACGTGTCCCCGAAGCGGTGCCGAGGGGGGCAAGCCACAGCAACAGCACCAGAAAAGGTGGAAAGCTGAAAAATCACGCGTCGGGTGGAGTTTGGTAGGCTGTTATCAGTTCGAAGAAGTCAGACCCGGGGAAAGGAAGGCCCTCATCTTCCATGTTTATTAACCAATAGCTTATGCGCAGGGAAGGATATATTATCGAGGAAATCATCGAATACTCCAATATGTCGGAGGCATTCGATTCGGTACTTCGCGGAACCGATCGTAAGAGGTCAAGGCAGGGACGGTTCCTGCTTGCCCATAGGGAGAAGATTATCGCCGAACTGACGGCTTCCATTGCGGACGGCTCATTCCGGCTGGGCGGCTACCATGAGAGGGAAATTGAAGAATACGGTAAAAAACGTATTTTGCAGATCCTGTCCATGAAAGACCGTATCGCTGTGTTTGCCATCATGAATGTGGTGGACCGCCACCTGCAAAAACGTTATATCCGGACAACCGGTGCAAGCATCAAAAGGCGCGGTACTCATGACCTGATGAACTGCATACGTACCGATTTGCAAAAAGATCCGGAAGGCACGCTTTACGCATACAAATTTGACATCCGGAGGTTTTACGACAATGCGCGGCAGGACTTTGTTATGTGGTGCTTCCGGAGGGTGTTCAAGGACAAAAAGCTGTTGGTCTTGTTGGAGCGGTTTGTTAAGCTGCTGCCGGAAGGTATCAGTTTCGGACTGCGCAGTTCACAAGGGGCAGGAAATCTGCTTCTGTCTGTATTTTTAGACCACTATCTGAAGGATAAGTACGGGGTTCGTTATTACTATCGCTATTGCGATGACGGACTGGTACTCGGTAAAACGAAAGCGGAATTGTGGAAGATTCGTGATGCTGTTCACGGGCAAATGGGAAAAATAGACTTGGAAATAAAGCCGAATGAACGGGTGTTCCCTGTAGAAGAAGGCATTGATTTCCTTGGCTATGTTATCCGTCCCGACTATGTAAGATTGCGGAAACGCATCAAGCAGAAGTTTGCCCGGAAGATGCACGAGGTAAAATCGAGAAAAAGACGGCGGGAACTGATTGCCAGTTTCTACGGCATGACGAAGCACGCCGACTGTAATAAGTTGTTTAAAAAATTAACAGGCAAAGAAATGAGAAGTTTTAAAGACTTGAATGTCGCTTACAAGCCGGAGGACGGCAAGAAGCGATTTCCCGGTGTGGTGGTAAGCATCCGGGAACTGGTAAACTTACCGATTGTAGTGAAGGACTTTGAGACCGGTATCAAGACCGAGCAGGGAGAAGACCGCTGTATTGTGGCCATCGAAGTGAACGGCGAGGCAAAGAAGTTCTTCACCAACAGCGAGGAAATGAAGAATATTCTCGCACAAGTAAAGGAAATGCCGGATGGTTTCCCGTTTGAAACGACCATCAAGACAGAAACATTCGGCAAAGGTAGAACCAAATACGTGTTTACATGAGAAGAGTTGAAGGAAATTCCGGGGTTTCGCTGATGGAATGCACGAACCCGGTTAAAGACAAATGGCGCATCCGATGGGATGTGCAGGAAAAAGAGAACGGCTCTGCCTCCTACATGGAAGAGGAGTTCGGGCATAAGCCTACTGATGAGGAAATCCGCACATTGGTTATGTCCTGGTATAACAGCCAGACTGATGCAGCTATCCTATCCGGATTCGCCTATAATGGTGCCCCTGTATGGCTTTCCACGGAGAACCAGTACAACTATAAGGCAGCATACGATCTGGCTGTTCAGACGGGCGGAGAAACCCTACCGGTCACATTCAAGTTTGGTTCGGATGAACAGCCCGAATACCATACTTTTAGTCGGTTAGATGAGTTGAAAGACTTCTATACGAAAGCGGTAAGGTATATTCAGAAGGTTCTGGCTGAAGGCTGGGAAAAGAAAGATAAGTTCAATTTGGATTTATACCGGATTAAATGATTGATAATCCCTTCGGGGGAGGGATAAAAAAAGCCCCCGGCCTGTTAATATAGACGCCAATCATTTATTAACACAAAACGCCACGAGAGTGCGCGACCGGGGGCAATGCCCTCTGCCGCACTCTCGTGGCGTTTTTACGCATTAAATAAATGATTGGCATTGCAAAAGTACAAAAATGATTGGATATGACATTGTTTGAAGCACTTAAATTTAACAGAGAACCGCTTGAAATGCTTATAAGTTTGGGCGGCAAGCAGGATGACCTTCGATTCATAGACTTATATACGGAGTATGAGGTCATGAAAAAACAAGGTGAAAAGACCACTTATGCAGTGGCGTTTTTGGCAAATAAATATTCGGTAAGCGAACGCAAGGTGTATGATATTATCAAACGGTTTGGAAAGCACTGCACGCTCGGTGCAGTGTGATTGATGTGCCGGGGATGCCTTGTGTTGTCCGGTAGAGCTACCTTTGTACAACCAAAAATAAAGCTCATGAATAAGTATTACCAGACATTAGACAAGATACTCCAAACGGGCAAAATCCAGACCAATAGGAAAGGCCGTATCAAGTATCTATTAAACGAAAGGCTCATGCTGACCCCCGCTGATTTACTTGACATATTTGAAAGCCACGGGATAGCCAGGAAAAAGCTGAAAGAGGAATTGAAACTGTTTATGCAAGGAGTCCGGGATGTGGAAAAATACAAAGAGGCAGGGATTACCTGGTGGGATTATTGCGGCCATACCCTTGTAAACAGCTATCCAACTTACTTTGAAAAGCTTCCACCCCTCATAACCAGGATTAACCGGGAAAAGCGCAACAGCAAGAATTATGTCCTGTTTCTTGGAGAAACCGGGGTGGAAAGCAACCAGGCACCCTGCCTGAGTCTTGTGCAGTTCCAAATTGATGAGGGAGAACTGGTGCTATCTGCATATCAGCGTAGTTCTGATGCGAACCTTGGGCTTCCGGCTGATATTTATCATCTTTATCTGATGGCAAGGCAGGTGGAGCTTCCCCTGAAGTCCATAACCCTTGACCTTGGAAATGTGCATATATATGAAAATAACATTGACCGGACTCTGGAACTGTTATCCGGAGTTGAAAACATTAAATTTGACTTGAACGTATGAAGAATATGAATTTATCTGCACCACTGCCATTTGTAGGCCAAAAAAGAATGTTTGCTAAAGAGTTTATTAAAGTTTTGGAACAGTTCCCTGAAGATACCGTGTTTGTGGACTTGTTTGGCGGTTCCGGACTTCTTTCGCATATAGCCAAAAGAAGCAAGCCCGATGCTACTGTTGTCTACAATGACTTCGACAACTACCGGTTCAGACTGAAAAATATCCCACAGACAAATAAACTGCTTGCCGATATTAGGGAGCTGGTGGGTAATTCGATACCCAAACATAAACCAATTAAAGGGGAACTTAGAGAACGCATTTTTAAACGTATCGAGGAAGAAGAACTAAATGTTGGGTACGTGGATTTTATAACCTTATCATCCTCACTAATGTTCTCCATGAAGTATAAATTGTCTGTAGCCGAAATGCGCAAGGAAGTCCTTTATAACAACATTCGCAAGACCGGTTATCCGGAGTCTTCTGACTACTTAAAAGGGCTTGAAATTGTATCATGCGACTACAAAGCAGTATTCAACCAATATAAGGATGTTCCCGGAGTCGTCTTTTTAATTGATCCGCCTTATCTTTCCACTGATGTTGGTACGTACAATATGTATTGGCGCTTGTCTGATTATTTGGATGTTTTAAAGATACTCGAAAAGCATTCCTTCGTTTATTTCACATCCAATAAATCCTCCATACTTGAACTGTGTGAATGGATTGGAGCAAACAGAACCATTGGCAATCCTTTTGAGGGTTGTACAAAAAAGAAATTCAATGCCCACATGAATTATTCTGCCGAATATACAGACATGATGCTGTATAAGAAACAGGAAAAATTAGTTCATAAAACAGCTGCTTAGCACTGAACAAAGATACAATTTTTCAAGCAGAAGGCCAAACTTTTGAGCCTTATTTTAATGCCGTTATAAAGCCATTTTTTATGAAATTATAAAGCCGAAACAGAGGTCATTACAAAACTTTTGTTTCGGCTTTTTGAGTGTTGCGCGCTTTCCTTTTTTGAACGCTTCGTTTTGTCCCTTTTCCTAAAAATCGAACGCTTCGTTTCGGATTCTGCGGAAATTTGGATTTGCGGATTATAGTACTAACGTTAGTTACAGTGTTGAGCCCTCCTTCTAGGTCCACTCCTTTATAGTTGTCAGTTTCAAGAAAACTGTCACCACATGAGGAAAGTCCTGTTGCAAATGTAAAAATGGCAATTGCATTTAAAATATATTTTTTCATATCTTTCCTTTATTAAATTTTACCTTATTTAAAAACTTAATTGAATACCTCCGATGAATGTACGGGTTGCTGGATATTGCCACGCAATTACACCATTGGAATAGGTTTCAGGATTATATCCAACAAAATCATTGGATGTAAATGTATATAAATTATCAATGGATATATAAGCTCGTAATTTTTGAATGAATATTTTCTTTGTTAGATTTACGGGCACAGTGTAACCTAAGGTCATGTTACTGATACGTAAGAAATTACTGCTATATAAGAATCTAGAAGAAGTTTGAGTTGCTTTATTGGGATCTCCATAAATATATTGTGGATATTTGGCATCTTTATTTTCTTCTGTCCA
>OHAF01002796.1_pt1 | contig 12389 bp, 8 predicted proteins | sample 1577041 | NCBI WGS metagenome assembly OHAF01 (sample SAMEA3541495, study PRJEB24748) | human gut metagenome | biome: human gut; feature: human-associated habitat; material: faeces | place: China | collected 2012
GGAAAAGGTTCCCTTCCCCCCTCAAAAAAAGCTCCCCTCTCCGCCATCCCTTATCGCATAGGAGGTCACCATGTGTGGCATTATCGGATATGCCGGGCACCGTCCGGCGGTGCCTGTGGTCATCGAAGGCCTGCGGCGTCTTGAATAGCGCGGCTATGATTCCGCGGGCGTTGCCTGTGTGCAGCGCGGCGAGCTGTGCATCACCCGTGCCCAGGGCAAGCTTTCCGCCCTCGAGGAAAAGCTGGCCAAGGAGCCTGTTTCCATGGCCACCTGCGCCATGGGCCATACCCGCTGGGCCACGCACGGCGTGCCCGCCGAGCGCAATGCCCATCCCCATGCTTCCAACGACGGCCGCCTGGCCATCGTGCATAACGGCATCATCGAGAACTATCAGGAACTGAAGGAAGAGCTGCTGCAGAAGGGCTATGTCTTCCATTCCGAGACCGACACGGAAGTGCTGGTCAACCTCATCGCCGACTGCCACAAGCAGGAAGCCGACCTGCTCAAGGCCTTTGCCGCGGCCCTGCGCCGGGCCCACGGCGCCTACGCCGTCTGTCTCATGAGCCGGGAATATCCCGGTGAGATCTGGGCCGCGCGCATGTCCGCCCCGCTCATCTTCGGCATCGGCACGGGCGAGCACTTCGTGGCTTCGGACATCCCGGCCTTTTTGCCCTACACGCGCACGGTGGTCTTTCTGGAAGACGGCGAGATCGTGCACGCCACCAATTCCGAGTATGAGATCCTGAGCTTGGCCGACCTTTCCCCCGTGGAGCATGAGCCCCAGACCATCCAGTGGGACATGCAGGCGGCCCAGAAGGGCGGCTACCGCCACTTCATGCTCAAGGAGATCTTCGAGCAGCCCCAGGTCATCGTGGATGGCCTGAGCGGCCGCCTCAACGCCGCCCGTGACACCGTGCTCCTGCCCGAGCTGGACGCCCTGCCCGTACCGCGCCGTCTGCATATCGTGGCCTGCGGCACGTCCTATCATTCCGGCCTTTGGGCGCGGCATCTCATCGAGCCCTGGGCCAAGGTGCCTGTGCAGCTGGAGATCGCTTCCGAGTTCCGCTACCGCGAGAGCCTGCCCCTGGACAAGGACGACATGGTGCTGGTCATCAGCCAGAGCGGCGAGACCGCCGATACCCTGGCCGCCCTGCGCATCGCCCGCGAACACGGCGTGCCGGTGCTGGGCCTGTGCAACGTGGTGGGTTCGTCCATCGCCCGCGAGTCCTCGGCCGTCATCTACACCCAGGCCGGGCCCGAGATCAGCGTGGCCTCCACCAAGGCCATGTGCAGCCAGATGCTGATGCTGGCGCTGGTGGCCCTGTACTGGGGCGGCCGTCAGGGCATCATGGACGCGGCGGCCCGCGCCCGCCAGATCGCCCTGCTGGAATCCCTGCCCTCCCAGCTGGATGCCGCCCTGCCCGCCATGCACGAGAAGGCCCGCCAGCTGGCCCGCGCCTATGCCCAGGCCCGCAACTTCTTCTATCTGGGCCGCGGCCACTGCTACCCGCTGGCCCTGGAAGGGGCGCTCAAGCTCAAGGAGCTTTCCTACATCCATGCCGAAGGTTATGCCGCCGGCGAGATGAAACACGGCCCCATCGCCCTCATCGATCCGGCCTTCCCCACCTTTGCCCTGGCTCTGGACGACGCCCTCTTCCCCAAGGTGAAATCCAACATCGTGGAAGTGCAGGCCCGTCAGGGCAAGGTCATCGCCCTGACCAATCCGGGCATGGATCTGGCCGTGGATGATGTCTGGGAGATTCCCGCCCTGCCCGCTCCCCTGGCCGGTTTCATGGCCCTGCCCGCCATGCAGCTGTTCAGCTACGAGATGGCCGATTATCTGGGCAAGGACGTGGACCAGCCCCGCAACCTGGCCAAGAGCGTGACCGTGGAATAGAGCCGCTCTTCCTTCCCTGACATATGAAAAAGGACGCCGTGAGGCGTCCTTTTTGCGTCTGGCCCCATGCGCCCACTGGGGCTCAAGAGAACTTTTTTTGCTGTTGGGGGCCCGTTGGGGACCGTCAGCACAGAAAAATCATAGGAGTGGTGCCGCTTGGCACCCTTCAAGATAAAGCGCGTTCGGGGGAGGATGGAGGGCTTTTGGGGAAGGGCCCCTTTTCGCGCCAGTAAAGGGGGGCTTCCCACCCCAAAAAACGCGCGCCCCTTCCGGGCATTGCCAAAGCATTTTGGCCTGTGGCATAGTATCTGGTGCAAAAGTTCACGCCCGCCGGATGCTTGCGCATCGCCCCGTCGCCGTGGACGGGGAAAGGCCGGGCCTGCCTTTTATCGCCATCACGGCACAGCACAGACTACGCAGGAAGCAAGATGATCCAACTGAGCGACAAACCGGTCATTGTGCAGGGCAACACCCTGATGGAACAGGAAGAAGCCGCGGCGCGCGGCATCGACTGCGCCGCTGCCCGTCAAAATACCCTGGCCTGGAACATCCTGGCCGCCCACAACACGGCTGCCGGGGACGACCCCACCCTGCGCCTGCGTTTTGACGCCCTGGCTTCGCACGACATCACCTATGTGGGCATCATCCAGACGGCCCGCGCCAGCGGCCTGGAACGCTTCCCCATGCCCTACGCGCTCACCAACTGCCACAACAGCCTGTGCGCCGTGGGCGGCACCATCAATGAGGACGACCACCTCTTCGGCCTGACCGCCGCCCGCAAGTACGGCGGCATCTTCGTGCCGCCCCATCTGGCGGTCATCCACCAGTACGCCCGTGAAATGATGGCCGGTTGCGGCAAGATGATCCTGGGCTCCGACAGCCACACCCGCTACGGCGCCCTGGGCACCATGGCCGTGGGCGAAGGCGGCCCCGAGCTGGTCAAGCAGCTGCTGGGCAAGACCTACGACGTGGCCCGTCCCGAAGTGGTGCTGGTCTGGCTGGAGAACGCTCCCCGTCCCGGCGTGGGCCCGCAGGACATCGCCATCGCCCTCATCGGCGCCGTGTTCAAGAACGGCTTCGTCAAGAACCGGGTCATGGAATTCGCCGGCCCCGGCGTGGCGGGCCTTTCCGTGGAATACCGCTGCGGCATCGACGTCATGACCACCGAGACCACCTGCCTGTCCTCCATCTGGACCACGGACGACAAGGTGCGCGATTACCTGGCCATGCACGGCCGCGCCGACGATTACACCGAGCTGCGTCACGACAAGCCCGCCTGCTTCGACCGCTGCATCCGCGTGGACCTGTCCACCATCGAGCCCATGATGGCCCTGCCCTTCCATCCCAGCAACGCCTATCCCGTGGCCGAAGTGGTGCGCCATGCCGACGAGCTGTTCGCCGCCGTGGAAGAAGAGGCCCGCAAGCAGTTCGGCAAGGCCGGTGAAGGCCTGAAGCTGCGCGACAAGATCCATGACGGCGGCGTCTGGGTGGACCAGGGCATCATCGCCGGTTGCGCGGGCGGTTCGTTCGAGAACTGCTGTATGGCAGCCTCCATCCTGGACGGCCGGAGCACCGGCTGCGGCGAGTTCTCGCTCTCCGTCTATCCCGCCAGCGAACCCCAGGCCATCGCCCTGGTGCGCAACGGCGCCGCTGCCAAGCTCATGGCCGCCGGTGCGGTCATCAAGAACGCCTTCTGCGGTCCCTGCTTCGGCGCGGGCGACACGCCTGCCCACGGCGCCCTGTCCATCCGTCACTCCACCCGCAACTTCCCCAACCGGGAGGGCTCTAAGCCCGGCGACGGCCAGTTGTCCGGGGTGCTGCTGATGGACGCCCGCTCCATCGCCGCCACGGCCCGGAACCACGGCGTGGTCACCTCCGCCGCCGAGGTGGACTATCCCGCCCCGGCCCCGGTGCGCCGCACCTTCGACGGCGGGGTCTATGGCCGCCGGGTGTACTTCGGCTATGGCAAGGCCCGACCGGAGGCCCCCCTCCACTACGGTCCCAACATTGCCGAGTGGCCCGCCATCCCGCCGCTGGGGGAGGAGCTGCTGCTGCAGGTGGCCTCCGTACTGCGGGATCCCGTCACCACCACCGATGAGCTGATCCCCTCCGGCGAGACCTCCTCCTACCGCTCCAATCCCCTGAAGCTGGCGTCCTTCGCCCTGTCCCGCCGGGACCCGGACTACGTTCCCCGTGCCAGAGCCACTCAGGCGCTGGAGGAGGCCCGCCGCAGCGGCGCCATGCCCCCGGAGCTGCAAAGCGTGCAGAAGGCCCTCTCCATTCCCGACATGAGCCGGGTGCAGATCGGCTCGGTGCTGTTCGCCAACAAGCCCGGCGACGGCTCGGCACGGGAGCAGGCCGCCTCCTGCCAGCGGGTGCTGGGAGGCTGTGCCAACCTCTGCTACGAGTTTGCCACCAAGCGCTACCGCTCCAACTGCGTCAACTGGGGGATGCTGCCCTTCACGCTGGCGGAAGGGGCCAACTTCCCCGGCCGCTCCGGTGACTTCCTCTATGTGCCGCAGGTGCGGGAAAAGGTGACCCGTGGCGATGAGGAGTTCCCCGCCCTGCTGCTGACGGACAGCGGCATCCACGCCCTGACGCTTTATCTGAAAAATACCACCGCCGAGGAGCGGGAGCTGCTGCTCACTGGCTGTCTCATGAACCACTATGCGGCCCAAAATGCCGCCGAAAACCGGAGGTGAACCCCATGGAAAAAATCAAAATGCCCCACCCCATTGCGGAGCTGGACGGCGACGAAATGACCCATGTGCTTTGGGGGAAGATCAAAGAGCAGCTGATCCTGCCCTTTGTGGAGCTGAACACGGAGTACTACGACTTGGGCCTGCCCAACCGGGAGCGGACGGCGGATCAGGTGACACGGGATGCGGCGGAGGCCATCCACCGCCTGCACATCGGCGTCAAGTGCGCCACCATCACCCCCAACCTCCAGCGGCAGGAGGAGTACGGCCTGAGCCAACTGTGGAAGTCCCCCAACGCCACCATCCGGGCGGCGCTGGACGGCACGGTGTTCCGGGCTCCCATCCTCATTTCACGGGTCAAGCCCGTGGTGACCAGCTGGAAAAAGCCCGTCACCATCGCCCGCCACGCCTACGGTGATCTGTATAAGGCCGTGGAATACCGGGTCCCCGGCAAGGGAAAGGCGGAGCTGGTCTTCACCGATGAAAACGGCGTGGAGACCTCCCGCCAGACGGTGTATCAGTTCAGCGGCCCCGGCGTGGTGCAGGCCATGCATAACCGGGACGATTCCATTCTCTCCTTTGCCCGGTGCTGCTTCTCCTACGGGCTCTCCGTGGGACAGGACGTGTGGTTTTCCAGCAAGGATACCATCTCCAAGGACTACGACCAGACCTTCAAGCTGCTGTTTCAGAAGGTGTACGACGAGGAGTACCGGACGGCCTTTGAAAAGGCGGGTCTCACCTATCGCTACGCCCTCATCGACGACGTGGCGGCCAAGGTCATCCGCTCCCCCGGCGGCATCATCTGGGCCTGCAAGAATTACGACGGCGACGTCATGAGCGACCTCATCGCCGCCGCCTCCGGCTCCCTGCCCATGATGACCAGCGTGCTGGTCTCCCCGGACGGCAACTTTGAATATGAGGCCGCCCACGGCACCGTCACCGATCATTTCTACCGCTGGCGTCGTGGGGAGAAGGTCTCCACCAATCCGCTGGCTACCATGGCGGCTTGGGCCGGCGCCCTCCGCAAACGGGGCGAATGGGACAAAAACCAGCGCTTAGTGGACTATTCTGACTGTCTGAATCAGGCTGGACTGGACGTGTTTGAGGAGGGGTATCTGTCTGAGGATCTGGCTGCCCTCTGCGACCCCGCCGACCTGAAGGAGATGCCGGATAATGACCGTCTGCTCTCCCTCATCCGTCAGCGGCTGGAGGTCCTGCTGGCCCAGTGACCGGTCAGTCATTTTCGCTCTCGCAATTCCGTTAGCCGCTTACTTTCCTTCCGCCGGATGGCACGGCGGTGCATCCCCATCCGGTCGGTGCATCGCCATTCGGCTCCCGCTCAGCGGCCACCTGGCATCTCCGTTCCTTCTGATGGTGGTGCGTCATGCTGCTTTGCACAGCGTTTTATCTATTATATTGTACTTTTCCCTCAAGATATAAAACAAAACAGGCCCTGCGTCCTATGGACGCAGGGCCTGTTTCGTTTTATCGCCCACCTATTTCACGGCGTACTTTCTGGCATATTCCCGGAAGCGGCGGTCGTATTCCTCGTTGTTCAGCTTGCCGCTGCGCAGCGTCTCATGGATGTTCAGATTGTGCTGGGACATATCGATAACGCTGCCGGCGATGTTGGAGCAGTGGTCGGAGGTGCGCTCCAGATCCGTCAGCAGGTCTGCCCACACAAAGCCCGCCTCGATGCTGCACTTGCCCTCCCGCATCCGCAGGATGTGACGGGTACGCAGCTGCTCCTTCAGCAGATCCACCACCTGCTCCAGCGGCTCTACAGCGGCCGCCGCCTGTGCATCCCCCCGGCGGAAGGCATCCGCCGAACGGTCCAGGATCTCCGCCACGGCGGCGTCCAACACCTTCAGGTCCGCCTGAGCGGCCTCGCTGAGAGTCAGTCCCTTGCTTTGCAGCTCCTCGGCAGATTCCACGATGTTCACAGCGTGGTCGGCAATGCGCTCGAAGTCCCCAATGACCTTCAGCAGCTCCGTGGCGTTCTCACTGTCCGCCGCCGTCAGGGTCTGGCTGCTGAGCTTCACCAGATAGGTCCCCAGAATGTCCTCATAGTGATCCGTGGCCTCCTCGTCGGCCCGCACCTGCTCCGCCAGCGCCGGGGTATAGTCCGTCACCGACAGCAGACTGCCGCGCAGGGCCTGCACGGCGCAGTCCGCCATCTTCATGGTCACCTCACGGCACTGGCCCAGCGCCAGAGCCGGGGAGGCCAGCAGGCGCTCATCCAGTTCCGTCTCGTGCTCCGGAGCCGGGGCGTCGTGGATGACCCGCAGAGCCAGCTTCTCCAGCAGCGGGGCCATGGGCATGAGAATGGCCACGCACAACAGGTTAAAGGCGGTGTGGATCACGGCGATGCCCGGCAGAGTGGCCGCCTCTCCCAGAATGGCCGGGGCAAAGATGGCCCGGACGATGGAATAGGCCGTCAGCAGCACCACAGAACCGATGACATTGAAGGACAGGTGGACAAAGGCGGCACGCTTGGCGTTCTTATTGGCCCCCACAGAGGACAGCAGCGCCGTGACGCAGGTGCCGATGTTCTGGCCCATAATGATGGGAATGGCGGCGCCGTAGCTCACCTGACCGGTGACGGCCAGCGCCTGCAGAATCCCAACGGAGGCGGAGCTGGACTGGATGATGGCCGTCAGCACCGCACCGGCCAGCAGGCCCAGCGCCGGATTTTGGAAGGTGATGAACAGCTGCCGGAAGGCCGGTACATCCGCCAAACCTCCCACGGCGGAGGACATGGTCTCCATGCCGAACATCAGCGTGGCAAAGCCCAGCAGCACCGTGCCGGTGTCTTTTTTCTTATTGTCCTTGCAGAACATGAAGAAGATGATACCCACCAGCGCCAGCACCGGCGTAAAGGAGGAGGGCTTCAGGAGCCGCACCCATATGCTGTCGCCGCTGATGCCGCCCAGACTCAGCAGCCATGCCGTCACCGTGGTGCCGACGTTGGCCCCCATGATGACGTTGATGGCCTGCCGCAGGGTCATGAGACCGGAGTTGACGAAGCCCACCACCATCACCGTGGTGGCCGAGGAGCTCTGGATCACCGCCGTGACGCCAAGGCCCGTGAAAAAGCCCGCCAGACGGCCGGTGGTCATCTTGCCCAGCAGGGAACGCAGGCGGCCCCCGGCCCGGCGCTCCAGCGCCTGTCCCATCAGCGTCATGCCGAACAGGAACAGACACAGCCCTCCCAGCATGGTCAATACATCAAAAATACTCATAAGCGTTTTCCTCTCCGCCGCCACCGGGCGGCACCTTTTTTTACACAGTTTTTCCCAAATACTCTATCTAATCAGTACTTTACCGGCGGCAGATAAAATCCAAAAGCGGAGTTTTGTAAAATCCATGTAAAATCTTACCCGGTGGAGGGCGTCGGGACAGCAGGCGGGGAAGCTCGACGAAAAAGCAGGATTTATATCTCATATGTGAAAAAAATCACGTCTACCCCCTTGCAGACTTTTTGCGGATGCTGTATCATGGAGAATGTCCGGGAATTGGCCGGACAAAATAATAAAAGAGGAGAGAAAACAATGGAACGTATCTTCCACCTGAAGGAGAACGGCACAACTGTGAAAACAGAAATTCTGGCCGGTCTCACCACGTTCATGACGATGGCCTACATCATCGCCCTGAACCCCAATCTGCTCACCGGCTTCCAGACCGGGACGCCCCTGTGGAACGGCGTATTTCTCGCCACCTGCATCGCCTCCGCCATTGGCACGGTGTGCATGGCCTTCCTGGCCAACAAGCCCTTTGTCATGGCCCCCGGCATGGGCCTGAACAGCTTCTTCGCCGTGGTGGCGGGCAACGTGGCCGCCCTGCTGAACACCGACTACACCAGCGCCTTCCAGGCGGTACTGTGCATCATTCTGGTGGAGGGCATCGTGTTCCTGCTGCTGAGCGTGTTCAACATCCGTGATAAGATCGTTCACGCCATCCCTCTGGGCGTGCGGCTGGGCATCGGCCCCGCCATCGGCCTGATGCTGATGAACATCGGCGTTGGCTCCAACGTAGGCGTTTATGCCGAGGGCAACGGCTACACCGATCCCTTCTATGTCATGCGTGACTTCTTCGGCGCCATGACCCCCAGCGTCATCAAGGATCACATGGGCGCCGAGTACAGCACCATGGTCCTGACTGTTGTCACCATGTTTGTGGGTCTGTTCGTCATCATCCTGCTGGCCAAGAAGGGCATCAAGGCCGCCGTGCTGGTGGGTATGCTGGCTTCCTCCGTGATCTACTGGGCCGGTGAGGCCATCTTCCTGCACGTGAACCCCTTCGCCTCCCTGCAGGGCGCCTCCTTTGTGCCTCCCTTCCACGACATGGCTGCCACCACTCTGTTTAAGTTCGACTTCACCGACTTCTTCCGCATCGGCTGGTTTACCGCCATCACTCTGGTCATCACCTTCTGCATGATCGATATGTTCGACACCATCGGCACGCTGGTGGGTACCGCCTCCCGTGCCGGTATGACCGACAAGGACGGCAATATGCCCAACATGAAGGAGGCCCTGACCTCTGACGCCATCGGCACCGTGGCCGGCGCCTGCTGCGGTACCTCCACCGTCACTACTTTTGTGGAGTCCGCCTCCGGCGTGGAGGCCGGCGGCCGCACCGGTCTGACGGCTCTCACCACCGCCGTGATGTTCCTGGCCTGCATCTTCATCGCCCCCATCGCCGCCATCATCCCCGCTGCGGCCACCTCCTCCGCTCTGATCTATGTGGGCATCCTGATGCTGCAGGGCCTGAAGAATGTGGACTTCAACGATCTGGATCAGATCGTCCCCGTGTTCATCATGCTCATCGCCATGCCCATCTCCGGCTCTATCGGCCACGGCATCGGTCTGGCCATGATCTCCTACACCATCATCAAGGTGTTCTCCGGCAAGGCCAAGGACGTGTCCGTCCTGACCTATGTCATCGCCGCCCTGTTCATTGTGAAGTTCTTCGCAGTGGTGTAAGGCGAGCTATCCCCAATTAGGAGGGAATACGCCGTATGGATTATTATCTGCTGACGGATCTGGCTGCACAGGTGGGACACGGTCTCGCCATCAGCGGCGCAGAGACCTTTCGGGTGGAGGATACCATACGGCGTATTCTTCGTGCCTACGGCATCGAGTGCGAGGTATTCGCCATCCCCAACTGCCTGACCATCAGCTTTGAGGCCGCCAACGGCAAGCCCCTGACCATCATGAAGCGCATCGGCTTCCACGGCAACGATCTGGATGCGGTGGAGCAGTTCAATGCCCTGAGCCGCCGCATCTGCCGGGAGACCCCGGAGGTGGAGGTAGCGGTGCAGTGGCTGGAGGAGACGCAGGCCGCCTGTCGGAAATATTCGCTGCCAGTATACTATCTGGGCCACTATCTGGGGGCCTTCGGCTTCTGCTTTGTCTTTGGCGGCACCCTGCGGGACAGCCTGTGGGCGGGTCTGTTGGGGCTGATCATCGGTCTTGTCAACGGGTTTTTGAACCGGCTGGAGGTGAACCCCTTCTTTCGCACCATCGCCGCCTCCTTCTTCATGGCGGCTCCGGCATATCTGGCGGCCAGTCTGGGGTGGATGGATTCTGTGGACTCTTCTATCATCGGCGCACTGATGATCCTGGTGCCGGGGCTGCTCATCACCAACTCCATGCGGGATATCATCTACGGCGATACCAACTCCGGCATCAACCGCATCGTGCAGGTGCTGCTGTCGGCCTTCGCCATTGCACTGGGTACGGCGGCGGCGTGGCGTATCACCTCCGGGCTGTACGGCCTGCCGGTAAGCACCGGTGTGGTGCATCCCTTCTGGGTGCAGGGTCTGGCGGTGCTGGTGGGCTGCGTGGGCTTCGCCATCCTCTTCAACGTACACGGCGGCGGAATGTGGCTGTGTACGCTGGGCGGCGTGGCCACGTGGATGGTATACCTGCTGGCGCAGCAGCTGGGCTACGGCGTTTACAGCATGAACTTCTTTGCCACACTGGTAGCGGCCCTCTATGCCGAGACCATGGCCCGCATCCGGAAGTATCCGGTGACGTCGTATCTGGTGGTGTCCACCTTCCCGCTGCTGCCGGGGGCAGGCATTTACTATACCATGAGCCTTGGACTGGCGGGAGACTTCCATGCGGCGCTGGCCAAGGGCCTGGAAACGGCGGGCATCGCCGGGTGTCTGGCGGTGGGGATCCTGCTGGTGTCCACCCTGTTCCGCCTGCCGGCGGAGTGGAAACGTCGGCACGGCAAGAATTAAGTGCCAAGCCCCATATACCAAGAAACAAGGACTGCGGACATTGTCCGCAGTCCTTGTTTGGTTGAGGGGATGGTTTTCTGTTAGGCGTATGATTTGCAGGGTGAGGGAATCAGTCCAGCAGCATCAGCAGCTCCTTGGCCTTGACGGCCTGCCCCTCCTTCACCCGGATCTCCCGGACCTTGCCGGCGGTGCGGGCGGTAACGGCCGTGCGGACAGTCTGGATGCTGAGACCAGAACACTGGTATGTGAAGCGTTCTGCAGGACCATAGAAAATGCCGGATACACGGCGGGTGTCTATGCCAGCCGTAACTGGTACAACAATAATCTGCAGACAGCAAGACTGGAAAACTATCATATCTGGCTGGCAGAGTATCGCAGTGTTCCGTTATATCAGGGATATTATAAGACCTGGCAGTATACCTCCAAGGGAAAAGTGGACGGCATCGAAGGTCGTGTGGACATGAATATCACCTACGAATAGTCAATAAAAATAAAGAGTGAGGACGAAATAAATGGGTAAAATAACAGTAGAAACTTGTGAAATTGAAGGATTAAAGATCATTACTCCTACGGTATTCGGAGATGCCAGAGGATATTTTATGGAGACTTACAATTATAACGATTTCAAGGCTGCGGGAATTCCTGAGGTGTTCGTACAGGACAATCAGTCCATGTCAGTGAAAGGTGTTCTGCGAGGACTTCACTTCCAGAAACAGTATCCGCAGTGCAAACTGGTACGTGCGGTTCGTGGAACTGTTTTTGATGTGGCAGTTGATCTTAGAGCAGATTCCAAGACCTATGGCAAGTGGTATGGGGTTACTCTTTCTGCTGAGAATAAGGTACAGTTTCTGATTCCGGAAGGATTTGCACACGGTTTTCTTGTGCTGAGCGATGAAGCAGAATTTTGCTACAAAGTAAACGATTTTTATCATCCAAATGATGAAGGTGGAATGGCATGGAACGATCCTGAGATTGGGATTGAATGGCCGGAGCTGAAGGGCGAATATCAGGGAAGTGCATCCGCAGAAGGCTATACACTGGCCGATGGAACTGCACTGATCTTAAGCGATAAGGACCAGAAGTGGATGGGATTGAAGGATACATTTAAATTCTAAAATTTGGAAGCCAATACGGGTTCGATTCCCGTACTGGCTTTCTTGATAACATAAGATGAGTTATATAAATCAAAATATTGTGGGCGCAAATACAGCGAAAAACCAGAGAATTGTTCACCTATAAAGTGAATCTAATGTAAACAGCAAAACATCTTCATCAGATAATGAGTTGAACCAATCTGTATATCCTGATAGAGAAAAGAAAATATATTTTGAAATTTTGTATTTATTGGATATAAGAGTTCCTCTTCTGACCAAGGTTTCATAAATACCCTTGTCAATTTTTTCGTTTTTGAACTTACATTCGCCAATAACTGCTTTTTTATCTATATCAGATAAGGCAACGATATCTATATCGGCAGATTGTGCTCGTATAGAACCGTTTTTATCTGTAACATTTTCTACTGTGCCAAATTTTTCTGTATCCATAC
>OHAF01002797.1_pt1 | contig 12385 bp, 12 predicted proteins | sample 1577041 | NCBI WGS metagenome assembly OHAF01 (sample SAMEA3541495, study PRJEB24748) | human gut metagenome | biome: human gut; feature: human-associated habitat; material: faeces | place: China | collected 2012
TCTTTATCTTAAGGTCACTTAGATCTTTCCCCTTCTCTTTATATTTCTGTAATGACGTTACCTTATGTTCTGAAGGTCTGTCTACTTTATCAAAATATTGTTTCGCAAATTCTTCGCCCGTCAGTTTTCTCATCTCATGGTCTACCTGTTTTGTTCTGACATTAAATACAAATACCGGCTCTTCTTTATTTAGAAAAGCGATATATGAACCTTTTTGTGTCTCAAAGACCTGTGTTTCAGGTATCACAAGTTGTTTTTCATTCTTCAGTCTTCTTAATGGCGTTTCAATCAGTACATTTTTATTGCATACACAGCTGATTGAAAGGAAATCTACAGGAAATGTTCCTGTAGCATAAAATTGCCTGATTATTTATTGATTGAGCAGACTGATAACAGCTCTATACAACAAAAGGTTAGGAAACTCCCTTTCAGGTGTTCCCTAACCTTTTGTTTGTAACATCGTTTATGTTTCTTTCACACTCCGCTAAATCCATGTACTCGGCTCATTTTTTCTATATTTTAACGGAGACACCCCGTATGTTTTTTTGAAGCTTCTGATAAAATAACTTACATTCTGATAGCCACTGAGCATTGCAACCTCTGTAACTGGAATGTCCGAATTTTGTAACAACTGTTTTGCATGCTCCAACCGTAAATATGTAACATATTTTGAAAGCGTAATATGAAAATGTTCTTTAAAATATTTCGATACATATTTTTCAGAAAGATGGAACTGTTCCCCAAATTTCTTTAATGATATCTCCCCTGTAAAACTCTGCTGTATGTATGAAATCATCTCTTTTTCTACAGTATTTCTTCCACTTTTATCATTTTCGATTATAAATCCATTCTCCCACATGTGAAGAATAAATTGTAAAAGAATTATTTTTGTCTTTATCTGAACAGCTATTTCCAACTTCTTTTCATCATTTTTTGCCATATATATTTCGGCCAACTGCTCACACAACTCTTTTGCTGCATCCTTGATCCTTGGTCTTATCATCAAATGACCATTTTTTAATGGAGTAAGCAATTTATCATCTAACATGTCATCTGTGCAAAAAGAGATATATTCAAGTGGAAAAAGGAAAGTAAAATAATCCACTTCTCCAGCCTGTGAACCCATGAAATGCAGATTGCCCGGCGACACTACAAAAGCATCCCCGGGGGTTCCAATATAATTTTCTCCTGATATACTTACAGTCAAAAAACCACTTTTTACATATATAATTTCCAGTTCATCATGCCAATGTACCGGTATCTGAAATGATCGTCCCTCATTTTTTATATGATATGTACTAAACGGATCATCCTTTGTACCATGTGGTTTATTTTCCTTTAATTCAAAGTACATAATCTCTCCTATACTTCTATAAGACCTTTACTTTTCCATTTTCCACTCTTCCATCTAAGTACCATTCCCACAGCTCTCGCACATTCGTCACCTGCCATAGCAATATATGCTCCTACAGCCAGAAGTCCCATGTGTATTCCGAGAAAATAAGTTCCGCCAACTGCAAACAAATACATAAATATTGCACCTAGTATAACCGGGAAAAGTGCGTCTCCACTCGTTTTTAATGCCTGACCATATACAAGGTTTGTTACCCTTCCAAATTCAAGAAATATATCTACTATTAACAACTTTACCACAAGATTTATCATCTGTATATCATCCGTAAATATATGCACGATAAAATGTCCGGCAAATGCAAAGGTCACGGAAAAGCATGTCGCTGTGATGATACCATATATCGCAGCTTTTCTCGTCCCCCTGTTACATTCCTCAAACTCTTTTGCTCCAATTCTCCAGCCGGTCATAATTGCATTTGCCTGAGCAAGGGCAGCTCCCACGCAATACGAGAAATTTGCAATCTGTATCGCATATGAACGCGCTGTAACATTCATTCCATCCACATCCATCTGATTCATAAAACGCACTATAAATGTCATTGCGATGTTGTAAAGTGCTGTTTCAAGCGCAGAAGGAAAACCAATCTTAACAATCTGTGCAAATATCTTTCTTGATGTAATTCGCTCAGGACTCTGCTTTGCTTTTATAAGTACAGCCCCCATGCCGGCTACAATAATAAGATTTACAACTCTCGAAATAACCGTGGCAACAGCAACTCCCATCACACCCCAGTTGAATGCAAATAAAAATACTGAATTAAGTATTATATTGAGAACATTTCCAACAACAGTTCCTATCAAAGAATGTTTTGTATATCCAAACACTCTCAAATAACTGGAGAAAATAGGAATCAGTGCATTTAAAAAACATGTGCCGCCAACAATTCTAAGATATATTTCAGCCGGCTCAAGCAAAGCCGGAGCAATACTTACGATTCGAAGTATCCCACCAGAAAAAGTAGCAAGAACGACAGACATTACGATACCTATCAATGCGTTGAATATAAGTCCAAGTTGCCTTGCCTGATATGCTATCCCCGGTCTTCCGGCTCCGATATTTTGTGACATAACGGCTATCATACCCGATGATATTACTCCAAACATAATAATAAAAACACCTATATATGTATTTGCTGTTCCCACTGCTCCTACAGCCTGATCACTTACAGATGATAGCATAAGCGTATCAACCATACCTGAAAGCATATAAAATAAAGTTTCTAAGCATATTGGCACAGATAGCTGTGTTAATGTTTTTCTTTCCGCTGCCATAGTTTTTCTCCTCACATACAATTCAAGAATACCATATCAATAATACGATATATTTCTATGTAATTCTTGTATAATATCATGTGAAAATTGCACTATTTCTACTTTATCTTAAAGAGTACTGGGTGCGAGCTATATGGAATAAAAGAAAAAGACTACAGTTTATATTCTGTTCAATACATTTAGTCGGCGTTATAACAATTGATTACTCATGCTTACAAGGATTTGCAAATCAGGATAACTTTTTCCGTTTTCCCAATTTGAAACAGTTTGCCTGGTAACATGAAATAATTTACCAAACTCCTCTTGTGTTAATTGATTGTCTTTATTCTTTTAACACCAGTTCTTTTTCTTATTTTCTATACAGTTTTCCAGTCTTCTACACTAAGGATTGCTTCATGTTCGCGTCCACCTGCATGGTAGTAGATATCCTCGTATATATGTAACAACACTGTTTTCTCAAATAATCACTTTGTTTGTGGCAATTTCCCAGATTCTTGAACAAGCTTCTTTTCCTGTGACTTTACCCTACGCTCTAATTTCTTTATGTCTTCAGAAGGAGGCAGCTCCTCTGGTTTTATCCTCCTAGAACCAAGCATATTGCGTACTGACTGATTATTCTGAACATGTTCTGATGTAATAGCACTCTCTCCCTGAAGATCCTTTTCTTCTATCAGCTCCTGCTTTCTTGTCTGAACAGCAAAATAACTCTGAGCAAACGCAATCTCTTCTTTTCTAGGATCGCCATTTTGAGCAATAAGATAACATGCATATCTGATAAGCATGTAATCCTTTAATGCTTTACTCATCAATTCCTGGCGTTTCTCCATAAACTCTTCAAAATTAGATAATTCGTATGGAACATCACTAGGAAGGTATAGTTTTACTAACAATATTTTTATTAGCGTGTTCCAATCCTGATTTCTTGTATCAATTATTTTCTGTTCACTTTCAATAAGAAAAACGCCTTTACTTCCATGGCTAATAATAAGTCTCTATTTTTCAATAACTATTGCAAAATTATATCTTGTTTAAGAAAATATTTTAATTTTAAAGATAAAAAATTCTTCATCCTGCAATGCTTTATATTCTATATTGTAATTATTCAGAATATTACTTACAATATATAAACCTAATCCATTACTATTTTCCTTATTTAAATCAAATTTAACATCAAATATTTTATCCATATTCGAAATTTTATTGTTACCGTATGAATTCTCTATATATAACCAATCATTAACTATCCCAATATTAATTACCCCATTTACATCAGTATATTTTACCGCATTACTAATCAAATTAGATAGAATAATCTTTAAAGCTGTTTTTCCTATATAAACATTCTCATCTAATATATAATTATTGACAGTTATTTTCTTTTGATTTGCTAATATTTCATACCTTTTTAATATGTCTTCTAATGCATCATTTATTTTCAAATATTCTTCATCATTATTCAAATTTTCTATAGAATGAACTGATAATATTTGAGAAATATTTTTTGTTAAACTATCAACGATTTCAATACATTCATTAATATAAATATCTCTTTCTTTATATTTTCCAATATTGTATTTCATGTTTTCCAGTATTATTTTAAGACTAGCAAGAGGAGTTTTAAGTTCATGGGATGCACCTTTAAAAAAGTCATATTTTAACTTTTCTAATTTTAAAATTTCTTTATTTTTAAATTCCAAATCGTCAATTGTTCTTAATAAAGTAGAATACAAATCATTAATTTGTTGTTTTAATTCTCCAACTTCATCATTAGAGCTAACTTTTAAACGCGTTTTTTTATCAAGTTTCATCATTTTATCAGTAACAATTTTTATTTCTTGTATATTATTTTTTATTGATTTTGCATAAATTAAAGAAATAATAGCAGAAAATAAAATTGATATTAATAAAGAATATGGTAAAAATTTAAGGCTTAAATCTTTCGCATCTTTTTGCATATCAGCTGTAGAAACAAATTGTAGATTTATTTTTTTACCATCATTAAGCTTTATTTCTCTTTCTTCAATTATCAAAGAATTACTATCACTTTCTAAATTAACATTTATATCATCTTTGATTTGTATTTCATTTTTATTATTTTTTTCTTTTATAAATGCTTTTATTTCACTACTCTTAGAATAAAGCTCCAAAGTTTGTTCTATATATTTTATTTCTTTTCCATTCATATTACTAGAAATTTCATTTGCCATATTATGAATCTTTTCTTTTCTCGTCTCCAAATATGTTTTAGGAAAGATAAAAAAAACTAATGAATGAACTAATATAATTATTATTCCAAGAACAGAAAATATTTGTATGAACATTTTTGGAAATATCTTTAATTTTTTCATTTTCTCTCCAATTTATATCCTACATTTCTTATAGTAGTTATACAGTCTAATTGTAATTTTTTTCTAAGTTCTTTTATATATACATCTATTACTCGATCATAAGGAATTTCTTCGCTATCTTTCCATACATAATCAATAATTTGCATTCTTGTTAACACTTGTCCATTATTATCCAATAAACATTTTAATACTTCTAGTTCTTTTGCATTTACATCTATTTCTTCACCATTTATTTTAGCTGTATAGCTATTAAAATTAATCGATAGATCCTTATATTCAAACTTCTCTAAATGTCCATAATTCTTCTTAATTAAAGAATCTATTCTAGCCTTTAAGACCGGCAATGAAAATGGCTTTTCTACATATCCGTCTACTAAATTAGTAAATGCATCAATTTTATATTCTTCATCACTAAATGCAGTCAAGATTAGAATTGGTAAATTGCTTTTCTTTCTAATTTCTTTCAACACTTCTAAACCATTTATAAAAGGTATCTGAATGTCTAAGATAACCAAATTTATATCGCTATTAAATTTTGACAAGGCTTCTCTTCCATCTTTAGCTTGAATAACAGTATATCCAAATTCTGAAAGATATTCACTTATTCCCTCTCTTATCATATTATCATCTTCAACAGTTAATATTTTCATATATACCTCCACTTAAGCCTATACACTTATATTATACAGCATATTATTTGATATTTAAAAGCCAAAAAATTTTTGGTGCTAAAAAGCACCAAAAATTTTAATTATTGTCAATTAATAATTCTTTTGGATTCCTTCTTAATATATTGAATGAAGAAATAATCAATGATACAAGAAGTACTAAACTCATAAATATAACTACATAAATTATGAATTTAGGTAATACATTTATATCTAAACTTGATAATGTCTTGTTAAATCCTTCAGCTTCTGCCCCACCACCTAATTGGCTAGATGCAGATTGTCTAGCTATTTGTTTAGCTATATCACCAGTAACCTTATTCAATATATTATTCCCAAGCTTATCAGCTGTATATTGAGCTAAGAAATAAGAACCAACGAATGCGGGGATTGATATAAATACCATCTCAATTAGGAATTGACCAAAAATTTCTAATTTTGATATACCTAATGATAGTAATACTGCTATTTCTTTCTTTCTGGCATTCATCCATAAGAATAATAATAATGAAACTACAACTCCTGCAAATATTAATGAGCCAACAAATAATTTATTTGAAATTGAGTAGATACCTGATATAGATTGTTGTAATGCAGGGTAATTTGATGAACTTTTAATCAAATTATATTCTCTCCAATTTATATCTAATTTCCCAAGATCTTTTATTACACTATCAAGATTCTTATCACCTTTTACAAAGAATGTTGCATCTTGGTATACAGCTGTATCTTCTGTATTACCATAAACTTTAGCAGCTGTATGAACATCAGTGATTAATGTATTTTCGTATAGTTCTTGTGCTGCACTTACTCCACCGCTATTATGCCCATCGAATAGACCTTTAATTTCTACTTCTACTGTTTCATCTGCACCTTTCTCATTATCAGCATCAAATAAATTAGATTTTATTTTTATCTTATCTCCAACTTTAAGATTATTTTTTTCAGCTAAATCTTTATGCATTAAGATTTTATTTTTATCTTCATTTTCTAAATGCTTTCCTTCTACTAATTTATATGCTCCTGATACAAATTTTGTTTCTTTTGATGAGTCGTTAACTCCGGTTAACATCACTGTTCTTTTAAAATTCTTCGCTCTTTTAGGCGATTGATTCGCAAGAGTCTCTTTAGTTTCAATAATATCATAATCAACTAAATCTGCAACACTGTTTATTCTTTTTACATAGGAGTCTATACTATCTGTTTGAGATATCTTTTTAATATCTTCACCTTTTACATTTCCCCCACCTCTAGGTGTTCCTGGATTTACTTGTCTATTTATCTCCATAGAAAAACTATTTGTTATATTAGCAAATGTTTCTTTTGAAGCTCTGTCCGTAGCATCTTTAATAGATAAACTAATGAGACTTAAAGTTGACATAGATAAAATAACTAATATAATAATTAATGATTTTAAGCTTTTTCTAGTTACATAAGCAAATGCATTTTTTATCATTATTCAACCTCCAAATTCATTTTATTTACTTTTTTCAACTTTTTACCACTTAGTTCTAAAATGATATCCGCAGAATCTGCTACTTCCTTACTATGTGTTACAACTATTACACATTTATTTCTATCTTTAGCTAATGTCTTTAATATATTAATTATTTCTCCAGCAGTAACACTGTCCAGATTACCAGTAGGCTCATCAGCTAGTATTATTGGAGCATCTGATACCAATGCTCTAGCAATAGCTACTCTTTGTTGCTGTCCACCAGATAATTTCATAACATTTCTTTTTATTTGTTTTTTATCTAAACCTAGTTCAAACAAGATACTTTCATCTGCTGATTTATTTACTAATCTAATATTTTCAATTGGTGATAAATAATCTATTAAATTATAGTTTTGAAATACTAAAGATATATTATTTTTTCTATGATTACTATATCCTTTCTTTTGTATATCTTCATTCTTAAACAATATTTTTCCTGTTTGAGGTTTATCAAGTCCAGCAAGTAAGGAAAGAAGTGTAGATTTTCCTGCTCCTGACTTTCCTACTATCGCATAAAACTTCCCAAGTTCAAATTTTTGATTTACTCCTGACAAAACTTTTTCTTTAGAATTTGCATAACTATATGCTACATTCTTTATTTCTAATATATCCATTATTTTCTCCTAACTTATTTTTGATAATATTTCTTTAGGCTTCTTGATTAATATTAATGAAGAAGCAAATACAACTGATAAAACAATAATACTTATTAATATTAAATAACTTTGTCCAAGTGTTGTTATATTTAACATAAAACTACTATTATTTATTAAACTTCCACCGGAAATCATTGAGTCCTCTGAGTTAATGAATCCATCTACAATTACTTTTAGTAATACATTTCCTAAAAATAAGGAAGATATTATACTTGGTATCGATATGAATATTAACTCGAATATAAATTGCATTATAATTTGTATCTTAGATGTTCCAATAGATAAAAATATACCTATTTCATAAATTCTTTCTCTTAACCATAGAATCAAGATTAATGAAAGAACAACCATCCCACCTAACATAATAGAATAAGTCATTATTTTTATTATATGTTTTATTCCACTCACTGCCTCTAAAGACTCTTCAAACGCATTCGAATCTTTTTCAACAAAATACTTTGACTCATCAATTTTAAGCTCTTTCAATTTGTTTAAGGCTAAGTCTGTAGATTCTGCACTACTAGAATACATTAAAATTTTATTTGCGATTTTATTATTTTCTGATTTATTTAATATCTCTTGGCTTGTTGAATAATCTACAAACACCATATTTTCACTAAAATCAGAAGATAATCCTGTATATGTTTCCTGTTTTTTACCAGAAAAGATCCCTATAATTTTAAATTTATGACTTTTTATTTTTCCACTTTTTTCAATATCTAGTAATTCAAGATCAACTTCATCACCTAATTTTAGATTGTTTTGTTTAGCAAATTCTTCATGAACAATAATTGAATTCTTATCATTTTCTTCTATATTTTTACCTTCTTTAATTGTAAATACTCCACTACTAAATAAAATATTTCTTTTAGTATTATTTGTAGCTTCGAGTGAAACAACATTCTTAAATTCGTCAGATAAATCTTCTCTATTTATTCTTTGTTCTCCGCTAACTACTTTAGCATCTTTTAGTTTTGCTAATCCATCATATTGAATTATTTTTTCTTCAATTTCTTTTATTTTTTCAATATCTTTAAATTGATTAACATTAAAATATTTACCATCTTTTTTTGTTATTGATATTGAAGAATTAGAACTTTCATATAAAGCCTTTTCTATTTCATTGCTTGATTTCATTATTGTTAAACAAGAATACAAGCAAGAAAGAACTATAGTTAATATGATAAAAATTATTAAAGTTCTATTTCTCTTTCTTGTAATATATGCTATAGCATTTTTTATCACTTTCCTAACTACTCCTCTCTATTTTCTTACTCCATAACTAATTGCATCCACTGGACAAGCATTTTTACATCGTCCACATCTAATACACTCCAGATGATTGCAATTCTCAACTGGATCTATATTCATTTGGCAAACTTTTTTACATTTTCCACAATTAATACACTTATCCTTATCCAATCTATATCTAAATATTGAAATAGGGTTAAAAATTGAGTAAATAGCTCCAAGTGGACATATATATTTACAAAAAGGTCTATATATAATTATAGAAAGTAACAAAGTAACTATTAGAATGATTCCTTTCCAATAATACAAGAAACCTATCGCACTTCTCATACTTTTATTTAATAAAACAAGTGGTAATCCTCCTTCCAGCATACCAATCGGACAAATAAGTTTACAAAAATACGGAGAACCCTGACCTAAAATATCAACCAAAAATAAAGGTAATATTATTACAAATACAAGTAATATTATGTATTTCAATTTTCTCAAATGTTTATCAAACTTAAATGTTTCAACTTTTTTAAAAAAGGGAATCTTGTGTAGCAAATCTTGAATCAATCCAAATGGACACAGCCATCCACAAACAAATCTTCCCACCAATGCTCCTATAAAAAACAAAATCCCAACTATATAATAACTAATCTTATATTTTGAATTTCCAATTACTGCCTGTAGTGATCCTATTGGACAAGAACCTTTTGCTCCCGGGCATGAATAACAATTCATACCTGGAACACAAATTTTCTTTAAATTCCCACCGTAGATTTTACCAGTCTTAAACCCTTCAAAGTAAGAATTAGTAATTAAAAACCAAACGGATTGAAATAAATGCCTAAAACGATCTCTTATTTTATATTTATCTTTTTTTGTACTACCATTTATAATATTTTTAATTCTATCCAATTCCAATACACTCCATACAAATTCTTATCGCCTTATCCAAGACAACTTTAGTTTCTCCATTACTATGACCATAGTAAATCATCGCCATACTAATAAAGATAATTAATAAAGACAAGGCACGGCTTTTTAAAAACTTATTAACCATATACCAATCACCGCTTTACTTTTATTTATTTTTTATTTTTTCCAATTCTTTTTCAATTACCTGCTTCCATTCCTTTGCACTCTTTGCCCCAGAATAAGTATCACCTACAATATTTCCATTACTATCAACAAAGAAAGTCTCTGGCATAGCCTGTATACCATTCAATCTACCATTAAAGTTTGTCTTATCTGGCATTAAGAAAGGATATGAAGCCTTTGTCTTTTCATGTATTAACTTTGATTTTTCAATTGCTTCCTTGTTTTCACCGTTATCATCAACAGCATCTGTAACAACTCCAACGATATTTACACCCTTGCTTTTCATTTCATTCTGAACCTCAACCAAATCAGGAATTTCCTTTACACAAGCTGTACACCAAGTTGCAAATACATTTACCATAGTAAGATCATACTTCTCAAAATCTTTACTTGTAAAATCCTTGCCATTTATGTCCTTTGTTGATAGTTTACGTAAATCTTTAACCGATTCTTTGTTAAATGCTTCTGTATTTTCTAAATCAGTTTTTTCTGATAGCACAAAACCATTTTTAGGACGTTCTTTTTTATCTATAATTTGAATCTCAGTTCTTTTTAATTCATCCAGAAGATTACTTTCAGCTCCGCTATTTGTGCTTAAATAGCAATCGTATTTTCCATCACTTGAAACTCCTATTTTAGTATGAGTATCACATTTTGTAATTTTAGATATTTTTTCTTCTGATGTATTTTTTTCGAATATACCAATAGTCCCAATTCTTTCAAGCTCATTTTGCCAATTTTTATATCCATCGCCCATCTTTTCTATAACTGCATTCTTTTGTTCTTCTGTCATTTTTTCAAATGTCAAAATAGCATACTTTAGTTCTTTATCTATAGGACTTTGATCATCTAACATCGCTATCTTTTTATCAGCTATATAATTTCTAAATTTGTCTGAAAGTTTAAATTTAAGTCCTAAATATTCATAAACATATTCTTTCTTTGCCTCCAATGTATAATCTGATGGCTTAAAAGTTTCATTTTTGCCATTTGCATTAATTGACATGCCTGCCTCTTCAGAACTTATGGATTGTCCTTCTTTAATTTTATTGCTTTCATTACTTTTTTTACACCCAACTGTACTTAAGCTCAAACATAACGTAAGTAATAGGAATGCACCTCTGGCTACTTTTTTTCCATAATTTTATCCTCCTTTATTTTTTAAACAAAAGCCTTTTATAACTACTTTCAATAATATTATATACACCATTTATGAAACGTTGATGAAATACAATTTTTTATTTTTCCAAACCACAGTATAATAATATAAATATTGATGTTAGTATAAAAACTGTACAAGTTAAATAGAAGAATTAAACATCATTTGGTACAATGTCATAAGTAAAAAAAGAAATGGAGAAAGACTATGACAAAACCAGTATTTGATGATGAATTTAAACAAGGAGTTGTAGATTATGCTAACCAACATCCTGAAGAATCCAAAGTTTCTATTGCTAAAAGTTTTGGTATTGCAGATAGTACAATTCATAAATGGATAAAAGATGCAAATAAAAATAGCAATAAAATTGAGTCTCGAGGATCTGGTAATTTTTCTAGTGATGAGGCTAAAGAAATTGCAAGATTAAGAAAAGAATTAAAAGATACACAAGATGCGTTAGAAGTGTTAAAAAAGGCTATTGGCATACTGGGAAAATAAACAAAACAGATATTTATAAAGCTGTCAAGGAAGAAAAGCAAAAGAAAACCCATAAGGAATCGTATGAAATATATGGATCACCAAAAATAACAGAACTACTGAACAAAAAGGGTGACAAGGTAAGTCAAAAATATGTTTACTCGATCATGAAGGAAAACAATCTCAAGGCAAAATATATTAAGCCATATATTCAAACAACGATTAGTCATGATTTCTCTGACAAACTAAAAAATCTATTAAACAGACATTATAATCCTACGAAGCCAAATGTAACTTGGTGAAAAATCAGTAAAAATAAACAGGCTATGATCCAAGACATTCATGCTGAACTGAGATGTAACAATCAAAGCAAGATCATCAATTTGTTTTCTCATGTCACAAAACTGCTTGGCAACATAAATATTTTTGATTTCATCGGTATTGATAATCATAGCAGGTTCTCCAATAAAATCTTGAGATTTTGTTTGGAACAGGAAATATGATGATGGTCAATATCAAAATCAATAACGTCATTACTTTTATCAAGGATGACAGGT
>OHAF01002806.1_pt1 | contig 12364 bp, 8 predicted proteins | sample 1577041 | NCBI WGS metagenome assembly OHAF01 (sample SAMEA3541495, study PRJEB24748) | human gut metagenome | biome: human gut; feature: human-associated habitat; material: faeces | place: China | collected 2012
CGCTGCCTCGTCGGAGAGCCCGTCGAGCAGCGCGGAGACGTCGCGGTCGGTGCCGAGCAGCTTGCCGTCCAGAAGTGCCAGATAATCGCCCTCGTGGATGTCGAAGCCGTCAAAATCGGAATTGCGCGCGGCGTAGGTGATCTGCGCGGTGGAGACGCACTGCGCGGCGTCCGTCATCGCCTTGGCGATGGCGTCTGCGTCGCTCATGTCGGGATCGACGGCCATCATCGCGCTCACGCCCTGCGGGATGGAGGCGGTTGGGATGACCACGACGGTCTTCTCCGTCAGGCCGATGCACTGCTGTGCGGCCATGATGATGTTCTTGTTGTTCGGCAGCACGAAAACGGTGTGCGCGGGGACCTTTTTGATCTCCTTGAGGATGCTCTCGGTCGAGGGATTCATGGTTTGTCCGCCGCTGATGACACCGTCGGCACCAAGGTCGGTGAAGACGTTCGCAAGGCCCTCACCCGCGCAGACCGCGAGGAAGCCAAAGTCCTTTTCGGGCTCGGCTTCACCGGCATTTTCGGGCTCGGCGGCTTCGAGCTCCTGCTCGATGGCCTCAAGGTCGTCGGTGGACTGGGCCTTGCCGCCGGCGGCGAGCTGCTGGGCCTGCGTGCGCATGTTCTCGATCTTCGCAAGCTCGAGCGTGCCGTACTTCTGCGCCTCGGTCAGCGCCTCGCCCGGAATGTCGGTGTGAACGTGGACTTTGAAAGCCTCGTCATCCTCGCCGATGACGAGCGAATCGCCGATGCCGTCGAGGAAGCGGCGGAACGGCTCGATGCTGCGCCCGCTCTTGCGGACGATGAACACGGTGTCGAACGTGAAGGTGATGTCCTCTTCGTTGAGCATGGCAAAATCGGCCTTCTCCTGTGCATTCTCTTCGGTGAGCTCGGGGCGCTCCTCGCCGCGCAGCGCGCTGAGCATGCCGCTGAGGATCAGCAGGAAGCCCTTGCCGCCCGCGTCGACGACGCCGGCCTTTTTGAGAACAGGGTTCATGTCGGTCGTCTGCGCGAGCGTGATCTCGCCCTGGGCGATGGCCTGCTCGATGACGTACTCGACGCTGTTCTGCTCCTCTGCCGCGCTCGCAGCGCGCTCGGCAGCGAGACGCGAAACGGTCAGGATCGTGCCCTCGGCGGGCTTCATCACGGCGTTATACGCCGCGGCAACGCCCTCTTGAAGCGCTGCGGCGAACGCCGCGCCGTCGGCCTCCTTGCAGCCCTTGAGCTCCTTGGCGATGCCGCGGAACAGAAGCGACAGAATGACGCCGGAGTTGCCGCGCGCGCCGCGCAGCAGCGCAGACGCCGTGACAGAGGCGGCCTGATCGACCGTCGCGGGCTCGATCTTCTTGAGCTCCTGCGCCGCGGTCTGGATGGTAAGACTCATGTTCGTGCCCGTGTCGCCGTCGGGAACGGGGAATACATTCAAATCATTGATAGCTTGCTGTGCCTGTGCGATGGAGACGGTGCCGAAGAGCAGCATCTCCTTGAACATGGCACCATTGATGGTATCGTGCATAGGATGATATCCTCCTCGGTTTTTACATATTCATGCTGTCGACGCAAACGTCGATGCTGCGGATGCTTGCGCCGGTGTTTTCGCTGACCATATAGCGCACCTGATTGATGATGGAGCGGCAGACAGCGGCGATGTTCACGCCGTGCTCCACAACGATGTGCAGCTCGATGGAAATGTCCCCTTCTTCGTGGGGAATGATGCGCACGCCCTTGCTCATCGCCTCGCGGCGCAGCAGGTGGACGAGCCCGTCGGTCATCGAGCGGTAGGCCATGCCCTTGACGCCAAAGCAGCTCGTGGCCGCGGCACCGGTGATATTAGACAGGGCGGCGTCGGAAATGCTGACTTCGCCCTTTTCGGTTTGTAGCCTGATCATGGAAGATACTCCTTTCTCCCTGGTCGATATGATATGACCATATCATTATATACGAAGCGGTGCAGAATAACAAGAGAAAATATTTTGCGTAAAATGCGGGAAAATGTCAAGGACTCTATTGAAAATAAACGGAAATTCACGTATTATGGAAACTAACGAGTTCATTGCGCCCGCTTTGGGCGCTGCGGAGGGATAAACATGAGAGTCATCACAGGCTCGGCGCGCGGACGGCGGCTGGGCGAGCTCAAGGGCATGGAGACCCGCCCGACGACCGACAAGGTCAAGGAAAGTATTTTTAATTGTATCCAGTTCGACGTGGAGGATGCGCGCGTGCTCGATCTTTTTGCGGGCACGGGGCAGCTCGGCATCGAGGCGCTCTCGCGTGGGGCAAAAAGCGCGCTTTTTGTTGACAAGCGTGCAGACGCGGTCAAGCTCGTGCGCGAAAATCTCGCGCTGTGCCATCTGGAAGAAAACGCGCAGGTCATCTGCGGTGATTCGCTCGCCGCGCTCGGCACGCAGAGCGGGAGGTTCGACATCATCTTCCTCGATCCGCCGTACGAAAGCGGACTTTTGGAGCAGGCGATGGAAAAGATCGCGCAGTTTGACATTTTATCACCCCATGGTATAATGGTCGCGGAAAGTCCGCAGAACCAGACGCTTCCCGAGCTTCCCGCGCCGTACGGACTGTATCGCGAGTACCGCTACGGCAAGATCAAGGTGAGCATCTATCACCGCGCGGTGGAGGAAGAGGCATGAGAATCGCAGTGTTTCCCGGCTCGTTCGACCCTGTGACGATCGGGCATCAGGACATTATCGCGCGCGCATCGAAGCTCTTTGACCGCGTGTATGTGTCCATCGTGCCGAACGGGACGAAGACGCACCCGATGTTTACGGACGAGCAGAAGCTCGCGCTCATGCGCGCGAGCGTCGAGGAGTTCCCCAATGTGGAAGCTGAGCTCGGCGGCGGACTTCTGACCGACTACGCGCTGCGTAAAAATGCGCAGTTTCTCGTGCGCGGTGTGCGCAACAGCGTGGATTTTGACGCCGAGCAGCAGCTCTCGCTCATCTATCGCGATGTGTCGGACGGCGCGCTCGAAACGGTGCTGCTGGTCGCGGAGCCGAAGTTTCAGCACATCAGCTCCACGATGGTGCGCGAGATGATTAAATACGGACAAGACCTTGAAAAATATATGCCGCTGCGCGCGGCGGAGCTTGTGAAAGGATGGAGAGAAGACCATGGCGAACAATGATGTGCAGCATCTTTTGGATATGCTTTACGAGATGATCGACGGCGCGAAGAACGCGCCGCTGACGAGCGACAAGTGCATTCTGAACCGCGACGAGGCGCTCGACCTGCTCGACGAGATTCGCGCCCAGCTGCCGGTGGAGCTTTCCCGCGCGCAGGAGCTCATCCGCGCAAAGGAGGACTATGTCAAGGCCGCCAAGCGCGACGTCGAGCGCATGATGCAGCAGGCCGAGCAGGACGCGAAGAACAAGGTCTCCGAGACCGAGGTGGTCGGTATCGCCCGCGAAAAGAGCCACGAGATCATCAAAAAGGCCGAGGATCGCTCGCGCGAAATGTACCGCGTGGCCAACGAGTACACCGAGGATGCGCTGCGCCGCACCGAGGAAGCCATCCAGATGGCGCTCGAGGAGGTCAAGCAGTCCCGCGTGCGCTTCCGCGCCGCCTCTGCCGAGCAGATGCAGAAGCGCCGCGAGGAGCTGGCACAGTCAGCTGAAAAGCAGACGCAGAACGGATAAAATTTTGTCAAAAGTGACAAAAACCGACATGATCGGTAGACATAATCTATATTTGGGCATAGCATAAAGGGCCGCCACAAGATATTGTGGCAGCCCTTTTTTAACCAAAACCAAAGTAGAACATGCGTTTTAAAAATACGGTGCACTGGCCGAATTTTCACAGGAAAAAGCGGTAAAAGGCTTGAAATCTCAGGGAAATTTCTGCTTGCATTTTTTATGTGAATCTCGTATACTCAAAACAAAGGTGGGGGAAAGTGGTGTATCATACCATGAAAATGGCTTACTTTCCCACATAAGCATCAGATCGGACGCGGCACGGCTTTTTCCAAAATGAAGAAAAGGCCGCGCTTTCGTGCCCTCTGTATGCGAAAATGCACAGAAAAAGGGGGTCAGCCGCCGTGACGGGTCAGTATCAGCACACGATCGACGCCAAGGGGCGGCTCTTTATCCCCGCGAAGCTGCGCGAGGAGCTCGGCGACACGTTTTATGTCACCATGGGCATGGACTCCTGCCTGAGCATCTATTCCGACGCCTCCTGGGCGCGCTTCACCGAAAAGTTTGAAAGCCTGCCCTATACGAAGACCAAGGCCATGCGCCCGCTCTTCGCCAACGCCGCCAAGTGCGAGCCCGACGCGCAGGGACGCATCGTGCTGCCGCAGAAGCTCAGAGCCTACGCCCACCTTGAAAAAGACGTGGTCGTGATCGGTGTTTCGAACCGCGCCGAGATCTGGAATGCGGAGAAGTGGGCAGAGATCGAGGCCGAGGAGCTCAATCCCGAGAATCTGGCCGCCGTGATGGAAGAGCTGGGATTCTGATATGGAAGAGAACTACGGCCATAAGCCGGTGCTGCTGCACGAGTGCCTCGGCGCGCTTGCCATCAAGCCCGACGGCATCTATGTGGACGGTACGCTCGGGCGCGCCGGACATTCGCTCGAGATCGTGCGCCGCCTGACGACGGGCCGCCTCATTGCGCTGGATCGCGACGAGACCGCGATCGAAGCGGCAAACCGCCGCCTCGGCGATTATTTGGACAAGGTCACGCTCGTCCACAGCAATTTCAGCGCGCTCGACGCTGTGCTGCACGAGCTGGGCGTCCACGGCGTGGACGGGATGCTGTTTGACTTAGGCGTTTCCTCCCCGCAGCTCGACGAAGCGCAGCGCGGGTTTTCCTACAAGCAGGACGCGCCGCTCGATATGCGCATGGACGAATCCGCCGCACTGACCGCGCGCGAGGTCGTGAATACCTATTCTTATGAAGAGCTGCGCCGCATCCTCTTTGAATACGGCGAGGAGCGCTATGCGCCCGCCATCGCGAAGAGAATTTGCCAGCACCGCGAGCAAAAGCCCATCGAAACGACGCTTGAACTCGCCGATATCATCCGTTCGGCCATGCCCGCGAGCGCGCTGCGCGAAAAGCAGCACCCTGCCAAGCGCAGCTTTCAGGCCATCCGCATTGCCGTGAACGACGAGCTGGGCGAGCTTCCGCCGATGCTCGACGCGGCGGAGAAAAATCTGAAACCGGGCGGACGGCTCGCAGTCATCACGTTCCACTCGCTCGAAGACCGCATCGTCAAGAAGAAATTACAGGAGCTTGCACAGGGCTGCATCTGCCCGCCGGAATTTCCGGTGTGCGTGTGCGGACGAAAGCCAAAGGTCAAGCTCATCACAAGAAAGCCCATCGTTTCGGGCGAAGAAGAACTCGCAGAGAATCCCCGTGCCCGCAGCGCCAAGCTGCGCGTCGCGGAAAAGTGCTGACAACAGCCGAAAATACGCAAAAGAAAGGAGATCGCCATGGCCAGCCGCAGAGAGCAGAACATGAAATACCGCCGCTACAGCGGACGAGTCAATGGCAATCTCGCTTACGATCCCGCCTACGAAGAGCGCCAGCGCAGGCTGCGCCGCGAGCGTGAATACGAGCGCGAGCACGAGCGTCAGCGCGAGGAATTCATGCGTCCCCCGCAGCGGAAGGTGCAGAAAAAGGCTGCGCCCGTCCGCCGTCAACGCGAAAAGGTCTCGCTCGGCACGCTGTGCGGCTTTATGGCGCTGGCCGCAATGGTCGCGCTGATGATCATGTGCCGCGCACAGCTGACGGAAATCTCCGCGCAGGTCGTCTCCGTGCAGAAGGAGATCTCCGCGCTCGAGGACGAGCATGTCGCGCTGCTCACGCGCTACGAAAAAACCTTTGACCTCACCACCATCAAGGAGGCGGCGGCCGCGGCCGGTATGGCCAAGCCCAGCGCCTCGCAGGTCTACTACATCGACCTGTCGGAGCCCGACAGCGTGGTCGTCTACCAGCAGAAGAGCCAGAACGTTTTGTCGCGGGTGCTCACATCGCTTGGCAACGGCGTATGTGCAGTGGTGGAATATTTCAAATGAGCGAAGCTATACATAAGGAGTAAGGAGCTTCCTTACTCCTTTTCCATTTTTAAGGAGGATGAACGACTGTGGCACCACGCCCCCAGAACCAGAAAAGACGGCCCGAATCCGCGCGCCGCGCAAACCGCATCATTCAGACAAGAACGCTGCTGCTTCTGGGCGTGTTCGGCGTGCTGACGTTTGTGCTGCTCTTCACCCAACTCTATCACTGGCAGATCGCCGAGCATGACGAGCTCCAGTCCGTCGCTGTGCGCCAGCAAACGCTGCGCACCACGGTGGAGGCGAGCCGCGGCACGATCTACGATCGAAACGGCACCATCCTAGCGATGTCCGCCTCGGCGGAGGATATTTTCATCTCTCCGAAGGAGATCATCGAAAACGATCAGGATCAAAACCTGATCGCCAACGGCCTTGCTGAAATTCTGGACCTTGACCCCGCTGACATCCTCAAAAAGATGGAGAAAACGAACTCGCAGTACGAAGAGCTCAAGAAAAAAGCGGATGACGAGCTTGCCGACAAGGTGCGGGAATTCATCAATGAAAACGACCTGAAGGGCGTTTTCATTCGTCCGACGAGCAAGAGGACCTATCCCAAGGGGACGCTCGCCTCACAGGTCATCGGCTTTACCAATGACCTCGGCGGTGCGATGGGACTTGAGGCGACGTACAACGACGAGCTGACCGGTGAGAACGGTATGGTCGTCACCGCGCGCGACCGCGACGGCCGCTCCGTGCTCTACCAGTACGACCAGTATTTCGACGCGGAAAACGGCTGCGACCTGCACACGACGCTCGACACGACCATCCAGTATTACCTTGAGAAAGGTGTGCAGGAGCTCGAGGCGCGCTTCGGCACTGGCAAGGGCGCCGAGGGCATCGTCATGGATGTCAACACCGGCGCGGTGCTGGCGATGGCGTCGCTGCCGACCTACGACTTGAATTCCCCCGGCACGGTCTACAACGACTTTCTGACCTCCGGCATGACGGAGGAGCAGGTCCTCGAAAACATGAGAGACCTTCTCAACAAGCAGTGGCGCAGCAAGGCCATCAACGACACCTACGAGCCGGGCTCCACGTTCAAAACACTGACGCTTGCGATGGCGCTTGAGGAAAACGTTGTCGACCTGAACACGGGCTTCTATTGCAGCGGCAGCGTAAAGATCGAGGGCGAGACCATCAACTGCTCCAAGCGCGCGCCCGGTCACGGCCAGCAAAACCTGACGCAGGCGTTCGCCAACTCCTGCAACCCCGCGTTCATCAACATTGGCCTTCGCATCGGCAACGACAAGTTTTACCAGTACATGCTGGACTTTGGCCTGACGGAGAAGACCGGCATCGACACCACGGGCGAGGCCAGCGGCTTCGTCAACAGCGAAATTAAATATTCGACGCTGGCGCTGGCGTGCTACGCCTTCGGCCAGAACTTCAACGTCACGCCCATCGCACTGCTGGCGGCGCAGTGCGCCTGCGTCAACGGCGGCTATCTCTATACGCCCTATCTTGTCGAAGAGATCACCGACCAGGACGGCAACGTCGTCTCCAAGCACGACTCCACGCCCATCCGCCAGGTCGTCTCCGAGGAGACGTCCGCGCTTGTGCGCGACATTATGGAGTATGAGGTCACAAGCGGCACGGGCAAGAACGGTCAGGTCGCGGGCTACCGCATCGGCGGCAAGACCGGCACAGCCGATAAGGTCGGCGGCGGCGTCATCGTCTCGTTCGTGTGCTTCGCCCCCGCGGATGACCCGCAGGTGATGATGCTCCTGACGCTCGACGAGCCGAGCAAGTGGACCGGTACCTACGTTTCCGGCGGTAACATGGTCGCCCCCGTGGCGAGTTCCGTCATGGGCGAGATCCTGCCGTATCTCGGCATTGAGCCGAGCTACACCGCTGAAGAGCTCGTCGGCGCGGATAAGACTGTGCCGAACGTCGTCGGCCTCAGCAAGGACGCGGCGGCCGAGCGCCTGAGCGCGAACGGCTTCAGCTTCCGCACCGTCGGCAGCGGCGATACCGTCACCGACCAGACGCCCGCAGGCGGCGCAATCGTGCCGAACAGCGCGGAGATCATCCTCTACCTCGGCGCGGAGAAGTCGACTGACAAGTGCATCGTCCCGAACGTCGTGGGCGACAGCGCCGCGACCGCGAACCAGAAGATCGTGAACGCGGGGCTCATCATGGGCGTTTCCGGCGCGACGAACGCAAGCTCGTCCACGGTGCGCGCCATCTCGCAGAGCATCGCCGCGGGCACGGAGGTCGAGGCCGGTACGGTCGTGCGCGTCCAGTTCAGCGACAGCTCGGTGCGCGACTAAAGACAGCAAGACCCAATTCCGAAAGGAATTTTTCAAACGCAGTTATCTGAGCTTATTTCCGCATTAGAAGACAAAACGGTGCATGCGCCGCCTGACCTGATAGTCAGAGGCCTTGCGCTCGATTCCCGCAAGGTAGAAGAGGGATTCCTCTTCTTCGCCCTGCCGGGGGAGAAGGAGGACGGCGGCGAGTTTATCGCCGAAGCCAAAGCGCGCGGCGCGGCCTGCGCCGTGTGCGAGCATCCGCCGGAGACGGAAATTCCCTATATCTTAGTGCCGGATGCGCACAAAGCGCTTGCGCTTTGCGCGGCGGTATGGTATGGTACTCCGGCGGGAAAACTCACCGTGGTCGGCGTGACCGGCACAAACGGCAAAACGACCACGACGTATCTTATCAAACAGCTCTTGGAGCGCACAAAGGGCGCGAAGGTCGGCCTGATCGGCACGAATCAGAATTTGATCAGCGACAAGACCATCCCGACCGACCGCACAACGCCCGACGCGCTGACCGTGCAGCGCCTGCTCGCCCAGATGGTCGATGCGGGCTGCACCTATGCCGTGATGGAGGTCTCGTCCCACGCGCTGATGCAGAGCAGGGTAGAAGGAATCCGATTCCGCGTCGGTGTTTTCACGAACCTGACGCAGGATCATCTTGACTACCACGGCACGATGGAGGCCTACTGTGATGCAAAGTCACGGCTTTTCGACCAGTGCGACATCGCCTGCGTCAACGGCGACGACGCGTGGACGGAGCGCTTGCTCGCCCGCTTTACGGGCGAGCGGGTGACATTCGGGCAGGGCATGACGAACGACCTTGTCGGCTGGCGCGCCCGCTACGAAAACGACTGCGTGCGCTTCACCGCCTGCACCGACCTCGACCACGAGGAGACGAGGATCGGCATCCCCGGCGGCTTTTCGCTCTACAATGCGCTCGCGTCGCTTTCTGCCGTGCAGGCGCTCGGCGTGCCGCTTTCCGATGCGGCGAAGGCGCTGACGGAATGTGTCGGCGTCAAGGGCCGGTGCGAGGTCGTACCGCTTGATGCACCGTTCACCGTCATCATTGACTATGCGCATACGCCCGACGGGCTCAAAAATATTCTCTCTACGGTCTGCGGCTTTGCCGATGGGCGCGTCATCGCGCTCTTTGGCTGCGGGGGCGACCGCGATAAGACGAAGCGACCCCGCATGGGCCGCATCGCCGCGGCGCTCTCGGACTTCGTTGTCCTCACGAGCGACAATCCCCGCACCGAAGACCCTTACACCATCCTGCGCGATGTGCTCCCCGCCATTTTGGAGAGCAGAACGCCGTTCGCCGTCATCGAGAACCGGCGCGAGGCCATCGGTTTTGCTCTGCGCGAGGCGAAAGCGCGCGACGTGGTCGTCCTCTGCGGCAAGGGGCACGAGACCTATCAGGAGATCGGAACGATAAAATACCACCTCGACGAGAGGGAGATCGTGCGCGAGAGGTTCGCGCAAGTACAAAGGAAGGACGCCGCTGACGCGGCGAAGGAAAACGAACATGAAGATCATCATTGCCTGCATACTGAGCTTCGCGGTCTCCGCGATCACGGGAAAATTTCTGGTCCCTGAGCTGAGAAAGCTCAAGGCCGGACAGAGCATCCGCGAGGACGGCCCCACCTGGCACGCCGGAAAGGCCGGCACGCCGACGATGGGCGGCTTAATGTTCATCCTCGGCATCTTCGTCTCTATTCTGATCTGCGGCTGGAAGGGCATGATGGCGGGGGACTTTGAGCACCTCTACATCTTCTTTTTTGCGCTGATCTTCGGCGGCATCGGCTTTTTAGACGACTTTGAAAAGGTGAAGCACAAGCAGAACCTCGGCCTCACGGCCATCCAGAAGTTCCTGCTCCAGCTCGCCGCGGCGGTCGCGTTCCTCTGCCTGATGCGCTTTGAGGGTATGCTGACGCCGAACCTCTACGTGCCGTTTTTCAACACGCAGATCGTCATGAGCTGGTGGGTGTACATGGTGTTCGCGGCGTTTGTCATCGTCGGCACGGTCAACGCCGTCAACATCACGGACGGCATCGACGGCTTGGCCGGCAGCGTGACGGTGCCGGTCGGCCTGTTTTTCACCGTGCTCGCCATCTGGTGGCAGGGCTATGAGCAGCTCGGCATTTATGCTGCGGCGCTCGTCGGGGGAATTCTCGGCTTCCTCATCTATAATTTCCACCCCGCCAAGGTCTTCATGGGCGACACAGGCTCGCTGTTTCTCGGCGGCACGGTGGCGGCGCTCGCCTTTGCCTACGATATGCCGCTCGTGCTGATCCCTGTCGGCTTTGTCTACATCTGCGAGACGCTGTCCGACATTTTGCAGGTCATCTACTTCAAGGCGACGCACGGCAAGCGCCTTTTCAAGATGGCGCCGCTGCACCACCACTTTGAGCTCTGCGGCTGGAGCGAAGTAAAGCTCGTCGCCGTGTTCACCAGCGTGAGTGCGCTGTGCTGCCTGGCGGCGCTGTTCGGAGTACTCAACAGATTTCATTTTTGAGAAACGGCAAGCCGTTTCTCAAAAATGAGAGGGGATGCGCGGCGCTCTGTGCCTCGCCGCCCTTGGCGGCTCGACACTCACTCTGCGAGAAGTATTTTTCGCCACGCACCGGTCGCGGCGAAAAATGATTAAAAATATTTCACGCCTGCGGGCGCGAAAGTCTGCGACGCTTGGTTGCAAAATGGAGGCAAAATGGAGGCAAACTCGCGCAGAGCGCGAGTTTGCAATCAGTATGAAAGGGGGAAGACTGCATGACCAAGGAAGAACGCTTGCTGCGGCAGGAGCAGCGCGAGCGGGCGAAGGCCATCGAGGCGGCGGCGCGCGAAGCGGGCCGCGGACCGCTGGACCTTCCGTATCTTCTGCTGGTGCTTACGCTCGTGGGCGTGGGCCTGATCATGCTGTTTTCCGCCAGTTTCCCCTCGGCCTACTATGAAGAGGGTAACCCCGCGTACTACCTCATCCGTCAGGGCATTTTTGCGATCCTCGGTATCACGGCGATGTTTATTGTCGGCAAGATCAATTACGAGCGCTATCGCGCGGTGGCGAAGATGCTGCTGATCTTTTCCATCATCCTGCTGGTGCTCGTTCTGATCCCGGGCATCGGCACGGGCCGACTGACGCACGGCGCGCAGCGCTGGATCCGCATCGGCTCGTTCCGGTTCCAGCCCTCCGAGATTGCCAAGGTCGGCATTATCCTCTACTTTGCCGACAGCATTTCAAAGAAAAAAGATAAGATGGCCACATTTCGTGAAGGTATCGTACCGTATGCCGCTATCCTCGGCGTGATTGCGGCGCTGATGGCGAAGGAGCCGCACTTTTCCGGTATGGTGCTGCTGCTCGGCATCGGCGCGGTGATGATGTACGTCGGCGGTATCCGCAACTACTGGGTCGGTCTCGGCTTTGCGCTGGTGCTGCTGGTGATCTACGCCTTTGCAACGGGGCTTATCACATATAACTCGAGTCGAATCGACATCTGGCTCGACCCGTTCAACGAAGAGTGGATGCGCGATAAGGGCTATCAGATCCGGCAGAGCTTGCTCTCCATCGGTTCGGGTGGATTGTTCGGACTGGGCCTTGGCAAGAGCCGGCAGAAGTTTCTGTTCCTGCCCGAAGAGCACAACGACTTTATTTTCGCCATCATCTGCGAGGAGCTCGGCCTTGTCGGCGCGACGATCATCATGGTCATGTTCGCGCTGCTCATCATCCGCGGCTACTGGATCGCCCTGCACGCGCGCGACCGCTTCGGAAGCCTTCTTGCCGTCGGCGTGACGACGCAGATCGCCTTGCAGGTATTTCTGAACATCGCGGTCGTGACGAATCTGATCCCGAACACGGGTATTTCGCTGCCGTTTTTCAGCTACGGCGGCACGGCGCTTGCCGTGCAGCTGGCCGAGGTCGGCATCGTACTGAGCGTTTCGCGTCAGATGCGCTGACGCGGGAAGGAGAAAACGGCTATGAAGGTCATCTTTACCTGCGGCGGCACGGCGGGGCATGTCAACCCCGCGCTTGCGCTCGCGGGCTATA
>OHAF01002808.1_pt1 | contig 12357 bp, 8 predicted proteins | sample 1577041 | NCBI WGS metagenome assembly OHAF01 (sample SAMEA3541495, study PRJEB24748) | human gut metagenome | biome: human gut; feature: human-associated habitat; material: faeces | place: China | collected 2012
GGTGGGATTGATAAAGATACAGCAGCAACATGGGCAAAACAGCTTAGAGGAAGTGTCAGCAGTACAGATTTACAAAATATTGCGGTGGAGGAAAATTCTTTTAAGTTAAATGTTTTGCAAGGCAAGAATGGTAGTCTTATGAATCCGGCGATTACAAAGACACAAATTGTAAATTTTATGAAATACCGTGGTCCTGTAAATATGGGAACCAGTATTTTTGATGCCGTTAGTTTGTTTAAAAGCATGGGTAAAAAAACAGATATGGTGGAAAAGAAAAATGAATATTATGAAGAACATGCAAAGATAATAGAGGAATGTCAAAAAGCAAGAGATTGTATTGGCAATTATGAAAAGGAGGCAGGGATTTCACAGCCGGAGGATTTTCCGAATGAGGCAGCGTTTTGTGAAATGAGGTCAAACCTTGGAAACAGCAAAGTAGCAATCGAAGCAACAATGGGGGATTATGTAAGATATATTTATTCTTATGAATTTTTCAGAAATGCAAAAGAAATTGATTTAAGTTATGAAAAATCATCCAATAAATGGGAATGGACAACTTGTATGGATGAGTCTATTACAACGAATAAGAAGGCAACTGTCCGGGGAACACAGAAAATTATTGATGATTTGGATAAATATATGCAGAATTCAAATCAGTATAAGAAATATTTAACAAGAGGTGTTGACAACAAAATTAATGTTAACTATTTGGAGCAATTTTTCAGAGAGTACAGTGAAAATAAGGGGTTGCTGCATTTGTGTGTACGTCTTATGCAATGTTTAAAGGGATTAAATGAAGATAAAAAGTTGGAAATTGATGGAGAGGAAGTGTCGGTAAAAGATTTTTTAGAAGACAAGAATAATAAGTATTTTTATCAATTAAATAGTATTCTTGAAAAGTATGACCGTGTTTATCAAAGGTATCATGCTTCCATTCAGGAACAAAAGAAAAATTTAGATAATGTAATTGCTAAGGCCAAAAAACAAGGTGTAGATTATTATGAACTTTTGTCTGATAGAATTGGCTGGCTTGATGGTAATGAAAGCGATACAGGTTTAATAAAACATCTTGAAAATATTGAGAACCTAATTGATTCTCTTAGCGATAAACTTCAGCAATGGGAAAAAACTGCAAGTGTTAGTGAATTAAAAAAAGATACACAGGCACAAAGCGATAAAAAAGAAATTGAACGTATTCGAAATACTTTTGACAAAAGCCAAATTACGGAATTGAAAAACAAAGTAAAACGTTCTTCTGAAACATTGAAAAAAATCAGAGATTGTGTGCAGAAGTATAAAGTTGGAGAATGGGCGTTTTCCGAAATGGGTTCAAATTGCGGAACACTTGAAAATGTATGTAATAAGAAATTTGGAAATAAGCTTCAATATCCAACACAGAGTGAGTTGGATTCAGCAGCGGTAGAATCAAAGGGGTTAATTCAACAGCCGGCAATTGGTGAATTCCCTATCAATTGGGATGATGAGGCACATCCTGATTTAAAGAAGCCACAGGAGAAAGCGTTTTATTCGTATTTGGTTGAAAATTATAAACAAAATGAAACAGAGAATAAAACGGAAAAAAAGAAGAAAAAGGTAGAGGAAAAAAAGGAAGATTATAAGAAAGAAGCAGAGAAGGAGAAGAAAAAAGAAGGGGTGACGAATTCTAATTCCGTTGCTGGTATGACAAATCGTCCGAGTCAAGTATGGAAGTCGCATAAGGGTGATACTCATCAACTAGGGAATGGAACTGAAAAGTCCACCAACCAAAAGAAAGCATTAAGCAATTCTACTAAGATAATGAATAATATGTTTAAAGGCATTTCAACAAAATTAAAGGGAGCAAGAGATAATTTCTATATTAGCGATTATATGCTTGAGATGTTTTCTTATAGTACGATTGAAAAAGAAAAAGGGGCAAATCCTAAAACGTTAACACGGATGGATATGAACAATAATTACTTGTATGGAAAAGAGGTTGAGTATATTATCTATGGCGGTGACCATGGTGTAGAAAAAGCATATGCTAGTATTTATGGTATTCGTTTTGCATCGAATTTGGTGTATGCATTTACAGATAAGGAAATTACAGGAACGGCAACGGCGATTGCAACATCTGTTTTTGGAGCCCCACCATTAACGGCATTGGTTCCTATGGCTAAAATTGCGATTATTGTTGGTTTGGCTCTTGTGGAGAGTGCAATTGATATTGCGGATTTGTCTGCTGGTAAAGCGGTTCCTTTATATAAATCAAGTTCTACATGGGTGGCAAAACCAAGCACTATGACTGGAGAGTTAATTAATAAGACGGTAACCATTGTTACGGATAACGGTGTGGTGGCGATTGATAAGGGAACGGAATTATTAAATGAATGGTTGTCAAAAACATCAGGTAATTTGACGAAGGGTATTGAAGAAAACGGCAATGAATTTAGTGCTGCCGTGGGGGCTATTGTGAAGGATAATGTAGAAAATTATGTTGGACAAGTGGTTGACCAGCTTGTTTCTATATGCACAAATGCTGTAAGTCAGGCAAATAGTGTGGAATATGTGAAGGAAAAGTTGAAACAATGGTCAGATGACACAGATTTTGGCTCTGAAGCTACAAATAAGATTAAGGAGCAAGCGGTTCAATATATTATTGCACAGTGTGATAGCAAAATTAATGAATTGATAGAAAAGATGAAAGAGGGCGGTGATACTGCAAAGGAAGCGGTATCAAGTTTAATGAAGCAATTAAATGATGATATTAAGGATGTTGTATCATCGGCAACGGGAGCAGTTACTAATTTAACGAAGGAATTAACTGAAAAACTAAAGAAATCTGCTTCAAAGGGGGCTGAGAAAATGAAGGAAACACTCAAAAAGGAAATTGAGGGAAAATTCGGAAGCTCGGTCAGTGGGGAGACTTCTGCATCCGATGGTGTAACAGGCTCACTGCTTTCTTGGAAATATAGCGATTATTTAAGAATGTTTACGGTGATTGGGCTGATTACAAATGAAGAAACAATGCTTCTTAGAATGGAAGATTTGATTCAAAAAAACATGGAATTAAAAAAAGGTACATTTAGTTTGGCATCCTCTTATGTGTATTATGAGATGCAGGCAAGGATTTTAGTAAAACCGTTATTAACGACAGTGCCATTTATAAATGAATATACTAAAGATAAAATAACAGGGACAAATTGGTATACGATTGATTATAAAACCAGATTTGGATATTAGTTAAGAGAGAGGTGGTTTTGTGAGAAAAATGAGAGAACAAAAAGGCTATATAACGATAGAAGCAACTATTGTTTTATCGATATACATATTTGCTTTTATGATGATTTTCAGCTTGATTCATATTTGTCGTGCGCAAATGAAAATTTCAGTTGCAATAAATAATGCAGCAAAAGAAATATCGGAATATTCATATTTATACGGAGTGTCCGGGTTGAGTGACAGTATGTACAATGCAGGTCAATCGGCTGCTCAGACGCAGCAGGATTATTCGGAACTTGCTGAAGATGTAGGAACTTTGTACTCGGAAATATCTTCATTGGGAGATAAACAGGGAAATATGGCTGGAGCACAGGGAATTAGCCCGGATAACATAAAAAATATTTATGGGAAATTGGATAGCATAAAACAACAGGGAGGCGGGGTGGCATCAACGATTAGTGATATGGCATCCAATCCCAAAGAGTTAATGATGGGGGTAACTAAGGTGTTGGCATATAACGCCTCGGAAGAATTAAAATCCGCAATTGCATCCGCCTTGACAAAAGCATTAGTGAAACAAAATTTAAAGTCTTCTCTCTCGGATGGAGATAAAGAAATTAATAGTTATTTGCATAATCTGGGAGTGAAAAAGACTCAGGGAACATATTTGGAGTCAATTGATTTTAGTCATTCGGAATTGTTCCCGGCTGGCAATAATGAAATTAAAATTATAGCAGTGTATGAGGTTGAGGCACTTCCGCTTTTAAATATTGATGCTTCTTTTCGTATTGTACAGACGGCAAGAACGAGGGGCTGGTTGAAAGGCGATGAAGATCCACAAATAACAACGAAGGATACGGAAGATGATGTGAAGGCAGAAGGACAGGAGGAAGAAAATTGATAGCAAAAGTTATTGTTTTTATGGCAATTACCATATTGCTCGCTTTGGGTGAGTATTTGTATTTATATAAGCAGTACTCACAAAAGAAAATTTTGTTGTTTTGCATTTTGTCCGGAGTGATAGGATTTGTTTCAACACAAATTCTTCTTTGGCATTATCAAATTCATTTTATGGAAATTTTAAAGAGGTGTATTCTGCTTATGCTTCTTTTCCCAATTGCATTGTGTGATTGGAAGAAAATGATTATTCCAAACAAGATTCTTCTTTTTGGATTGATTGTCAGAATTTTTCTTTATCCGTTTGAATTTTTCTTTCGGACAGAACAATTTTTGGTCATAATAAAATCTGACTTTATTGCACTTGGAATTATGCTGTTGTTTTTACTGGTTGCATATTTTTTGGTGAAAAATGGTGTTGGAATGGGAGATATAAAACTGATTTTGTTAATGAGTTTATATCTTGGAATTCAAGGAATTTTTGGAGTGCTTTTTATGTCCTTGATTGTCATCTTTTTTGCGGGGTTGTATCTTATGATTATTAAGAAAAGAAGCAAACGTGAGGCGATTCCATTTGCACCGGCTATTTTAGCAGGAACTGTAATATCAATTTTAGTTAATGGTATATAAAGGAGAAATTTGCTATGAGAAAAAGTAATCGATGGGTTATTGCGTTAGGCATTTTAGTCATGGTTGGTGTGGCATGGTATATGCTTATTACCACCGTAAGAGACACATCAAAAAGTTATCAAACGGCGTTAAATTCAGCAAGAAAATTTGCTAAATTAAAAATCAATAAAGATGCAGAGGAGAAATATTTTGAGGCTTATAATATTTCTCCATCCTATGAATTGAGTGTAGAAATAGCGAAGTTTTATAAAAACACAGGCGAGGACCAAGAATTTCTTGGTTATACAGAATCGAAACTCGAAGAATATCCAGATAGTTCAGAGTTATATGACGTTTTGATTGACTATTATTATTCACAGCAAATGTTTGAGAATTGTGTGGATTCTTTTGAGCAAATTGATAAAAGGGGAATTTCCTCTAAAATAATTGAGAAAGTACGTGGGAAACTGGAAAAAGAATATGAAATGGGATTTGTTTCCTATCAGGATGTAAAGAAATATCGAAATGGATTCTGTGCAGTGATGGGAGATTCAGGAAAATGGAGCTATGTAACAGAAAAAGGAAATAACGTGATTGATAGCCGTTATTTGGAAGCAACAGGCTTTTCGGGGGATGGCACAGCGGTCGTTCGAGATGACGAGGATTGCTATATTATAGATGATGAAGGAAATCGAAAATTTGTAAACACGAAAAAACAGAGCGTTGAGGAGTGCCGTGCTCTGTCGGAAGGACTTATGGCAATCAAAGTAAATGGGAAATTTATTTTTGTAAAAGATGATTTTTCAGAGGCTTTTAAAGGAAATTATGAGGACGCAAGTGTATTTTTTAATGGTGTTACATTTGTAAAAAATAATGGAAAATGGTTTTTGATTAATGAGAAGGGAAATCAAGTAGGAGAAAGTGAGTATGATGATGTAATCTTGGATGAGATAGGATTTTCTGTCCGGCAAAAGAGGGCATTTGTCAAACAAAATGGAATGGTTATCATGATTGATACGAATGGAAAAAAGATTGGACAGGATTCTTATGAAGATGCGAAACCCTTTAACGCAGAAGGATATGCTGCCATTAGGAAAAATGGTAAATGGGGATTTGTCGATATAAACGGAAAAGTTGTTATTGAACCGAAGTATGAAAATGCGCGCTCATTTTCAAATGGTAATGCCGCTATTATGGAAAACGGTAAGTGGGGTTTTATTAATAAAAACCAGAACAAAATAGTTGAATGCCGTTTTGATGATGCGAAAGATTTTTCTCAGAAAAAGAGTTGTTTTGTAAAAGAAAACGAACAATGGAATTTGATTGTTTTTTATATGTAAAAAGGGGTGAATTTATGCTTACATACGCTGTGTTTAGTGATAAGGGTGATCGACCATATAATGAGGACAGTATGTGTGTTACTGCCGCCGATAAGAAAGGCTGTTTTGTACTTGCAGATGGTTTGGGTGGACAAGGGAAAGGCGATGTGGCGTCTAAGTTTGTGGTGGATAAGATCCAGAAATCATATAAAAAAAAGAAAAATCACTGTCATGAGAAATTCATTACAGAAATGGCAAGTGAGTGCCAAAGAGACATCATGAAGATAAAAGAAAACGAAGACGTTACAGAAGACATGATGACAACCTTGGTGCTGTTACTTATTGAGAATGAAAAAATCAGTTGGGGACATGTTGGAGATTCCCGGTTATACCATTTTGTGGATGGGAAAATAGTGGAACGGACAGCAGACCACAGTGTATGTCAGGTTCTTGCGAATACCGGAGAAATTGATGAATCAGAGATTCGTCATCATCCGGATAGAAACCGCCTGCTAAGGGCAATTGGAATGCATGACCAGACAGAGACATTAAATTCACTAAAAATAATTGAAAACGAAGGAAAGAATCATGTGTTTTTGCTCTGCTCAGATGGATTCTGGGAATACATTGATGAAAAGCATATGGAAAAAACTCTGAAACGAGCGAAAACACCGGAAATATGGCTTGCTAAAATGCAAAAGATAGTACAAAAAAACGGCAAAAACAATAACATGGATAATTATACGGCAATTGCCGTTTTTCTAGATTAACAGGAGGCAGAAAAATGAGTGAGATGGAAAAGAAAATATGTCTGGGCTGTATGCAGGAAATTAACGCAGATGACGTAGTGTGTCCTCATTGTGGATTTGACCCGAATAATTACCGGGTGAATCCGAGATGTCTGCGTCTTGGAACAAAGCTTGCAGGGAAATATATTATTGGAAAAGTAATTGGTGAAGGTGGGTTTGGTATCACATATATTGGATGGGATGAAAAACTGGAATTGCCAATTGCAATTAAAGAATTTTTTCCACCGAAAATAGCAAGCCGAGATACAACAACGGGAAATAATACAATTTATGTATTTGATGGAGCTGAGGAAAAAAGTTTTGAAGACGGCATGCGTCGTAGTGTTAAAGAGGCAAGAAGTATGTCTAAACTCGAAGCTTACGAAGGCATTGTTTCGATACGTGATTTTTTTAATGAGAATAAGACGGCATATATCATTATGGAATATGTAGATGGTGACACGCTAAAAAAATACTTGGAACAAAATGGAAAGATGTCACCGGAAGATGTATTAAAAGTGATGAAACCAATTATGAAGGCATTGGAGCAGATGCACCGGACCGGATTAATTCATCGCGATGTCAGTCCGGATAACATTATGATTCGTCGGGATGGACAGGTTAAATTAATTGATTTTGGTTCTGCCCGTGTGGCCCAGGAAGATGACGAGAAGAGTCTTACGATTATGTTGAAACGTGGTTTTTCTCCTGAAGAACAATATCGATCAAAAGGTCATCAGGGGGCATGGACAGATATTTACGCCTTGTGTGCCACTATGTATTATATGCTGACAGGAAAGATTCCACCGGAGGCAATGGAGCGTCTTGCGAACGATGAATATAAATCGTTAAAAACATATGATGATGTTAAACTTGATAAGAAAATTGCATCTGCAATTGATAAGGGGCTATGTGTTTTTGCAAGAGACCGTTATCAATCGATGAGCGATTTAATCTATGATATTTATGGAGAAGAAGAAAAACGTGTCATTCCTAAAAAAGATAGGGTGTCTACGGGAGATGTAAGTTCTGTTGGTGAAACAGTTTTAGATGAAAACAGTACAGTATTAATGGAAGATAATAATAAAACCGTTTTAATGGATGATGCGGAGAAAATGGAGAAAGTAATCGGGGGGAGAAATACAACATTAAAGTTTAATAGTAAGAAAAAGGTAATGGCAGTGATTGCGGTTATTTGCGTTTTTGTTCTGGGGGGTATTGGAGTTTTTGCGGCGGTACGATCCGGTAACAGAGCAGAGAAATCAACAGATGTTGTCTCACAAGAGAAAGCAATTAAGACACCGACAGCTTCTCCTTCTCCAACGGCTGAGATTACGGCAACACCGGAAATAAAAAAAATGCCTCTGCCAAATTGCGTGAATCAAAAAGTGGATACTGCAACACAGCAAGTATGGAATTTGTCGAAGAATGTAAATATCAAAACATCAGAAGTTTATAGTGATAGTGTTCCGGCTGGAGTTATTGTCAGCCAAGCACCAGAAGCGGGAAGTATGGTAAACACAGATGAATTTATAGAAGTAACATTTGTCGTTAGCAAAGGTCAGCAGTTAATGACTATACCAAATGTGAAAGGAAAAAGTTTATCTGCGGCGAAAGCAAAATTGAAAAAAAGTGGGTTAAAGTATAAGACAAAAACAAAATACAGCAGTTCCTACTCAAGTGGAAAAGTAATTTCGCAGAGTAAAAAGGCAGGAACAAAAGTCAAGAAAAAAACAACCGTTCATCTTGTTGTAAGCCGAGGACCGAAACCGACGCCGAAACCTCAGGCAACACCTCGTCCGACGGTACGACCACAGCGATATACAACAAGTTCGAGCAGCTCTTCTAAAAAGAGTAAGAAATCAAAAAAGAAAAGTGATTTTCAGGTGATCGGAAGCGATGACTATGTAGTATTAGATTAGACAAATTTAGTATTGCCATAAAGGAGTGAGTGTTATGAAGAAAACATGTGCAAAAATATTGATAATGGCACTGGTGTTGCAAAGTGTTTATTTGACAATAAATGTTACAAATGAATCTGCAAAGGCAGCAACTTTAAATTTACATAATCCAACGATGGTAAATGGTGTGTCGACCTGGGATTGCGTATACTTTGGAACCTATTGGCAAAATGACACAAATGGGGATGGAGTAGCAGACCAAAATGATGCAAAGGAGCCAATTAAGTGGCGTGTGCTGCAGGTTGATGGGGATGATGTGTTCCTTATGTCGGATAAAAATTTGGATTGTCAAAAATATAATAATAATGAAGTTGATGTTACATGGGAAACTTGTACTTTGCGAACATGGTTATACAGTAATTTTTACCGAAAGGCATTTTCAACGGAAGAGCAAAATGTGATAAAGGTTACGACCGTAGTAAATGACAAGAATGAGGTGTATGGAACATCAGGTGGAAATACAACAAAAGACAAAATTTATATTCCATCAATAAAAGAGGTAACTAATACAAATTATGGATTTGTGGACTATAATTCGAGGAGTGTTACCAGAAAGGCAAAAAACACAGTATATACAATGAACTGTTATATAAACCAATCCAATGTGTCTCAATATGGAGTATGGTGGATTCGCACACCAGGAGCAAATCACCAACAAGCTGCAATTGTTGATGGCCCCGGATATGTATTTGGTGACAGATCTTATAGTGGCTTAAGTGTTGCAAACGAAGATATTGGTGTTCGTCCGGTTATGCATATATCAATATCGTCGGCATTGGGGGAATTAGAATTGGCTGGAACTGTGTCTTCAGATGGGATAGAAACAACACCGGAAGTAACGTCAACCCCAACTCCAACGCCAATCCTAAAGCCAACCTCAACGCCAGCCCCGACGCAAACGTCGGCAATTGTGCCAGAAATCACCCCAACAGCAGATGTGACGTCGAAAACAACAATTACACCAACGGTAACACCGAATCCAACTGCAAAAGCAACTCAAAACTCACGGAAAGAAACGATTGCATCAGCACTTCCGGATAAAACCGCTAATAATACATTGGCAAGGTCAACGGTTAAAATGGGAATGATATTTAATGATAAAGGTATCAACTATAAAATCACAAAGCTGACAGGAAAGAAGGGCAAGCTGAGTTTGATAAGTGTGAAAAACAAAAAGACCAAAAAGATAACAATACCGAAAGAGGTTAAAAAATATGATTATAAATTTACAATAACGCAGATTGGCAAAAATGTATTTACAAGATGTAAGAAATTAAAGCAATTAACGATTAAAAGCCGAACAATTACCAAAATAGGAAAGAACAAATTTCCTAAGAAATGTAAGATTGTTGTACCACAAGCAATGAAAAAGAGGTATACAAAATTGTTAAAAAAATGGAGGAGGTAACATTTTATGAAGAAAAAGGGATATTTATTTTTAACAGTTGCATTGTTTATGATGACAATACTGTTTTTGCAGAGTGAATCAAAAGCTGTGATGACATCGTGGAGTGCAGAACAGCCGCCAGAAGGTGCGAAAGGAGTGGAAAAAAGGACAGAATATCGGTTTCGTGATAAATCCACACAAACATCTTACAGTACATCATTAGGTGGATGGACACAGGCGGGAGGAAGCTGGGTTGCTTCAGGAAGTGGGCAAGTCGACTATGTAAGTTCTTTTCCGAGTGGTTTTGAGGCAAGGAGCGGCATTTATCAATATTACAATCGTGCACCGGTAGCCCCTTCGGAAACAGCCACAAACAAGACAACAGTAAGTACCAGCCACATTGGTTATATTTATTATCACTGGTGCAGAAATGGAACCTATTATGGAAATCAGAAGAATCGGACAGTAAACGGAGTATATACGGATAAGTTTTGGAATTTCCATGCCTTTTTTACTTCTTCACCGTTAGGATGGGATTCCAAAGGTGCATTTTATGGTGATTTACCACAACATTGTAATGATACCTATTGGTGGATTGGATATGGAGAAGGAGTTGCGGCTAATATTCCGGTGTATCGCTGTTCCTATCAACAGTACAAAAAGCTTTTTAAATACTATAAATGGTCAAAATATTCGGATTGGTCAGCTTCTGCACCAGTGCCTGGAAGCAATCGTGAAATTCAGAAAAGAATAGCATATCGATATGAAGAAGATAGCATTAAAAGTATTGCGCCATCAATTGTAACGACTTATACGGTAAAAACAAGTACCGGGAAGTCTGGTAAAAACGCTGCCAAAAAGAAAGTGAAGATTCATTTAAAAATGATGATTATAAGAGGATTTAAAGGTTATCAGATTCAATATGCGACGAATAAAAAGATGAAAAAAAGCAAAAGTATCTGGGGAAAAAAGAAGAGTGTGGCTATTTCTGTAAAGAGAAAAAAGATATATTACATTCGAGTGAGATATTATAAAAATAAATCCCATTCAAAGCAAAAGGTTTTTAGTAAGTGGAGCAAAATTAAAAGACTAAGTGTAAAAAAATAATTTTGCAGCATTTGTATAGGATATCGTTATCTTGTCAACCCTAACTCAAAAAGCAAAGGAGACGATTTTTTGAGTTACCAGATTTTAATGGACAGCTGCGGCGATTTATCGGAAGGAATGAGAAATAATGAGCATCTGCGGATGATTCCTCTGCAAATCCGAGTGGGGCAGAAAGAGTGGCCGGACGATGGACATATCAATAAACAGGAGTTGTTTGATGAAATTTTAGAGACGGATGTGCTGCCAAAATCGGCGTGTCCGGCACCGGATGCTTATTTGCAGAGGTTCGATAAAAATGCAGACCGTATTTATGTGATAACGGTTTCTTCAGCTCTTTCCGGTTCTTATAACAGCGCGAGCCTGGCGAGAAAACTTTGGCGGGAGGAGAACAAAGGAAAAAAAGGGCAGAAAATTTATATTATTGACAGCAAAAGTGCATCCGCGGGGCAGACATTACTGGCAGGAGCATTGATGCGTTGGGAAAATAAAGGGTATTCCGAAGATGAAATTCGTAAGCGGATAAAAAAACTTCGCAGGGATATGATGACGAAATTTGTGCTAAATGATTTGACGATGTTAGAGCGAAGCGGAAGATTAAATGGTCTTCAGGCAAAGCTTGCGGACGCTTTTCATATCTGTCCGATTTTGGCATCGACCGATGAAGGAACCATTTGCCAGACCGGTCAGGCGAGAGGTATGAAACGTGCGTTGTCTGCGATGGTGCGTGCAATTGGAAATGAAAATAAAGAAAAAAAGATTTCGCATATTGTAATTTCACACTGTGGGCAGGAGGCAGGAGCATATGAAGTAAAGAAAAACAAAGAAGCATTCTACATACTAATCAATTTCGAAGCTAAACCAGATTCAATAGCTGAGTTAGAAAGAAATTACAGAATAACAGATGAAGTAATGAAATTCATTGTTGTAAGAAAAGAAAACTAAAACAAAACGAAATAAAGATAAGGGGCCTTTATTTAAAGAAAGGAAAGGTATAAAAATATGAACAAAGTAATTTTAATGGGAAGATTAACGAGAGATCCAGAGGTAAGATACACTCAAACAAACAATACACTAGTTGCATCATTCTC
>OHAF01002820.1_pt1 | contig 12306 bp, 6 predicted proteins | sample 1577041 | NCBI WGS metagenome assembly OHAF01 (sample SAMEA3541495, study PRJEB24748) | human gut metagenome | biome: human gut; feature: human-associated habitat; material: faeces | place: China | collected 2012
CGAAATTCCCGCTACCACCGTTCCCGTCTTCAAGCCCGGCAAGGCGCTCAAAGACGCCATACGATAAAACAGCATAGCATACAGTAAGCCCCTGCGCCCTCTTTTTTTGAATAGATGGCGCAGGGGCTTTTTGTACTGCGATAAGGCGCGTCTGCCTGTGCGTTTGCGCGGGTGGACGCGCTTTCCTTTTTTTACTCAAAAGAAACAGCGGCAGCCGGAAGCTCCCGGCTGTCGCTATAGAAGTAGTTTTACATGGAATCCATGAGGATCAGTAGCGAGTTGTGCTGTGCTTCTGTGAGGCAGTTCCATTTATCCAACATTTTGCGCTGCGAAGGTGTCAGGACAACGCTTTCTTCTCCGTCTGCAAAGAATTGCGAAAGTGTGATGCCAAAGGCATCGCATATCTTCTCCAACGATGCAAATGACGGTGTCATGTCTTTCTTATACCATGAAGAAATCGTGGATTGCGGCAAGCCGGAACGTTCAGCAAGCTGATACTCAGACCAGCCCCGCGCTTCACGCTGCGTTTTGATAATTCCAAGAATATCTGTCATTTTCTCACCGCCAACGATTTTTCGTATATTATACTGTGAAAAATCGTTGCATTTTAATAGTTATTATCGTAGTATTTAATTCGACAATAGCAATCAACGGCGAGAAAAAATGCGCCTCCTGCGAGACGCATTCCTGTTAATCTTTCGATGCTTCTAAGGCGCTGCGGATCATGGAGGACATCATGGCGATTTGCTTGGGTGTGGCTGTCTGCCACAACTCCAAAAGTACATCCATATCCGAAAATTCCATGCTGGGTAAGACCTCCGCCAAAAGATAGGTCGGAGATACCCTGAGCGCTTCGCACAGCAAAACGAACACTTGCAGACTGGGAACCTTCGTTCCTGCTTCAATTTGCCGAAGATAGGTCGCGTTGATATTGCACGCCTCGGACAGACGCTCACTCGTCCACCCCCGTTCCTTGCGTGCCGTATTGATTCGCTTTCCGAGCAGCTTCTTATCCATGGTTTCGCCTCCGATTGTGCGCTATCAGCATTTATTTTGTATGCTTATAGCTTACATTCTCGTTGACGCGAAAAATAGCGGCTGTTAGAATACTAATTGTAAGCCAATAGACTACAATAAGAGGCGGTGGAACGATGAAAAAGAATGTTCGCTGTGCGGTGATCGGTCAGCATCCCCTGCGGTTCCCGTGGGGCTTTGACGAGGAGGACGACGGCTGCCGCCGCATGAAGCTGGAGATAGCGCAGCGGATCATGGAACTGCGCCAGCGCGGTGTCACGGAGTTTCAGGTGGCCTGCGACCCCGGCGTGGGGCTGTACGCTGCAGAGATCATCAATATTCTGCGGGAGAAGGATAAATTCCTTCGGCTGGTCTGCGTCATACCCCATGAGGAGCAGGCTACCAAATGGACGCCGCAGCTTCGGGAGCGCTACTTCAATATGCTCGCGGGATGCACGGAACTGGACTGCATCGACTTCCATAAGCAGCCTGACGCCCAGCTTTTGGCCTATCAGCGGATCATCAAACAGTCGGGCGTGGTGCTGGCCGTCTATGCCCCCGACCTTGCGGATGGGAGCGCCGAGGATAAGGCTGTGTCCTATGCGCTTGCACTGGGCAGACCGGTCATGCTGATTCATCCCGAAACTCTGAAAACAAAATGGCTGAATGTGCCCACTGAAAAGGCCCCCGGATAGACTGTCCCGCAACCAAAATCACCGGTCTCATACTTTGGAACGATTTACATTTCCGTCAGGGGCTGTATAATAAACTTAAATGATTATAAATCGTGTCGAAAGAAGTATTGACAAGGGGGCGTGCCCCCTTGTCCCGTAGGGTTCCCCTACGGGACAATTCCACTCTGGTGCAAGGGAGGGACACGCTTGCAGGACAACATCATCGTAAAACCGTCTGTTGAGAAGCAGTTTGACCGTTTTCTGCGGCAGGGGCGCGTGCTCTTTTTCAGCGCACCCTGCGGCTTTGGAAAAACGGCGGTGGCGGAGGCGCTGCTGTCCAGCTGGGAGGTATTGCGCCTGTCGGCGGACAGTGCCGGCTTCAAGCTGCCCTCTGCGGAGGCTGACTGGCAAATCTTACTGCTGGACGATTTGCAGGATATGCAGGAGGAGCAGGACTGGAATGCCCTGTGCGAACTGATCCGTGCCTGCCCCGAGCGCCGCTTCGTCCTGCTCTCCCGCGGCACGCCGCCGGGGAGTCTCATGGCCTTTCAATACACGGGGCTGATGACGGTGCTGGAGGCCGACGACCTGCTTTTTGACGCGGGCGATGTAAGGCGGCTGTTTCAGCTTTCGGGAGTAAACGTAACAGATAGCGAGATCGACGGAATTTTGAAAGAATCCGTGGGCTATCCGCTGGGCGTAGCCATCACCGCCCGGTGTATGTCTCCGGGCAAGCCGTGGACGCCGGAGTTGGTGGCGCGGGTGTTCCGGGAGGTGTTTCTCTACTTTGAAACCGCCATCTACCGGCGCTTTGACCTGCCGGTGCGGCGCTTCCTGTTGGAGCTGGCCCCCTTTGAAAGTTTTGACTTGGAAATGGCACGGATGGTCAGCGGCGATCCCCGTGCCGGCGAACAGATGGACTGGCTTCTTCGATGCACCACTATGCTGCGCTACGACGACTGCCAGCGCTTCCACTTCTGGTCGGGTTTCCGAGCTTTTCTCCTCTGGGAGATGGAACGGGAGTATACCGAGGAAAAGCGCAAAGCGCTCTTCAGCCGGGGCGGGCTGTACTACGAGCTGAAGGAGGACTACGCCCACGCTCTGGAATGCTACACCAGCGGCGGCGACCATTCCAAGGTCTCCGAGCTGCTGGTGCGCAATGCAGAACTCCACCCCGGCATGGGGCACTATGCCGAGATGGAAAAATACTACCGCAGCCTGCCGGAGGCGGAAATTCTCGCCTCTCCCTCGCTGATGCAGGGCATGAGCATGCTCTGCGCGCTGGCGATGGACTACGAAGGCTCGGAGCGCTGGTACGGCGAGCTGCAAGCATTTGCCGAGCGCTGCGGCAGGCAGGACGCCGCCGGAAAGCAAGCCCGCAGCCGCCTTGCATGGCTGGACATTTCTCTCCCCCAGCGGGGCGTGAACGGCTTGACGGAAACCATTCCCGCCGTGTTCCGGCTGCTGATGAACAAGGAAGTGACGCTGCCGTCCTTTTCCGTCACGAGCGCGCTGCCCAGCATCATGAACGGCGGCAAGGACTTTTCCCCGTGGAGCAAAAAGGACGACCTGCTCTACAAAACCCTCCGTCTCCCCGTGGAGGCGGTGCTGGGGCGGGACGGCTTGGGTCTTGCGGACTGCGCCATCGCCGAGAGCAAGTTTGAAAAGGGGGAGGACGTGGCCGGTCGGATGCTGTCCCTTCTCCCACAGCTGAACGAGGTCCGCAACCGCGGCACGCCGGACATGGAGTTCGCCGTCAGTGGACTGCTGGCCCGCAGCCAACTGGCAAGCGGACAGCCCGCCGACGCGCGGCGCACCATCGAGGTGCTCCGTGAATGCTTTGCCGAGCGCGGGTTGACACGCTTTCTGCCCAATATGGACGCCATGCTCTGCCGTATTGACATGCACACCGGCGACCTTGACGCGGCGGACGCGTGGTATCGGGAAAAAGCCCCGCGGGAGCCGACGCACCTGAACGTCATGCGGCGCTACCAGTATCTCACCCAGGCCATGGTGGAGCTGGAGAACGGCAGACCGGACGCGGCGCAGCTGACGCTTGCCCCGCTGGAGCCGTACGTCCAAAACTGCGCCCGCATCATCGACGGCATTCACCTGAATGTCTTGACTGCCATTGCCCTGCACCGCAAGAAGGACGAGCGGTGGTGCGAGCGATTGACGGCGGCGCTGGACGCGGCGGCGGAGTACCGCTTCATCCGCACCGTCAGCGTATACGGCACGGCGGTGCTGCCGCTGCTGGAGGCACTGGACTGGGACGGCAACAAAGCATGGCGCAAGCGGCTGATGGCGGCGGTGCGGACGCAGGCGGCGTTCTACCCGCATTTCCTCGAACCCCGCCTTGCCCCCGGTGAGGAGTTGACGCCCACGGAGCTGCAAATTCTCCATCTGCTCTGCGCGGACAAGTCCAACGCCGAGATTGCCCGGATCATGGACGTGAAGCTGCCGACCGTGAAGACCCATGTCAGCCACATTCTCGAAAAGCTGGATGTGAAGCGCCGGGCGGAGGCCAAGACCGCCGCGAAAAAGCTGCATCTGGTACCGGAAGAGTTATAAAAACAACGTCCGGCGGACGCCGGATTCGACATAAATGCAAACTAATCTCAAGGAGGAAGGACATGAAAAAACGACTATTGAGTGCATTCATGGCGCTGGCGCTGTGTCTGACGCTCCTGCCCGCCCCCGCATGGGCGGCGGAAGCGGACGCGCCGGAGGGCGGCACCATCGTGCAGGAGGAGCAGCAGGAGAAAGCTCCGGCTGCGGAATCGTCCGCCATATTGGAACAGGCGGCGGAAAATGGAATTGCCGCTCAGAACGGCGGGGACAGCACCGTGGAAAACGCAGTGGCGGAGGTCACCATCGACAGCACCACCAAGCAGTACGCCGACATTGACGCGGCGTTTGCGGCGGCACAGCAGGCTGGCAGCGCCGCGGTGAAGCTGCTGGAGAATGTGACGATCCCCAAAAACGCTTACGGTGATAGATACGGCATCCGGCTGAATAAAGGCAATATTACTCTGGATCTGAACGGACGCACGATCCAGACGACCGATGGGACGAGCGGCTTTGTCGCGCTGGACGCTGTATTTTACATCGAAGACGGCAGCAGCCTGACCGTTCAGGACAGCGGCAACGACGGTAAGATCGTGCAGCCCAACGGCGGTCAGGCGATCAATGTAGGCGGCGCCCTGACGGTGGAGAGCGGTGTTGCGATTGAGGTCACATCGACCAATGAAAGCAGACCTGGCCCCGTTATTATGGACAAGAACTGCGCGGTATTTTTGACCGGCGGCGGCACGGCGAATATTCTGGGCGGCACGCTCACCGGAAAACAGGGCATATACGTCAAAAACGGAACGCTGAACATCAGCGGCGGCACGATCCACGGCAGAGGTTCCTACGCTCTGCAGGTCGCGGGCGGCTCGGCGGCCCTTTCCGGCGGCAGCTATACCACCGATGTAACGGACGGATGCAGCATCTGGAACGCCGCCGACACAGCGGCGGTCCTGCTGGCCAACGGCTACCGCTTCGAGTCTGGGGGCAGCGAGTCCAAATACAGCGACGATACCCATGGCGTGGTGGGCGATACCACCGTCGCGGTGCGCCCCGCGGGCGAGTTTTCCTACATTGGCGCGGACGGTACCGAGCAGACACACGCGGGCTGCACGAAGCTGACGGCGGCAGGCTTCACGGACGTAGTTGCGGATGGAACGGCTTGGTTCGCCGCCAATACCAGCTTTACAGCGGATAGACCGCTTCAGGTCTGCGGCACCGTTAACCTGATCCTCTGCGACGGAGTGACGGTGACGCTGAAGAAGGGCATTTACCTCGAGAATGAGGGAACTCTGAATATCTATGCGCAGAACGGCGGCACGGGCACGCTGGAGGTGACCGGCGACAATGCGAATGGCGCCACCAACGCGGGCATTTATATCAGCACAGGCGGCGCCTGCACAACTGCGCTGAACATCTACGGCGGCAAGATCACAGCGACAGGCGCACTCAATTGGACCTTCTCGTCGGGAGACCTTTGCGGCGCAGGTATCGGCACGAGTGCCAGCGACAAGAATGGAAGCACCATGACGGTGAACATTTCCGGCGGCACGGTGACGGCCAAGTCGGGCGGCCCGGGCGCGGCGGCCATCGGAAACGGCACCAACGGCAATGGTACGGTGACCGTCACCATCGCTCCGGGCATGAAGTGCGTCAGGACGGACGATCTGAACACTGCGTGCGATCCCGGCAACACCAACGGCACCTCTGTCACCGTCACCAAGTGCAGCGAGCATGTGTGGGAGTACAAAGTCGAGAACGACAAGCACACGAAGACCTGCACCCTGTGCCATACAGTCGGCGAATCGGAAGCGCACAAGGCTGAGAAATATGTCTCCGCGAGTGAAACTCAGCACGATATTTTCTGCGTCTGCGGGAAGAAGCTGGGTACGGAAGAGCATACAATGCAGTGTACCCCCAACGCCGACGGCCTGACCCACAAAACAAGCTGCAATCGTTGCGGCTGGACTTCCGCTGATGAGAAGCACACCTTCGGGGAGAACGGAGCTTGTGTCTGCGGTATAGAAAAGTCGGCGGAGTACAACGGACAGGAGTACGCCTCTTTGCAGGCAGCTATCAACGCGGCAGCGGCAGCGGCGGACGGCGGCACGGTGAAGCTGGCGCAGGATGTGTCGAAAAACGTCACCGTCACGGGCGGCACGCTTACCGTTGACCTGAACGGGAAGACATGGCTGGCCGATATCAGCAAGAATCCTGACATATGGGACCGCATCCCGCTGACCGTCACCGGCGGCAGCGTGACGCTGGAAAACGGAACGCTCGATCAGGGATGGACAACTTCCGCCGGAAGCTACGGCATCCGGATCCAAGGTGGCAGCGTGACGGTAAAGGGAAACGCGGTCGTGATCGGCAGCAATACGACAGGCAGTGCGGACAACATCTCCTATCCCGCGATCATTCTGGAGAGCGGCGATCTGACTCTTGAAACGGGCGCGGCGCTGGTTCACGGTCTGGAGGTCCCGGATGGCAAGCACCTGTCGGACTATCTGCCCGCGGGTACGGCGTTCGGACTGCGCAGCTATGACGAGAGCACTAAGACGTGGACCGTGGACAAGGGCCTTTTGGCCAATGCGTATACCACAAATGTGTACAACGTTCCCAACATGGCTCTGGTGGTCGAAACGCATAAGCATACGTTTGCCGCCGGGAATACGAACTGTGAGTGCGGCTTCACCTGCGCGCACGACTGGTCGGAAAAGAACGGCGTGTGCACGGTCTGCGGATCCGCCTGCCCCCACAATGCGGGCGCGGCGGAGGCCGACGGCGTCTGGGCCTGCAATACCTGCGGGCAGACGGTGACGGCGAAGGTCACTGCTCCGGACGGCACGACCACATATTACGCCGACGGGCATCTTGACAATGGTAATGTGAAGAGCGGCCTGTATTTCGCGATCAAAGCGGCGGAGACCGACAGCACAGTCGCAGCGCTGGGCGGCAAAGACTCGGGCGGCTATGTGAAAGGCGGCAAAACGCTGACGCTGGATATGAGCAACGGAAAGACCATCGACGGAATACTTAATGTCGGTTACACCAATACAGGTGATACAGGTGATACAGGGAATAAGCTGATCGTCCACGGCAGCGCGGAGATTTCGTATGTGATCGTAGAGCCGGACAATACGCTTGACCTGACCGGCTGGACGGGCAAGATAGGGTCCCTGACCGTGCAAAACGGCGGCAAGGCCACGCTGAACGGCGGTACGTTTGCAAAGCTGAACGTCAACAGCGCCGCGGCAGGTTCTCTGCTGGCCTCCGGCTATGCGTTCCAGAATGCGGACACCAGCGCGTATGTGGAGTATTCCTCGACGGCCAACATGGAAAATGTCAAGGTCGTGAAGTGCCCCCACAGCAGCGTGACGCTGAAGGCGGATCACACCGGCGCGGAGTGCAAGTACTGCGGCGCGAGCTTCGCGGCGACGCTGGACGATGCTCCGTATGGCATGATCGATGCTGCCATCACCGACTGGCTGAAAAACGGCGGCACATTGAAGCTGTATGCCGATTATACCGCCGCCACTGAAAAAGCTACATGGAGCATTGGCAGCGGATCGCATACGGTCGACCTGAACGGACATATGATGTCGGTTCAAGGTGACGGCGCATTCTTCAAGCCCACCAACAATATGCATTTGACGGTTACCGACAGCACGGAGCGCGGTCAGATTACGAATATCCTCCTTGATGGGAGTCAGCGCGGGAGCTTTACGCTGGAGAGCGGTTATGTCGGCAATCTGGGGATGACCGGCGGCGCTGTCGTTGCGCTGAAGGGCGGCCGCGTTGACAATCTGGATGTAAAGAATTGCTCCGCAAGCACAAATCTTTCCATCCAGGGCGGCAGCATTCGCAAACTGAATATAGAGGATTGGTTTGAGGGCATGCATGTTTCCGCCACGGGCGGCAGCCTTGGCGCATATAGCCTGCCAAGCGGCAAGATTCTCGCGGATGTGCTGGATCACCAATATTACGCCGAAGGCACAAGCCTTAATAAACAGGTGGGTACGGCGCAACCTGGGGAACAATTCGTTATCAAGCACGCCCCTCACGACTTTGGATCGACTTCTCAAGCGGCAAATGTTCCCATTAACGGCAGAATCCCCTTCATGGTTGACTCGCCCAGTGAAAATGCGGGCGTGTACCTTGTGAAGTGGTATCGCAGAACGAACAGCGGCGCAGTACATCTGACGGAGAATAAAGTGGCTGGCGTGAATGTCAATGATACGCTGGATGTATTCTGCGTGATCACAGGGGTGGATAAACCCAATAACGGCACTGTTCTCTGGCAGGTGGCAGTCAAGGACTATACGATAAAGGTCGTGCCTGCCGACCTCAGTCAGGGAGCCGTGGTATTTAAGCAGGTGGGCGAGAGTACGACTGGGCTTAATCTGATGGGCAATATCAAGGATGGTAAGGGTACGTTCGTGTTTGCGCCGTGGGGCGGCAATGTCAACAATGCTTCGACTTTGACCTATTGCTTTGAAGTATCTCATGACGGACAAAAGCTGATAGAGGGCAAGGATTACACTATTGAAAGCGGCAACACAGCGCAATATGCTGGAGATCACACGCTGACCATCCAAGGCAAGGGAAACTATACGGGCACGGCGACGCACCAATGGGAGATCAAGCCGTATCAGCTTACGAGAGGAAACTACAGACCTCCCACTATTACAAAGGTATATGACGGTACGACCGGTTTTGATTTCTCTAACGCTGGCTGGGGCATCTTTACGGAGAATGTGGATAATAGACCGAACGATGCCAAATCGGGAAAAAATCCCGCTCTTGGTGCCGACGGAACCGCAATTTCGATATATTTAAAGCCGGACGATTTCGAGGCAAGCGCTGTCACATTGGACTCTCCCGATGCGGGCGATCGAACGGCAAGCTATACGATCACGCTGAAGACGCGGGACGGGCAGACAAAGCCGAACTTCGCCTTTGAGGATGGTGGATCGCCTACGATACAGGTGACAGGAGCGGCGGCTTCTATCACGAAGGCGCCTGCCCCTACCGGCTTGGCGAACGGCGCACTGACGGTGTATAATGGCACGGCAAAGACATACGAGATCGACATCGCATCGCTGCTGCCCTCGCCGGGCGCAGGCTGCAGATACGGCAAAATCTATGACAGCCAGACCATAGGCCCCTACACATACAAGACGGAGATCACAGAGATCAAGCTGAATAGCAGCTATTATGACGCAACCGCCAACAAGGCGAAGATCGAGAAGGGAAAGCTGATCCTGCCCATTCAGAACGTCAATACGACAACAACGGGCAAGATCGGCACGATCAAGCTGGATGTTATTTCGCAGAATTATCATCAGATCAAGGATTGGACGATTGACGTCAGCGCGGCGAATCAGCCCGTCAGCAGCTCCGGCGGTGGCAGCGGCAAGACCGACAGGCCCGGCACCGTCAAGACCGACACCGTCACGAACCCGGACGGCTCCGTCACCAAGACCGAGACCAAGTCTGACGGCACGGTGATCGAGACCACCACCGGCAAGGATGGCAGCACCACCAAAACGGAAACGAAGAAGGACGGAAGCTCCGTGACCGAATCCAAGGACGCCGCCGGTTCCACCGGCACGGTCAAGACCGACAAGCACGGTCAGACCACGGCGGAGACTACCCTCAGCAGCAAGGCCATCGAGACCGCCAAGAAGTCCGGCGAGGCCGTCAAGGCTCCTGTGGAAGTCGAGGCTTCCCGTGATTCCAACACCGCCCCCACCGTCAAGATCGAGCTGCCCAGAAACTCCGGCGACACCAAGGTGGAGATCCCTGTCACCAACGTAAAGCCCGGCACTGTGGCGGTCATCGTCCATCCTGACGGCACCGAGGAGATCGTCAAGAACTCCCTGCCCACCGAGGACGGCATCCAGCTGACGGTCAACGGCGGCGCGACGGTGAAGATCATGGACAACTCCAAGGACTTCATCGACACCCGCGCCCACTGGGCCAAGGACGCCATCGACTTCGTCAGCGCCCGCGGCCTCGTCAACGGCATGAACGCCGTCTCCTACGCCCCCAACGCCTCCACCACCCGCGCCCAGCTGTGGACGATCCTCGCCCGCCAGAACGACGCGGATCTGAATGGCGGCAGCACCTGGTTCGAGAACGCTCAGAATTGGGCCAAGGAGAAGGGTATCTCCGACGGCGTGAATCCCAACGGCACCATCAACCGCGCCCAGATGGTCACCATGCTGTGGCGGGCCATGGGTCAGCCTGCGGCGGGCGGTAACGCCAGCTTTGCTGACGTTCCCGCTGACAGCTACTACGCGCAGGCTGTGGCTTGGGCCATCGAGAACGGCATTACCGCCGGTGTTGGCGGTGGTCGTTTCGACCCCAACTCCACCTGCACCCGCGGCCAGATCGCAACCTTCCTGTATCGTTACATGAAGTAACGCAAAAACAGCTCCGGTTCCTTTCGCAGGGAACCGGGGCTGTTTGCCGTGAACTGCTGCTGTGCCAGAAAAACAGGGCACATTTTGCAGCGCTGGAATCAATGATGGCCACCCGACCTCAGAAAACGGCAAAGTTTGCTATTTTGAGCCCCGGCCACGCAGGGTTTCCGAACCGTGTGAAACGCTCCGAGGGTAGTGATACCACCCCCACCTCGCACGTTCAGAAAGTACTGCGCACAGAGTGAAAAAACAGCAACATCACCAAGTTGCAAACAGATCACGCAGCCCAGCGGGGCCGCGACGCCTTCGGAACAGCGACGCGCATAAGCGCATCGCTGCTCCGAAGGCTTTCTGCGTTCTTTGGGAGCACCCACGACCAAGCCCCAAAAGCGGCAAAGTTTGCCGTTTTAAACCCCGGCCACGCAGGGTTTCCGAAACGTGTGGAACGCTCCGAGGGTAGTAATAGCGCCCCCATCCGGAAGGCCCCTGTTTCGGCGTGTGAGCCGCTGTGTGCGATTCTTCTCCGAAAGCCGAGTGTGTACCCACTTTCACTCGTGAAAGCGAACGTGGGGCGTTTGTGTGAGAAGTTGAAAAGTGTGATGAGAAGTGGTTTGAAACAGCGTTGTAACAGTAACTTTTTGGCGATATTCGTGGAAGTGGATTTGGGCGAAAAGTCGAACTTTACAGGAAGGTTTTCTGAGTGGTGAAGGCCGTTCGATAAAAGCACAGACCGGCTATAATTTGTCAAGCCGAAATCTCATTTGGGATACAGGGCGTGTAGGCCTTGTTGTCTCTCATAACGGCGTAAATGATGGAAACCATCTTCCTGCAGGCGTGGCCCACGGACGCCATATAGGGTTTCCCTTCATCCCGTTTTTTCTGAAAATAAAGCTTCAGCGCCGGATCGTGGAGCACCGCCGATGAAGCCGCCAGCCAAATGGCGTGCCGCAAATAAGGCGAGCCTCGTTTGGACATACGGTTTCTGACGCCGTTGTATTCACCGGACTGCCGCATGGTTGGATCGATCCCCGCGTAGGCGGCAAGCTTTGCCGCGGAGGAAAAACGGCTGATGTCTCCGATCTCGCTGAGGATGTACGCGCCAAGGGTCGGACCGATGCCGGTGATGGTAGTGATCGGCGTGTCCAGGGTATCCATGATCTCAGCGATTTTGCGGTCCATTTCTTGAACCTGCTGTTTCAAGAAAACGAGGTGCTTTGCATAGAGTCGGATCATTGTGCTGAAAACGTCGCCGGCCATGGCGAAGCCAAAGGAATTGCGCGCAAGCTCCTGAAGCTCCTGCGCTTTCACCATGCGGAAGCGCTTGCGGCTGGAGACTTCGATGAGATGGCAGAGCTCCTCAAGAGGCATCTCGGATAATTCCTTTGGCGTAGGACAGGTTTGCAAAATTGCCATGGAGGTGTCGCTAAACAGATTGGTAAAAGCAGTTTCATATTCAGGAAAGACCTGATCCAGCAGGGCGACGACCTTTCGCTTAATATCTGCCTGCATGGAAACGATGGCGTGCCGTCCACGGCACAGTTCCCGCAGCTCATAGATGTTTTCCGGGTGCAGGGTAGACTCGGAGAAGTGTCCGAAACGAATCACCTCCGCGATGAGCAGGG
>OHAF01002822.1_pt1 | contig 12293 bp, 7 predicted proteins | sample 1577041 | NCBI WGS metagenome assembly OHAF01 (sample SAMEA3541495, study PRJEB24748) | human gut metagenome | biome: human gut; feature: human-associated habitat; material: faeces | place: China | collected 2012
AGCAGATGCGGACGGGCGGGGCCTTGTTCTGCACGGAAGCTTCACACCGCGTATGCAGGGGTCATTCCGGCCGCAGCTCCACCACGGCGTTTTTCAGCCCGTGCGGCACCGTGACCTCCCACGCGCCGGGCGCGCGCTCGGTGCAGGGCAGCACTGTGCCGCCCAAAACGGCGCGCACGCGTGTGCCGGGGCACAGCGCCGCCAGCACCAGCGCATCCCGCGCACAATCCCGGGTGGAAAGCTCCAGCGTGCAGGCCGTACAGTTCTTTGTAAAGGATGCGCGCTCCAGCCACACGTCAAAACCGCAGTTCACCGTGCCGGGCTGGAAATACGCGCACGCCCACAGATACACCGGACACGACAGCCCGCCGAACTGGTGGAACCAGCCCCCGCGCCCCGTGGCGATGTTGATCATTTCAAAGGTGTCGTAGCTGTCGTCCACCTCCCGCTTCCATGCCTCCAGCGCCGTGCGCGCGATGTCCCATGCGAACGCGCCCTCGCCCAGGTCCAGCATGGTTTTCCAGAAAAACCACTGGTGCGAGAACCACACCGCGCCGTTCCAATAGCCGTCATCCCGGTAATAAGCCGCGGACATGTCCACGGCTGTGAGCCCAACGGGTGAGAACAGCTCCTTCGTGCTTTTCAGATGTGCCAGCGCCGTGCTTTGCTGCCGTGCCGTACATGCGCCCGCCACCAGCGGATAAACACCGTCCAGCCCCTTGTTTGCGTTCTCGCCCGCGTCCGTACGCAGAAAGCCCTGCGGCCTTCCTTCGTCATCGTGCAGCACATAGCTGAAGTAGCCGCATTCCCCGTCCCAGGCGCACTGCAGCGCGGCGGAAAGCCGCTCGATGTCCCGCCCGCAGCGCTCCTCGTCCTTCACGAGCCCCAGGCGCCGCGCGCTCTGGCGCAGGATCTTCGCCGCGCGGATGACATGGGCGGTGAACAGGACGGGTGCGGCGCGGCCCGAAAGGCCCTTCGCATGCATCAGCACCTGTGCCGCATAGTCGTCCATTCCGCTGGCGTTGTAGAAATAATCGTAATTCGTCAGCAGGCCGCTTGCAAAGCGCGCGGTCGTGGAGCCTTCGCCCCGTCCGGCCAAAAATTCGTAATACCGCCGCATCGCCGGATACAGCCGCAGCAGCCCGGCCTTATCCTGCGCGCGCGCCAGCAGGTCCTGGTACAGGTAAAACTGCACCGGAACCAGCGAGCCGTGGTGCACAAAGGCAAAATCGCTGTTTTCCGGGCCGGAAAGATACTGCTCCAGCACGCGGCGGCCCAGCTCTGCGTCCGCCTGTGCCAGGCCCAGGCCGATGAAGCCGGAGTCCCATGTGTAGAAAGAGTCCCACCGCTTTCCCGGCGTATAATGCGCCACCATTTCACCCCTGCGGTACAAAGGATAAACGACATTCGTCAGCGCGGCGGCGCGCAGGCACCGCACCGACAGCCGGTAGCGCCTGCCCGCCGGGTTGAAGGCCGGCAGCTTTGCCCGGCGCTTGCCCGCGCGGAACACCTGCTCCAGTGCCTGCGGCGTGTCCGTCCGGGGCGTGGCCGAGAGCACGGCGTATTCTGTGTGGCAGGCCCCGGGCTGCAGGAACAGCCCGCTCACCAGCAGGTTTTGATACCAGCCCGGGTCACTGTGCTTGCGCCGGAACGAACCGGAAAACGGGTTCAGCACATCGTCGAAGGTATGGTCCGGGTTGGACAGGCGGGAGATGAGCGCATCCTCCAGACAGCCGGTCTCCAGCAGGCGCTCCCGCCGCCTTTCGCCGTATACGCGCACACAGAACGCTTCGTCCACGCCGGCATAGCGCAGGCGGTACTGCCCGTCCCTTTCCCGTTCCAATACGGGCCTGGCATCCGGCTCCTGTGTGCACACACCGACGGCAGCCGCCCGGGCGCGGGCCGTCACCGCAAAAAAGTCCAGCTCCACGCCCGCGCCGCCGGTACCGCGCGCCGTCAGCGTGAGCGCAAGCTCCCCCGGCGGCACCGCGCCCAGCGGGAACGAAACAAACGCGGGCGCGCCGCTGGGCGGAAAGGACAGCGGACCGAACGCAGTATCGAACACCACCGGCTCCGCCGAAGCGCCCCTTTCCCCGTGCCCGCCCTGCGGCGGTACGGTACGGTACCGCACCGTGAGCGCGGCATCCTCAAACCCGGGAACGGCGACGCGGTAGCCCACAGCGTCCCCGGCCTGCGCGCCAAAGGGACGCAGGCCCGCAAGGCGCGGCATGTGGGCGTGAGGCACGCGGTCGCCCAGGCCGTGGCCGTCTGTGAACGCCTCGTCGCGGAACTCACCTTTTTGGAGCGCGTCGGGCGCAAGGCCGTCCCACGGACGCGGCTGCGCGTAAGTATAGGAAGCATAGTCCAGCGCATGCCAGCGGACCGCGCCCTCCGGCAGAACGGGCAGCGTCCGCCGCGCAGCCGGGTATTCCAGCGCGCAGAAATAGTTGAGCATACAATTTCGGGGCAGCTCTGTCCGGTTGTGGAACCGCGTGCGCACGCCCCACGCGTTTTCATCCAGGCGAAAAAACGCAATGCTCGCGTACAGCCTGTCCTTGGGCAGCAGCTCGCAGCGGTAGCTGTAAAACGAGCCGTCCGGCGCGGCCTGCCACGGATGATACCCACAGGGAAACGTGGTGTTGGGAACGGGCACCGCACCGTTCACGCAGGTGGGGTGAACGACAAGGTCGAACCGCGCGCCCGGCGCCTGCGCCCGCGGAACGATTTTGGAAAGGCCCAGATATTTTTTGGAATACGGCCCATACAGAGGGACGTTCGCGCCTGTTTCCATCACGCGTCCTCCCCGGTGTGGTACAGCGCCTCGGCCAGCATCAGGATGGCCATGGCCTGCCCGTATGTCATGGGACAGACGGGGATATCCTTATAAAACTGTGCGTCATTGCCCACAGGCGTGCCGTAGGAAACGCCGCCCACGATGCCCGCGGCATCCACGCGGGCCAGCACGGCCTGCACGGCGCGCAGGGCCGGTGCCTCATACTGCGCGGGCAAAAAGCCCAGACGGACGCCCTTGAGCATTCCGTAGGCAAACGCCGCCGTGGCCGAGCTTTCCTTATAAGACGCCGGGTCGTCCAAGATCGTATGCCACATGCCGTCCTCCGCCTGGCAGGCGCACAGCGCGTCCACCTGGGCGCGGAAGGTGTCGAGAAAATACTGCCGCAGCCCCGGCTCGATGGGGATAAGGCCGATCAGCTCCATGATGCCGCAGGTGTACCAGGAGTTTCCGCGTGCCCAATGCACACGGCCGTAGTTGTGGCGTCCCTTGAAGTCGTATCCATGGAAATACAGCCCGCAGCTTGTGTCATACAGATACTTGATGTGGACCAGGCACTGGCGCTTTGCTTCCTCCACATAGTCCTTGCGGCCGAACACCACGCCTGCTTTGGCCAGGAACAGCACCGTCATGAACAGTGTGTCGATAAGCATCTGGCTGTCGTTGGCGTCGCCGGTGATCATGTGCTGAAACGCGCCGTCGCCCGTGCGGATGAGCCCGTGCATCACCCACTCGGCCCAATCCCGGCACAGCGCGCCGTAGCGTTCGTCCTGTGTGTCCTCGTACACGCACAGCAGCGTGAGCATGGGGCAGGTCGTGTTGACGTTGCGCTCGGGCAGGCCCTCGGCCATGCGCGCGTCATACCAGCCGCACAGGAAATCGAACGTCCCGCGGTCTCCCGTCAGCTTATAATAATTGTAAAGGCCGTACAGGCCCACGCCCTGCGGCCATTCCCACAGGTTGATGTCGATGAGGCCGATGGGGTACTTTTCCTCAAAGCCCGTATTTTCCAGATGCATCATCGCGGCCGATACCTTTTTGAGCGCCGCGTGCAGGGTCTTCTGGTCCAGCATATTCTTTCCTCCTATGCCTGCGCATCCGCGGCAGGCTGTTGTTTTTCCCGCAGCTCCAGCACGCCGTACTGGTCGCTGCCGCCGTATTCCATTGCCGCGCCGTTCACCGAAAGGCGTTCGTTCCAGCCGCTGCGCAGCACTCCGTATACCGGGTCCTCAAAGCGGCAGGCAAGCCGCTGGGCGTCCACCTCCAGCGGCGCGGCCAGCATGGCCGTGATGAACGCCGCAAAGCTGGGGAATTCATCCGTCTGCGCGGCGCGCACCAGCCACACGCAGCGGCGGCCGGGCGCAATGAACTCACGCTCGGCGTTCGGGCCGAAGCGCTGGGCCGTGAGCCCGGCCGAGCAATAGACCGCACAGTAGGCGTCTCCCTCCTGCGCAAACACCCAGGGACCCTGTACGCGGCACAGATAAAATTCCATTGTGGGCAGATACAGATGCGTGAAATCCACCGGGTGTTCCGGCGCGATATCATAAAACACCGTGGCGAAGCCTTTGTACTGGTTGACACGGGGCAGCGTGCCGTTGCCCGCCCAATAGGACGGACGCCCCTTGCCGTACAGCGCCCGCTCACCCGGATGGCTGATCCAGAGCTGCGCCGTGGGTGTGAATGTGAGCTGCAGCGGATTTTCCTGATAGCCCGGCTTTCCGGGCCGGAAATCCGCCGCGCTTGTCATCAGATAGCCCGACGTTTTATAGGTATAAAGATCTACGTGCTTCTGATAACCATGCGTGGAGCGGCACACAAGCTCAAAACCCGGCTCTACATTGAAATAGGCCGCATAGTCCCGCGGCGGCTCGTAATCCGACAGGCAAAGGGAAACCACGCCCTTGCCCGCGTGGCCCGGAGTGCCGCAGCCATAGCCGATCCAGCTCATGAACGATGTGCAGTTGGACCAGTTTCCGAACTGCTCCTTGAGGTACGTGCGTCCGGAGGACCCTGCGAAAAAGCCTTTGCGGCTGTGTACGGCCAGCAGATAAAACACATAGTCCATGCCCCGTTTTGCCAGTACCCGCAGCTCTCCGTCCTGCGTCCAGGCATAGAGGCTGGCCAGGCCCAGCAGGTCGATGGGCAGGTAAGCGCTGGAGTTCCATTCCGTAAAGCCCTCGTTTAAAAATCCCCGGAACCATTCCAGCAGCAGGCCCTTCGCTTTCTGCTGCATCTGTAGGCCCGTCATGCCGCTGTTGGAAAAGGTCTCCGACGGATACAGCTCCCCGGCCAGCAGCTGACAGGTATGAAACATCAGCGCGTGGTTCTCACTGTAAAACCACATCACGTCGTCGCCCGGTTCATCCATCCAGTAACGGAAGTTCAGGATGCACGCCCGCATGGCGCGCTCCAGCTCCGGCGAGAGCAGGCCGGCGCCCTGTGCGCCCCAGGCCCGCAGGATATGCGGAAAATAAACGAGGTAAAAATCACTGCAGTCGCACCGGCGGTCTACAAAGCGCACCTGCGCGGCAATGAGGCGCTGCGCCTCGTCCGGGCTGCCGCCCGTTGCCAGCAGCGCCACGGCCCGGTTGGTGTTCTGCTCGCCGAAGTGCGCCAGGAATTCCAGCGCCTGCCGCTTGCGCCCGGCCACGGTGTCCGCCGCATGGGGCAGCAGAGCCGAGGCGTGCGTTTCCACGGTGATGGGGCGGGTGATGGCTATTCCCTCCACCACAGCGGTGGCCTGCAGCAGAAGAAATCCGAACGGGAACTCGGCGCAGTCCCCCAGGGACGCCCGTGTCTGCCCGGGGGCAAAATCCGCTGTGCGCGTGAACAGCACGCCCGCCTGCTCGTTTTCCTCCGTAGCGCCCTCCAGCGTTACATGCAGCGTCTGCTGGGCGAAAGGATTTTCACACCGCAGACTGACGGGGCCCGCCGCATAATGGTTGCGGCTGAAGCAAAGGCTGCGCATGGCCTGCTCGCCCTGCTCCAGCAGCGTGGGGTTCGCCGCGCCCACCGGCACGCGCTGCTCCGGCGGCGCATCCGTTCCCTGCCAGCACAAACGCAGCAGGAACGCCGCGTCCCGCTCGGCCAGGTCATCAAAAAACACCAGCACGCTGTTTCTGCCCTTGCGCAGCGTCAGCTCCAGCGGCGTATCCGCGGGGATGTTGCGGGTGAAGGGCGTAAATTCCAGCACCTTCTCGCCGTTCAGCCACACGGCTGCTCCGCCGCAGGTCGTAAAGAGGAACGGCGCGGGGCCGTCCTCGTCCGCCCAAAGCTCGGTATACGCCCAGGCGCGGATATGCGTGGGCGCGTCCCATCCGCCGGAGATGTCAAGGCTGATGTCGTCGAAGGGCCAGTACACGGCAAACGTCTGGGGCGACGCGCCGTCTCCAACGCGGCCGCCGGGCACCGGCTCGCATACAGCGGGCAGCGCGGCGGGGCGTGCCCGGCGCGCGCGTACGAATTCTGTCTTGCAGGGATTTTCATGAACGGAAAATCCCTTTTTCAGCCACAGGTTGATATCCCCGTGCAGCGTCACCGGTGTGAAATGCACGGGCGTCTGGGCAATGCCGCTGACGAGCCAGCGGTTGACGTATCGCCCCAGAAACAGCGGAAACTTTAAATATGCCACAGCCTATTCCTCCTCCAAAAGCGCATCCACTTCCATGCGCGTGATATGGGCCGCCATGCCGATGAGGCCGTCGTCCGCGCTGGCCGGACGGCGCACCCGCACCGGCGAGAGGCACAGCTCCTCCAGCCTGGCGTTCAGCGCGTCCAGAAGCGCGTCGCCCAGCAGCTCGGCTACCTCGCCGCCCAGCACCACGGTGCTGCAGTCCAGCACATGCGTCAGGTTGGCGATGCAAAGCGCCAGGGGCTTCGTCACCTGGGCCGCCATCTGCGCCAGAAGCGCGGGCGGGATCTGGCTGCGGCGGGAAAAACGGTCCAGGGCGAACTGCTGCTCCAGCACATGGTAACCGATGCGCTGCTCCAGGCAGCCCGCTGCGCGGGCCGTTCGCTTATAATCCTCGAAAAACACATTGTAGCCGATCTCGCCGCATTTGTTCGTTTCGCCCCGTCGCAGGCGGCCGTCCAGCATGACCCCCGCACCCACGCCCGTTCCCGCCGAAACATACACAAGGTCCCGCGCACGGCAAAGCTCATGCTCGCCCATGCACTGGGCGTTGGTGTCGTTTTCCACATAAACGGGCACGCCGAACTTCTGCGTCATCCCGTCCATCCACGGGCCGATCTCCACCGGCCCGAACACACCGATGGCGGGCGCGTAATCCAGCACGCGGCGCGCGGGGTCATACGTCCCGGGCAGCGTGACGCCCACGCCGATCAGCCGTGCAGGGTCTGCTCCGGCAGCGTGCAGCAGGCTGCTCACCAGCCCGTCGCGCACCTCGGCCAGAAACGCGCCGAAATCCTGCGCCGTGCGTGTTTTCTGCCTGTGGAGCACACGGCCGGAGATGTCCACCAGCCCCATGGAGAGAAACGAACCTTCCAGCGCGAACACCGCCGAAAATCGGCCCGGCCCGTTGATGGCCAGCAGCTGCGGCCGGCGTCCCACGCCACCCTCGCCGGCCTCCACCACAAGGCCCCGCTCCACAAGGTACGACACGATCTTGATGACGGTGGGCGGGCTGATGCCCGTTTCCTTGACGATCTGCGCTTTGGAAGTTGCTCCCCGTTCCCGAATAAAATCATATACGACATGGCGGTTCATGCCCTTCAGGTGCGCAGCGGTGTACTGCGGCTTTTCCATTCCGCATGTCTCCCTTCCCGTTTGCCGTGCGAAAACGCCCCGCCCATCCGGGCGGGGCGTTTTCAAACACGCTGCGGTATGACCGCTTCTTTTCTGCTTATTGGGCCCAGCCGGATTTCTCGGCCAGAGCGGCGGCGAAATCATTGAGGGCTTCCTCAGCCGTCATGTCGCCGTTCACCGCCTGCTTCAGAGCATCGCGGTACTCATTGTCCAGATAGTTTCTCCACATGGAGGATTCGTCCACGCTGAACAGGGTAGTCGTCTGGCCGACTTCCGCCTGCAGGACCGTGTAGTCCGCGGCAGCCTTCTCGTCGGCGGGCTGGTACGTCACGCCCGTCAGAGAGGACAGGCCCTTGTCCAGATCGAGGTAGTAAGAGAAGTTTTCCTCCTCATAGAACCACTTGATGAAGGAGAGCGCCAGATCTTTGTTGGCGGAGTTCTCGGGCACGGCCAGACCGGAGCCGCCCAGAATCGCGGAACCGCTCACAGAGCCGACCGGAGAAGGCATAACGCCCCATTCAAAGCCGGTGATGTCCGTGGTGAATGCATTGTAGTTCCAGGAACCGGAGAAGTACATGCCCACGTCGCCGTTCTTGAAGTAATCGCCGGGGTTGTCGGTGGAGCCGCCGGCCCAGATGGCCTTGGGCATAATGCCCTCGTTGTTCTTGTCCACGAAGGTCTGCAGGGTGTCGATATTGGCCTGGCTGTTGATGGCGACCTTGAAGGAATCGCCGTCCTTTTCCACCATGGAGCCGCCGTTCATATACATCAGGTTGTCATAACGGGCGCGGGAGAAATCCACGGCCATGCCGTACTTCACACCGCCGTCGGCCATCAGCTTCGCAGCGGCCTCGTACACTTCATCCATCGTCCAGCGGTCGTCCACAGTGGGGACCTCCAGGCCGGCGGCCTCGAAAGCGTCCTTGTTGTAGAACACGTTGGTGATGGTGAACTGCAGGGGCAGGCAGGAGAGCTTGTCGGAGTTATATTCCTGGCTGATGATCTCCAGTGCCATCGGCTCGAAGATCGAGGTGTCGACGACCTGGCCCAGGTCCACAAACTCATCCGGATACAGACGGCTCAGACGCGTGGTGGAAACGAGGTCGGGCAGGTCCTTGTTCTTGGCCATGAGGGGGAACTTGGTGAGCTGGTCGTCGTAGGGAATGACCATGAGCTCCACGCTGTTGCCGGTCTCCTCGGCCCATTTATTCAGTGTCGTGGTGAAGGAATCGCCGCTGCTGGGCTCCTCGGAAAGCATGACCTTCAGCGTCTGGCCCGTAGGCGCCTCGGCAGAGCCGGACGCCGCCGTGGAACCGGAAGCCGCAGGCGTGCTGCTGGAGCTGCCGCCGCATGCGACGAGCATGAGCGCCATGGCGGCAACAAGAAGCAGGGAAAGTACCTTTTTCATACGTTAAACCTCCTAAAGATTACCGCTGCGCCCTGCGGGCGCAGGTTTCTTCCTCAAAACAGCGGGACGCGCATCTCCCGGGAAGCATGTGCCGCCGCCGTTTTTCTGTGCCTTAAGTATAGCATTCGCTCTTTCGCGGAAACTACTCCTATTTTGCTGTGTTGCTTCAGATTGTATTGCATTTTTTGCTTTGCATTTTTCATCTTAGGCAAAATGCATCAAGCATTTTGTTCAAAATTGGTAATAATCCCAATCAAAATCTATCAAATCTGTGTGCGTTTTGCAGCAAAGCGCCTGCCAAAGCCCGTTCCACGGGAAAAGGCAAAGAAAAAAATGCAATATCGCGTTGTCATAATTTCGTAACCTTTCTATGTCCTTACAGATAAAAGACGCAAAAGCGGAGCCGCGGCAGGCCCTCTTCTGCGTCTTTTGTGTTTTTTATATAAAGTAAGTTATATTATAAACAGAGATCCGCCTGCTCCCCGGCGCACCTGTCCGGATGCGGCATGGCGTGGCCGAACGCGCCGTAATGGCCGCAGCACTGCGCGGCAAATACGCTCGCCTTCTGCGCTGCGTCCGCCAGATCCCCGCCGCCCGCGTGGTATTCCGCAAGAAATGCCGCAATGAACGCATCGCCCGCGCCCAGCGCGTCCACCACGTCTGCACGCACACACTCCTGCCTGTGCTCACGCCCCTGCTCCAGCAGATAAGAACCGCGCACGCCCATCGTCACCACGACCGTGCGCGCTCCGGCGTCCAGCGCAGTGCGGGCCAGCGCCCGCACCTCTTCCTCGCTGGCGGCGCCGCCGGAAAAGAAAGCAAACCGCAGCAGCGGGCAGAGCTGGGCGATGTTCACCCGGTCGTACTCGCCGGAAAAGTCCAGAGAGAGCGGCACCCGGCGGCTGATGGCCGGGTGGTAGGCATCCAGCCAGCTGTGGATGCTGGTGTGCGCCAGGTCGTACTGCTCCATCATGGCGTAGTCGCCGGGCGTCAGGCACAGCAGCGCCTGGTACTGCGCGGTCTCCCGGCCGTTGTTGCCCACAAAGTGGCGGTCGCCCGCCTCGTCCAGCTCGATGTAATTGCGCGCGCTGATGCCGTGCATCACACGCACGCGGCTGATATCCACGCCTTCCTCCCGCAGGGCGGAGGCAAAATGCAGCCCCGCGCCGTCATCGGCCAGCACGCCGATATAGGCTGCTGTGCTTCCGTCGTAGCGGCGGGCCAGCACGGGCACATTGACGCTGTTGCCCCCCGGGTACAGCTCCTGCCGCCAGCGGTAATCGTCCAGCACGTTGTCTCCTATGCCAAGCAGCTTCATCAGTATTTTTCCACCCCCATGTACCGGCGCGAGGAAATAGGGTGTCCCATCGCATAGGACATCTCGTCGCAATACAGCGCGGCCAGACGGTTGAGCACCAGTGCGGATACCGGCGCACGCAGCCAGCCGGGATAAGCCTCGAGATCCAGCGCGGCCGCGTCCAGCACCGTCAGCTTCCCGGTCTTGCGCTGTAAAAACTTCACCGCGCGTTCCTCCAGGGCCCGCGTTTTGCCCAGACCCAGCAGCGCAAACACCGCGGCCGTATCATCCACAGCCTCAAACGCACCGTGGAAAAACTCGCCCGCGTGCAGCGGCGAGGAGTGCTTCCACAGGGATTCCATCACCAGGCAGTTCGTCAGCACATAGCCTACGCAGGCGTCCAGGCCCGCCGCAATGGAATAGAGGATGGGTTCCCCAGCGTATTTTGCGCCGAACGCCCGCGCCGCGGGGCGGTAGGCCGCGCACGCTTCGTCGAAGGTATCCTGCAGGCGCAGCATGGCCGCGTTCACTTCCGGCAGGCGGCCCGTGCCGTTCCACACATCCAGCAGCGCGTAGGTCAGCTTGTATACCTCGGGAAAGATCGTCAGCACCGCGGGATACGGGGACGCCGGGTCGTCGAAGTAATAAACGATATGGTCCGCCGCCTGCTCCAGAGCCGAACCGGGCGTGGTGGTGAACGCCGCCGTCAGCGCGCCGCGCCCGGTGGCCAGCCGTGCCGCCGCGGCGGTCTCCGGCGTGCCGCCGCTTTGGGAATTGAGCACCACCAGGCTCTTTTCGCCCAGGCGCGCGGGGGGATCGTTCAAAAACTCCGCCGCCGTATAGGCCCCGGTGCTCACCGCCGCCGTTTCGCGCTCAAGGATATACTTGCCCGGGTACAGCGTGGCCAGCGAACCGCCGCAGGCCACAAAATAGACGTTTTCCACAGCGCGGGCCGCCACAGCCTGCTGCACTGCTTTTACCTGGCCGTCCACCAGTGCGATCTTTTCTTCATGCATCGTTCCTCTGCTCCCTTGCTTTTTGATTTTGTCCGTATCTGCATTTGCACTTCAATTACTAAAGTTTATTTAGTAATTTGTTTTCACTATAGCATAACGCGGCCGGGAGCGCAAGCCCTCCTGCAAAAAAATTTATTCTCCACCCCGCGGCGGCCGCTTTCCCCTTTGACCGCCGGGCACAGGGATGGTATGATTATCATAACTTTTGGATATCTGTGCGCGCCGCGGCGCGCGGGAGGGCCGTATGGAACCATATCTTCCGAATTATCTCAAGGGAAAAAACCGCCGCCTCGTGTTCGACCTGCTGCGTGAGCGCGGCCAGATGAGCCGCGCGGAGATCACCCGGGACACGGGCATGAGCTTCCCCACCGCAATGAAGGTAGTAGACGCCTTTCTGGAAAAGGGCCTGCTGGTGGAGCTGGATGAAACCGGCCCCGCGGCCGGCGCCGGGCGGAAAGGGCGCCTGCTGCGCTTTGAGCCGGGAGCTTACCGCGCTGTGGGCGTGGAATGCGAGGGACGCTTTGCCCGCGTGGGGCTGGCGGATATGGCGGGCGGCGTGCAGGCGCGGGAAACCATCGAGCTGGGCGATTTCGCACGCACGCGGGACCTTTCCCCCCTTGCGGCAGCCATCCGGCGCATGTGCGCTGCGGCAAACGGCGCTCCTGTTCTGGGCGTGTGCATCGGCTTTCCCGCCAACCTGGACCCGGACGCGGCGGCCATCGTCAGCTACGCGGCCATGGACATCCAGCAGCCCACCTCCTTTGCGCAGGTATTCCCCGCGTTCTGGCGGGAAGTGGAGCTGCCCGTCTATCTGGAAAACGATGCGAACCTCGCCTGCGAGGGCGAGGCATTCCTGCGGCGCGGCGCGGGCGGAGCGGCCAATATGCTTTATCTATCCATCGGCTCGGGCTGCGGCGGCGCGGTGCGCCTGGACGGAAAACTGCGCCGCGGCGCGCGCTGCCGCGCGGGCGAGGTAGGCGCGATGCTTCTGCAGCCGGCGCTGGGTGCGCCCG
>OHAF01002825.1_pt1 | contig 12288 bp, 9 predicted proteins | sample 1577041 | NCBI WGS metagenome assembly OHAF01 (sample SAMEA3541495, study PRJEB24748) | human gut metagenome | biome: human gut; feature: human-associated habitat; material: faeces | place: China | collected 2012
TCCTTTTCTTACTAATTGATTAATTGTTGGCACTTAAATTTCACCTCCTAATTTTAATTTGCTAGCACAATAAAATAAAGCTATTTATACTAGCTTTATTATTTTACCATATCATGCCACTAAAGTCAATGAATTATTATGAAATTTTTCCAGTTTCCGTAAGGGTAAATCGTATATTTTTTTAAAATTCAGAATAAAATATTAATGTATATTTATTACTAAAATTTACTTGACAAAGTTCATGAAAAAATTATATAATAAATATATAAAAATCGTGGTGTTTCACTACCATTAAACGAGAAAGTTATAAATCGGGTGTTTCACAGCCTTAAAAATGAGAAAGTTATAAATCGGGTGTTTCACTACCATTAAATGCGAAAGTTAAAATCAAGAGAAGACATCGGCAAGATTCTTCTCTTATTTTTTAGGAGGTAAGTATGAAATTAAATTTATACAGTGTTAGTGATAAATACATAAAATATTTAAGACAATTTGATGAAAGAATCTACGACAATAAAGAAGATATAAGAACTCAAACCAGAAAATATTTAGGAATTGTATTGACAGTAAACGATTTTAATTATTATATTCCAATGTCGTCTCCTAAAAAGTCAGATTACATTGATTATGAAAAAAAGATTATTAGAAAAGACACAAAAACAATAATTAGAATTTATAATAGTGATAGACTTTATGGAACTTTAAGAATAAGTAATATGATACCTGTTCCAATTACAGAATTAGAACCATATGTAATTAGCAATGAACGTAATAAAAAATACAAAGAAGTAATTTTAGGTGAATTAAGATATATAAACAACAATTCAGAGAAAATCATGAAAAATGCTGAGATTGTATATAAACAAAAACTAAAAAACGAAGAAATCGGTTACATAAAAAATACAGTAAACTTCAAATTGCTAGAAGAAAAATTGAAGGAATGGAATAAGAGCCTATAAATAATAAAAGCCGCACGCATGTAGCAACTATGATTATATTATTATGTAGATATAATAATATAATCATAGATACTTTCTAATTTTCTCATAGAGATATTATATTTGCTGATTTATTAGCATTTTTCCCATATCTTCAAATCTATTTAGCACTATTTTAAAGTAATCTTTCCAATCTCTTTTTTGCACTTCATTTACATTCACTATTTCTATGCTCTCCAATATTTCACCATTTAGTTTTACTGTTAGTGTTCCCATTACATTCCATTGTTCCACCGGAGCCTCTACTTCTGTTAATGCATTAATTGAGTATTCAATTTTATCATCATCGCAGATTGGTATTATTGCTTTCTCTATTGCTCCTAAGGCTAATTTAGGATTGCTTTGTTTTCCTTTTGTTATTAGAATTCGTTTCTCATTTATATTTTTCCATTTATTAAATTCTTCTATTATTTTTTCTTCTATATTATACATTTTGTATTTTGAATATGTATATTCTATTAAATTTACACTATCTTTTGTTCTGTCTTTTTTTGTATCGGCTCCCAAAACTATTGTAATTATATCCATGTTGTTTCTTTTAGTCTCTGTTACTAGGCAGCGTCCCGCATTGTTTGTAAAGCCTGTTTTTACACCTACCACACCATTTAGTACGCCTAACAGCTCGTTAGTATTGTTTATTTGCCTAGGCTGATTATTTATATATATCGTTATTGATTTTGTACCAACTATTTTTGAAAAAGTTTCATTATTCATTGCATAATCTGTGAGTTTTGCGAGCTCCAACGCAGTGGTATAGTGGTTTGCATCATCTAAACCATGAGGTGTTACAAAATGTGTATTTGTAAGTCCAAGTTCAATGGCCTTCTCATTCATTAATTCTGCAAATTCTTTTACACTCCCACCAACATGTTCTGCTAATGCTACGGCAGCGTCGTTTCCCGACCTTAGCATAAGTCCGTATAACAAATCTCTTACACTAGCCTTGTCTCCTCTTTTTAGTCCTAACCTTGAGCCACCTGTTCCACCTGCTTTTGCACTTACAGTTACTGTCTCATTCAAGTCTGCTTTTTCTAATATGACTATTGTAGTCATTATCTTTGTTGTGGACGCCATGGCAGATTTAATATCTTCATTTTTTCCTATTATCATACTTTTTGAGATTCTATCGTAAACAATATATCTTCTAGAATTTGTTTTTGGAAGTTCAGACACATTTGAAGCTGTAACTTCTATTGTATCTTCAAAATCAACCTCGTTATCCACATCATCTGCACAGACAGTGGAAAAGTTAAGTAAAATTAGCAGAAAAACAAGTATACTGTAAAATATTTTTTTCATTTATTTCACCTCATTATTAATAAATATAATAAATTGAAAAATTTATTACTTAAATTTTTACAATAAAAAAGATAAGGATTATTACTTTTCCTTATCTCATATTTATTTTTCTCATATAATTTTATACAATTTATTTTGCAGCTTTCGCTATAGTGAAAATTTAGTCTATTATGCCTCTTTTTTTCATTCTTTCCCACGCATCGTTTTCTAAAGACCTTTCTGCTCTTTCTTCAGCACGCTCTGCAGATTGTTCCTCTGCCTGTTCTTCTCTAATTAATTCTACTTTGTCAGCATAACAATCAGCTTCTCTTTCTGCAAATTGTTTTTTGTATTCATCTGGTGCAATATTTAACGCTTCTGCTTCTTTTGCAAGAGTTGTGATCGTTCCGTCATGTAAAGTTATTTCTTGGTCCATATCAATTTCAACATCATTATTTGGGTTATCATCAACATTTCTTAACTTAGTTTCAGATGTTTCTCCAAGTTGATGTTCTGTTTTATCTATTGTTTCTTTTAATTCAGCATCGGTTGTTCTGCTGTCATTCATAAACTCCTGAACCTCTCTTGTAGTAGGCTTTTGTGTTGATGAATTCACAGTACTTCCTATATATTTATTTTCGTTTGGACTACGTCTTATATATGTAGTTTCAATTATTCCATATTGTCCAATAGTAACCGAAAAACCTTCTCTTTGATTAGGCATTGTAAACAATGCTGATGTTTGTTGTTCTTTTACTTGTGAACCGTCTCTATTTATAGAATATATCGATTTTCCAGTATTTACTCCTTGTCTTTCTTCCAAACCTTTAACTGGTTCCATCTTTCCATCTTGTGTCATTCCCCAGAACGAATAAAGTGAATTTCCACGCGTTTGACTATTCGCAGATACTACAAAAATTTTAGAATATTTCCCTGTAACATTTGCTATATCTTCAAAACTTTTCTGGTCTGTAATTCTTTCGTGCGGATTAATTTCAGAGCAAGATTTAATATCATCTTTAGTAATTCCTGACTGCCTTGCAATTTGTTCCATGCTTTCTTCTTCATTTTCAGGTTCTTGCTCGTTATTTACCTCTTGGATATTCTCTTCTTCACTCATTCCTTGCCCAATTGTTTCATTTTGTTTTGCATTTTCAAGCTCTTCTTTGCTTAATTTAAAATCTTCAACTTCTTGTTTTGAATTTATATCTGGAAGCTTTCCACTTACCTCTTGTATTTGTGGTAATTCATAATGTTTACCATTCATAGAATGCAAAAGTGCATATATTGAAGGGTTCAAAGACTTCATTTGCTCTAAGTATTCGTTAGAAAATTTTATATTTGAATTTTCATCTATCATCGCAATAGGAGTTCCATTTTGATATAACAAAATTCTATTTCCATAAAATTTTTCTGGCTCCTTTATGTTTACTGGATATATATCTTGCAGTCCATACATTATTGGGCTTTTTTCACTTTGCAGCACAATCTGTTTATAATATGATATTTCATCAACAGTATTTTTCTCTTCATCTTGGTATGCTTTATATAAAATTAGCATGTTTTCTTTTATAATATCTTTTTCAGATTTATTTGGTGTTTTATTTTCTTCCATAGAAATTTTCTCCTTTTTCCTTTATTGGCATAAGAACCATACACCATAGTCTAAAGTGCCATTTCATAACCTTATTATATATCAAAATTATAGTTATGTCATTACTTTAATGCATTTTTATATTTTAGTTAAGAATAATTTTGAAAATTTTCAGTTTTTAATCAATACTTTATACCTCTCTATAAAAATTAAAGCAACCAATTTATTAGATTGATTGCTTTTTATAAAAATTATCCATTCTTTAAATAATCTATGTTACCCATTGTCTCTGCAGCTTCAGCTTTTGCTCTAGCCTTATATTTTTTAGCAGTATCTGCATCAATTGGGCCATTTGTTCTTTCACTCATGTTTCTTTCAAGTTTCGTAGCTAAACGATTTTGTGCTTTAGCAATTTTCTCGTCGTTTTCGAAAGTTGAATCACTGTATTTGCTTGCTAATTGCATAGTTGCTACAGTTTTATCATAGTTAGCTCCATGCCTTTCTGCATTTCCAACGCCTCTAGGATTCTTCTCATCAAGTTGTTTTTGTAACTTAACCGCCCTATCCAACATTTTAGCATCTGTAACACCTGAGTCATAAGATAATTCTGCTCTTTGTCTTAATTGTGCATCAAGTTCAGATTTCTTAATAGAAGGATTCTTTTCAATAAGTCTATTTCTATTTTCTTGGTTTGACATGTATGATCTTATATAATCGTTTCTTTTCCTTTCAGGGCCAGTTCCTCTAATTGCATCATCAAGGAATCTTCCCGCAGCATTGTTTCCAGTAAGTGTATTTCCAATAGCACTATTTAATCTGCCACCTGTTGCATAACCAGCTGTTAATCCTGCACCTAAACCTTTAAGTGTATCACTCATGTCTCCTCCAACAATACCAACTCCAAGTCCTAACGCACCCATTGTTGTCATCATAGCAGCTCTACCTGCAAGTTTAGCTCCAGTTATACCAACACCTTTTGCAATGCCAGACCAACCGCCAGCACTTTGGACTCTGCTATTTATAGCTGCGCCTAAGTTTCCTTTAGCACTATTTGCTTTTGCTCTAATTGCTGCAAATGGATCTTCATTTTGATTATCTCCATTTGCATTAGTATTATCAGGGTTTTGATTTTGCTGTTGACTATTTTCAGGCATTGCAGGATTTTCTGTCTCATTGCCTTGTTGTTCATTGTCTGGTATTTCTCTAAATTGCACTCCATCAATTACACCATCATCACCTACATGTACGCCATTGTTATCTGTTTCTTCATTATTTGCATTAGCAGAAGCAGCTCCTGCTGCAGCTCCAATACCAGCCGCAGTAGCTGTTTGTGCAGCATTTTCTACTCCATTTTCCATAGCATCTCCAGCGAGTGTATCCATAGCATTTGCTTTATTTGGATTTGTAAATCTTACACCCTTTTCTCCTTTAGGGCCGTCTCCACCTTTCTTAGGTGCTGACGGACCTTTTCTAAGCATATTAAATGCTTGTGAAGCAAGTGCTCCACCTGCAAACCCACCAAGTGTAGATTCTGTGTTTCCTTTTATTCCAAACATCTGCTTTACTATCTTTTCTGCAGGTACTATAAAAGCTAGCGCAACTATTGCATATAACAAATTGTTTGCCGCAACAGATAATGCAGATGATACAAATACTGTATACAAAAGCATATGCATTGGCTGCAATAAAGCATAAAACATATATTCTTTAAACCAGTAGTTAAATGCTTGTGCTTTTCCATCCTTTATTTTATCTAATGGATATGTTAGTGCAACTAATGGTGCAATCATTGTAAAGAAAGCAAGCATTAGTAATCTTTTTAAATACACAAATGCAAAATATACTGTGTAAACAGTTAAAGCAATATATAAGATCGAATATCCAATTTTTAAAGTACCACCTTGATAATCCGCCTTCATTCTTGCCACGCCAGTAAAATTGCTAGAGAAGCATACCTCAGTTCCCGAATCTTTAAATGTAGTTGTACCGTCTGTTTCGGTTAAACGAATATTAACCTCCTTTATCCTTCCCTGATTTGTTCTATCTCCGGCTAGTACATCCGTTACGGTTTCACTCATAGTCATTGTAAATGCCATAATATAATGTAAGAAGAATATTAAACATAATGCAACTACCCAGTCTACAAAAAATTGTTTATATTTTGCCTTATCTCCTGCGCTAGAACTTATAACAATTCTAATACCAATATATAATAACGCTGATAAAAGCCCTACTATAGCTATATTTCTCAAAGCCACATACCATGTTGCAACAGTATCTCTCAATTGTTCCACAATTGATTTTTCACTTCCACCAAGTTCCTGATTATGGTCTCCTTCAGTTTTAAAAAAGTTAGCATCAAGAGCCGATACATTCCCAGCAAAAATTTCCGCAGGTGTAAGTTTTATATTCGGGATTCCATATTTTCCTGTTGCAGTTTCAATATATTCTTCTGCAATATCAACTTGTGGTACTCCAGATACCGGCTTGTTTTCATTCAATACCTGTATCATTTTTGAATGTTCGAATACGCCTGAATTTAAGAAAACATCCGATTTATCTCCTATTATATTACGTTGCAATAGATAATTTACCCCATCTCCTATTCCTTGAATAAGAGCAGCAATTGGGCTTAACAGAAGTCCTCCAATTCCATCCTTAGTTGAACCTTCCAAGTCCGAATTAACCCCATAATTATATGATGTATCTACACTCGCATACCCATCATCATCTACTTGTATGTTATATTCTGTTTTTTCTTTTTCAGTAGGTTTAATCTTAACGTCACTTATTGTATAAGCTGTGTTATCATACGTTTCTTTATTTACATATAAAGTTTTCTCATCGTTTGCATGATTTTTCAACATTTCAATAGCTTGCTCAGCAGTTATATTCCATGCACTGCATAATTTCTTTACTGCTGGACTAGTATCCTTGTTATATAAATCTTGCTTTGTATCAGTTCCACCAATTGATAAATCCTGATACTCCTTAATCGACATCCAGCTCTCAACTGCCCAAACTTTTCCACTCATAATAAAGTTGCACATTATCATTATTATAATAATTGCCGTAATCTTTTGTATTGACTTTTTGTTTATTATCTTATGCATTACTTCCTCCCTCTATTATGATTTTCTTTGATTATTTTCCATCATCTTGTTTAGGTTTGTTTCAACAAACTCAAACTCTTTTGCAGTTGGTGTTATTTGCAATATTGCAGTATCCCCTCCAACTTTCAATAATCCTTCTCCTTTGTTGCATGTTACTAGAAATCCTGCTTCACCTTCGCTAAGTTTGAATACTTCTTTTAGGTATTGAATTTCAGATTTATCTTGTGCTAGTAATAACTTTGTATCTGATGATGTTAAAACTGCTTGTACTTCTGGTTTCTCGTAGAAGTCTTGGAATCTCTGAGAAATTATTGCAAGCGATACGTTTCTTTTTCTCGCACGTCTAGCCATTGTGTTTAAGAAGTCTACAGCTTCTGGGTATGGCAATAACATCCATGCCTCATCAACCAAAACTCTCTTCTTAGCAGCTTTTCTTCTATCTTCACTGTTTTTCTTAACGTATTTTTCCCATATCCAAGAAAGTAATATTTGTTGTGCAAGTGGTCTTGCAAATCTTTCTTCTAGTTGTGATATGTCTAGGTTTATAAATAATGTTCCATCTAATAAGTCAAATGTAGATTGACCGTCAAAGTATGCCATCTGGCCATCATATTCTCTTATGTATTGTTTCATAACTTTTAGCAAATAGCTGTAATGGAATCTATAATCAGGGTTTGTATTGCTTTCTGCATTTCTTTGTAAACGTTTATACCACGAGCCAATTGTTGGCATTTTCTTTCTTGCTCTTCCTAATATGTCTCCGTTGCCTCTTCCAGCTGCTTCATATAAGCTCATTGGGTCACTTGTTATTCCATATGCTGCATACTCTTGTGCAACAGATTCTGCAATTATCTGCTTTGTTACCTCATTAATATCCTGGCTTCTTGTACTACCTCTTGCCATTGTAAGTAACGCTTGTGTTACGTCCTCTACTTTGTTTTCTACATTTAATACTGCTCTTTCTCTTCCTGTTATTTCGTCTTTTACAACTTCGGTTTCTATATCAAAAACATTTATAACTGTTTTTGAGTTAGGGCTTAGTACAACGTTTATTCCGCCTAAACTTTCTGCAACTATGCTATACTCACCTTCGGCATCTAGTGCTAAGCTTTGTATTCCCATAAGTACTGCAGACCTTGAAATTAAGGTCTTCATTGTTACAGATTTACCGGCACCAGACTTAGCAAATATAACCATGTTATAGTTTGTAAGTGAGCTATGGAAATTGTCAAATAATATTGGTACGCCAGTTTGTTTATTAAATCCAAGTGGAATACCTGTTGAGTGTCCAACTTCTGATGTAGTAAATGGGAATACTGTTCCCATAGATCTACGGTCAAATGTATGAGTTTTTCTTATTTTATCTTCTGCCAAAGGTAAATTGCTTTGGAAAGCCTCTTCTTGCATTGCCCATGCACTTTTTATTCCAACCAAAGATTTTGACATTTCTGTTGCTAATAATTTAGTAAGCTTGTCTAAATCTTCCAAACTATACGCAAATAGTGTAGACACAACAGATGCTTCATAAAGTTTGTTAAAACCTGCAGCAATCTCATCTCTTAAGCTTTCTGCTTCATATCTTTTTTGTGCTAAGTTGCTTTCTCTATTGATATTTCCTCTGTCTGCTGCAACAATTCTTTCTGTCTCTAACTCATTTATTGTTCTGTTTAACTCGTTTTGAGACCTAGATTCCTGAATTGGTGTAATGTATATTGATGTGTTTATATCTCCAAACATATACATATCTCTAAATAATTCTGGGAATGTACACATTCTTGGTAATGCAGAAACGAAGAAGCTTCTAGCATATCTTTTTACATTTGATATAATCTCTAAGTGGTCAATATTCCTTGCGTCTATTCCAGAAGGTGCAATTAATTCCTTTATTGTTTTCTTGTGTAATATTGGAATTTGCTCATCACTCGTATAATCATTTCTTTGAAATTGAAAATCATTATTAGTAGCTTTACGTTTTTTATTGAACATTAGCTTTCTTCTCCTTCCTTACTTTTTCTTTTGCTTTCTCTGCAACGTCTTTTCCAAGCATTGCTTCGTTTTCTTGAATTATAAGTTGTGCTAAGTTATTTATTATGTCATCTTCTGTTTCAACTTTTCTTTGATATTCTTTCTCTTTTTCTGTTTGAACTTGTGCAATTTTATCACTTGCCAAATTAACTGCGGCATCTTCTATTTGCTTGTTTAACATTTCTATTTTCTTATCCATGTAATCTGGTGCAGTTGAATATAGCTCGTTGTATCCAGCTTTAATTGCCTTGTCAACGCCATAAACTTCGGCGTCTTCTCTGTTATATGCAAAATATAGTAAATCTGCAAGTTCTGTTGATGAAAGTACTCTTCCCATAACACCTGATACTGACAAAGTTCTTATTATAGCCTGTGCTCTTGTGTATAATTCCGAGAAAGCCATCTCTCTAACTTCATCTTTGTCAAATTCATTTTGTCCAAGTTCTTCTGAATAATATGGAATTACTATATAATATTTTTTGTTTAATATATTTCTATTTAAACTCATCTTTTCTGTGTTGTATATAATGTCTTTACCATATTCATATAAGTTTTTGTCTTTTGTAAACTCATATAAAGCTTGTTTTTTCTGTTCTGCTGTGGCATTTGGTGATGCCATTATATTTTGATATCTCATCTTTTGTCTGCTATATTCTTGTTCTATTTTATCAACTTCTGCTTTATAAGTTTGGATGCTACTCTCCAAGTTAATTTTTCTTGTTTGTGTATATATTTGAACTGGGTGTGATAAGGTGTTTAAAAATTGTATAAATCCTTCTTCAACTCCAACTTTTTCTGCTTGTGACATTAAGTCGTAGTTAATACCTTGGCATTCAACAACCATTACATATCTTGCGCCTTTTTTCTGTATAATCATGTTATCTTCAATTTTATCAAATTCCATAAAATCAAAAACAGAACCAACATTAAAAGTTTTTGATGAAGATTTTTTTACTGGTTTAGACTCTGCTACTGCACTGTCTTCTTTCTCCTTTTGTTTTTCTTTAACTTTCATGTTTAAATATATAAAAATAAGTGCTACTGCCAAAGCAAACATTATTTCAAGCATCACATATAGTATAATCGTTAAAAATGATGTATTATCTGTCATTTGTGTTTTCCTCCTTATCATCATAGATGTAAATTTTGTTTCTCTTTTGTTTAAATTTTATTGCTCTTTTTATTACATCGTCTACGTTTTCGCCACCCACAACTTTAGTTGCCTTTAATATACCTATGTTTGGCACTTTTAACATTCCTATTGAATACCCAATTAATGCACATAATACAACCATAGCAATTCCAACAACGGTTAGGCTCATTAGCTTAAATATTAAATAAAATATTAATCCAACGCCAACCCCTACTGCACTATATATTAAGCTTTTTGTTGTAAAAATGAATAGAATTCTACCTTCTCCTTTTACATTTCTAGGCACATTATATGTTCCCATAGACTTCCTCCGTTTTAACATAATATTATATATTAAATTATAGCACATATTGTAACAAAATGTAACCTAAAAACAAAAAAAAGTGCATGTAAATGCACTTTTAATTTTATTGTAATACTTATGTAACACTTATGAAATATTATTTTGTTGATACTGAAGTTGATAATGAGTAAATAACTCTTACTAATGATGTACCAGCAAAAATAAGAACTGCACCAACTATATATGGTATCATTGTTTTCTTGTATTCTGCTTTTTCTGAAGCACTACCCATCATATATTTAATACCAATAACTAATAATACTATTACTGCTATAACAATACCAACAACTTGAATTATTGTAACAATGTTATTACCAACTTTAGTTAAGTCATTAGTTTGAACATTACCATTTCCATTTAATCCATTTAGAACTGTATTTGGATCAACTGCTAGTACAGTTCCTGCTATAGATGCAACTAACATTATTGTTAATAATAGTGTAGATATTACCTTTATAGATTTTTTCATGTTTATTCCTCCTTATTTGGAAAGCAGGAGAGAGAAGTTCTCAAGTGCGTTTCTCAGGTCAACGAGGAATCTGGAAGCGGGGCTTCCGTCGAGAGCGCGGTGGTCATAGGTCAGGGACAGTCCCATTGCGGGATAGGTTTTGATCTCGCCGTTTACCTCGCGAATGCGGGTAGTGACGGTGTCGACGCCCAGAATTCCGGTTTGAGGAGTATTGATAACGGGTGTGAAGCTTTCAATGCCGTAGGAACCGACATTGGAAACGGTGAAGGAAGCGCCCGAAAGCATATCGGGAGTTGCGCCGCCGTTTTTGCAGGTGGCCGCAAGCTCTTTGGCCTTGGCCGAAATCTCGTTAAGGCTCATGTTCTGAGCGTTTTTAATGGTGGGAACCACAAGTCCGCGGTCGGTATCCACCGCAACACCGAGATGAACACCGTTAAAGTATCTCATGGTGTCGCCGTTAAGAAGGTGGGCATTAAGAGCCTTGTGCTCGGGTTTTGCAAGAACTCTCGACACGGCAAAGAGGATGATGTCGTTAAGGGTGATGTTGGCAAGACCCAGTTTTTCGCCGTTTTCCTTTACCTTCTTGCGGAAGGCCATAATTTCAGTGGCATCGAAGGAAGTGGTGTGGGTGAGCTGAGCCGCGGTGGAGAGAGAAGCAACCATCTGCTTGGCAATAACCTTGCGGATGTTGGGCATCTTTTCGTCCACATATTCGGGAAGGTCTGCAGCGGCAGCAGCGGCAGGAGCGGCGGGAGCGGCTCCGATGTCGGCAACCGAGAACTTTCCGCCAAGGCCTGTACCTGCGGCGCCGGCAAATTCACCTGCGGCGGCATAGGTGGCGGTGGGGCCGTTTTCGATAAGGGTGCGTACGTCACGCTCAATTATTCTGCCGTTAGGTCCTGTGGGAGCCGCAAAATGGGGGTCGATTCCGGTCTTTTCGGCAAGAACCCTTGCGCGGGGAGAAATTTTAATAAATTCACCTGCCTGTGCGGGAGCGGCGGCGGTGGGAACTGCGGCGGCAGGAGCAGCAGCAACGGGAGCCTCTTCGGCTGCAGGAGCTGCAGGACGCCGCGCAGGCCGCCGTTAACGCCACTATCATCGACGAAGGGCGCGTCTCGAAGAAGAAGCCCAACCGCATCGGCGGCGCCGTGCAGACGGCCATCGGCGGCGCCATCATGCTGGTAGGCGTGCCCATGCTCATCCTGCCCGGTCCCGGCTTGCTGGCCATCGGCGGCGGCGCCGTCATAGCGGGCAACGGCATCAAGAAGGTGCTGGGGAAGTAAACCGGCCGCAGCAGAAACGAAGCGGGCCCATC
>OHAF01002835.1_pt1 | contig 12240 bp, 10 predicted proteins | sample 1577041 | NCBI WGS metagenome assembly OHAF01 (sample SAMEA3541495, study PRJEB24748) | human gut metagenome | biome: human gut; feature: human-associated habitat; material: faeces | place: China | collected 2012
GTCCGAGAAAGCGCACGCGGCTGTTGCTCAGGTTGATGCCGGTCGAGCTCTCGAAAAGCTGCACCAGCGCGTTGCCGCCGTCGATCTCGAGCACCTTGCAGCGGCGCTTCTCGCCGCTCGCGAGCTCAATCTCGCCCAGCTCGTTGTAGGTGACGCCCTCCACGCCGCGCACGAGCATCAGCGGGCCGGCGACCTCCTGGATGGTTCTGTATTCCTTCGGCATCAGAAATCCTCCTTTTGGTGCAGATCCGCAATCTCTTTCGCGAGGGCCCGGCGCGTCTCCTCATACGCCGCATCGACGTTCCCGATCGGCGTGTACTTAAAGCGGCCGATCCGCTCGCGGGCGGGCAGGGCCACCAGATCGTCGATCGCAATGCCTTCGCCGAGGGCGGCCGTCGCCTCGTCGTAGTAGTCGAGCACGAGGCGCATCATGATATCCTGCTTGTGCAGAGGCGTGTAGGTGTCAATCTCATGGAAGGCGTCCTGATGCAGGAAGTCCTCGCGGATCGACCGCGCCGCCTCAAGCTTGAGACGGTCGGGAGCCGAGAGCGCGTCCATACCGACGAGCTTCACGATCTCCTCGAGCTCGGCCTCGTCCTGCAGAAGGCCCATCAGCCGCTGGCGCAATTTCATCCAGTCGGGGTCGACGTTCTCGTCGAACCAGCCGCCCATGTTGTCGGTGTAGAGCGAATAGCTCGTCAGCCAGTTGACCGCCGGGAAATGACGCTTGTACGCAAGGCCGGAATCGAGGCTCCAGAACACCTTGACGATGCGCATCGTCGCCTGCGAGACAGGCTCGGAGAGGTCGCCGCCCGGAGGCGAGACCGCGCCGACGGCGGTGAGGCTTCCCTGCCGCTCGTCGCTGCCGAGACACTCGACCACGCCCGCGCGCTCGTAGAACTGCGCCAAACGCGAGGAAAGGTAGGCGGGGTAGCCCTCTTCGCCGGGCATCTCTTCCAAACGGCCCGACATTTCGCGCAGCGCCTCCGCCCAGCGGGAGGTCGAGTCCGCGATGACTGCGACGGCGTAGCCCATGTCACGGAAGTATTCGGCGATGGTGATACCGGTGTAGATGCTCGCTTCGCGCGCCGCGACCGGCATATCCGAGGTGTTAGCGATCAGCACCGTGCGCTTCATCAGACTCTCGCCCGTGCGCGGGTCGACGAGTTCCGGGAACTCGCGCAGAACGTCGGTCATCTCGTTGCCGCGCTCGCCGCAGCCGATGTAAACGACGAGGTCCACGTCCGCCCACTTGGCAAGTGCGTGCTGCATGACGGTCTTGCCGCTGCCAAACGGCCCCGGAATGGCTGCCGTGCCGCCCTTGGCCACGGGGAAGAATGTGTCCACAATGCGCTGGCCGGACTGGAGCGGCGTGACGGGCGGGTACTTCTTCGTGTAGGGACGGCCCACACGAACAGGCCACTTCTGGATCATCGTGAGCTCCTTCGTCTCGCCCTTGTCGGTCTCAATAACAGCGACGACGTCCTCCACAGTGAAGCTGCCGGACTTGATCTCCTTCACAGTGCCGCTCATCTTGGGCGGCATCATGATCTTGTGCAGGATCGACGGCGTCTCCTGCACCGTGCCGAGCACATCGCCGCCGATCAGGTGGTCTCCCACCTTGGCGACAGCGGTGAAGTCCCACTTCTTCTCGCGGTCGAGCGCGGGGACCTCCTCGCCGCGCGGCAGGAAGTTGCCGCCCGTCTTCTGGCGGATGACCTCCAGCGGGCGCTGGATGCCGTCGTAAATATTCTCGATCAAACCGGGGCCGAGCTCGACAGACAGCGGCGCGCCGGTCGTCACGACCTCTGCCCCCGGGCCGAGGCCCGAGGTCTCTTCATACACCTGAATGGCGGCGGAATCGCCGCTCATCGTCAGAATTTCGCCGATGAGGTGCTGCTCGCCCACGCGGACGACATCCGCCATATTCGCTTCCGAAAGTCCCGACGCCACGACCAGCGGGCCGGAGACCTTAACGATCTTTCCCATAAGGCTTTTGCTCCTTTTTTACAAAATGTCCGCGCCGACGGCCTTTTCCGCAGCCGCGTGCACGCCCGCTGTGCCGATGCCGAGGCTCCCCTCCCTGCCCGGGATGAGGATGACGGCGGGCGATACGTCCTCTCGCCGACGCTCGATCTCCGCGGGGATCTGCGCGGCGAGGTGTTCGGTGATATAGATGATGGCGTAGTTCTCCTTCGCCATGCGGTGGAGGGCGGCTTTCGCCTGCTCGCCGTTTTCCGCGATGCAGGTGTCGAGCCCGAGGGCGCGGAAGCCCAAAACGCTGTCGCGCCCGCCGATAACTCCGATCTTATTCATGCTGCCGCCTCCCTTAGAGATAACTCATGCGCAGCCGCGCGCGGATGTCCTCCGCCGCGATGCCCGCGATCTTGCCGGATAAAATGGTGCGCACGGCGGTGAACTCCGCCTCTTTCGCGCCAAGATAGCCCGCCACGACCTCTGGGCCGAACGGCGTGCGCCGCGCCCGCTGCAAATAGGACATGAGCGCATCGTCGCACGCGCGCTCAAATTCCGTCAGGCCCCCGCCGCTGTCAAGCAGTTTGGCCGCGAGCTCGCCCGCGCTGTCAAGCGGCGTGCCGTGTGTGAGCGACGATAAATGATCGCCGCGCGCGCCTCTGAGCTGGTCCGCCGGAATGTGCCCGCCCGGCAGCATCGCCGCAGCAAGCACATCGTCCTCGCAGCCCATGCGCCGTGCGCGCACGAGCGTACGCAGGTTGACCGCGTCGATCTGCAAGGCGACATAGTCCTTCAAAAACGTGCTGCCCGTCTCGCTTGCGAGCGCGCTCATCTCCTCGTAGCAGGCGCGATCGAGCAGCAGCTCCGCCATGCGGACATCGCCGCTGTGGCCTGCTTCGCTCTCCGCCTGCGCCATCGCGCGGCTCATCGCCGCGGAAACCGCGCTCGTCTCGCCGCGAAGCACCTTCTGCGCGTCGAAGCGGCCGCAGTCCATCGCAAGGCGGGAGACGTCCTCGCTGGTGCGCTTGCTCTTGAGTGCGAGCTTTGCGTTGTGATAGTCGTACTTGATCTGAAACAGCTCGACGATGCGCTTGTCCGGTGCCAGCACGCTCACCTCGCGGTAGAGCTCTCTGCGCGCCTGCGAGAGCGCGTGTTCCACATTTTCGAGCGTGCATCGCTCAAGCGGCGCGTAGCCGCATTCCAAAAGCGTCTTGTAGCTCTCTTCCGGTGTGGCGGCGTCGATCATCCGCTCGGCCATCGCCTGCGTCAGGAGCTTCGCCTCGCGCGCATGCAGCGCCGCGGAGACCGCTGCGTAGTCCGTATCCCGATACTGCTGCATCCGATCCCCTCCTTATTCCGCGAAGAGGAGCTTTGCCGCGCCGCGCTCGGTCTTCTCGCGCGAAAGGGCGAGAAGCGTTTCAAACGAGCAGTTCACATCGCAGTCTATACTTACGAGCACAAGGCCCGCGCGGATGTCCGCCGTCTCGTCTGCAAGCGTGTAATGCGCGTTCAACTCCTTGTTTGCCCGCTCGACGAGCGTTTCGCCCATCTCATCGCGGTCCTTTGCGCTCAGGGAGATTTTCTCGTCGCCCTTGCCGCCCGCCGCTTTCAGCAGGCGCACCAGCAGCGAAAGATACTGCTCGCGCGGCATGGAGCAGAGGATCTCCAGCGCGCGGTCATAGGTCTCGGCGAGCACCTTCTGCTTGGCGCTGAGCGTCAGCTTGCGTGTCTCCATCTCCGCCGCGGAGCAGAGGCGCTCATAGCGCTCCTGCGCGGCGAGATGCGCGCGCCCGCCCGCCGTCTCGCGCTCTTTTTCCGCGCGTGCGGCACTCTCCTCGCGGATGCGCCGGAGCTCCTGCTCGGTCTGCGCATTCAGCTCGCTCAGCGAGCGCGCCGCATCCTCTTTCATGCGCGCGGTGATCTTTTCCATTCCGTTCATTGCGTTTCCGCCTTTCCGTGGGCGCGTCAGCCGATGTTGAGCAGCATCATGATCGACGCCAGCATAGAAAGGATGGCGTAGAACTCGACCACGATGCACAGCACCATGCCCTTCGACCAGTGTTCAGGCTGGCGCGCCAAGATGTTGATCGATCCCGCGGCGACGCGGCCCTGCGCAACTGCCGAAATGCCACCGCCGATGGCGATGGGCATGCAGGCCGCGAAGTAACGAAGGCCCTCCTGAAGCGACATATCGACATATGTGCCGTTCAGGACGCCCATACGCATCAGGCAGAGGAAGCCGATGACCAGACCGTAAAGGCCCTGCGTGCCGGGGATGACCTGCAGGATCATCACTTTACCGAATTTGCTCGGATCCTCGCAGAGAAGACCCGTGCCGGCCTCGCCGGCAAGACCCGTGCCGCGTGCGCTGCCCGCGCCCGCGAGGCAAACAGCAAGACCCGCGCCCAGCATACCGATGGCGCCGCCCGTCGTCAGTTCAAAGATACCCATTTTTTATCCTCCTTACGGTTTTTCCGTTTTTTCTGCAATTTACTGTAAATCGACATATTCCGTGTCCAGCGTCATGGGGCGGAAAGGCTTTCCGCCGTCGACGTAGAACTTGTTGAAAAATTCCAAGCACTGCAATCTCAGATCGTGCACGTAGCAGCCGAGGAGATTGAGTCCGAAGTTCATCGCGTTGCCGAGCATCGAGATGATGATGAACGCGATCACGTTCCCCGGCATCGCCGCGAGCATGTTGAACACCTGCGCGATCACGCTGCCCGCGAGCATCAGCGCCATCAGTCGCGTGTAGGACAAAATGTCGCCGAAGTAGCCCGTCACGTGGTTATAGAGTGAGCCGAACACGCCCGTGAGCTTGCCCCAGCCTTTGCCCTGCACGATGGGGCCGAGCAGCACCAGCGCGCATCCGACATACAGCACCGCCGCGCCCTTGCCGAGCGCCAAAAGCGCGATGCCGATAAACACGATCCACCACGTGATCTCCTCGAAAAAGGCATCGAGGAACTTTTTCCGCTTGCACTTTTCGATCAAACTGATGGCCATGCCGGTGACGATCTGCACCATGCCGAGCGCCATCGAGCCGATCAGGATCATCGTCAGATCGTCGAGCGGGTCGAAGAGCTTCGGCAGCGCGAAGACCGTGCCGGGGCTGACGATGGCGACGAGCTGCGTGAGGAAATCGCCGAAAAATCCGCCTGTCAGCGCGCCCATGATGAACGTGCTGATGCCGCAGAGGCCGAGCAGGCTGAACAGCTCGCCGCTCGTGCCCTTGGGCCGGTATTTTTTGCTGATGATGACCGAGGCGATCATCATGAGTAAGCCGTAGCCCATATCCGCCATCATAATGCCGTAGAACAAAATGAAAAACGGCGCCATCAGCGGGTTCGGGTCAAGCGTGCCGTAGGCCGGGAGCGAATACATCTCCGTGACCATATTGAGCGGCCGCGTCAGCTTGCTGTTTTTGAGCTGCACCGGCACCTGCGGGTACTCGTCCTCTGTCGGCTCACGCGTTTCGATCGCGCAGGTAAACGGCTTGAGCGTTTTCTCGATCTCCGCGCAGCGGTCGGCGGGCAGCCAGCCCTCCAATAAAAAGACCTTGTCAGTGCCGACAAGTCGGCTCTTCGCCTCCTCGCGCCGCAGCGTGATGGCCGCGCGGTCGCTCGCTTCCAAGAGCGCCTCCCGCTTGCCTCCAAGGCCCGCGATGCGCTGCTTAATCTCCTGCCGCTCTTTTTCGAGCGCAGCGAGATTTTCCGCAAGCGCCTTGTCGTTTTCCTTCGCCGTGCCGGTCATGCCGCGAAAGCTCACGGTCGAAAACCCAAGGTCGCGCAGCGCGCTCAGCGCCCGCTCCTTCACGCTCCCGTGACACATCACGAGAAGATATCGCAGCGACCTGTCGCTCGAGGCCTGCTGCCAGGTGAGAAGCCCGTCCAGCGAATCGGCCAGCGCTTTGAGCGCATCGTCCGTCACATTCAGGCCCGCCGTGCCAAAGAACACCGCAAGCGCGCCGTCCGCGCCGCCGAGCGGCGCATCGACCGTCAGCCACGGGGCAAGAGTCGCTCGCAGCGCCTCATTTTTCGTGCGCTCGCTCTCGATTTCGCCGAGGCGGCGTGTGTCCTTGTTGATCGTCTCCGCCGCGGTGCGGGCATTTTCCTCGCTCTCGGCGCTGAAAAACGCCGCGCGGGAAACGCCCTGCCGCTTGCGGAACATGCCTTTTTTCTCCGGCGCAAAGCGGTCGAGCGAGGCAAGCGCCGTGCGGTACGCACGCGACGCTTCCTGCGCGCTCATCAGCGCCTTGTCGTCGGGCTTGGCAAAGCCTGATTTCAGTGCCTCTTCGCTTCCGTCGATACTTGAGATCTCCACGCACTCCATGTCCTGCATGGCCTTGAGCAGCGCCTCGCGCTCGCTCTCCATGCCGAGGAGGCGGAGATGCTTCATTGCTACGATTGCCATTTGTCGTTCACAACCTCTTCCGCGATCCACTGCGCCGCACGCTCAAGGTTTGCGCGCGCCGCGCTCTGCATCTTTTCGCATTCCGTGCGCGCCTTGGCGAGGATCTTTTCCGTCTCCTCACCGGCGCGCTGCTCGGCCTCCGCCATCAGCTGCCGCGCCTCCACGTCGGCGTTGCGGCGGCTGTCCTCGATCTCTCGGGCAGCGGCGCGCTGCTCAACGGCGATGCGGCGCTTGGCGTCCGCCTGCGCGGCGGCATACTGCGCTGCAAGCTCTTTTTCGAGCTCCTGCACCTGCTGTAATTCTTCCATTGCCATGTTGTCGTTCACCTCTTTTAGCACTGCGGCGGGAAAATGTTTCCCGCTCAGCTTTTTCATATTATAGATTGTTTCAATAAATAAATCAATATTTATTCTTCAAATATGTTATGCAATTTAGTGATCGTTTTGTGCATTTTTCTTTACAGCTTCTTTATAGCACACTTCGATACCCGAATCCATGGACACTCGCTACCTTTTGTATAGTAACGTACACCCTTTACAATTTGTTCACTTACTGGTATTCTGCCCGCTTTTGCCAAGGCAACGCGCGCCGCCGCACATTTTTTCAGGTAAAAAAAGAAGCGAGAGAGATGGCTCGTCCATCCCTCCCGCTCAGGGATCATTCTCAATTTTTGTCCGCTTACAGGTCGATCGCGCCGTCCTCCGCGGCGGCATCGCGCAAAAGCGGCGCGCACTCGTCGAGGAAGCGCAACACTTGCTGCTCGCAGCGGCCGATGTAGAGCTTGGGCTCCATGACCTGATCGAGCTCCTCGCGCGTCATGCCGAACGCGGGGTCGCCCGCGAGGCGGTCTAAGAGGTCGCACGGCTCGCCCTCTTTCATGCGGGCGGTCGCGGCCATGGAGTGCTGGCGGATCTTCTCGTGCAGTTCCTGACGGTTGCCGCCGCGCTTGACGGCCTCCATCATGATGTTCTCGGTCGCAAGGAACGGCAGATACTCGCGCAGCGTGCGCTCGACGATCTTTTCGTTCACATGCAGGCCGTTCGTCACGCTCTGGCACAGGCGCAGCACCGCGTCGGCGCAGAGAAAGCCCTCCGGCAGCGAGATGCGGCGGTTGGCCGAGTCGTCGAGCGTGCGCTCGAGCCACTGGGTCGAGGCCGTCATCGGCGCGTTGGCCGCATCGGCCATCAGGTAGCGGCTGAGCGAGCAGATGCGCTCGGAGCGCATGGGGTTTCGCTTATAGGGCATCGCGGACGAGCCGATCTGGTTCTTTTCAAACGGCTCTTCGACTTGGCGGTCGTGCTGGAGCAGGCGAATGTCGTTCGCCATGCGGTAGGCGCTCTGTGCGATGGAAGAGAGCACATTCAGAATGCGGCTGTCGGCCTTTCTCGGATAGGTCTGGCCGCTGACAGAGAAGCACTTTTCAAAGCCGAACTCCGCGGCGATGCGGCGGTTCATCTCGTCGACCTTGTCACCGTCGCCCTCGAAGAGGTCGACAAAGCTCGCCTCCGTGCCCGTCGTACCGCGGCAGCCGAGGAAGCGCATCGAACCGATGACAAAATCAAGCTCTTCAAGGTCCGAGCGGAAGTCCTGCATCCACAGCGTCGCGCGCTTGCCGATCGTCACGGGCTGCGCGGGCTGATAGTGCGTATAGCCGAGCGTCGGCGTGGCGGCGTATTCGCGGGCAAAGGCCGCAAGATTCACCATCACGCTGAGAAGCTGCCTTCTCAGGTATTTGAGGCCGTCGCGATAGAGCACCAAATCGGCGTTGTCCGTCACATAGCAGCTCGTCGCGCCGAGGTGGATGATGCCGGCAGCGGAGGGCGCCGCCTTGCCGTAGGCGTACACATGCGCCATCACATCGTGGCGCACCTCGTGCTCGCGCTTTTCGGCGACCTCGTAGTCGATGTCGGTGATGTGCGCGGCGAGCTCGTCGACCTGCTCCTGCGTGATCGGCAGGCCCAGCTCGTGCTCGGCGCGGGCAAGCGCCACCCACAGTCTGCGCCACGTCTGGAAGCGCATATCGGGGGAAAAGAGGTGCAGCATGTATTCGGACGCATAGCGGGACGAAAGCGGGGACTCGTAAATATCCTTGCGCATAGGGTTCTCCTTTTCTTTCTCAGCGGTCGCTGTTCGTATTTTATATAGAATGAAGCAAAGTTGCAATAGAAAAGTAAAGAGGGGGCCTTCGTCCCCTCTTTACTTTGGTGTGTCAGCGGATGATGAGGCTCTCGCGCTCCGCGCCGACGGAGACGAAGCCGATGTGGCAGCCGATGGCCTTTTCAACGTATTCGACGTAGCTGCGGGCGGCTTCGGGAAGGTCCTCCCAATTACGCGCGCCGGAGATGTCGCACTGCCAGCCGGGCAGATACTCGACGACGGGCTTGGCGTCCTGCAGCAGCACGGGGAACGGGAAGTCGTCGGTCTGCTCGCCGTTTAATTCATAGTGTGCGCAGACGGGGATCTTGTCCATGTAGCTCAGGACATCGAGCTTCGTCAGGGCGATGTTCGTCGCGCCCTGCGTCTCCACGCCGTAGCGCGTCGCGACCAGATCGATGGGGCCGACGCGGCGGGGTCTGCCGGTCTTCGCGCCGTACTCCGCGCCCGCGTCGCGCAGCTGCTGCGCCCCTTCGCCGAACCACTCGCAGACGAACGGGCCCTCGCCCACGCAGGAAGAGTACGCCTTCACCACGCCCACAACCTCGTCGAGCTTCGCCGTGGGAAGGCCCGAGCCGACGGGCGCATACGCCGCAACGGCGTTCGAAGAGGTGGTGTAGGGATAGATGCCGTAGTCCAGGTCGCGCAGCGCGCCGAGCTGGGCTTCAAAGAGGATGGACTTGCCCTCCTTCTGCGCGTTTCTCAGGAAACGGCCGGTGTCGGTGATGTAGGGCTTGATGGCACCGCAGTAGGTATCGACCCACGCCATGAGCTCGTCCATCGTGTAGCCCTTTGCGCCGTAGATCTTCTGGAGCGTCAGGTTCTTCCACTCAAGAAGGTCGGCAAGGTGCTCTTTTAAGTGCTCGGGGTGCAGGAGCTCGCCCGCCTGCACGGTCTTTTTCTGGTACTTGTCGCCATAAAACGGCGCGATGCCTTGCTTGGTCGAGCCGTACTTCTTGTCGGCAAGGCGCGCTTCCTCGAGCGCGTCGAGCTCGCGGTGCCAGGGCAGCAGCAGCGACGCGCGGTCGCTGACCTTCAGATTCTCCGGCGTGATGATAACGCCCGCGGCGCGCAGCGTCTCCATCTCCTTGAGCAGGTTTTCGCAGTCCAGCGCCACGCCGTTGCCCAGAATGTTGACAACGCCGTCGCGGAAAATGCCGCTCGGCAGCAGGTGCAGGGCAAACTTGCCCTTTTCATTCACCACAGTGTGGCCCGCGTTGCCGCCGCCCTGATAGCGGACGACCACGTCATAATGGTCCGTGAGGTAGTCGACCATGCGGCCCTTGCCTTCATCGCCCCAGTTGATGCCTACGATCGCGCAATTTGCCATTGTATTGATCCTCCGATCCGGAGCGGGCCCGCTCTGCGAGTCCTGCTCAAATTTTTCAACCGAGTTATTATAGTCACATTTTCCGCCCATGAAAAGAGTTAATTTTGCATAGCTATCATTAGCATTACTTATGTCTTATTGATTTTTGCGTCAAATTGAAATAATGCGCTATTCCGCTTCATTCAAGGTGTTTCGTCAATAGTGTCCAAAGTTGAGGCTCTGATATTGTTTCCTTTTTTCAGCACTTAGGACTTGCAATGTTGAGTCTCATGTGCAATAATTAGTTTGCTGTTATGAAGGTCACCACAAGATATAGTGTTATGTAAAGGACATACCAAAAGAAGAGGAGACGGGAATACATGAGAGTTATCAAGCGCAACGGCGCAGAAGTAGAATTTGATATCGTCAAGATCATCGCCGCAGTGACTAAGGCTAACGACGTTGTGGACGAGGAGGCTCGCATGACGCCCGTCCAGATCCAGCGCATCGCCGAGAGCGTGGAGTTCTCCTGCCAGAGTCTGGGCCGCGCACCCACGGTCGAGGAGATCCAGGACTTTGTCGAGCATCAGATCATGGCGCACGGCGCGTTCGAGGTCGCTAAGCGCTACATCACTTATCGCTACAACCGCTCGCTCGTGCGCAAGAGCAACACGACGGACGACAAAATTCTCTCCCTCATCGAGTGCAACAACGAAGAGGCCAAGCAGGAGAATTCCAACAAGAATCCCGTCGTCAACTCCACCCAGCGCGACTATATGGCCGGCGAGGTGAGCCGCGATCTGACGAACCGTCTGCTCTTGCCCGAGGATATCGTCAAGGCGCATGAAGAGGGCATCATCCACTTCCACGACACGGACTACTATGCCCAGCACATGCACAACTGCGACCTTGTAAATTTAGAGGACATGCTGCAAAACGGCACCGTCATCACGGGAACCCTCATCGAGCGCCCACATTCGTTCGCGACCGCGTGCAACATCGCGACGCAGATCGTCGCGCAGGTCGCCTCGAACCAGTACGGCGGCCAGTCCATCTCGCTGACGCACCTTGCCCCCTTTGTCGACGTATCGCGCCAGAAAATCAGAAAGCAGGTGCTCGCCGAGGTCGAGGCCCTTGGCGTCGACCCCACGGAGGACAAGATCACCGAAATCGTCGAAAAGCGCCTGCGCGAGGAGATTCGCCGCGGCGTGCAGACCATCCAGTATCAGGTCGTGACGCTTCTGACCACGAACGGTCAGGCACCGTTCATCACCGTTTTCATGTACCTCAACGAGGCGAGAAGCGAGCAGGAAAAGCGCGACCTTGCCGTCATCATCGAGGAAATGCTCGAGCAGCGCTATCAGGGCGTCAAAAACGAGCAGGGCGTGTGGGTCACGCCCGCCTTCCCCAAGCTCATCTACGTGCTCGAAGAGGACAACATTCACGACGACTCGCCGTATTATTACCTCACACAGCTCGCCGCCAAGTGCACGGCACGCCGCATGGTGCCCGATTACATCAGCGAAAAGAAGATGCTCGAGCTCAAGGGCGATGTGTATCCCTGCATGGGCTGCCGCAGCTTCCTGACGCCTGACCGCTTCACCGACGCGGGCGTCGGCAACATCGCGAATGCCGGCAACTATGTTCCCGGCAAGCACAAGTACTACGGCCGCTTCAATCAGGGCGTCGTCACGATCAACCTGCCCGACGTGGCACTCTCCTCCGGCGGCAACATTGAAAAGTTCTGGACGATCTTTGAAGAGCGTCTTGAGCTCTGCCACCGCGCGCTGCGCTGCCGTCACGACCGCCTGAAGGGCACGCTCTCCGACGCGGCGCCCATTCTCTGGCAGTACGGCGCGTGCGCAAGACTCAAAAAGGGTGAGCCCATCGACAAGCTCCTCTACGACGGCTATTCCACGATCTCGCTCGGCTACGCGGGACTTTACGAGTGCGTCAAGTACATGACCGGCAAGAGCCACACCGACCCCAGCGCAACGCCGTTCGCCCTCTCCATCATGCAGAAGATGAACGACAAGTGCAAGGAGTGGAAAACCGCCGAAAACATCGACTACTCCCTCTACGGAACGCCGCTCGAGTCCACGACCTACAAGTTCGCCAAGTGCCTGCAAAAGCGCTTCGGCGTGATCGAGGGCGTGACGGACAAGGGCTATATCACGAACTCCTACCACGTCCACGTGACGGAAAAGATCGACGCGTTCACCAAGCTCAAGTTCGAGGCGCAGTTCCAGCACCTCTCCCCCGGCGGCGCAATCAGCTATGTCGAAGTGCCCAACATGCAGCAGAACCTTGAAGCGGTTTTGCAGGTGATGAAGTTCATCTACGACAACATCATGTACGCCGAGCTCAACACCAAGAGCGACTACTGCCAG
>OHAF01002840.1_pt1 | contig 12228 bp, 10 predicted proteins | sample 1577041 | NCBI WGS metagenome assembly OHAF01 (sample SAMEA3541495, study PRJEB24748) | human gut metagenome | biome: human gut; feature: human-associated habitat; material: faeces | place: China | collected 2012
CACCCGCTGGGCGGCCGTCTGGGCGTGGCCCACGGTGTGGCCAACGGTATTCTGCTGGCCCCGGTCATGGAATACAACAAGGACTTCACCGGTGAGAAGTACCGCGACATCGCCGATGCGTTCGGTGTTGAGGACGCCTACACCGGCGACCTGGAGAAGGTGCGCGAAGAGGCCGTGCAGGCCGTCCACAAGCTGACCGTGGATCTGAAGAACCCGACCACGATTTCCGAAGTGGGCGCCACCGAGGCCGACCTTGAGCCGCTGGCTCACGACGCGTTCCACGACGTGTGCACCCCCGGCAACCCGCGTCAGGCAACCGAAGAGGACATCCTCGCGATTTACAAGTCGCTGATGTGATCAGTCGATGACAGTAAACATTAGCTCCCTCTGATGAGGGAGCTGTCAGCGTAGCTGACTGAGGGAGAGAAGTTGCGGCGTAGCCGCTGAATAATAGGTATCGGCCTGCGTCCGATTCAATGTTTTAGCGACTGCGTCGCAGTCTCTTCCTCAGTCTCACTTCGTTCGACAGCTCCCTTATCAGAGGGAGCTTGCATAAGCAGAGAGGGCTCGTATATCGAGCTACTTTTCGTGCTTTTCGTCGTAGACTTCGTCGGTGGGGGTCTCGTCGTACAGCTGCTTGCCTTGCGCCTCCGCCAGTTCCATCTGCTCGTTGATCCACGCGGCTTCAGCCGGATTGATATCCGCGGAATTCAGCACTTTCTGCCACACCGGGTAGAACATATGCATCGCCGGATACATGGCGGTGAACAACACCTCCGGCTTATGCGTGCGCGTATGTTGCGGATGCGCATCAAACGTATTCTTAAAACGTCGCATGTAGCTCAGGAACGAACTCAACGACGTATCCATCCGTCGCGCACTCATCGCGGCGATCATGCGCGGCGAGTACACGGTTTTCAGATCCTTGCCCATCAGATGCAGGGAAATATCGATATCCTCATGCATCACATCGGCCTTATCCCGGCAGACCTCATTCGCGATCTGATGCCAGGCCGAAGCGCGCAAGGCCATATTCGAGCCGAACAGCAGCGGCTGGCCGCCATCGGCGCGGTAGATTCGCTTGCGCAAGGAATTGTCGCCTTTCAACCCGAAATGGCGTGAGGGCATGTCGTAATACATCACCGGACCAGTGGCACCCATCGCGGCCGGGTCTTCGGTGAAGATGCCGGAGACCACCTCCACCCAGTCAGGCCGGATCATACAGTCGGCGTCGAAACGGCCCAGCACATCGCCGGTCGCGGCGTTCAGGCCAAAGTTGCGGGTGGGAATCAGCCCCTGTTCATCGTTCTGGTGCAACAGTTTGACCGGGGGCTCGGGATGTTCGGCAATGAACTGTTCGACAACCGCACAGGTGTTGTCCGTAGAACGGTTGTCCACCACCAGCACCTCATGCGGCATGATGGTCTGACGGGTGGCGTTCAGCAGGCAGTCGCGGATGCGTTCGGCTTCGTTCCACGCTGGGATGATGATCGAAACGTTGAGCATAACATCAACAATAGAAAAGCGGGTGTACGCCGCCGGCGTATCCGAGCTTCAAACCCCTCGCTACAATGGGGAGCCATGAGCGAACGCGTGCGAAACGTAAACAGCACCGACACGTCGAGAACCGGTGCCGCAGAGGCCGGGGCAGACCCGGACGACGAGAATCGTATCGACTTTGGTACTTTGTTCCCCGCCAAGGGAGATTCCCGCAGGCCACCGGAATGGTTCGGCCGCGCGCTGCTGTATGTGGCCCTCGCCGTCATCGTATTCATGTTCTGCTGGCGCTCGTGGGGCGACATCTCCTATCTGGTGCTCGACATCATCATCTCGCTGTTCCTGGCGCTGGCCGTCGAACCGTTGGTGGTGGCGCTGGTGGCTCATGGCTGGAAGCGTGGCGTGGCTTCCGCCGTCAGCTTGGTGGGCGTGGCCGTGGTCGTGGGTGTGCTGCTCACGCTATTTGGCAACATGTTCGTACAGCAGATGATTGCCATGGTCCGCGGTTTGCCGGCCATGTATGAGCAGATTCGTGAGTTCGTGGACCAGTATGCCACGTTCAAGATGCCGGAAATCAGCAATCTCGGCATGGAAATCTTCAACAATATCCAGACCTCGTGGGTCACCGATTTTGCCGGTACCGCCATGAGTACGGTGGGCGGCCTGTTCTCCTTCCTGCTGAACCTCATGACCGTGGTCATGACCACGTATTACATCTCCGCCGCCGGCCCCAAACTGCGCCGCTCCTTCTGCCAGTGGCTGGCCCCCAACACGCAGCGCCGATTCCTGCTGGTGTGGACCGTGGCCCAAGGCCAGATTTCGTCCTTCCTGTTCTCCCGTTCGATTCTGGCGTTGATCAACGCCACCTGCACTGCCATCTTCTTAGAGATTCTGCATGTGCCCTACTGGCTGCCGTTGGCCCTGTTCTGCGGCGTGGTATCCCAGTTCATCCCCACGGTCGGCACCTATATCGGCGGCGCGCTGCCGGTGCTGTTCGCTTGGGGCAACCGCGGATGGACGTACGCCGTGGCGGTGCTGGTGTTCATCATCGTCTACCAGCAGATCGAGAACCTGATTCTCTCGCCGAGGATTTCGCAGCGCACGATGGATATCAACGCGGCCGTCGCCTTCCTCGCGGTGCTGGCGTTCGGCTCGCTGTTCGGCGCGTTTGGCGCGTTCCTGGCGCTGCCGGTCACCGCATCGCTGCAGGCCATCTTCCGTGCGTACACCAAGCGCTATGAGCTGATTGACTCACCACTGATGAACGATCCGACTCCGGAGAAGAAGTCCAAGATCGTCGAGGCGTCCGAAGCGTTCGGCGAGCATGTGCTGCAGCCGATCGGCGAGCACATGCCGCGTGCGGCCAAGGGGTCCACCAGCCGTGTGCCGATGAATGAGGAACTGCGTTTGCTGCAGGAACAGATCTATGCGATTCCGCCACACGAGACGAAAGAATCCGATTTGGACGATTCCGCCACCGTGGCGATTCCGCAGCGTGGTGCCGCGGATACGCAGCAGTCTGAGCAGCCCAAGCAACGCAAGCAAACCAAGCAGTCTGATCAATCTGCCTCCAGCAATCCTAGGGCGGGGTGGCGCTGATGACCCTGCTTTCCGTACTCGATATTCTTCTGGTAATCGTCGGTGGTGCCGGCATGATATATCAGGGACTGTGCATCGTGATGTCCCTGTTCGCCAAGCCCGTGCGCTTCCCCGACGCCCCGATGACCAACCGGTATGCCGTGCTGATCTCCGCGCGCAACGAAGAAAACGTGATCGGCAACCTTATTGGGTCGATTCGCGATCAGACCTACCCGTCCGACCTCATCGACATCTGGCTGGTGGCCGACAACTGCACCGACAACACCGCCGACGTGGTGCGGTCTTTGGGCTGCCATGTGGTGGAACGCCACAATCTTGAACTGGTTGGCAAGGGATATGCGCTGACGTATCTGTTGGGGCATATGCTCGACATCGGTGTGGCCGATGATTATGAGGCCTACTTCGTGTTCGATGCCGATAACAAGCTGGACAAGCATTACTTCGAGGAAATGAACAAGGCGTTCTGCTCCGGATTCAAGATTCTGACCAGCTACCGTAATTCGGTGAATCTGGCGGATAACTGGGTGTCTTCTGGTTCTGCGCTGTGGTTCATCCGTGAATCGCGATTCCTGTCTAACTCGCGTATGATTCTCGGTTCCTCTTGCCATGTGGGCGGTACGGGATTCATGTTCTCCCGCGAGGTGATGAAGCGGAACAAGGGATGGAAGTTCCACCTGCTCACTGAAGATCTTGAATTCACTATGGATTCGATTCTGCATGGCGACCGCATCGGCTATTGCGGTACTGCGATCCTCTACGACGAGCAGCCGGTTACCTTCTCGCAAAGTTGGCGTCAGCGTTTGCGTTGGAGCAAGGGATTCCTGCAGGTATTCCGTTATTATGGCTCGGCATTGCTGAAACGCGCGGTTCGCGAACGTGATTTCTCCTGCATCGACTTCACATTGATGCTGTGTCCGTTTACCGTGTTGGGCGCGATTCGCGCGGTGATGGGCTTGCTGTTCGCCGCGTGTGGCTTCGTGAGTTGGTCGAGCCAGCTGCAATCGCTGGCCGGTTGGTCCAGCGGCATCATCACATCGGTGTTGGGCCTGATGGCATTGGCTGCATTGACCATCATTGTCGAGCACGACCAGATCGGTGCCACGAACAAGGAGCTGCTCGCCTATGTGCTCAGCTTCCCGATTTACATGCTCAGCTACGTGCCGATTTCCTTCCAGGCCATCTTCGCCAAAGCCCAGTGGAAGCCCATCGCGCATAAGGGCTGACCGAGTCCGCTAGTCCGGAGCTGCTCAGCGGGGCAATCCAACAGCAACCCGGGGTGCTGCGCTGAGGGTTGACTGGTGGGCTAGAATAGATGCATGAGCTTAGACAATACTCAAAGGAATGTCGGATTTCAGCCGCCGATGATGCCAGCCGCCGCTCCCGCGTCTTCGCAGTCGCAACAGCCACAGCCGCAAGCATGGCCGCCGAACCCGAATGCGGCGGTGTCCATTCGCGGCCTGTTCAAGCACTTCGACCGGAAGATCGCCGTCAACGGGCTCGCGCTTGACATTCCAATCGGCTCGTTCTACGGACTGGTGGGCCCTAACGGCGCCGGCAAAACCACCACGCTCAATATGGTGACCGGTCTATTGGTGCCGGACGCCGGCACCGCCATGATTCTGGGCCATGACGTGTGGAGCGACGTGAACACGGCCAAGCGCATGATCGGCGTCATGCCCCAGCCCGACCAGATCTTCGACCGACTGACCGGTTTGCAATTGCTCGTCTACTCCGGCATGCTGCGCGGCATGAGCCGCGAGGAGACCACGCGTCGCGCCCAGGACCTGCTCAATGCTTTCGACTTGGCCGGGGCCGCCAACACGATGGTCACCGATTACTCGGCCGGCATGACCAAGAAGATCTGCCTGGCCTCCGCGATGATTCACAGCCCGCGCATTCTGGTCTTGGATGAGCCGTTTGAATCCGTGGACCCGGTGTCCAGCGCCAACCTCAAAGACATTCTCATCGAATACGCGAAGACTGGCGGCACGGTGATCATCTCCTCACACGTGATGGCATTGGTCGAAAAGATGTGTACGCATGTGGCCGTAATCAACGACGGTCTGGTATGCGCGGCCGGCACGGTGGACGAGGTCGCTGCTGGCGAAGAACTCGAAGACCGCTTCCTGCAACTAGTCGGTGGCCGCCACGAAGCCGCCCATCTCGCGTGGCTCGATGGCGGGCAGGCCCAAGCCCAAGCACCAACTTCGGCCCAGACGATTCAGCCGATTCTGCTTACGCCCGCCACACCCACCGATGAGGCCCGCCAATGATCAAGACCGCCATCACCCTGGTCCGCCTGCGCTGGACGCTCACGCTCGCCACCCTGCGAAAATCGGCGTGGCAGACCGTCGCCTATGTCTTTTCCGCTGTACTCGCGGCCGGCACCATCATCGGCACCGGCGTGCTCGCATGGTTCATCGGCATACTGCCGCCCTTCACCGTGAACGCGGATGGCTTTCCGCTGAACATCCTTGGTCCCGGAGGCATCGTCAACATAGTCGTCGTGCTGGTCGGCGCGACCATGACCATCTTCATCGGCTTCATCCAGCTCATGATGCTTGGCGAAGGCTCCACCATGAACCCACGCAAATTCGCGATCTACGGCATCGCCGACCGCAACCTGCAATTCGGCTTGCTGCTTTCCGGCCTGTCCGGCATCCCCTCCCTTACTGGCGTGGCCTCACTGATGCTCTGGACACTGGCCTATCGGCATATGGGACCAGCCGTAATCATCAGTTCCCTCCTCGCCGCAGTGCTGGCCGTCATCACCATGATGAGCATCTCCAAACTGGTCATCGCCCTATCCACCACGCTGGTGACCAGCAAACGCGGCAAAGGCGCGTTCTACATCTTCATCGTGCTGACTTTCGTCATCATCTGCCAGTTGCCGAACATTCTGGTCAACTCCGGCATAGCCTTCAGCCTCAACACCGAGACCTGGGGCGCGGCGACCGCCATCGCCGCATGGACGCCGTTCGGTGCGGCCTTCCAACTGCCGTTCGACGCGCTTACCGGAGCTTGGGCGGTGCTGATCGCCCGCATCGCCATCCTTGCCGTCACATGGATCGTCTGCTTCGCCGTATGCACTTGGTGTCTGAGGCATGAACGGCTCACCATCGGCGCAAACAGTCCGTCCGAGACCGCCAAAGGCATCGGCGCATTCGCATGGATGCCCGATTCGGCATCCGGCGCGGTGTCCGCACGCCTGATCACCTATCTCAAACGAGACCCCCGCCAAGCCATGACCTTCGCCCTGCCGGTCCTGTTCCTGATCATCTTCGCCTTCCAGGCGCACGGCATCAGCGCGGTCGTCTGGCAGTCGCTGATCTGGTGTGGCTGGTTCATGTCAGCGGTGGAAAGCAACGGGCTCGCATATGACGGCCGCGGCTTCACCATGGAAGTCATCGCCGGCGTGCGTGGCCGGACCGACAGAATCGGCCGCGTGCGCGTCTACGTCGGCATCATGGTCGTCTACATGGTGCTGCTCTATCTCGCCGGCATCGTGCTGGTCGGCGCACTGACCGGCCGCTGGGCGCAGCCCGATGACCTCGTCACCGGCCTGATCTTCCTCGCCGTGGGCATGGGCGTCGCCTTGAGCGGCCTGGGCGTGGCCGAAGTCACGTCCTGTGTGCTGATGTACCCGGTCGCCTCAATGGACAAGCCGTTCTCCGCGCCTCAAGGCCGCGCCATGGCCCAAGGCTTCTTCCCGTTCGTCTACGTGCTTGGCAGCCTGCTGCTGATGCTGCCCACCGGCATCGTGGCGCTGGTCATGCTGCTGACGGGAGCCGAAGGCGGCATATGGCTGGCGATTATTCCGGTCGCACTGGCCAACGGCATCGGCATCCTGGCACTCGGGACATGGCTGGGCGGTAAGCTGATGGATGCGCGAATGCTTTCGATTGTGGCAGCACTCGACTCGTTCGCCTCATTGCAGAAATGATCGCCTTGGCATAAGGAGCACGATGGTATCTACAGCGGTATCACGCCGTCAGCGGCGTGAAGCGCAACGGCGGACCCAACGATCGCATCGCCGAACACTGACCGTCATCATTTCCGCACTGACCACCATCGCCCTGTTCGCGGGGTACTGCGCCGCCGACATCACCGACGTGGCCCCCGGATTATTGACGTTGAAGCCCGTCGCCGCACCTGTTTTTGCCGATCCAGCCACCGCCAAATCAGGCGGCACCGTCGCCGGCACCTTGAACGCGAACAAGGCCATTGATTCCACGGCCGCTTCTGCGCTGGTCAACGAATTGCTGTCCGCGCAAGGCGTGGGAAACGATACGTCGGTGATCATTGAAGACGCCCAAGGCACCGTCGCTGCCGAACATGAGTCGAACACTCCACGCGAGCCTGCATCCACACTGAAAACGCTGACCGCGCTCGCCGCCTCATCCACCCTGAATATGGCATCCACCTTGGATACCCAAGTGTTCCTCACCCAATCCGATGACGGCACCAATACGTTGACCCTCAAAGGCAATGGCGACATGCTGCTGTCTGCAGGCGATTCTGACGCCAACCATACCAACGGACGTGCCGGTCTGAACACCTTGGCCAAGGCCACCGTGGCCGCGCTCGCCCAGCGAGGCATCACTTCCGTCAATCTCGAGTACGACGACACCCTATTCGGCGACTCACGCATTCCGGCAGGTCTGTCGGAAGGCGGCGCAGTCTTAAGCGACTACACCGTCTACTTCACGCCGGTCTCATCAATGGCGATTGATGGAGGCCGCCAATACACCGCCGATACGCCTGCGCCGGCCGACCCCGATGATTCGGCCGGATACCCGGAACTGTCCCAGCACGCCGCCAGCGACGTGGCCACGAAATTCGCCGAACTGCTCCAATCGAACGGCGTGGCCGTTACCGGAGACGTGACGGCAAACACCGCTCCATCCGGCGAAACGCCTTTGTCTTCGGTGAGTTCGGCAACACTGTCCGAAATCATGGCATACACGTTGCGGCATTCGGACAATACGCTGGCCGAGGAGTTCGGCAGACTCACCGCCTTGGCGAAATCAGCGACAAACAGTCCTGAAGGCGGCACGGAAGCGGTCAAATCCACTCTGAACGATCTCGGTCTCGACACATCCGGTCTGACCATGGCCGATTGCTCCGGCCTGTCTCCCGGCTCCCGGCTCACCGTACGCACGCTGGCGGCCGTCCAACAACGTAATCTGACCACCGAGAGCGGTGCTGCTGGTGCGGAAGGTCTATCCATCGCGGGATTGGTGGGCACGGCGCAGGATCGGTATACGGATGATGCCGTGGCTGGTCTGCTGCGCGTCAAAACCGGCAGCCTCGGCACGGTTACGTCGATGGCCGGCAATGTGTCCCGCACCAATGGGGGAGCGTTGTCGTTTGCCGTGGTGGTCAACAATCCTGAGGATTATGCCGCCGCGCGTAGCGCCATCGACTCGTTTATCACCAAGCTCGCGGGGCTGTAAAAGAGGCATCAAGGGCCATCAAGGGATACAAAGGCCGTAAACGTCCATAAACGCACGAGTGCCTATAACCAGAAAAAAGGTGGTGAGTACATGGCATATTCCGCACGATTGCGCAAGGCCGTAGGCGCGGTCCGCGCAACGCTGAGTGCCGTGGAACTATGCGATGTGCAGGCTCCCGAATTCGCGCAGCATGGGGACCATGCCGTTGCCGCCGATGCGCCGCTCGTGCTCGTGGCCTGTTCAGGCGGGCGCGATTCGATGGCACTGGCTGCGGTGAGCCATATCGTATGCACGTCCATGGGCGTGCGTTGCGGTGCCGTGATTGTGGATCACGGCTTGCAGGCAGGCTCCGAACGGGTCGCCAGCGAGGCCGCGGATCGTTGCCGCGCGTTGGGACTGGGCCCGGTCATCTTGCGCAACGCAACCGTACAGGCGCGCGGCGAGGGCCTCGAAGCGGCCGCACGGCAGGCCCGGTATGACGAGCTGTGCGCCGCGGCGCATGAATCGGGTGCCATTGCCGTGCTGTTGGCCCACACTATGGACGATCAGGCGGAAACCGTATTGATTGGCCTGCTGCGCAGTCGAGGCGTGGATGCGTTGGCTGGCATGCCGCAGGTCTTCACACGCAGTGGCGCGACTTTTGCGCGGCCGCTGCTTACCCTTACTCGAGCCGAAACCACCGGCATCTGTGAAGACTTAGGTGTGGAATATTGGGATGACCCCACCAATGGCGATGCGGTAGACGGCGAGTTGCCGAACGACTATCCGTTGCGCTCGCGGGTGCGTCACGACCTGCTGCCGGCCATCGAACGATTCGCTGGATTCAATGTCACCCGCCATTTCGCCGAAAGCGCACGGTTGGCCAGAATGGATAAGGAGTATCTGGATCAGCGATCCGACGAGGTGATGGGGGAGGCGGTTGCGGCAGTTGATTGGCCGGCATCGTCGGCAGCGGTATCGACCGATGCGCCACGAGCCTGTGTGGCAGGCGATACCAACGATTCGAGCCATGGCATCGGCCTGATGATCAGCGTCAAACGTATTGCACGTGAGCCAGAGGCGATTCGGTTGCGGGTCATCGCTCACGCGCTGAGCCAAGCCGGTGTGAACGCCAGTGCTGCCCAGATTGCCGCCATCGACCGGCTGGTCGTCGATTGGCATGGGCAAGGCGGCGTCTCACTTCCCAGAGGTTATTCAGCCAATCGCAAGAAACACGTCATTCGCGTGTGCCAAGATGGAGCGCATGCGAATCGCTGACGTTGAGGAAGATATTGACCACGAGCTGGTCAGCAAAGAACAGATTGATGCCAAGATCCACGAGATGGCTGCTCTCGCGAGCGAGGATTACCGCGATAAGAATCCGCTGCTCGTCGCGGTGCTGAAAGGGGCCGTGAATACGCTGGTCGCGTTCACCCAGGCCATGAGCATTCCTGTACAGATCGACTTCATGAGCCTGTCGAGCTATGGCTCGGGCACAGTGTCGAGCGGTGAGGTCACAGTCAGGCAGGATTTGTCCGCCGATGTTCGCGGACGGCACATTTTGATTGTGGAGGATATTGTTGATTCAGGACGCACGCTCGCGTGGCTGGTCGCAGAACTGAAACGTCGTGGTGCCGCTTCCGTGGAGGTCTTCGCTTTGCTGAGCAAGCCTTCCCGCCGAGAGGTGGACGTTGATGTGAAGTACGCCGGCTATGAGATTCCGGACGAGTTCGTCGTCGGCTTCGGCCTCGACTTTGACGAACGCTACCGCAACCTCGATTCGATCGCGGTCCTCAAGCCGTCCGTCTACCAAGGAGTGCAAGCATGAGCTTCCCGCAAGGGCCGGGTAACGGCAATAACCCGAACCCGAACAACAACCGTAACAACGGCAACCCGTTCACCAACCCGTTCAACCGTGGCAATAACGGGAACAATGGCAAAGGCAACAAAGAGAACCGCCCGATATGGCAGTCCCCCTGGCTGTGGGGTGCCGTGCTCGTGGTCATGGTTGTGCTGATGTTCCAGATGTTCGCCGGCGGTGGCACCAAAACCATCGATACTAAAGATGGTTTCGCGCTGATCAATCAGGGCAAGGCCACATACGCCGAGATCACGGACAACAAGCAGGTCGTCCGCCTTGAGCTGAAGAATGACTACACCAAGAAGAACGCCGACACCGGCAAGGTGACCAACTACGGCAAGAACGTGCAGTTCTACTACACTTTCGCCCAGGGCGCACAGGTGGCCAAGGCCGTGGAGAACGGTGATCTCGAAAAGGGCTGGACCTCGAATATCGAGCAGACCAGTGTGATGAGCTACCTCATCACCTCGATTCTGCCGTTCGTCATCATCCTCGCCTTGTTCTGGTGGCTGATGAGCCGCATGGGCGGTGCCGGCGGCATGCTCGGCATGGGCGGATACCAGTTCCTTTACTGGATCATGCTTTACAACGTATGGTTCGCCTTCTTCAACCTCATCCCGGTCCCGCCGCTCGACGGCTCCAAAGTCGTCAGCATGCTTCTTCCTGGCGAACTCTCCTGGAAATTTGAAAACTTCAACGCACAATACGGCTTCATCATCCTCATGGTCGTTGTATTCTCCGGCGTTGCCAACAAATTCCTGAGCCCGCTCTCCAACCTCTTCGTAACCCTCTGCTACAACATTACCTACATCCTGCTATAGTTGGCGGGAATAGAGTTAATTCCCATAACGGACGATGAAACTCTTCGAACCGGACAAAAGGTGCAAAACAAAAAAAAGCTGTGGAATGATCCGTCATTTTCACGGCTCTTTTTTATGCTTTTTCCGCCCCCTGATGTATAATGAAAAATAAATTCTCGTGGAAGGAAGACATCATGATTACTACCTGGCTGATTTTCGAAATGGCAGGGACGATTGCCTTTGCTTTTTCCGGCGCTGCTGTCGGGCTCTACAAAAGAATGGATATTTTCGGCATCACGGTGCTCTCCGTCATGACGGCGGTCGGCGGGGGAATGATCCGCGATGTCCTCTGTGGCATCACGCCGCCATCAGTCCTCCGTTCTCCGGAAGGGCTCATCGTGTCGATCGTGACGGCGCTTGTCGTCGGCTTCGGCTATCCTCTTTTCCGCATCCCGAAGAGAGGGAAATGGGTCATCACGATCCTGTACCACTTGTCCGATACGATCGGCCTTGCCGCTTTCACCGTGACAGGGGCGCTCACTGCGTTCTACCGCTATCCTGGCTACAACATCGTCCTTCCCGTTATGCTGGGGCTCATCACCGCTGTCGGAGGCGGCATCATCCGCGATATGATGGCGCGCCGCATGCCCGTCGTCCTTTACATGGACGTCTATGCCATCGCATCGATTGCAGGCGGCCTTCTCCTCTGCGCTTTGAGAGAGCCATTGGGCACGCCGCTCGCCTCCTGGATTTCCTTTGCCTTCGTCCTGCTCCTCCGTTTTTTTGCCATTCATTACCACTGGCAGCTCTATCATCCGCACCGCCGTTTCCGCAGGATCCAGAGGGACTGAATTATTTCTTTACAAAAATTTTTCTGATCACAATGGAAAATGATCAAAATAAAGGAAACAAATAGTTATTTTGTCAAAATCTTTTCCCGGGAATAATCAACCATCGGTTGCGGGGTATCATACAAAAAATGTTTTCCTTTTTTAGCGAATGATATAAATTTATGCTTTTCCCTTGTATGGATTTC
>OHAF01002841.1_pt1 | contig 12227 bp, 10 predicted proteins | sample 1577041 | NCBI WGS metagenome assembly OHAF01 (sample SAMEA3541495, study PRJEB24748) | human gut metagenome | biome: human gut; feature: human-associated habitat; material: faeces | place: China | collected 2012
ACCTGCGGCGGCACGGCGGGGCATGTCAACCCCGCGCTTGCGCTCGCGGGCTATATGCGGGAAAAGGACGCGGGCACGCAGATCTTATTCGTCGGCGCGGAGCGCGGACTGGAGCGCGATTTGATCGCGCACACGGACTATCCGTTCCGTACGGTGAACATTTCATCGTTCCACCGCTCGTTCAGGCCTGCGGAGATCAAGCACAACCTTGTCTCACTCAAAAATCTCGCCCACGCCGAGCGTGAGGCGAACGCGATCTTAAATGGTTTTCACCCCGACCTGATCGTCGGCACCGGCGGCTACGCGAGCTATCCACTCGTGCGCTACGGCGCAAAGGCGGGCATCCCGACGGCGGTGCACGAGTCGAACATCGTGCCGGGGCTGACGACGCGACAGTTGGAGCCCCACTGCGACCGCATCATGGTTGGCTTTGAGGACTGCCGCGCGCACTACAAGCACCCCGAAAAGGTGGTCGTGACCGGTACGCCCGTGCGCGGTGACTTTTTCACAGTGACAAAGCAGCAGGCAAAGGAAAAGCTCGGCATGAACGACGGACGCAAGCTCATCGTCTCGTTCTGGGGCAGCCTCGGGTCGAACGCGATGAACCGCGCGATGGCGGAGTTTCTGGCGCTTGAGAGCGCGAAGGAGCCCTTTTACCATATCCACGGCGTCGGCGAGATCTGCTGGAAGCCGATGCAGCAGTGGATGCACGATGACGGGCTGGAGATCACCGAGCATCCCGCGCTCGACGTGCGCGAGTACATCTACGACATGGCGACTGTCATGCGCGCCGCCGACCTCGTTATCTGCCGCGCGGGCGCGTCCACGCTCAGCGAGCTGACGGCGCTCGGCGTTCCGGCGATACTTGTGCCGTCGCCCAACGTGACGAACCACCATCAGGAGAAGAACGCGGCGCTGCTCGGCGACCACGGCGCGGCGCTCGTGCTGCCGGAAGAGGGCCTTGACGGCAAGAAGCTCTTCGCCGCCGCGGCGGGCATCCTGAACGATCCGCAGCGGATGGAGACGATGTCTCAAAACATGGCGGCGCTCGGCATTCCAGACGCGACCAAGCGCATCTACGACACAGTGATGACGCTGCTCAAGTGAAAACAAAAGGAAGCGAGCAAGGCTCGCTTCCTTTTTGCGTGTTTTTGCGATTTATTCCGCCTTCAAAATGAAGTCCATATAGATGGGATTGTGGTCGGAGTAGCGATACCCCGCGTCGACGACATCGGCGGAGACGGCTTCGACGTTGTCGGAGACGAGGAAGCCATCGACCGTCACGCGGAAGGTCGTCTCCTCGTTGTAGGGTTCGTTGGCCGTGCGGCAGGTGGCGACGGGGTGTTCGACGTCAAACGGCACGACAAGGGAGAGCCCGTCGGGAATCGTCCCCTCGGGGATGGGCTGCGCCCAGGTGTCGTTCTCGCCGCCCGCGACGCCGAAGATCTCGGCAGAATTGCCGAGCAGGTCCTTATTGAAGTCGCCGCCCGCGACGCAGTAGTTGCCGTTTTCGTATTCCGCCAGCATGTCGGCGCAGAGCATTTCAAGCTGCTCGGTCGCGATCGTGCCGTCGGACGTGTAGGCCGAAAGATGCAGGTTATAGAGCACCAGCTCCCTGCCGTTTTCCATCGGGACGCGGCTGACGGAGTAGCAGCGGTCCAGGTCGACGAGCTTCATGATGCCCGTCTCGATCGGCAGCGAACGGCGCACGGCGGACGAGATCGGATGGCGCGAGAGCGTCAGGATACCGGACTGGTTCGCGCCGTGGGGGTTAATAAGAGGATAGAAGAGGTACGGGCTGTCGTAATTCTGCGCGAATACCTTGTTAAATTCGCTGTTCCCCATCACATCGTCGAGATAAGCGTCCTCTCCGATGTGCCAGCTGCGCGTGCCGTAGATATCGACCTCCTGAAAGAGGGCGAAGTCGGGCGAAAGGTCCTTGACGAGCGAGACTTCGCCGCGCATATTCTCATCAACGGCCTGCCTGCTGCGGGCGCGGCTCTCCTTGCCGCCGTCCATGAAGAAGCTGTAATCGTCGCTGTACGCGCCGAAGCCCACGTTGGCCGACGAAACGCGATAGGTGACGCCGGTCTGCGGCGCGCCCTCCATCGGTGCGGCAGATGCGGCGTCGCAGTGCGCAACGCCAAGCTTCTGCATATCCTCCACACGGTAGTAGGCGGCGAAGACATAGATGACGTAGGCCAACACGATCAGAACGAGCGCCAACAGAATATAGAGCGCGACTTTGAGCGTTTTTTTCATGAAAAAAGACTCCTTTCGGGGAGAAATATAATAGTCTCATTTTGCCACAAAGCGGGCGGGAAAGCAAGGCAAAAAGAAGTTGACGCGCCGCGGCAAAATGGCTATACTGAAAATGCCTAACTATTGCCCTGCGAAAACCGGCAGTCACCCATTTCCCGCAAAAGCCATACGATGGAAAAGTAATGTGCTTGCGGGAGGGAACATGATGTGTGAGCTGTTGGTAGAGGGCGGGGAGCGCCTGTACGGAGAACTCACGATACAAGGCTCAAAAAACAGTGTGCTGCCGATTTTGGCGGCGACGCTTTTGTGCGCGGACACCTGCGTGATCGAAAATTGTCCGAAGCTGCGGGACGTGGATGCGTCCGTTGCCATTTTGCGGCACTTGGGCTGCTGCACGCACTGGGAGGACAGTGCGCTCGTGGTGGACACAGCGCGCATGGACCGCGCGGTCGTGCCCGACGCACTGATGCGAGAGATGCGCTCGTCGGTCATCTTTCTCGGCGCGATTCTGGCGCGCTGCAAGGAAGCGACGATCTGTTATCCCGGCGGCTGCGAGCTGGGGCCGCGTCCCATTGACCTGCACTTAAGCGCCCTGAGCGCCTTGGGGGCAGAGATCAGGGAGACGGGCGGCGAGCTCAAGTGCCGCGGCGGAACGCTTCTCGGGAGCGATGTGTACTTACCCATGCCGAGCGTGGGCGCGACGGAAAACGCGCTCCTCTGCGCCTGCGGCGCAGACGGCGTGACGACGATCTACAACGCCGCGCGAGAGCCGGAGATCGCCGATTTACAGAACTTTATCAACGCGATGGGCGGCAACGTCCGCGGCGCGGGCGGTTCAATCATCACAGTCGAGGGAAAGCGCGCGCTGCACGGCGGGAAATACCGCATCATCGCCGACCGCATCGTGGGCGCGACGTATCTCTGCGCCGCGGCCTGCTGTGGGGGAGAGGTGCGCCTTCGCGGCGTCGACCCGCGGCCGCTTTCGACTGTGTCCGGCGCGCTGAGCGAGGCGGGCTGCACGGTCAAAAGCGGGGAGGACGATGTTTTCCTCCAAAGTGATGGCAGTCTCAGATCCATCCGCCCTGTGCGCACGGCGCCCTATCCGGGCTTTCCGACGGACGCGCAGCCGGTGCTGATGGCGGCGCTTTTGAAAAGCGCGGGCAGCACCGTTTTTGTAGAGAATATTTTTGAAAACCGTTACCGCCATGTCGACGAGCTGGCGCGCATGGGCGCTGAGGTGCGCGTCGCGGGACGCGTGGCAGTCGTCACGGGACGCGAGCACCTGCACGGCGCGCGCGTCAAGTGCACCGACCTTCGCGCGGGCGCGGCGCTTGTGATTGCGGGCCTGCAGGCCGACGGACTCACGCGCATTTCGCGCATCGAGCACATCGACCGCGGCTATGAGAGCATCGAGCGCGACCTTGGCGCGCTGGGCGCGCACGTGCGGCGGGAGACGAGTACATAAGCAAATGAAGAAAAAGGCAGGAAAACTATGGCGTCAAAGCGAAGAAACAGACGGCGCAGGCGGGGAAGAGCCTCTTTCCCGCTGAGACTTTTGTGCCTCGCGGTCGTGATCGCCGCGTTTCTTGGCGCGCTGACGATGTTCTTCCGCATCGATATGATCGTGGTGGAGGGCAACGAGCGCTATACCGAGGAGCAGATCATCGAGGCGGCCGGCGTGCAGAAGGAGCAGAACCTTGTGCTGCTGAACAAATATAAGGTCAAACAATCCATTTTCGACACGCTTCCGTATGTGGAGACCGTTGTCATCAACCGCAAATACCCCGACGCGCTCATTCTGACCGTGACGGAGTGCACGGCCTCCGCTGCGCTGACGGGCGAAAACGGCACATGGCTTATGAGCGACGAGGGCAAAATTCTGGAGCGCGCATCGCAGATCCCAGAGGGCTGCGCGCGTGTGACCGGCTGCACGCTCGTCGAGCCCGCGGTCGGCGCGATGGCGGCGTTTGCGGACGAGGATTCGTATAAATTCGAGCGCCTGCTCACGCTGCTGCGCACGGCGGAGGATAAGCAGCTTCTCTCCATGATCGGCGAGATCGACCTGAGCGACGGCACGGCCATCACCTTTACCTATTTGGACCGATTTACGGTCAAAATGCCCTGGGATGCGGACATTGCCTACAAGCTCGGGAATGTGCGCACGGTGGTGGAGCAGCTTGAAGCCAACCAGACCGGCACGATCAACCTGATGAACGACGGCAGGGCTGACTTCATCCCGGAATAAAGGCGGAAGTTGACGTAAAAAAGTTTCCCCGAAATGGCCGATTGCTATTGACCCCGCGGGAAAACCGTAATACAATAATTAAGATAGCAAATACCTGATATTGTGGCGCTTGCAGCGGCAAGTGCCTTGCCCATACAACAGATTGCAGGAGGAACCGACATGGCATTCGGATTGGAGACCGGTCCTGAAAACGTAGTTAAGATCAAGGTCATCGGCGTTGGCGGCGGCGGCAACAACGTGGTCAACCGCATGGTGCGCACCGGTGCGCGCGGTGTCGACTTTGTCGCGGTGAACACAGATAAGCAGGCGCTCAACGTGTCTGCCGCCACTTATAAAATTCAGATCGGCGAAAAGCTGACGCACGGTCAGGGCGCGGGCTCCGACCCTGAGGTCGGCCGCAAGAGCGCCGAGGAGAGCCGCAACCAGATCGCCAAGGCACTCGAGGACACCGATATGGTCTTCATCACCGCCGGCATGGGCGGCGGCACCGGCACGGGCGGCGCGCCCATTGTTGCCGAGATCGCGCGCGAGGCGGGCATCCTGACCGTCGGCGTCGTGACGAAGCCCTTCGGTTTTGAAGGCCGCCGTCGCATGACGCAGGCGGAAGCGGGCATCGAAGAGCTCAAGACCAAGGTCGACTCGCTCGTCATCATCCCGAACGAGCGCCTCAAGCACGCGACCGACCAGAAGATCACCTTTGCCAACGCCTTCGAAATCGCGGACGACGTGCTGCGTCAGGCGGTGCAGAGCATCTCTGACCTGATCCGCGACACGGGCTTCATCAACCTCGATTTTGCCGACGTGACCGCCATTATGAAGGACGCGGGCCTTGCCCACATGGGCGTCGGCCGCGCCGCTGGCAAGAACAAGGCCGAGGAGGCCGCACGCATGGCCATTTCGTCCCCGCTGCTGGAGACCTCCATCAACGGTGCGCACGGCGTGCTCATCAACGTCACGGGCTCGATGGACATCGGCCTCGACGAGGTCGAGCAGGCAGCGTCCCTCGTGCAGGAGGCTGTGCATCCCGACGCGCTCACGATCTTCGGCGCGACGTTCGACGAGACGCTCGACGACGAGATCCGCGTCACCGTCATCGCCACGGGCTTTGACAAGGCGCCCGGCGCGCTGGACTTCAACAAGGATAAGAAGCCTGCCGAGCAGAGCGGCGAGAGCGCTGCTGCCGGTCTTGCGCCGCTCGACTTCGACAAGGAAAAGGCCGAGGAAGAGGCTAAGCACGAAGATGAGCCCGATCCGTTCGACGACATCTTCAAAATTTTCAACCGCGAGCGTTAAATGGAAACAATTCCCAAAATTCCGCAGACTTTGGTCTGCGGAATTTCTTTGTCCGCATTTACAGCGCCATTTCAAAAAGCAATGCCAGCGCATCAAAATTTTGCACCTTTTAATTTTGCCCGAAGCGCAGAAAGTAAATGCGCCGGACAGAGAAAAAGAAATGAGAAAGAAAAAAATTCCGGCGTTGGGCGGACGGCTGCGCGCTGCGCGCACAGGGCGCGCCGTCCGCCCGTATTTTTTGAAGGGGTGAGAGAATGGATGGAACGCATCGCACAAAGAAGCGAGCGGCGGCGATCCTGCTGGGATTTTTTGCTGCCGCTGCGATCGCAATGCCGTCTGCGCAGGCGGCGGACCGGACGGTCAGCGAGCTGATCCCCGTCGGACAGACCGTCGGCGTCAAGCTCTTTTCCGACGGCGTGCTCGTCGTGGGCTTTTCCGATGGGGAAAGTCCGGCGAAGGACTGCGGACTCAAGGAGGGCGACGTCATCACGGCCATCGGCGGACAGAGCCTGGACACCATTGAGGAATTCCGTCAGCTTCTGGCAGAAAACGGCGAGGACGCCGCGGCGCTGACCGTCAAGCGCGGCAGCCGCACGATCGAACTGAGCGCAGAGCCGGAGAAGGATGAGGACGGCGAGTACCGCCTCGGCGCCTGGGTGCGCGACAGTATGGCGGGCATCGGCACGATGACCTTCTTTGATCCGCAGAGCGGCACGTTCGGCGCGCTGGGCCACGGGGTCACGGACGTGGACACGGGGCAGCTCCTGCCGCTCGACCACGGCAGCATCATGGACGCCTCGGTCAAGGCGGTGAAAAAGGGCGAGCGCGCCTCGCCCGGCGAGCTCAAGGGCGACTTTGACCTGACGCGCGACAGCGGAACGCTTTACGCCAACACCGAATGCGGCATTTTCGGCAAGCTCTCGGCAGAGGACGCAGCAAAGATCACCGGCGCGGCGCTGCCGATCGCAAAAAAGGACGAGGTCAAGACCGGCAAGGCGACGATCCTGGCCACCGTTTCCGGCAATGAAACGCGCGAGTATGACATCGAGATCGAAAAAATCTACTCGCCGAGCGGCAGCACGCGAAATTTGCTGCTGCACGTGACAGACGAGGAGCTTCTTACGCAGACCGGCGGCGTGGTGCAGGGAATGAGCGGCAGCGCGATTTTGCAGGATGGCAAGATCATTGGCGCGGTCACGCACGTCCTGCTGGATGATCCGTCAAGAGGTTATGGTATTTTTATCGAAAATATGCTCTCTGCGGCGGGCCTTTCGAGTGAATAACCTACCAAGATGGAAGAACATTTGTGTTAAGATTCCGTAAAAACAACCAAGTTTTCGCGCAAAAAGTTAGAAAAAGATGGTTAGATTCGACATAACTCGCTTGAAAACGCTGTCCAAATATGTTAGCTTAAAGCCATGGCAGAACGAAGACGTCACATTTTGCTGCTGAAGCTGGCCGGCTGGGTCGGCGAAAACTTGTGTGAAAAGGACGGGATGACATGGACAAGAGGATCACGGTCGTATTAGCGGACGCAAACGAGGAGTTCCGCACAGCACTGAAACAGGCATTGGAAGCAACGGGTGAGTTCGACGTAGTGGGATGCGCAGCCGACGGACTGGCTGCGGCGCAGGATATAGCGGAGCGAAAGCCGCAGCTTCTTGTGATGGATCTTTTGCTGCCGGGACTTGACGGCTTTGGCGTGCTCGAGCAGGCGGCGAAGGACAAGGTGCAGATGAAGACAGTTGTCGTCTCGGCTCTTTATCGCGATCAGATCGTGTCGCAGGCGATGAGCCGCGGCGTATCGTTCTTCATGCCCAAGCCCTGCGAGCTGACCTCGCTTTTAGACCAGATGCGCCGCGCGGTCAACGAGGGTGAGGAGAGCGAGGACGAGTCGCAGGCGCTTGAGCGCGAGGTCACGGCAGTGATCCACGAGGTCGGCGTGCCCGCGCACATCAAGGGCTATCAGTACGTGCGCGAGGCCATCGTCATCGCCGTGCAGGACATGGATGTCATCAACGCCGTGACAAAGGTGCTCTATCCCGAGGTCGCGCGCCGCTACAGCACAACGCCCTCGCGCGTCGAGCGCGCTGTGCGCCATGCGATCGAGGTCGCATGGGACCGCGGCGACCTGGAGACGCTCCAGCGCTATTTTGGCTACACGGTATCCAACACGAAAGGAAAACCGACCAACAGCGAGTTTATCGCCATGATCGCGGACCGCATCCGTTTACAACGGAAGATCTATAGGGTGTGAGGTGAAGTATAGGCGACACAAGGGGTTTTCCGAGTAGTCAGGAATTTTTCAAAGCGATGAACAAGGCCAAAATACAATGAAAACGCTTTGAAAAAGCTATAAATCTTTCGCCTTAAAGATACTAACTCCCTCAATTCATTGGGTGACAAAACCGGATGAATTGGGGGAGTTTTTTATGTTTACTAACAAAATGATTTGGCAGATCGACGAGTACATGCTCTATTGCCAAAGCAAACAACTCAGCGAAAAGACAATGGAGAGCTATGAGCAGACACTTCATCTGTTTGAAAGATGGTGTGGAGAAGAAATGCTGATTGAGAATGTAACGGAGATAACCGAGGGATTTATCCGTCGCTATATCAATGATTTGCAGACAAGAGGGAAATATATGGTGTGCTGCAATGACGGAACGAAGAAAATGAATTGCCCAGAGCGACGTAGAGATTTTCGACAGCCGGTCAGCGTGACAACGATTAAGGACTATGATAACGTAGAGAACATTACATGGTATAAGCCGCAAGCATATCCTTATTATGCAAACAGCAGAAGCTATGTGTTGCCGTACATAGGAGTGGACAGTTATGGGAATGCATGGCTGAGGTTAGTGTTCCATTACACTGGCGATAATTGGATTCTCTTTAAGAAAATTACGGTATCAGTGGACGGACAGAATTATGTGAAAGATTTTGATTATTTTGAGGTGTCACGCGATAACGGCAGTGGTGACGTTTGGGAGTATGTAGACATTAGCCCGAGCGGCACGGACATCAATATGTTAAGGGCAATCGCTGCTTCTAAAGAAACGATTGTCCGCTTCCAAGGTGACGATTATCACTATGATTTGACGGTCAAGAGCTCAGATAAGTCAGCAATTATATCAGTGCTGGATGCTTATTCGCTGCTATAGTTGATAAATTCATAGAAAGGAGAGAAGAAAAATGGCTGACAAGTATTACTTTTGTGCGAGTGCAGGGAAAGATGTCGTAATTACAAAAAACGTGATCAAGACTGGCGGAACAGTAAGTATGGGAATTCTTGGAAAGATTGCCACATCTGCATGCAGTAATCAATTCGATTGTCCGCACAGTGAGAAATGTGATCAAACTGGAGGCTCGCGTGAATTCCATCCAAAGCTGTGTGTGAAGTGGGAAGTAAAGAAAGCTGCCCTCTTTTTGAGAGCAGCTTTCTTTACTTTTCCTGTTTCTTTTTCATGCGGCGCTCAATGTGCTGCAATCCCCACAGGCACAGCCAGGAGGCGGCGCCGAGGAGCAGCGAGCCAAGTGCAAATTGCTTTTTCTTCATGTCGATATCCTCATGTGTCGCTTTCGCGTAAAACAACGTCTGCGGTGAAGCGCTTGCCGTCGCGCTCGACTAAGAGCTTGAGCGTTTCGCCTGCTTCATGGCGGCGGCGGACACGCAGAAGGTCGGTGGACTTTGTCAACGCTTCGCCGTCGGCCGCTACGATAAGGTCACCCTTCTGGATGCCGGCTTCCTCACCGGGGCCGCCGGGCGTGACCTCCATGACGAGAAGCGCGCTCTCGCCATTTTCTGCCGTGACGGGAACGGGCTGCACCGAAATGCCGATCATCACCTCGCCGTGTACCTCACCGTAGGCGATCAAGTCATTGATCATATAGGCGGTCGAGGCGATGGGAATGGCAAAGCCGAGGCCCTCCACGCTCGTGGTGGAGGACGAGCCCATCTTCATCGTGTTGATACCGACGACCTGACCGTACACATTGATGAGCGGGCCGCCGGAGTTGCCGTTGTTGAGCGCGGCATTCGTCTGAATGAGCGTCATCGTCACGCCGTCGACGTACACGTCGCGGTTGATGGCGGAGACGATGCCGTCGGTCAGTGTGCCGCGCAGCTCCACGCCGAGCGGGTTGCCGATGGCGTACACCGGATCGCCGACCGTCAGCGCGTCAGAGTCGCCGAATTCCGCGGCGGGAAGGCCGCTGGCCGCGATCTTGATGACAGCGAGGTCCTTTTCTTCGTCAAGTCCCAGAAGGCACGCACGGTAATCCTCACCCGTGTCGAGCACGACGTAGCACTCCGAGCCGCCCGCGATGACGTGGGCGTTCGTGAGGATGAAGCCATCCTCAGTGAAGATGACGCCGGTGCCGACCATGGCGCTGCCGTCGCGGTTGCCGGTGAGCACCGTGACGGTGGAGGGATTGACTTTCTGGTAGATCTCCTGGATCGTCAGCGCCTCACCGTGGCTTTCGTTGTAGCGGAGCTTGACCTGATCGGTGTTGGGCAGGCGCTTGATGGTCGTTTCGCCATGCTCGCTGTTGTCGTAATAATCCTCGTCATGGCGCTGCTCAAAATCATCGTCGTGATAGGAACGGTGATCGTCGAACGCGCCGCCGAGCCACAGCGCCGTGACGACGCCGCTGACGAGGAGCAATCCGAGCATACAGAAAAGGAAAATTTTGAGCCCTTTCCGCTTTTTACACGGCGGGTCCTTTTTCAGCTGCCCGGGCAGCGGTGTGGGCTGAATGTAGTGTTCCACGATGGGCGTGACCGGTGCCTCATAGCGCAGCACGACCTCGCGCGGCTCATTGCCCTGCCCGCTCTGGGGAATATCCTGATTCTCGTGATCCATAGTGTTTGCTTCTCCTGATGGGGACTTTACTGCGCGGTCTGCCCGCCGGCGAGCGTCACGCTGAAGGTGAACGTCGTCAGGCCGTTTTCGCTTGTGACGGCGATGTGCTCCTTGTGCTGGTCCAGAATGGTTTTGACCACGTAGAGCCCGAGGCCCACGCCGTCCTTATCCTCCGAGCGGGATTTGTCGCTCTTGTGGAAGCGCTCAAAGAGCAGCGGGATCTCCTCGGCGGGGATGGTGTCGCCCTCGTTGCGGACCGAGATTAGCGCCTTGCCGTTGAGCGTCGTTACGCCGAGATAGAGCGCGGAGCCCTTGCGGGCGAATTTTGCCGCGTTTTCCAGTAGATTGTAGATGACCTGCGTGATGAGGTCGTTGTCGCCGAGCACCATGATGCCGCTGTCGGGAATGTCGGCGTCGACGTCAAGCCCGCGGTCGGTGATCTTCTTCTCCATCGAAATGAGCACGCGGCGCATGCTCTCGCACACGTCGAACGGCGCCTTCGTGCGCGTCAAGTCGCGCGACTGGAGCTGCGAGACCTCAAGCATGCGGCGCACGAGACGGGAAAGCCGCCGCGCCTCGTCCGAGATGATGCGCAGGTACTCCTTTTCCTGCTCGGGCGGGATCGTGCCGTCCAGAATACCGTCGGTATAACCCGCGATGGTCGTCATCGGGGTCTTTAATTCGTGGGAAACGTTGGCGATGAACTCACGGCGCTGGCGTTCGGTCTCCTGTAAGGAGTCCGCCATGTTGTTGAACGACTCGGCGAGCTCGGAGATCTCCGTCACACCCTCGTAGTTGTGCATGCGCACGTCGAAATTGCCCTCGGCAAAGCGGCGCGTCGCCTCCGCCATCTCATGGATGGGGCGCGACTGGCGCATGCTGACCCACGCGCTCACGACAAACGAAAGCAGCAGCACCGTCACCGCCGTCATGAAAAACAATCCGATGAATGTGCGCCACATCGTCGTCAGCGCCCGTGCGCCGGTCACCGCCAGCACAAAGCCGACGGTTGCGCCCTCGCTCACGATCGGCACGCCGACGACGAAGTGCGTGTCCTCATAGATGTCGCCGAGCGTGGTGCGCACGGCGTAGGTGTCATCGCTCATCGCGCCCTCGGCCACGTCCTGCGGCACGGTCAGCACGCGGTTGACGAGAGTTGTATCGGTCGTCAGCAGCAGGTTGCCGTCCGAGTTGCAGATGAGAAATTCTGCATCCGTCACGTTCGAAGCGAAGTCTGCCAGCTCACGCAGCCCTGTGAGCGAGCCGTTTTCCATGTAGGACGACACCATGTGCGACACGACCGTCGCCTTGCTCTGCATCTGCTCGCTGCGCTCGTCGATGGCGTAGGAATACGTCAGCGCGAAGAACGCGCTGCCGAGCAGCGCCAGCGTCAGCATGACGACGCTTGCCGTAAGCAGAAAATTCTGCCAGTAGATCGTGCGGCAGCGGGTCTTGACCTTTTTGAGCGTCCAGCGCTTTTTCTGTGTTTTCTCTTTGCTTTCTTCCGGCATACTGAATTACTTCACTTCGAATTTATACCCGACGCCCCAGACGGTCTTGAG
>OHAF01002843.1_pt1 | contig 12217 bp, 9 predicted proteins | sample 1577041 | NCBI WGS metagenome assembly OHAF01 (sample SAMEA3541495, study PRJEB24748) | human gut metagenome | biome: human gut; feature: human-associated habitat; material: faeces | place: China | collected 2012
AATCCTGCAGAAGGCTGTCCGTACTCTGGTCTTCCTGATCCTGTGAATCGTCCTGAGAATCCTCAGCCTGCGCATCATCTTTAGATGATGTATCCTTTGAATCGCTGGAATCTGCATCCGGATTCTCACCGAGTGTTACTGTAACTTTCTTCTCTTTATAAGAATCACCATCTGCAACTTCCAGAGTTACCTCTACTTCTTCACCTGGTTCATAGTACTCAAGACGGCTTACCAGTTCATCAATACTGCGAACTCTCTTACCATCAAATTCTGTGATGATAGATTTCTCTTTGATTCCGGCTTTGTCTGCTGCTCCGCCATCTGTTACTTCGGATACAAGAACACCTTCCGGAACTCCATAATACTGGGAAGCTTCATCACTTACAGACATACCTGTGATACCAAGTACACCATGGTTATCTACTTTATCTCTAGGTGTTTCATTCATCAGCTGCTCCAGAGTATCTGTTACATCTGAAATTGCAATCGCATAACCCATACCTTCAACTTCTGTGGAAGCAAGTTTTGCAGAATTGATACCAACCACTTCTCCATCCATATTCAGAAGAGCACCGCCACTGTTACCAGGGTTAATTGCTGCATCTGTCTGAATCAGATTTGTTGCATCAGAATCTTCATCCTGCTCAATGCCCTGATCGTTCATTTTACGGTTCTTTGCACTGACAATACCGGTTGTTACGGACTGTCCGTAACCAAGTGCATTACCAATTGCAACAACCTGTTCACCGACTTTCAGATCATCAGAACTTCCAATCGTAGCTACCTCGATCTGATCCATCGTGTCATCAGAAATATCAGAGAGCGGTACGGAAACAACTGCAAGGTCTTTATCTTCATCATAGCCATTAACGGTTGCTGCATAGGTTTCCCCATCAATGCAGGTAACAGATACGGTATCTGCACCACTTACTACATGATAGTTGGTAGCGATCAGAAGATTGTCATCATTCTTTCCGACAATGATACCGGAACCGCTTCCTTCAACTTCCTGCTGTGTTGTATATCCCTGGCTTCCGCCAAATCCATAATATCCAAGATAGTTCTGTACATCCTGAACAGATTTTGTTGTAATAGATACAACAGATTTCATTCCTTCTGCTGCGATATCAGAGACATCCAGACTTCCTTTTGTCTTTGATTCAGAGTCATCTTTGCTTTTCTCTTTGTCATCTGATTTCTTATCGGAACTCTTCTTCTTTGATTTTGTCTGAAGAAGTGTTGTATTTTCTTTATTGGATGCAGCTTCTACTGTGCTACTGTTCCATCCGGTCAGTGTATTGATTCCTTCAAAGGAGCCTGCTGCAAGTCCGCCGGCAAGTACTGCACAAAGAGCAATACCTGCTGCTTTCTTTACTTTTTTTCTCATTCTTTCTTTCGGATCGTTGTCGTTGTTCATATTGTTATTCATATCATTGTTCATCATTACGCTGTTATTTTTATCGCTCATCAAAATCCCCTCCTTAGGATCATTACTGTTCACTTCATAAATCATTTCCCGTGAATAGCTATCTCTGTTTCTGTTTTCCTTTTATGCTTAAGAGTATAGGGATGATTTGTGTTTACTTTGTGGGAAAAATGTGATGAAATTGTTAATTCTGGAAACTTCATCTTCCGCCAAAAGCAACATTATCCAAAAAGAGCCACATCCGCTTTTACAGATGTGACTCTATATAATCAGAACACTCTTCTATTATGCATATAAGACTGCCTTTATGCAACCCCTTTTTCTTCCAGCCAGTCGAGAAGAACCAGTTTGCCCTGTTTCTTTCTTCTTGCCATATGGTTGAACTGAAGGATTGTTAATATTGAGAAAATGATCGTCAGTCCGATCAGAACGATTACAGCCTGACGGATGCTCTCTCCTCCGCATATCGTGCTGCGGAATGCATTTACTGTATAAGTAAACGGCAGATAATAGTGAATCTTCGCCACAAAGGACGGTGAGATCTCAACCGGATAAGTTCCGGCAGATCCTGCAAGCTGAACAACCATGAAGATCAGCATCAGGAAACTTCCTACCTTACCAAATGTAATGTTGAAGAAGTACATAATAGATGTAAAGCATGCACCAGTCAGTGCTGCAAACAGGATTGTCTTCGTCATTTCTACCGGAGTAAATCCATCAAATACATGAAGCAGAAGAATCAGAAGTACGCCCTGAAGGATTGCTACCGGATAAAGTACAGAAGCTTTACTTGCCCACCATGCAAATCCGGATTTCAGTTTTCCTTTATACTCTGCAAGCGGATACATCAGGCAGAATGCCAGGCATCCTACCCAGAGACCTACAGACATCATATAAGGTGCCATCGCGTGACCGTTGTTTTCTACTGTTGTGATCTTTGTTTCTTCATCTGTGATCGGTGTTGCAAACATGCTGATCGTATCATCAGATGCATTTGTTTCTTTTACTTCTTTTGCACCGTCATTCAGACTGGTTGCAAGTGTATCAGAACCATCTTCCAGTTTTGTGATACCATCGCCCAGTTCTTTGGAACCGTCATAAAGCTTGGAGGAACCATCCTGAATCTGTCCGGCTCCGTCTGCAAGCTGGTCAGCACCACTGTTAAGCTTACTGTTGTTGGAAACCAGTTTCTGTGTTCCTGCATGAAGTGTCTGTGTACCGGATGCAAGCTGTTCGGCTCCATCTGCGAGTGTCTTTGCTCCATCTGCAAGCTGCTGTGTTCCACTTGTCAATGCTTTGTTATTGCCGGCAAGAGTAGCTACACCATCTGTATATGTTTTCAGTCCATTGCTGAGAGTTGTCACACCAGATGCAAGTGTCTTTCCACCGACACTCAGCTGGCTGATACCGGATGTCACACTGCTTCCGGCTGCTTTCAGACTTGCAGCTCCTGTTGTCAGAGTTTCATCATTTGCTGTCAGAGTTTCAAAACCTGTGTTCAGTGCTTTTACACCGGCTGCTGCCTTCGGGAAATCTTTTGTTCCTGCTTCCAGTGTATCCAATGCAGAAGAAACGCTTCCTGTGCCTGCATTCACTTTCTGTGCACCTGCATAAAGCTGATTTACTGCTGCAGTTACCGTATTGATCGGATCAGAAGGTACTTCCGGAATCGAAGAAACTCCTGCTTCCATCTGTTTTGCTCCGGCACTCATCTGAGAAGCACCATTGCTCATATCAGAAGATTTTGTTTTTAATGTCTCTGCTCCACTGTTCAGTCCGGCTGCTGCCTGATTTAACTGTGAAGCTGTATCATTCAATGATGCCTGTGCAGATGCCAGCTGGCCAGAAACTGCACTGACAACCGCCTGTGCCTGACCTGTATAACTGTCTGCACTGATTCCATCAACGCCTGCGACTCCTGCATCTGCCTGAGTAAGAGAGCCGATCACCGCACTGAGACTTTCTGCGGAAATCATTCCATTCTCATCAGCCTGACCCTGCAGTGTACTTAATGCTGCTGCAGCATTTGCAATCGTCGCATTCGCGGCTGCTGTCTGATTATTAGCTGCCTGTACCTGTGCGTTCGCTGCACTGATCTGGTTATTGGCATCCTGTGCACACTGCTGGACGATGCCTGTCATGCTGTTAGCTGCTGCAGCAACCGGCTGCGTTGCACTCTGCATACCGGATGCTGCCTGGGAGATACCTGCACTGGCTGCGCTGATTGTCTCGGCTGCCGTATTCATCCCGGATGCTGCCTGATTCATACCATCTGCCGCACTGCTCATTCCTGCACTGGCAGATTCCATACCCGTTTTAGCTGTGTTTAACCCGGATGCGAGCTGTTTGATACTCTCTGCGGTTGTACTTCCTGCCAATGTCTTTAACTGCGATGACAGCTGTCCAAGTCCACTTTCCAGCTGCTGTGTTCCACTTGTAAGAGAACTGTTTCCGTCAGAAACTGCTGCATTCAACTGTGAGATTCCTGTAGAAACCTGATCCAGATTTTCCAGTGCAGATAACTGTTTCGCACCTGCTGCAAGCTGTTCTGCTCCTGTAACATACTGAGTCACACCATCTGCCAGTGTATTTGCTCCGCTTACATACTGTGTAGTACCACTCTTTAATGTATCCAGCCCTGTCTTCAGGCTTTCTGCTCCTGTCGCAAGACTGTTGACACCAGATGTGAGCTGAGCAGAATTTGCATTCAGTGTTGCAACTCCGTCAGTATAGCTCTTTACTCCATCATTTAAGGTATTTACTCCGCTTGTCAGTGTCGGCACTTTTTCAGTCAGTGTGCCAACACCTTCATCAAGCTGCGCTGCACCGCTGTCTACCTGTGATACACCATCTGTGTATTCTTTCAAACCTTCCGTCAGTGTCTCAGCACCGCTTTTGAAAGTCAGCGTGCTGTCTGCAAGTTTTTTCAGATTGGTTGTAATGGTTTTATTTCCATCAGAGGCTGTTGTCAGACCATCTTTAAGCTCTGTTGATCCATCGGCAGCTTCCTGCATGCCGTCTCCGACTGTACCTATCTGATCGAACACTGTCTGTGTGTATGTTTCTGTTACTTTGGAAGCAACCGCCTCACGAATCTTTGACAGAGCAGTTTCGCTCATTTTGGAAGCAATGTAGTTTGTTCCCGGGTTTGTTTCATATTTCAGTTCCATTTTCTTCGGATTGTCATCCATCAGTGTAGAAGCATCAGAAGAAAAATCTTCCGGAATCGTGATTACCATATAATAGGTTCCATTTTTCAGTCCCTGTTCTGCCTCGTCGCTGTCTACAAAATGGAAATCCAGTGAATCGTTGTCTTTCAGTTCATCCACCATATCTGAACCGACGCTTAACGTCTTTCCATTATATTCTACTGATTTGTCATTGTTGACTACTGCTACCGGGAGTTTATCGAGATTTCCATATGGGTCCCACATGGATTTCAGGAACAGTCCCGCATAGATCACCGGAATAACAATGATCGCCATCACGACAATGATCAGAATCTTATTATTCCATAAGCTTTTCCACTCATTTTTGATCATAATTGTGCCCCTTTCTTTCTAGTAAAAGTCTTTAGATCTATTAATCAACATTATGTTGTTTTTCTTTGCAGACCGTATTATACTAGACACAGGAAACAGTTACAACCGACAAACACTTTTCTTTTTGTGCATTAATGGACACATCAAAAATATTTGTCTATTAGATGTCAAAAATTGACATTTTACATAAAAGCTGTTTGTTTTTGGTAAAAAGATTGGGGGATTTTTACATGGCAGAAAAAATGGACCGCCGCGTCCGCAAAACGAAAGCACAACTCCGAGAAGGACTTGCCCGGCTCATGCAACAGAAAAGTATCAAAGAAATTTCCGTAAAAGAACTGGTAGATGAGGTCGATATCAACCGTTCTACCTTCTATTTACATTATACAGACATCTATCAGATGCTGCAAAAGATTGAAGAAGATGCAATGCAGAACATTACAGAAGTTATGAAAAAATATCCGATCAACTCAGACAATCCGGACACGGTACTGCAATTTATTGTCCAGTTCTTCTCAATCATGGACAATGACAGGGATCTCTGTCTGGCGCTTCTGGGACCACACGGTGATATGGCCTTTGTGGAACAGATTGAAAATCTTCTGGCAGAAACCTTTTTGAAACGACTGCCTGAGAAACTGCCAAAAAATGATCCGAATATCAAATATCCATATGCATTTATTCTCAATGGCTGCGTCGGACTTATCCGCACCTGGCTTTCATGTCCGGTAAAAGAATCTCCGGACCAGGTTGCGCGGATGACTTATCGTTTCATTGAAGATACCGCTCAGGGATATATGAATATGCAAAAATAAGGTCAAAAATGCCTCTGAAGATAATCATCTGTCTTCAGAGGCATCTTTTTATCCAATATTTACTTCTCCTGCAATGTTTACAGAAAAGTATTCTTTCATTTCTCGAATATCATCTGTCTGGCCTAATACCCACATAAGTTTGGTAATGGCTGCCTCTGCAGTCATGTCATATGCCTGAATTACACCTTTTTCTATTGCCAGGCGCCCTGTCTCATATACCATAAGATTACTTCCTTCATATCTGCACTGGCTTCCTACAAGAACAAGCATACCTTTTTCTACCATTTCTCCTACCCGTCCAATAAAATCATTATTTATAAACGGCATTCCACCAAGGCCAAATCCCTCAATAAAAATTCCTTTATATCCTTTTTCATAAAACATATCCAGAATATCAGGATTAATGCCCGGATATAATTTCAAAAGTGCTACTTTATCCGAATAAGCAGTCTGCGGTCGGAATATACCTTTTTTGGCAATCAGGTTTCTTTCATATACCCGAAGTCCTAAAGAACTGATTTCACCTACATAAGGATAATTAATACTCTCAAATGCATCAAAACTCATGGTTCGTACTTTGGATGCTCTGCATCCCAGAATCACTTTTCTGTTGAACGCAACAAATACTCCCGGGTATCCACTGGCAGCCATATGTATGCCACAACGGCAATTTTCCAGTGCGTCTGCAACCGGGTTTGCAATGGATAACTGACTTCCTGTGATGACTACAGGAATTGCTATATTCTGTAGCATAAATGCCAGCATAGATGATGTATATGCCATGGTATCCGTTCCATGAATCACCACAATTCCCTGGTAATCATAACTTTTTCTGGCAATCATCTCTGCCAGGCCCGACCAGTCTTTCGGCCCTATATTCGCACTGTCCAGAGAACAGAAATCTTCTGTTTCCAATTCCAGATTTCTGGACACCATACGGAGCTCTTCCAGCATATCATCGCTTCGCATCCCCGGTACAAGCCCTTTTGAACTTTTTACAGAAGATAAGGTTCCTCCGGTATTTATGATCAGGATTTTCTTAGGCATTTCTTCCTCCCGCTGATCTAATTATGCCATGCCAGTCGTTTTACATCTGCGTGAACGTCTCCAGTCATCCAGTCCACATCATTTGTAATCCAGTCCATAATGCCAAGCTGACGCATTTCCCATTCAACAGTCTGCTCTCTTGCCTCAACTGTCTCTTCAACTTCCATAGGTGTATCAATTTCATCATATCCGAAGATATAGCCGCCTGCACTCCAGATACTGAAGTTACTGTCCGGACCCGGATCTACTGTATCACCACGCTGTGCGATCAGTCCATCATGACGTCTCTTATACTCTTCTTCGCAGCCCTCTTTCAGCTTCGTCATAAACATTCTGTGACGAATCAGTTCTTTGTTCTCTCTTACAACGCCAAAGTTATGATACATCAGACGCATATCTTTACCCGGTGTGGAGATCCAGTCAAAAGTATCCTGGATTTTTGCCGTGATTGCTTCTTTTGCAGCCTCTTCTTCTGCACTCAATTTCACTCCATCTGCATTCTCATAATATCCGAAGATCAGATCTTCTGCATTCCAGATGCTGAAGTTTTTTACTTCGTTTCTGTCAAGAAATGCTGTCAGCTCCGGCCAAATTTCACCAAGCTTTTTGCGGTAATCGTTCATTTTGCCAGTTTTTACTTTCATTGCAAATGCATGTCTTTCCATAATAAGAAGCCTCCTGTCATATGTGTTTGCACCAGGCTTTCCACCTGGATTTATAAAATCAAATTTTCTGATACTGATTTTATCACATCCGCATTCGTAATACAATTTGATTTACGGTAAAATATTACCTGTGAAATCTTTTTAAAAATTCTTTTATTCATGAAACAGAATCTGTGAAAAATACCGCACCATTCCGTCATCTGTCCAACAGAGCATCCCGGCTGCATCTGCCATTTTCTGCGCATCTACACAATATGCAGACATACAGGAATTATGCTTGTACGGTCCGGCACTCATGATCAGGATATCTGTTTTGCCCTCTGCTTTCATCTTCTCTGCAAGTTCTTCAGTCATTTTGTTCTGCAGTAACTTGTCCTTCTTATACTGTGCAGAATCATGCATGTCTTCCTGCATGGTCTGCAGCACCAGCGTCTTTTCATACTGTAGTGCACGTTGTTTCATCTCTTCTGCTGTTCCGCTCTCCGGAGGACAGGCCGGATTTACATTATAGCAGCCACACAGGTTTTCTTCACAGAATGTCCGATATTCCGGCACAAAAACAAGCTCTTTTGTATCCATAACAGCAGCTCCCGAAAATCCCAGGAAAATTGCCTCTTTCACCAGATCCATATTAAACTCTCCCTTCTGTTGTTATTCATAGTCTTCTATTATACACATCAAATAATTTCCTTCTATTATAATGCCACAAAGTGAATTTTGTTGCAATCTTTCAAAGACATGTTATGATTAGCATAAAATACAATTTTACCAGAAAGGACTGCCCATGTACCGTATTTTCATCGTAGAAGATGATGAGATCATCGCCAACCTTCTGAAAAAGAATCTCTGTTCCTGGGGATATGATGTCTCCTGCGCAGAAGATTTTTCCAATATCATACAGGAATTTGCTCACAGAGATCCGCAGCTTGTCCTGCTGGATCTGAAACTGCCTTTTTATAACGGTTTTCACTGGTGTGAGGAGATTCGTCGGATTTCCCAGGTACCGATCATCTTTATTTCCTCTGCATCTGACAATATGAATATGGTCATGGCAATGAGCCGTGGTGCAGACGATTTTATTGCAAAACCATTTGATCTGGATGTGCTGACTGCCAAGATTCAGGCAATCCTGCGCCGTACCTATTCCTTCGGAACTCCGGGAAATGTCCTTGAACATAAGGGTGCTGTCCTGAATCCTTCCCGCTGTACCCTGACCTGGAACGGTCATGATATTGACCTTACGAAAAACGAACTCCGCATTCTGGAGATACTTCTGGAACATGCCGGAAAAGCAGTCTCCAGAGATTCCATTATGACAAAGCTCTGGGAAAGTGACAGCTTTGTTGACGACAATACCCTGACCGTAAATATCACCCGTCTGCGCAAAAAACTGGAAGGGGAAGGGCTGAAAGACTTTATCATCACCAAAAAAGGACTTGGATACATGGTATAATGTGCAACTTAAAAGCACTCACCCTATGAAGGATTACTTTATGAAATTATTTCTGGATTATCTGAACAAAATAAAACTACAAATCTTACTGATGCTTTTTCCGACGATACTTACAGGAATGATCTTCCTTCTGTACCAACTTCCACTGGAACCCATTCTGTACATTGCGGTCCTCTGGATTCTGACCGGGCTTGGTACGTGTGCTTTCGGCTTTCATAACTACCAGAAGAACATTCATAATCTTCAGATTATCTCTGCAGCACCGGATATTAATCTGTCCCGTATGGATGCTCCTTCCAACGAAGCCGATGCTCTTCAGCAGGAGATCATGCACAGCCTGAACCGAATGCGAATAGATGCTGAAACTGCTAACCAGAAGACACTGGAAGAAATGACTGATTATTACACGATGTGGGCACACCAGATCAAGACACCAATTTTTGCTCTGCGTCTGCTCCTTCAGGAAAATCCGACAGTGAATAAAGAAGCTCTCACTGAACTTTTTAAGATTGAACAGTATGTAGAAATGGTTCTGGGTTATCTGCGCACAGAAGATATGTCCTCGGATCTGAAACTTTCACGCTGTGCCCTTGATTCGATCATCCGTGAACAGATACATAAATATGCCGGAATCTTTATTTCAAAAAGGCTGTCTCTGACTTATGAAGGAATTTCAGAGAATGTCCTGACCGATGAAAAATGGCTTGGTTTTGTAATTGGACAAATTTTGTCAAACGCACTCAAATACACCCGTACCGGCGGGATTCGTATTTCTTTGAAAGATGTCCCCGGTAACTCACAAAATACAGAGGATATTTCAAACATGATAAGCCCATCTCCCGTTACACTTATAATCGAAGATACCGGCATCGGTATCCGCAAGGAAGATCTTCCACGTATCTTCGAAAAAGGCTACACCGGAGTCAACGGGCGTGAAAACAACCGTGCAACCGGTATCGGTCTGTATCTCAGCAAGAAAATCATGAAACGTCTCGGTCATCGCATCTATGTAACTTCCGAAGAAGGCAAAGGAACAAAAGTATTCCTGGAATTTTCCCAGAATGTCCTGACCATGTATTAATTAGAATATCCTAGGAGTTTATGCCTCCATTCGAAACGACCTTACAGAAATGTAAGGTTTTTTCGTATATTGTAACCTGCTTCGATGGCAGAAGCCGGGAAAGATTTCTATACTTACCTTATCAATAAAAAAGAAAGGAGCCCCGGTTATGGCTTTACTAGAAGTAACTAATATCAAAAAAATATACAGCACCCGTTTCGGAGGAAACAAAGTGCAGGCACTCTCCAATGTCTCTTTTTCTATAGAAAAAGGGGAATTTGTTGCAATCATGGGAGAATCCGGTTCCGGAAAGACTACCCTCCTCAACATACTGGCATCTCTCGACCGCCCGACTTCCGGAGAAGTTCTCCTCGAAGGAAAAAATATCGTACATCTTACAGAAAAAGAAATCTCGGCTTTCCGAAGAAAAAACCTTGGCTTTGTTTTTCAGGATTTTAATCTGCTGGATACCTTCTCTTTAAGAGATAATATTTATCTTCCACTCGTCCTTGCCGGTGAAGATTACCGAGAAATGGAACAGAAGATCCGCCCGATTGCACAGGCACTGTGTATCACAGAACTTCTGGATAAATATCCTTATGAAGTTTCCGGTGGACAGAAACAGCGTGCAGCGGTTGCCAGAGCTCTGATCACAGACCCGAAGCTGATTCTTGCTGATGAGCCCACAGGAGCCCTCGATTCAAAAGCAGCATCTGCACTGCTTTCCATGTTTGGCGAGATCAATGACGAAGGACAGACGATTCTGATGGTCACGCACAGTGCACAGGCTGCCAGCCATGCATCCAGAGTCCTTTTTATTAAAGATGGAGAAGTTTTTCATCAGATTTATAAGGGCAGTAAATCCCGCCAGGAAATGTATCAGATGATTGCCGATACGCTTACCATACTGACAACAGGCGGTGAATATCATGCGTAAAGGAATCTTCTCAAAACTGGCAGTTCAGAACATCCGCAACAATAAAAGCACCTACATTCCTTACATGATCACCTGTATCTTCTGCATCGCCATGATCTATATGATGGAATTTTTACGCGACTGTCCAACGCTGGATCAGGCTGTTCGCCATGCCGCAGAAGTACGAATGATTCTCTCTACAGGAGAAGTTGTTGTTGTGATCTTCTGTGTGATCTTTCTGATCTACAGTAACAGTTTCCTGATGAAAAGAAGGCAGAAAGAAATCGGACTTTACAATATTCTTGGACTGGAAAGAAATCATATCGGCATTGTACTGTTACTGGAAACGATTTTTACAACGATTCTTTCCCTCACTGGTGGAATCGCAATCGGAATCCTTGCCAGTAAACTGTCACTTCTCCTTCTTCTGAAACTGCTGCATATTCCGGCAGTACTTGGATTTTATATTTCCACAAAGGGTATTATTACTTGTCTTCTGATGTTCGGTGCCATTTTCCTGTTGATCCTTCTTCTGAATCTCAGAAGGATTCATTTAAGCCGTCCGGTAGAATTACTTCGTGGCAACAACACGGGAGAAAGAGAGCCGAAAGCAAAATGGCTTATGGCACTGCTTGGTTTTATCTGTCTTGGTATCGGTTATTACCTTGCCATCACAACAGAATCACCAATTAAAGCAATCACAATCTTCCTGCTTGCCGTAATCCTTGTTATGGCAGGAACCTATCTGCTTTTTACTGCAGGCAGTATTGTAATTCTGAAGTTTCTTCGCCGCAGAAAAAGCTTTTACTACAAGACTGGAAATTTTATCAGTATTTCCGGTATGCTTTACCGTATGAAGCAGAACGCTGTCGGGCTGGCCAGCATCTGTATCTTAAGTACCGGAGTTTTGCTCATGATCTCCATGACTGTCTCTATCTATTTTGGTATGAATGATATCATGGTAAACCGTTACCCATACGATACCGATATCTCCATTACCGGCTAAAGGAGCATCCGGAGTTTTGGTAGTGGGAACATGCTGTGGGGATGAAGTAAAGACAGCTTTATAGTTATCAATGGCAAACTGGGCTTTCACCCCAATAGTGCTCAGCAATGCTATGCCCAAAATAAAAGCCTTGTATGTATTCATAGTCTATAATCATTTATCTAAAACAAAAATAGACGTATCTTACCAACAAGGCTTGCAATATTATTTCAATCGTTTGGAGAAATGGCTCAAAATGCGTTTTTTAACGCATTAACCCACTATAGAAGTTGTTTTCCCTTTCTCTT
>OHAF01002851.1_pt1 | contig 12179 bp, 8 predicted proteins | sample 1577041 | NCBI WGS metagenome assembly OHAF01 (sample SAMEA3541495, study PRJEB24748) | human gut metagenome | biome: human gut; feature: human-associated habitat; material: faeces | place: China | collected 2012
GGGTTCGAACCCTGGACACCCTGATTAAGAGTCAGGTGCTCTGCCAGCTGAGCTAGTGGCGCTTATTTTGTATCTCGTGTTCTGTATCACCCGAGCACGAAAATTATTATATAACAGAAATTTTAGAAATGCAACATTTTTTTTAAAAAACTTCAAATTTTTTTTCAATTGTGTTATTTTATAGATAGAATGGCATAGATCAAGGAGGTTTCTTATGCAAGTTGAACAGCGATTATTGAAATATGTGTCCTATTGGACGACATCGGATGAGAATAACATGACAGACGGCAAGATACAGATTCCGTCTACCGGGCGTCAGTTTGATCTCGGAAAGGTACTAGAGCAGGAATTACGGGATCTCGGCCTTAAAAATGTGGTTCTGACCGACCACTGCTATGTATACGGTCTGCTTCCGGCGACTGCCGGCTGTGAGGGACGCAAGGCCGTCGGTTTTATCTCACATATGGATACCGCACCGGACTACTCCGGCAAGGACGTCAAACCACAGATCATTCCGGATTATGACGGCGGTGACATCCGTTTAAACGGTACTGGGGCAATGTTAAAGATTTCTGATTTTCCAACGCTGAAGGATTTGAAGGGAAGAACCCTGATTACCACCGACGGCACGACACTGCTCGGCGCGGATGACAAGGCCGGTGTGGCAGAAATCGTCACAGCGCTCGAAGAGATCATTTCTTCCGGAATGCCTCACGGAGATATCTGGGTGGGATTTACCCCGGACGAAGAAATCGGCTGCGGTGCAGATTTATTTGACCTGGATTATTTTAAGGCTGCTTTCGCCTATACGGTAGACGGCGATTACGAGGGCGAGGTCGCCTATGAAAATTTCAACGCCGCGAGCGCAAAATTTTCCATTAAAGGCGTCAATGTGCATCCGGGCGAGGCAAAGGATATTATGGTAAATGCCGCTCTTGTGGCGTGCGATATCCAGTCGCAGCTTCCGCCGGAGGAGACACCAGCGCACACCGAGGGCAGACAGGGCTTCTATCATCTGACCGACATGAAGGGTGATGTCGCTTTTGCAGAACTTTCCTATATCGTGCGTGACCACGACAGGGCTTCTTTTGAATCACGCCTGAACAGACTCCGCACACTGGAAGTGGAGATCAACCAGAAATACGGCACCGGAACCGTCTCTCTTACCATCACGGATTCCTACTCCAATATGCTTGAGATCATCGAACAGCATCCTTATGTCGTGGACATTGCAAAAAAGGCAATCTCGATGACCGGTCTCACACCGCTCTCACGTCCGGTCCGCGGCGGTACAGACGGCGCCAGATTAAGTTTTATGGGTCTTCCGTGCCCGAATCTTGGCACCGGCGGCTACGGCTTCCACGGTCCGTATGAGCATATCAGCGTGGAGGGCATGCAGACAGCGGTCTCCGTCATCAAGAATATCGTGACGATCGTCGCGGAGTCTGATCTGTAAGAGAAGCTTGGGAGCGGAATTTCTAATCACGCCACTTTTGTATCTGCGCTGATCCGTGTTTTCCATGCTTTGAACACACTGGGGTCATGTCCGCAGGCCATAAGACAATTTAAGGACTTTCGTGCAGCACTTAGTGTTGCTCCCGAATAAAACATAACCGCGCGAAGCCGATGTCTGAGTCGGCATCTGCCCTGTTTTCAATAGCAGATGCCAACGAGTTTCGGTTCGCGCGGTTTTATATTGTTTATGAGGGAGCACGCTTAGTGCTGCCAGAAAGTCCGCTCATTGTCTTTGGCGTGACGGACATAGTCCTCGGCGTGTCAAAGACTGGAAAGACACGGAATTAGATACAAAAATAGCGTGGAAGAAATTCTCATATTTTACTTCAAAGAATCTTCCACGCTCATTTTTTATTCTGAAACTGCTAATAACTTCATTTCTTATCCCGGAACCTGCTCTTACATTTTTGCAATCAATGCGGCAATTTCTTCCGGAGTCATAAGCTTGTGTGGATCGGAAAAATCCATCGATGCAGCTTCCGCTGCCTTTGTCTCAGGCTCTTTCTGCGGCTTGGCCACCTTCGGCTCGTCCGGTATTTCGTTCTCCGGCGCGGCTACTGGCTCTGGCTCGTCCGATGCTTCATTCTCCGGTGCGGCTTCCTCTTTCAGATCTGCTCCAAGATCGAGACTTTCTCCTCCGAGATCGGAGCCATCTGCTCCTAAATCTAAGCTATCCACTCCGAGATCAAGGTTCTCCGTTCCAAGGTCAAGGTTCTCTGCTCCAAGATCGAGACTATCTGCTCCTAAATCAAGGCTGTCTCCTCCGAGGTCTAAGCTGTCTGCCCCAAGATCAAGTCCGCCTGCTCCGGCATCTAAGTTATCTGCTCCTAGGTCAAGGTTCTCTGTCCCGAGATCAAGACCGTCCACTCCAAGGTCTAAGCTGTCTCCTCCGAAATCGAGACCATCTGCTCCAAAATCGAAACTGTCTATCGCCGCACTCTCTGCCTCAGCCTCATTCTGATCGTCTGTGGCAGCTGCCGCATCTTCCTCTTCCACAATCGCGTCGGAATCTACGATCGGTTCCTCATACTCTTCCATCACCGGGGTGTCATCCGTCACCGTCTCTGCATCTACAACCGGCAGTTCCTCCTCCGGTGTATCCGGCATGCTAAAATCCGCTTCCGGCTCCATGACCTCTTCCGGCTGTGGTTCCATGACCAGCTCCGGCTCCGCTTCCATATCCGGCTCTGATTCTGCCCGCTCCGGCTCCATGTCAGGCTCCGGCTTCTGCACTGCTGCAGCTACTGCGCTTTCTGCAATTCTGCTCTCCAGCGCCGCATTCTGGCTTACCAGTTCGTCCATCCGGCTCTCAATAGCGGCAAGCGTCTGTGCCTTTTCCTCGGCAGCCGTCTCCTTCACTGCCTGGAGTTCCTCGTTAATCTCCTTAAGCCCTGCGGTAATCTCCTTTAATTCCTCAGCAAATTCCTGCTGCTTTAAGACGAGTTCCTTAACGGAATCATCCATCATGTTCTGCTGCTTTCCGGCAAACTGCTCGAATCCCGCATCCATGCTCTCCTTTAACTGTAAGAGATTGTCTACTACGCGGTCGTTGGAATTCATAAGTGCATCTGCATTTTCCTTGCTTCTGGTAATGGTCACCTTGGCGATCGCCTTCTGCACTGTGATGATCTCTTCGCCCGGCTCCCTGGTATTGCGGTCAACCGCCTCCAGCTGCTCCGAGATTTTCTTGAGCATCAGATATGACGCCTTTTCCCCGCGAAGCATCCTCTCATATTCGTCTTTTGCCTGCTCCCCGGTCTTATGTATCTCCTTTAATAAGGCAGCGATGAATACATAAGTACAGGCGAGAATTGCTGCTCCCAGAATGATCTGCACCAGATATACCCGGGGCAGGTTGACGATAAAATACGTTTCAATCAACAGCAGCACCGTTGCTCCCAGCAAAAAGACCGGCGCAAGCGGCATACCCTTTTTCTCACGTGGCTGATTCTCTTTCTTATCCATAGTGTGTCCTCCGTGGCTTTCCTGTCCATCCCTGGCAACAGGCATTGTATAGTGTTATATTATCACAGAACGTCAAAAACATAAACGGATTTTCTTGTTATTTTATCCTACAGATTTTATAATATATTTCGGACTTATTTTCACATTTTTTATACCTTTACGACAGATATGGAGATTATAGCATGAACGAAACCTCTTCCAAGAACGAAATCACATCCGGTATCATCTGGAAACAGCTTCTTTTATTTTTCTTTCCTATTTTACTGGGTTCTTTTTTTCAACAGCTTTACAATACGATCGACGCCGTCATTGTGGGACGCTTTGTCGGGAAAAATGCACTTGCCGCGGTCGCCGGTTCCTCCGGAATGGTCATCAACCTGCTGGTCAACTTTTTTACCGGGCTGACTGCCGGTGCTTCCGTCATTGTCTCCCAGTTCTTCGGGTCCGGGGATCGCGAGAAGGTGGACGACAGTATTCATACGATCTATGCCTTTTCCATCATCGGCAGCGTCATCATGACACTGATCGGCATCACTGCTGCCCCGGCACTTCTTCGACTGATGAATACGCCGGAAGAACTGATGAGTGACTCCATCCTCTACCTGCGCATCTATTTTGCCGGCATTTTCTTCGTGTTTATTTACAATACCGGAGCCGGACTGCTGCGCGCGCTGGGAGATTCCAGGCGTCCGCTGTACTGTCTGATGATCTGCTGCGTCATCAATATTGTTCTCGATCTGCTCCTGATCGTCGGGCTGGGACTCGGTGTTGCCGGTGCGGCGGTCGCCACGCTTCTCTCGCAGGGGATCAGCGCCGTGATCGTCACCGTTTTTCTGATGCGCCAGAAAGATCTCTGCGATTTTTCCTTAAAAGAGATCCGTATCCACCCGAAACTTCTCAAATCAGAGCTGCTTTTGGGACTGCCGGGAGGATTTCAGTATGCCATGTACAGCATTTCCAACATGATTATCCAGTCCGCGCTCAACAAATTCGGAACCGACACCGTTGCCGCATGGGCGGCTTACGGAAAACTGGACGCAATCGTCTGGATGGTCAGCGGTGCTTTCGGTATTGCCATCACAACTTTCGTCGGTCAGAACTACGGCGCCGGGAAGTATGACCGCGTCAGAAAAAGTATCCGCGTGTGTATCGGCATGGACTTTGCTGCCGCCATCCTTCTGATGCTGGTGCTCGTATGCTTCCGCATTCCGCTCTTCCACATTTTTGTAACCGATGAAAATGTCGTGGAGATCGGACTGAAAATGATGGCGACCATGGCTCCGTTTTACTGGCTGTTCGTCTTTACCGAGGTCTTCTCCGGTGCGCTGCGCGGCATGGGCGATGTCGTCGTTCCGATGCTCATCACAACCGGCGGTATCTGCCTGTTCCGTGTGGTATGGATTTTCGGAGTGGTTGCCCTCTTCCCGACGCTCACCGTAACGCTCCTCAATTATCCGGTGTCCTGGGTTTTGACATCCGTTCTGTTTCTGTTTTACTATCATTTCCGGATGAAGAAGCTGACCGCGCACTGATTGCTCCGGCGTCTCTTACTTCTCTCTGCTTTTTGCGAAGCTGACCGGGCGGCATGCCGTAGGCTTCCTTAAAACTGCGCAGAAACACCTTATAGTTGGTAATTCCATTTTTATTCATTAAATAAGTAATACTCTCGTCCGTCTGCAGCAGATCACTGTGAAAATACTGCAGGCGGATTTGATTTACATAAGTCAAAAATGTCTGGCCGGTGTACTTTTTAAACAGACGGCAAAAATATTCCGGCGTAAGCGACAGTTCATCTGCCGTCTCTTTTAATGTAATCGGGTTCGTGTAATTTCTTTTCACATACTGCATGCTCTGCTCGATCCGCTCAAAATCTCTCCTGGAGCGGTGGCGCAGCACATGATCGACCGTGGCCGCATCCTTTGTATACAGCAGATACAGCAGCTTATAAACCGCTGCAAGAAATAGCAGATGCGTACCGTCCGCCGCCTGCTCCTGCAGGCACTTCATTTCTTCCAGCTTCTGTGACATCCGACAATTCACGGATGCGGTCTCCTCCGAATACGGAACATATTCCCCGAAATGCAGTCCCCGCCAGTCCTCACTGACACGCTTTAAATGCTCCGGCGGAATCTGCAGCAGATAGTAATGCCCGTCCCCGTGGACATGCGTGTAGTGAATGTCTCTCGGATTGACAACGAGAATATCTCCCTGCTGCAGTTCATACGACGTCTCATTGATGTACGCTGTCATTGCCCCGTGCTGCATACAGATCATTTCCAGATGCTCATGCCAGTGTGCCGGCAGCAATTCATTGGACGCGTCGACCTGCGTAAAATAGAGCTGCATCAGCCCGTCATCGGATATAATCTCATGTTCCCCCTGCTGCACTCCCGCTCCCTCCCTTTCCTGCTCTCTCCGTGTTTTTCACATGCACGGTTTCTCTTTCTCCCATCATACCTTCAGAAGGAAAAAATATCAATATCGACCCATATTTCTGCCAAAATTCGATCTATAACAAACGGAATTATCTGCTTATAATACGAACATAGACAATGTTCCATGATGGAAAATATCAAAATAATATCAGGCGTAAGCCGGAAAAGAGGTCAAAATGAAGAAATGGACCAGAGTGATGTATCAGCCAAACCGTCCGTTAAAAGAGGGCTGTTACGTGACTGCTTCCAAAGAACACATCGCACTTTCCAGGGAAGCTGCAGCAGAGGGTATGGTTCTCTTAAAGAACGAGCACAATCTGCTGCCGTTAAAAGCAGGCAGCCGGATTGCACTCTTTGGAAAAGGCAGTTTTGATTATGTCAAGGGAGGCGGCGGCAGCGGCGATGTGACCGTATCGTATGTGCACAATCTCTACGATGGCTTTCAGATGCTCCACGATGCCGTCTCCCTCTACGAGCCGCTGTGCGATTTTTACCGCGCCAATGTGAACGAACAGTACGATCAGGGTTCCGTTCCCGGCATGACGGTAGAGCCGGCGCTCTCCGCCGAGCTTCTCACCGGCGCCAGTGCCTATACCGATACGGCTGTGATCGTATTGAGCCGTTTTTCCGGAGAGGGCTGGGACCGCTCCAGCATCGAATACAACGGAGAATACAATCCGTGGGAGACAGAGACCAGCATGCCGAAAATCTCCGGAGAGATCTTCCCGGACGGCGACTTCTATCTCACAAAGGAAGAATCCGCCATGATCGCGCAGGTAAAGCAGCATTTTTCCAGAATTGCAGTCGTCCTAAATATCGGCGGCATCATCGATACCTCCTGGATCAAAAATGACGATCAGATCTCCTCCGCGCTCATCGCATGGCAGGGCGGCATGGAGGGCGGACTTGCCATGGCGGAACTGCTGTGCGGAAAGGTATCTCCGTCCGGCAAGCTTCCGGACACCTTCGCCGCTTCGGTGGACGACTATCCTTCCACCGCGGATTTCCACGAATCGGTTGACTACGTGGACTATACTGAGGATATCTATGTGGGCTACCGCTATTTTGAGACTTTTGGGGATGCGGCAAAACGCGTATGCTATCCGTTCGGATTCGGACTTTCCTACACACAGTTTTCCCTTGCGGTGCAGAGTGTGACCGAAACCGCGCAGGCCATCCGCGCTTTTGTCCTTGTCACAAATACCGGAGATTACAGCGGAAAAGAAGTCGTGCAGATGTATTACAGTGCGCCGCAGGGACTTTTGCAGAAACCGGCGCGCGAACTCTCCGCTTTTTGCAAGACAAGAACGCTCCTCCCGGGCGAAAGCCAGCTTCTGACGCTCGAGACAGCAAAGGATTCCATGGCTTCCTACGATGATCTGGGAAAAATTTTCAAATCCTCCTACATACTGGAAAAGGGAGACTATCATTTTTACATCGGAACTTCCGTCCGGGATGTCATTGCGCTGGATTATGTCATGACGCTTAACGCCAACCTGCTGGTAGAACAGCTTTCCTCCAAAGCCGCACCTACAAGCTTGAAGAAGCGTCTGCTCGCAGACGGAAGCTACGAAGAGCTTCCGCAGGGAACTGCCAACGATCCGAATGCCTGTGTTTTTGAAAAAATGGTACCGGGCACCGAGGAGGCTCTCGCCCCGGCAACACGCGGACGCGGCTCCTACCTTCTGCTGAATTTCTATAAGGAAAACGCGCATCCGCTGATCGACGTTTACGAGGGAAAGATTTCCCTGGATGAATTTACCGCCCAGCTCGATAATGATGACCTAATTCATCTGCTCGGCGGTCAGCCGAATACCTCTGTCGCGAATACCTACGGCTACGGCAATCTTCCGGAATACGGCGTTCCAAACATCATGACCGCCGACGGTCCTGCCGGTCTCCGCATCACCCCGCAGTGTGAGGTCTGCACAACGGCATGGCCATGCGCCACACTGCTCGCCTCCACCTGGAATCCTGCCCTGGTTGAGCAGGTCGGAACCGCAGGCGCAGAGGAAGTAAAAGAGAACAACATCGCCGTATGGCTGACACCGGCAGTCAACATTCACCGCAATCCTCTCTGCGGAAGAAATTTTGAATACTATTCGGAAGATCCGCTGCTCACCGGCAAAATGGGCGCAGCCATGGTGCGCGGCATTCAGTCGCAGCACATCGGCGCAGCCGTGAAGCATTTTGCATGCAACAACAAGGAGACCAACCGCAAGCACAGCGACTCCCGCGTCTCCGAGCGCGCACTCCGCGAGATCTACTTAAAGGCATTTGAAATCATCGTGAAGGAAGCCGATCCGTGGGTCATCATGTCCGCTTACAATATGATCAACGGCCACCGCGCTTCGGAAAATCACGATCTGCTCGAAGGCATCCTGCGTGACGAGTGGCATTTTCAAGGAATGGTAACCTCCGACTGGTGGACGAGAGGGGAACATTACAAGGAGATCAAAGCCGGAAATGACGTGAAGATGGCGTGCGGTTTCCCGGAGCGTGTAAAAAAAGCGATGGAACTGGGTGAACTGGATCGAAGTGATCTGGAGCGCTGCGCAAAGCGCGTACTTGATCTGATCTTAAAGATCGATTAGAAAACTCATTCTTCCTGCTGTAGCTAAAAAGACGGAAGCCTCTCACAGAGACTCCCGCCTTTTTGCTTTTCGACTATAGATATTTTCCGATATGGATTCAACCGCAGCAGCTCCTGCTTCCTCCCCGCCTCTCTGGAAGTTTTTGTTGCAGTAAATCCGTGCGGTTCCATTGGCAGCTGCAGCTACTTCTTCGTTTCTGCAGAATCCATACAACCACCGTTGCAGGATGCAGCGATTCTATCATCCGGCCACGATTTTCTAAGCGCCGCATAGGAAATCAGGAAGTTTGCCAACCAGCCCGCCGGTACGGCAAGCCAGACAAATGCAATACCAAAGCGCGGTGCAAAAATCAAAGCAACCGACAGACGGATCGCAAGGTTTACCATATTAGCTATAAGAAATGGACGCATGATTCCAAGTCCACGCAAAACTCCATCCGTTGCCATCTTAATACCCATGAAAATAAAGAAATAGCCAAGCCATCTCATGTAATCCCCGGATACCTGATATGCGAAAGCAGTTCCGTCTTTTCCCAGAAATAAGGAAGAAATCTGGGTGTGTAGTGTTTCAATAATTATAAAAGCCAGAACTGCAAAGCACAGATCTAACACCAGTGCAGCATGATAACCTTTTTTAATACGCCCGATTTTCTGAGCACCAAGATTCTGGGACACATACGGCGAAACTGCATTGCCAATGGACACAAATATCAGTGCGAAAACATTCTCTACTCTCATTGTTGCCGAATAACCTGCGAGTGCCTGTGTACCAAATGGGTTTACAACTGCCTGCACGATCATCATGCCTATTGATACTGTGGACTGCTGGAGAACTGACGGTATGGCAATCCGGAGCATATAATGTAACTCCTGTCCGTCAAACCAGTGAAATGGACTCTTATATTGGCGCATCCGGTAAAAAAAGATCACGAATGAAAATACTGCAGAAATGCCCTGTGCGATCAAAGTTGCAAGGGCTGCACCAAATACACCCAATCCAAGTCCTGCCACCATCCAAAGATCCATAATAATATTCAAAACAGAAGAAAATATCAGCAGACCCAACGGAATCTTTGATTCCCCGATTGAGGTGAACATTGTCGAAAGGATATTGTACATAAATAAAAACGGAAATCCCACAAAATACACCCGCAGATACAGTACAGCTTCCTCCAGTATATCAGTGGGCGTTTGTAAAAGGCTCATCATCGGATGGGAAAAACGAAAGCCAAATACACCAAGAAGTATGCTTAGGATCAGAAAGCTGATCAAAGATGTCGACACAATCGTTTTCATTTTGCCGTAATCTCTGGCACCAAAATAGCGGCTTACCAGTACGCCTGCACCGACACCGGCACCAAGTGCCACACAAATAAATACATTCGTAAGTGCCGCGCATGCACCGACAGCCGCAAGTGCAGACGAACCAACATACTGACCGACAATAATGGAATCCGCCATATTATAAACCTGTTGAAAAAAGCTGCCCAGAATCATAGGCATTGCAAAAACAGTCAGCGCTTTGAGTGGGGCATCTGTGATCAGGTATTCATCTTTTGACATTATTTTATTTCTCCTAAATTCCTGCTTTTATCTGGGATTTCTGCCACGATTTATTCCAGTGTCAATACATCGGCCGGCATCAGGTATTCTAAAATGGCATGGAATATCGATGCTTACTGTTCCACCAGCTCCTCATAAAACCGATAATTGTTCTTGCCGTTCTGTTTGACATAATACAATGCCTTGTCCGCTCTTATATAGTATTCTTCAAAGCTTTCTCCCTGTCTGCACATACACAGACCGCAGGATAAGGATGCCGGTGAAGTCTCCGTCGTAGCATTTTTTGCCGCTTCAAAGCTGTCAAACAACTTTCTCATCTGCGTGTTCATCTCAACTTCTGATACCTCAGGCAGATAGAAGAGAAACTCATCTCCTCCCAGCCGGCAGACCACCGCATTCTCCATGCACTTTGTGAGCATTGCTCCTACCAGCCTGAGAGCATAATCCCCCGCCTTATGTCCATAGACATCATTGATCTTCTTGAGATTATCCATATCCACAAATCCCAGACAGCCATCATGCTCCTGCATTTTTTCAATAATCAGTGTCTCACCTTTATGACGCATGGGAAGTCCTGTCAGGTAATCCAGGCTTTCCCGGGCCTCTTTTTGTCGTTCCAGCTCCAGCTCGCGGATGCGGTCCATTGTCTGGATCAGGGTAACGACCAGCAGGACCACCAGTCCGATTGCGATAAAGATTCCGGACAGAGACACAACACGATACACCGCTGTCATCTCCAGCATGACTGCGATCATGGCAGCTACCAGTCCGATCAGCGGAAGCTTGTAATGTTTCGCTGTTCCCTTGATGAGATCCCGGCAGATGGTGATAAATATCGTCAGGAATGTTCCTGCGATCACTATGTGGGACAAGAACATTGTCGAAATAAAATCTGCGATATTCAGTACCTGTAAGATCGTGCATATCACAAAATTCACACAAATGATACACTCTGCCACATGATAGACCTTCCGGTATCTTCCCTGCTGCACACTATCAATATAGAACATGATCGGAATCGGGCAGATCATCACAACAAGGAAGCACATATTCGACAGAATGGAAGCATTGGGAACAAACAGCTGACGCAGCTTCGATTCTCCCAGCATCCACACTGCTCCCAGGATCATGCACCAGCCCAGATACTCCAGATCAAATCTTGTCTTGTATACAATATCGAGCACCAGACTGATGATCAGCACGACCAGTCCGGAAAACAACATAGTGCAGGCGATCAGAGTTACCATAAAATAGCAGTGAAATATATAGCCCCAGATATCTGATTTATCCCCGCAATATACCGTGTTGACGACACCGGAATACTTTTCAGTAAAAGACTGCAGTTCGATCCGCACTTCCTGCCCCGCATCCTCACCGGACGTCTCGCAGAACACATACCCGCTGGCAGAATTTTTCCCGAAGGGTCTGGTATTCTTCGTATCATACACCGTCCTCAGTTCCCCTCCGATATAAATGCGCACATTCTCCAGAGAGGATCTGATGGCGATCGTATTTTCATTATAGTCCTGTGGGAGCACTGACCGGATGACCATAAGCTCACCGGCAGGCACATCATACCGATCCGGAACCCGGATCTCCTCTTCTGTTCCGTCTGGCAGCTCCCGGTAAAAGGTTCCGGTATAAGTAATGCTTTCCTCCGTGACCGTTTCCCTCTCACTGGGGTAAATGCTCTGCCCTAAAAAAAATGCTGCAAGCAGCACAAGTATCACCACATAAAATAAAATTCTTTTATACTTATGGATCGTATATTTCTCTTCTGTCATTTTTATTACCTATATTAAATAATTCCGGGGCATTTCCCCTGCTTTTATGACGATATTGGGGTGCAGTCCAAAAATCTTTCCCCCGCTCATGAACAAGTTTATCACAGGAGGCAGGAAAAGTAACTATCTATTTTACTCTGTAGACGGAGATATTTCGCCCTGCTTATTCTTGTAGCAGCCAATCGGCTATATCGTGAATTTCGACTCCTTCATAGCTATATTTTGGATGTTTGGTTCTGGCAATAATCATTTTCGGATAAGCATCTCGGATCTGAAGCAGAGGAGAGCATTCTCTCTCAAATGTTTCCTGCCCGGAAATGTTGT
>OHAF01002860.1_pt1 | contig 12147 bp, 10 predicted proteins | sample 1577041 | NCBI WGS metagenome assembly OHAF01 (sample SAMEA3541495, study PRJEB24748) | human gut metagenome | biome: human gut; feature: human-associated habitat; material: faeces | place: China | collected 2012
GCTACTTAAGAAAGCCGTAATAAATAACTGAAAGGAAGGATATAGAATATGCGTAAATTAACTGCACTGTTTGTTGCCTCTACCCTGGCTCTTGGCGCGGCTAACCTGGCCCATGCCGCAGACACCACTACCGCAGCACCGGCTGACGCGAAGCCGATGATGCACCATAAAGGCAAGTTCGGTCCGCATGAGGACATGATGTTCAAAGACCTGAACCTGACCGTCGCGCAGAAACAGCAGATCCGCGAAATCATGAAAGGCCAGCGGGACCAGATGAAACGTCCGCCGCTGGAAGAACGCCGCGCAATGCATGACATCATTGCCAGCGATACCTTCGATAAAGCAAAAGCTGAAGCGCAGATCGCAAAAATGGAAGAACAGCGCAAAGCTAACATGCTGGCGCACATGGAAACCCAGAACAAAATTTACAACATCCTGACGCCGGAACAGAAAAAGCAATTTAATGCTAATTTTGAGAAATGGAAAACATTTGTATATACTGATATGCTTTCTAAGGGATTAAAGCAGGATAAAAGAAATAAATACAGAATATAACTAGATACGATAAATGAGAGGAGGGACATGAAATGGCTGAGGATTGTATTTTTTGCAAAATCGCTGCCGGGGAAATCCCGTCGAAAAAGGCCTATGAGGATGACCAGATTTTGGCCTTTTATGATTTGGATCCTCAGGCACCGGTACACATTCTGATCATTCCAAAGGAACACATCTCCTCTGCCAACGAGTTGACAGAGGAAAACGGTCCTTTGCTTGGGCACATCTTTGCTGCTGCGGCCAAGCTTGCCAAGGAGCTGGGATTGGAAAAAGGCTACCGCATTGTGAATAACTGCGGCGAGGATGGCGGCCAAACGGTGCGGCATCTGCATTTTCATCTGCTGGGCGGCAGGAGCATGGAGTGGCCTCCCGGTTAAAAGCGCATTGGTTTATCATTTTGGCCCGAACCGGGATCTGATGAAAATTCTTTTTCGGCTCGAATTGAAGCGCTTAGGAATAGGAAGAAAGCATGTGATCTCATAGGGCATTGCGAATGCGGCTTACTGGCGGGAGGACTTGCCTGCGGTTTGCCGTCGCTGCTTTTTCTGAAAGGCCAGCAGGCAAGAGGCGGCGCAATGAGGTTCTGGTTTAGGGAGAGAAAAGGAGAAAACATAATGAAACAGTATTATAAAATGAAAGTTGCCGGCTGTGACCGGGAACTGCCTTTGTGTCCGGTAAATGAACACTTGGATATTGCGGCGTTTATTATGTTCGGTGATATCGAGGTGACAGAGAAGGCCGCGAAGCTGCTTTTGGAGAAATGTCCGGAACATGACGTGCTGGTGACCGCAGAAGCGAAGGGGATTCCGCTCTGTTATGAAATGGCGCGGCAAGGCTGCCGCAATTACTGTGTAGCCAGAAAGGGCTTGAAGGTTTATATGACCAATCCCTTGGAGGTAACGGTAAAATCTATTACCACCGAAAACGTGCAGAAGCTTTATCTTTCTGATGAAGAAGTAAAAAAGATTCAGGGAAAGCGGGTTCTTATTGTTGACGATGTCATCAGCACGGGAGAATCTCTCAACGCCCTGATGCAGCTGGTGGAAAAGGCGGGCGGCAATATTGTAGGAATGGCCGCCGTGCTGGCGGAGGGCGACGCCCAGGAGCGTGATGACATTGTTTATCTGGATGCTCTGCCTCTATTTGTAAAAAAATAATCCAGTTCAAGGCGGCGGATGGCACCTGCCGCTGCCGTCGTTAGACAACCTTTGATTTGCTGTAATTTGTTTATAAGACGAATCCATGACAGCCACCGGCTTCGCCGCGGGCGCTGCATTGGCGAAAAAACGGGGCTGGAAACGCGGATTGGGTCCAGGCTCAGCCTGGGGATAGGTTTCAATAAAAACCGTCTTAGGAGGAAGAACTATGAAGCGGCCATTTGCTTCAATTGGATTTACGTATCTAATTGCGCTTTTGGCCGCCATTTTTGCAGGTGTGAATGCCAGCGTGGTACTGGGAATTTCGTGCCTGCTGCTTTCTCTCCTGCTGTTTTGCAGAAAAAGCACACCGAAAAGGCTTTCGGCGCTTGTATTAACGGCGGGAATCGCGTTTTTCGCCTATTTTGGGGCGTATCAGATAAATGTCTCTCCGGTTTCCGCCCTGGACGATTCTGATGCGACGGTATCCGGTACGGTAACGGAGCTGCCTTCTGAAGCTTACGGACGGTTTTATTATGTGATCGAAACTGATTCCGTTATGCCGGAAGATGGCACAGTGAAGTCAAGCGACATCCCTCAAAGGCTGAAAATTCGTGTATCAAGCACCAACGCGATTGAGTTGGAGGCCTATGACCGGCTTACGGCGAAGGTGCATCTATCCAAACCCACGGGATCTGATGAAGGACTGAATACCAGAAACTATTATGCGGCTAAAAATATTTATCTTACCGGATTTATTTATGACTATCAGCCTTATACCGTAACTCCGGGAGAAAGCCATCCTTTTTATTATTATGCCCTAAAGGTCCGGGAAAGGATGACCGAGGCCTTAAGAGCTTTGCTTCCTCCCAGGCAATCTGGCTTAGTGTGCGGTGTTTTGCTGGGAGACAAAAGCGGTCTGGATGAAGCTGTCCGGGATAATTTCCAGATTACCGGTGTTTCCCATATGCTGTCGGTGTCTGGAATGCATATGGCCATTATCGGACAATTTTTGCTTTGGGCATTGCTCTATTTTGGAATACCCAAGAGAGGAGCCGCGCTAGCCGCGTCGGTGGGCGTGTTCTGTTTTATGGCGGTTACCGGTTTTGTCCCATCTGTGGTGAGATCCGGCGTGATGTCCATTCTGTATCTGCTCGGGATCGGTATCCGAAAGCAGGCGGATCCGATCAATTCCTTGGGCTTTGCCATGCTGGTGCTGACGGTTCCAAATCCTTTCGCCGCAGGAGATACCGGACTGCTTTTGTCATTTTCCGCAACCTTAGGGATTCTTCTGTTTTCAGGGAGGATTCAAGCCCGCCTGAATCGCTGGACAGAATCGATTGGTGTTTTAAAAAGATTATTCCGCGGACTCAACAGCACTATTGCGGCCACTGTTTCGGCAACCGTATTTACTTCTCCTATTGTAGCCCTTACCTTTGGAGAGTTATCGCTGGTGGCGCCGTTGTCCAATCTTTTAATGGAGTTTCCCGCGGACATTATGCTTTTGTGCGGCTTCCTTACCTCAATCTTTTATTACATTCCTGTGATCAATTTTTTGGCTATGCCCTTCGGACTGGGCGCCGGGATAGCCGCTAATTATCTGATGGAATGCGCCGCATGGCTGGCAAGCTTGCCGATGGCCTCTATTCCGGTTACCCAAGAGGTGCTGCTGATATCGCTGATAGTGTTTGCCGCAGCGTCTGTGGTGATTGTGATGATCCGCTGGGAAGGATTTCGTCTTCGGCTTACGGCCTGCACCACCGCATTTCTGCTGGTTTTCACGGCTCTGGGCGCAGGCTTTGAACAGGAAGCTTTGGAGATAGGGGTTTTGAATACTGGAAATGGAAGCTCTGTAGTTCTGATACGGGATCAGCAGGCCGCAGTGCTTTGCTCCGGAGGCGGAAACGGCGCATATTCCCGGATCGACGCCTATCTGCGGAGCCGCGGAATCGGCCGCTTGGATTATCTTTTGATTTCTCAGGTGGATAAAAAGACATCCTCCGGGGCCAGCCGCCTGATTGAGGAGTATCACCCGGAAACCATATTAGTCTCCGATCAAAAGCTGCCTCAGGATAAGCTTCGCAGGGCGCTGGAAAACCGTGCGGGTGTATACTATTTTTCCAGTAGGAACCAAACGGTTCTTTGGGAGGATCTGGTGATTTCCGTTCTGGCTAATAAATCGGAAAGCTGGATTTCTTTTACCGTGGGCCAGGAGAAATTTTTAATTTGTCCTGCGGGCGGCGATGTTGCGGATTTGCCGGAAGCTGACCGCGACTGCAATTTCTGCATTGCTGGAGATACTCCGGAAAACGCTTATGGCCTTCGGGGAGATTACACTATTCTCACCATGTATCAAGCAGAGGCGATAGAGGCCCAAGAGGCGCTTTCCAATATTAAAATTCATGAGTTGGTGACCTCAAAGCAAGGAAATGTAGTGATTTCCGTATCGGAAACCGGCGTTACGATCGACACGGAATATTAGGAGGAAGCTATGGCGCAGCTAAAGGAGTCTGAATTAAAGAAGCAAATTAAGGAAAAGGCATTCGTCCCTCTGTATTTTCTTTATGGCGAGGAAAAATATTTGATCAGCCATTACACCGAAGCTATTGTGAATAAGGTGCTTGGAAAAAGCTACAGCGATTTTAATTTTCAAGCCTTTGACGGCGGCAAGGCTTCGATCGATGAAATCGCGGATGCAGCTCAGGCGCTTCCGCTGTTTGCTGAGCGTAAATGCGTTTTGGTAAAGGATTTGAATGTGGAAGCTCTGAATGCCGGAGAACTTGCTAAGTTATATCAACTTTTAGAGGAACTATCTGAAACCACGGTTTTAATTATCAGCCAGTCCACTCTGGAAATCGATGCGAAAAGATCCGCGAAATGGAAGAAGTTTATTGCGACAGCGGAAAAAAATGGAACGGCGGTCCTATTGGAAAAAAGAGGAGAGATCGCTTTAGAGAAGCAGTTAGTGCAGTGGGCGGAAAAGAGAGGCTGCGGCCTGACCCAGATCAATGCGGGGAAAATCATTCAGCTTTGCGGAGATGACCTCCTGACCTTAAGCAGCGAGCTGGAAAAGCTGTGCGCCTATGCAGTGGGCCGGGAAATTACCAAGGATGACATCGATCTGCTGGTAACCAAAAATCTGGAAACTACAGTTTTTGTTTTGGGCAGCGCGCTGATGGCTGGAAATTATGATAAAGCATACCAGCAGCTTGACCTGCTTTTTTATCAAAAAGAGGAGCCGGTGGCAGTACTTGCGGTCTTATCCTCTAACTATGTGAATTTATACCGGGCCAAAACGGCTTTAGAAAGCGGAGAAAAGACTTCCGTTTTGAGCAAAGACTTTGATTATAGAGGAAGAGACTTTTTAATCCGCAATGCGGAAAGGGATTGCAAACGTGCTTCCATCAGCCAATTGAGAAAAAGCTTGTTTTTGTTGGCTCAGGCGGATCTGGCTTTGAAAAGCGGCAGGTCGGAGCCTAGAACTGTGCTGGAAGAACTAATTGGAAAAATGATGCTGTTAGCTCGAGAGGAGAAGGTCTGATGATAAAAATTAAGGAAGCGGTAATTGTTGAAGGGAAATACGATAAAATTAAGCTAAGCTCTTTGATTGACGGCCTGATTATCGAAACTGGAGGCTTTCAGATTTTCAGCGACAGGGAAAAGATCGAGCTGCTCCGCAGGCTGGCGGACACCAGGGGGCTGTTGATTTTAACGGACAGCGACTCCGCGGGATTTTTAATCCGCAACCATATCCAGAGCTGTATCCCTAAGGAAAAAATCAGACATGCTTACATTCCAGACCTTTATGGAAAGGAAAAAAGAAAGCTTCACCCATCTAAGGAAGGCAAGCTGGGAGTGGAGGGAATCGATCCTGAAATTCTTTTAGAGTCGATCCGCCGCTCAGGCGCATCAGCTATAGAAGAAGCCGGAAGTTCGGAAGAAAAAAGAAAGATTACCAAGCTTGATTTGTATGAGGATGGCTTTTCAGGAGGTGCGGACAGCAGTAAAAAACGTCAGGTACTTCTACGGGAATTAGGACTTCCGGAACGGTTGACGGCTAAAGCTCTGGTGCCCGTTTTAAATAGTTTGGTAAACTATGAGGAGTATCAGAAAGTGGTTAAAAAAATTAATTTAACTCTGGAAAATGATTGACAGAGTATACCGAAAATGATATAATAATTGTCGCTGACTGAAATGCGAGCGTGCTGGAACTGGCAGACAGGCACGTTTGAGGGGCGTGTGTTTATGACGTACGGGTTCAAGTCCCGTCGCTCGCACCAAGTGAACAGGGGCCGGAATTTGGAGCTCAAAAGTGAGACAATCCAGATTCCGGCCTCTTTTTCTATGCCAAAACCCCAGTGTTTAAGCCATTTTTCGAGGATTATCTCATTTTATAGAAATGGGACATCGAAAAGCAAAAAACAGAAAAATAGGCTGTAAAAACAATCAAATGTATTTATTCTGGATCCGGAATTCTTATTCTAATGAGGATGATAACTTGTTTTGTTGAAGTTCTGGCCTTTTTATTAAGAGCAAATCTGCGAACAAAGTTCGACATAAGGCCCAGTATGGGAGTAACAAAGGTTGGTGTCTTATTTTAAGTAGTATCTTTTCCTTTAATACTTCCCCTTAAAAACAAAGAATTTGTTGCACGATCACAACAGTTTTTTGTTTTTATATAAGCTTTTGTTGTTAGATATTGAAAATTCAGTAAAAATACAGTAAATTATTATATATATACTAAATTTTTGTGCTTTCGATATCATTTTAAATGACATAAGGTGACCAACCATGACAGAAAAAGATCCGATAACTCCTAAAGGCTATGTTCAGGAATTCATTGAAGTCTTAAAAGCTGAGATTGAAGAACTCAAACAATCAAAAGATAACAATATTATCTTGATGAATGGTATACTCTTTGAAAGCAAAAATGGGTACAACATATACCAATTTGACACTAAGCAGCCATTTTCTCCTCAGGACAATGTAGTGTACAAAATAGTGACGAGTTCTGCTCAATTCGATTGCGAATATGTCTCATCCGACAACTGTCAAGTTCTTTTGAAAACATTTCGCCCCCTATCTTTGAGCCAAGAAATAAAACTCTTTCTCGACCGTACCGCTCTGCCTGAGAAACTTCTGCAATGTTTTCAGGAGAACCTGCACAACGCCGATCAGCGGTATGCGATCGCGGCGCGGCTGTTTAATGGCCAGTTTCAAGCCGGTACGAAATCTTTACCGGGCTTAGCGGGATATAGTCGGGTAAACGAATATCAGAAAGCTGCTGTAGTACATTCATTTCAGGGAGACACCATCATTTGGGGCCCTCCGGGTACGGGGAAAACGCATACAATAGCGATAGCGATCAATGAACAAATAAAGCGGGGGCGTCGCGTCCTGCTGCTTTCTCATGCAAATACTGCGGTAGATGGCGCAATGGAAGAACTGGCGGAGCTTCTCCATGATGAGCCTGTTTATACAGAAGGCCATTTGGTTCGAATGGGCGCTTCACAACTGGATAAGTATCCGATGCTATCCTTGGATGAGGTTATTCGGAAAAAATCAGAGGAGCTTGCCAGCCAAATAAAAGATCTTGAATTAAAATTGCTGCCGATGCAAGACAAACTTTCCGATTTTTTGAAAATACAAGCTATGCGGGATGGCTGCAGGCAAAAGCAGAGTAATTTGTCAGAGAAAAAAACAATATACAACCGGCAGGAGAAAGAACTTAAGCAATATATGGCAGAGATTGGGCGAGATGAAACGACGTTACAATCTCAGAAAGCAGAACTATCCCGACTGGAAACCAAAATGTTTCAAACCAGGCGTACAAAGCAGAAAATTTTATCAGCCAGGCAAAAGATCTATAAAGTTGAAAATTCTTGTGAAGAAAGGCGAAATGCCATCAAATTGCTGCAAAGCAAGCAACCTGCCCTTTCTTTGGAAATTGCCGATTTGGAGAAAATTATACTATCCGAAGTATCGGCAATCGAGTCTGCACTCTCGACTGTCGGGCTTACCGAGTCAACCCTAGAAAAAGAAATCAGAGAGCTGGCCAAGAAGATAGATGCGATTGAACAACAAATCAGAGAGTTGGAGCGGCTTATCGCTGCTGTGCGCAAGCAGTTGATCGAAGAGGCGGCAGTAATCGGCGCGACGCTGTCGATGACGTATATGTCTACCGATTTGCAAGCACAACAATATGACGCGCTGTTCATCGACGAGATCAGCATGGCTCCATTACTGCCTATGTTTTTCGCAATGGGCCTGGTCAGTTCATCCTGCACCCTGATTGGAGATTTTTTACAGCTTCCTCCAATCGGCACACAAAGTAAAAATGAATTGCTGAAAAAGTGGCACAATAGAAGCTTTTTCGATATTATTGGAATGAACTCGGTGGGCAAAGCCAGAAGCAGTGAATTCGTGAAACCGTTGAGCATTCAATACCGCATGAACCCTGCCATTGCTGCAATCCCCAACAAGTTGTTTTATGGAGACATTTTGCAAAGCGGAGACAATACGAAGACCAGGGTTCTATCCGATCAGTGGGTGCAGGATCAGCCGTTGTTTTTAGTGGATACTTCAGAGGGCGCTCCATGGATGAATCGAGGGCCTAATGGGCAAAGTCGGTGTAATTTGTATCATGCAACACTGGCAGCGGCTATGGCGCAGGACTATTTAGCGAATGAAACACAGGATGGTAAAGAGATCACGGTTGGTGTCGTCGTTCCGTATCGCTCGCAAAAGGACTTAATTAATGATATTTTAGATGAGTCTTTGGGGAAAAACAGCCCGGCAAGAAAACGAATCGAAGTAAATACGGTACATAGTTTTCAGGGTGGAGAAAAAGATGTTATCATCTGCGATTCTGTAGAGAGCGAAGGTAAGGATGCAAAATGGTTCTTTTTTGACGACGGCAGCAGGAATAACCACAGTGCTCCGCTCATGTTGAATGTCGCGGTCACACGGGCAAAATCTAAGTTCATTTTATTGGCAAATGTGAAATTCGTACAACAGAATTTCACAGGGCATATTTTCAAGGATATGCTGGATATTCTGCATCAACATGGAGTAACGTTATCCGTTTCTGAGTTGGGAATTGGTTTCCAGACTACAGATGAAGAAAATGAAATCAAGCGGTTGAGTGAAGGAGTGCCAGTTGAAGAACTGGGGCAGTATAATCAAAATAGTTTCTGGGCCAAAGTGATTCCGGATTTAAAAAATGCCAGTAAGCGAGTGATCATTTTCTGTCCCTTTGTCCGAGAAGGACGAATTGAAGTTTTACTGCCTATATTTAAGAAAATCATCGAAGCAGGCGGAGAGGTAATCGTCTATACTCGGTCGGTAAGCGAACATGTAAGGCTTTATCAAAAGAAGGCCCGAGACTTGATCGATAATTTGCGAAGGGAAGGAGTCATCGTACGGATTCGCAAAAATATGCACGAAAAGGTAATACTGATTGATGACACCCTGGTTTGGCAAGGCAGCTTAAATTTGTTGAGTCACAAATCCACTAAGGAACAAATGCAGCGTATGGTAAGTAAAAAGGTGCAGAAAGAGGTTTCCGAACTGCTCGACTTGAATGATTTTAAGAAAATTAAGGTGGCCGATGATCCCGCAATGAGATGTGAATTCTGCAAGGGTTTGTTGGTAAAAAGGGCAAGCGTAAACGGAGATTTTTATGGCTGTACATCTTTCCCAGACTGCGGTTTCACAAAGCCCCTGTAAGGTTCAGGGTCAATAGAGGGCTGAATTTGAGTTCAAAAATGAGACAATCCAGATTTCGGCCTATTTTTCTATACTGAAAACCAAGGATTTAAGTCAATTTTTCAAAGTTGTCCCACCGTGGGTGTCCAACCTCCAAAAGAGCAAACCAGGAAGCTTTCCCACCGGAAAAATAAGTTTTTAACAGAGCAAGCGAATGGCTGAGGAAAACAGGAACATTGGAGCCGATCATGGGTACTACGCAATGAAAACCCGGCAATTTTCCTTCCCAGTCGATAGGCTTCAGGCTTGAAGGAACCTCCGATTAGGTGGCCATTCAGGACGTCAGGCTTTTTCCACAGAGCTGCTCCGCCATTGCTGTTTACCCGGAATTAATATAGGGAGAACCCTCTGTGCTCCTTATGGACATAGGTGGCTGGACTGTGGGCCTCATGCGGCTGGTCAATGGAATCCCGAACGCTTCCGCCTGCCGGAGCCTGGAGTTAGGCATGATCCGATGCATCGATGAAGCGAAGGAACAGGTCCGCCGGGAGACAGGCTTGTCCGTTACCGACGCCCAGGTGGAACGTGTGCTGGCAGGACAAAGCTGCAGCATGGACGAGAATGCCCGGAGTGTCATTCAAAAACAGGGGCGGATTTACACAGAAGCCCTGCTGTCCGCAGCCATGGAAGCAGGCTTCGATTTAAAAGCAGTCCCGGCAGTGATGCTGGGCAGCGGAGCCTCCGTGATCCAGCGGGGAATCCGGCCCCAGGACGGCCTGCAGCGGGTTTTTACCCTTTTACACGATAAAGTGTTCGAGCGGATTTTGGGCCAGCTTTCGGGAGGTGTGAGCAAGAAATGAGCAGGCACCGTTTTTCATTCCGTCCCAACCTGCAGAACGAAGAACACAGAAAAGCATGGGATCTCCTGCAGTCAGTACCGGAAGGACAGCGCAGTACCTTTATCGCGCGGGCGATTTTGGAAAACGTCCGGCAGGACACTCTGGAAAATACCCTGCGCCGTGTTTTGCGGGAAGAACTTCAAGCCTCTCCTGTCCAGAGGGAATCTGGGCAGGAAGATCCCATCCCCCAGGAAATGCTTCGTTTTTTGGATTCCCTCTCATGATTCCGAATTGTTTGGGTGTGGCTAAATAATGGCCATATACTGTGGCTATTATAGCAGCCATAATGAAGTTAGCAAAGGGGGCGCGGACTGTGATTCGATATGATCCATTGTGGAAAACCATGGCAAAGAAAAAGGCAGCCACTTATACCTTAAGAGTGACCTTCGGCATGAGCCATACAACAGCGCAAAGACTCCAGTCTAATCTCCCGGTTACCACACATACGCTGGATAAGCTGTGCAAATCCTTAGACTGCAGGCTAGAGGATATTGCCGAGTATGTACCGGATGATCCCAAATAGCTAAAAAGCGCCTGGCAGCCGCCAAGCCCCGCCTTTTGCAAGGCGGGTGTGAAATGACACAGTCACCGCAATAAAGAGCAGGGACAAAGAAATGTTGATGGATTTTCTCTTGTTATTGTTTCTCTGTACCTGCTCTTTTGTTGTTTTGTCGACAGATATGCGCTATACTGATTGCAAAAATTGTTTTTGCAAAATTTAGGGATTTTTATAAGATAAAATAAAATTTTGGATGCGGAGGCGTGTTTGTGCTACAGCAGGAAAAAAGAATTTGGCCGCGAATTAAATTAAGAGGAAATGATTGGTTAAAACGATGCGGTATCATATATACGCAGATTTTAGGGGATCTTTTAATGAAAGTAGACGACGGGGAAGGGGGATACCCCAAAGGATTCATGCACACCTCTACAACTCCCTTTACCGAACCAAACTATTATAACGATATGTGGTCAAGGGATGTGGGGCGTGGAATAATGGAACTCGTTCGGAACGGCTTTTTACAAGAAGCCCATAGTGTTTCCGATTTTATTTTGCAGACCGGTATGAATTTTGGGAATCATTACGGCCGGTTGATAGAACGAGTGTGGGGAGCTTACGAGGTAGATGGAAATGTAAATCTTTTGCTTGCATTCTATATGCTTTGGAAGTATGATGGTTGTCCTAGGGATGAAGGAAAACGTTTTTTGAACCAGCTTTTTCCTGTTTTCGAGTGGTTCAGTACGTTAATTGAGGAAAGTCCATATGACGGCCTTTTGAAAAGTAAAAGCGAATTATCTGGAAATCCAGAGGCTGATTATTTTATCTATGCCGTGTTTGCAACCTATGGCGCAGCGGTTGCCTGTCAAGCATTTAGTGAATTGGCACAGAAAGCTGGGAATGAGGAAAAATTCCGGTTTATTCAAACAATTCAGTTTCGTTTAGAGGAAGGACTCCGAAAAAATTTGATTTCCAGAGGACCGGAAGGGAATCAGAATACCAAAACAAAAAAAGGTGTTTGGCTGAATGGAATTGACAGCCGTACCGGCCAAGCTGCGGAGGAAGGAGATTTAGGCCCCAAATTTGATATTCATCGTTGGACCAGGCAGTTACCTTTTATTCTGAAATATGATGTGAAGCAGGTCATCTTTAGAGAAGATAAATCTCCTTTTGATTCAGTCAACCAAGCAACGTATCTCTATTTAAAAGAGGGGATGATCCAAGGTTACTATTTTAGACGCTATGGGTTTGTCAGCAATACATGTCGCCCTATTATCTGGCTGATAATGTTCTTGTTAGCAACACACTTCATCATCGTGAAAGGAGTGGAAAAAGGCATTGAAAAGTCAGCCAA
>OHAF01002864.1_pt1 | contig 12134 bp, 16 predicted proteins | sample 1577041 | NCBI WGS metagenome assembly OHAF01 (sample SAMEA3541495, study PRJEB24748) | human gut metagenome | biome: human gut; feature: human-associated habitat; material: faeces | place: China | collected 2012
CACAGGCGGTTATGCTTATCATTGTCGCACTGATTATCAAGGCGGCTATGGCTTTTATCGTGTTCTTCATATGGTTTTCCTCCTTTTTTAGACTTGACATATAGTTTAAAAAGTAGTATACTAGAAAAAAGAAAAGGTAAACCGTATAGACGGTTGTCCTCAGTTTTTGATTATGTAAAAAATAACCGCAACTTTTGGTCGAGGGCGGTTATTTTTTTATGCTTTTTATCAGCTCGTTGAGAGCGACAATCAGCACGATAGTCAAGACAAAGAAAGCTAAGTCCATTCTATCACCTCCCGAATATCCTATTTTGCCTGAGCCTTTCGGCTGACAATATTCAGACCATTCCGTGTGGGAGGACACCGCCTACCGTTTTAGTTTACCTTTTCCAAACTAGATTATATCACAATCATTTCTTTGTGTCAATTTTTCATTTTGTCCGTGGACAAATTTAGCTGAAATATCCTGCCTGCATATTTAGCGAGTAAATATATGTATCATTAATAAATTCCTCAACCATATGATTGATCCAGAACATATAGTGTGTTCTGAGCATTTCTATTGGTTTTTCTGAGGGCAGTTCTCTCTGCGTATGGAGAAGTGGATAGTAAAGTGACAGCCAGTATCTTTCAGAGTTGCGGTCAAACCTTTTCCAAAAATCTTCTTCGCTGACTTTCATCTCAAAAAGCATATTCTTGAATTGTATCTCGAATTTTTTCGATGTGCGTAAAAAAGCTTTTCTTGAGCCACTGAAATCATGGTTCTCACCCATGCCGTCAAGCTGATTATAGTATGCTTTGAAAATCTTATCATAGTATGCTTTCATTCGTTCAAGACAACGTTCTTCTTCGGTCATTGCTATGTGCTGTGGCTGTTCCGTAGCCGACCAAAACTCCTCACCGACAAAATCTCTTATTTCGTCAATGGTGTAAAGAAGCATTGTTTTTTTATCAAACTCAGGGTCATTGAGCTTTTCTTCCCCTTTTTTGATAAAATCATCAACTTCATTGCTCGGTCTGATAAGGCTCTCTATCTTCGCTTCGTCAAGTTCGGGCAAGTTTTTATAATACTTATAATCTTTTACCATTGTTATACCTCCCATATGTTTTCTACAAAGTTCTATGTTTGTTCTCTATCAAATCTAATGGTTCATCGTCTAACATTGAGATGTCTGAACATGAGGTTTCATAGCTATTTTGCCACTCAAAAAGTTTAATATTTTCATGGTTTTTCATATGTGCAGAACAACTTTTAATCAATTCGGTTAGATCGTGTTGCTGTCCTATGTCTGTCACATCAAACTTTTTTACACATGAACCAAGCCACGGAAAAGTTTTGCCCATGTTTATAACTATCATCTGAATATCTTGCGTACTCATTTCATATTTTGATATATACCCCGACCATTGCCTATGTTCAAAACCATTATGTTCCATGAAAGTTTCTATATCAATATATGCTTCACGATAATTACTTCCACCATAATTAATTTTAAGTGCATTTGTATCTAAATCAAAATTAATTGCCTTTTTGCAAGTAGATACACTCATATAACATTATGCCGTTTGGCAACCTCCAGAACATCTTCTTTTGACTCTGCTCCATGCAATGTATCATACCAAATTATTTTCTTCAAATAAACTAAAATGCCGTTTTGCTTGTCAATCAAATCTTTTTCAGCTACGCCAAATTTAGCAAGTTCATTGCTATCTCTTTTATTACTGAAAAAAGATAGCACGTTATTACTACTCTTATCTTCATCTATTCCCTGTTTTGCAAAAATAGAGCGAATTTTTTCACAAACTTCATCAAAGGTGAAATTATTTTCAGTCTTGATTTTCTTTTCATCGACTTCAATTTCAATCTTATATCTGTATGCCAAAATAATACCTCCCATATGTTTTCTACACCTATATTATACCATACACCAAGAAAACACGTCAACGGCAGAATAGCCAAACTTTCGCACCAAATATTGTGCATTTTTGAATTGATTAAAACATTTATGAACTTGTTTTCAGGGAAAACTCTCGAGAAAAAATTATAATGACAACGATCTATCATTTGTCATGTCAAGCGCATCGTCTTTTCCAATTTCTTCTCTAACATAATCAGGGACGCTCACCAGTTCATCAAATTCAAGATTACCCAAAATCATATACATTTTGTCTTTACTTTCTCCAAAATATACTCCGCTGTCAAATTCGCTGTTATTATTATACCGCTTCACCAACTTCATTTTTTCGAGGTCAACAAAAACATTAATCGGAAATTCAAGTATCTCATCGGTAGTGTAGGCAATCGGTATATGAGAAAGGTCAGAAAAATCTGCGTCATAGAGCCACTATGATGTTCATCGTCCTTGAAGAATGCGGCTCTGTAGCCCTCTATTCTTGACTTGTTCTTGAACTTAGAAAGTTCAAAATCTATTGCTCCGAGATGATGTTCAGCCATTGTTCTCAACTTCCGTATCTTCCAATGTCGAATTTTCAAAGAAAGAGAGTTGTTCTGCATTATTTTTCTTCTGCATACCCTTGACAATATTGCGACTTTGGTGTACAATGATATTGAAGTCAAGATTGTTTGTTAATTCGGAGTATTGTTCTCCCCATCTCTCAAACATTGCTTGGCTTTTTTTGTTTGTCACAAAAAAGGAGATTATCAGATTGAACTATTCTCCTAAAATACTCAGAAAAATTATTTCTCCCATACACACTTGTAATGAAATTAGAGCTGACATTTTCAACTTCATATCTACCTTTGCCGTTTGGCTTTATGCTCGCAATTATCGGATTACCACTCTTGTCAACTTCTGATGTTACGATTAAGGGCTGCCTTGTATGAACCGTCCATATCTTCAATCTCGGTCAGGTGGAACAGGTCATAGTCGTAAAGTTCATCGAGAATATTTTTTCATTTTCGTGTCCTCCATATTATTTGGTTGATGTTCTTCTCAAAAGAAAATAACAGGAGTATGACCATAACGTTGTCCTTTGTCTGTCCTTTACACGTTCCGAAAAGTTACGATAAAGGACAGGATTATAAAACACGTTAAAACTAAAAAATGCCGTAGATACGGGATAAAATCCATATCACGGCAAGTTAGAAAATGTGAAAAATTTAATTCAATTCCCGTACGGATCACCAGAGTTTAAAGCTCGGAGATAGCACATTGTGTTGTTTCCGAGCTTTTGTTATCTGAAGTTTCATACCTTCCATGTTCTGCCCTACTTTTCCCCGCACACCTCACTCTTGAGTTTTTTCGCCGCCTTGAAATACTCATGCATTTTCACGTCCGCAGGGTCTATCTGCAATGCAAAAGATATCCTGCCAAGCAGCGAATTTATGTACTTCTCAGGCGTAATGTCAGCACCTTTGAAAAACAGGCTTTGGGAAACTCCGTATTTCTCACAGTAATATATTTCCTGACGTATCTCCCGACGCTGTTTCGACGAGATCTGCGCCTTTTCGTTGACCACTATCCCCGTTACCTGCTGACGTTGCGATGAACCGATAAGCGTCGTTTTTTTCATGTTCAGCTTAAACCCCATTTTCCGCAACGCCCTGCTCACAAGTTGCGTTATCTCTTTGGCGTTAAACACAGCTTTTCCACCTGAAAATGTCATATCATCACAGTATCTTGTGTAATTTATGCCACGCTCTCCACACCACTTGCCTATCCTCTCATCAAATCTTTTCATCACCAAATTCGATATCTGCGGAGATGTTGGCGCACCCTGTGGCAGTATGCTGTTATAAGTGCATATATTTGTCAGCAACGTTGTAGCAGGCTTAGAAAATCCAAGCTCGCACATGACCCCATAGACCTTGCCAAAATCAATGCTGTCAAAAAAACCTGAAACATCGAGTTTAAGCACTCTCTGTTGACCAATATGCGGCTCTGCATTTTTCAAAAGTGAAGAGTTTTTGCAATATGCAGTGGCATACTCAGATACGGACAGCATGTAAAGATACCTTTCAAGTATCCTTCTTTGAACGAGCTTGAGATATTCGTTCGGCACTTTTAACACCCTGTTTTTATGTCCTCTGCCACGATGTATTATCACCTTGCGGTAATTTGAATAACACTTTTTCTGATTTCGTTTATGATAGCGTATTCGGTTGTTGCTAAGCATATAAAGCTTTTTTAAAGGAACATCAAGCTCCTCTGAGATCCTTATGATATCATTATCAATATCATTCATTTTGTCACCTCAAAAAAATAATAACAAGCGTCAGCACAAGATTCAAATGCTTTGGAGCCGAATTTTATTTAATGGAATTAAATCCGATTCGGTGAAAAAGCTTTTGATAAAGCTACTATTCCCTGAAACTTCCACAGCGACTCGCTGTAGTTATGCGTTTTGCAATATCGCTGCTGACGCTTGTCATATTTTATTAAACCATGTTATGTACTTATGATAAAAGCACCTTGTTTATTTTATGAGATAATTATATCACGCGAAATGCACAACAATTGGTGCATCTCGCAGAGTACAACGAAAAAAAATGGCTGTATATAAACACTCTGATATCATTTTACCAATTTATGCACGACACGTCAATGGGTTATCCTGACATTTTGCGCCAAACGCCAATATTTTGTATGAATACACAAAAAACCACACGAAGATAGGAAAAAAAGCCGAGCCTTGCTTTTATCACCTCTCAATTCCCCCACCTCTCGAGCTTTTTCCTTTTTATCACTATCCCTACCGGACTATCCGTTTTTTCGTCAAAATATTCCTCGCAGACCCACCGATGATACTCTTGCCTTGGCAGGGTCGCCCACGTCATATAGCAAAAGCTCCACTGGCGAAGCAATTCCTTCTTCTTGCCGTTTTTCAGACTTTCAGGTAGATAGTCCTCCATAAGCTTCACTATCGTATCATAGCTTATAAATCTCATCTTGTTCTTTCTTTTTATTATGGACAGCCTGTGGGCAAGATAAAAATGCAAAACAACTTTCCATATGCTGCATTTGTATTCTGGGTCAAGTATTGACTCTTTTTTCATTCTCCTGATGATCTTAATACGTTCATCGGGATCATTCAAAAGGTCGCACAGTGCTGAGATATTAGAACAATCGAAACCGTCCTGCCCACTGTCCATCTTGAAATATCTCCGCCCGTCTAGTTTGTATAAAGGCACTCGTGCTATCTGCCCCTCCTGTGTTTCCACTGCATATGTCCACAGCCTCGGGCAGGACTTTATCTCATAGACCTCTCTGCCGCTGGAATCCTCGCCCCTTTGCACGTTGATAAAACGTTCCCAAATGCCGTCACTTACTTTTTGCGGAGCATTTTCAGTGCTGGCTATAAAGATCCTCAGCCTTTGGAGCTTTTCTACGCTTTCTCTTAGCTTGTCTTTAAGCACATTTCGTGAAAATCTTATGTCCTCGTTTCCGCTGAGTATCTCCCATATGGTGTTGAGATAAAAATCCTTTCTGTTATTGTTCCATATAGTGCAAACAGCGTCAAACACACACATATCAAAGTATGTCAGCGGTACTTTTTCATAAGCCGTGCCGTCTTGATACCATAAGGTACAACAGATATCATTTCTGCGCTGACCTTTCACAAAAGCTACTCTGTAGTTATAGTCCTCTTGATCGTTTCTTTTGCCTGACAGCCCGTCATAAAGCCCTTGTATCTCTTTCTCTCCCAAAAGCCTGTTTATTTTCTTGTCTATATATAACCAACGATCCTTATTTTTCTTTATGACTATCATTTTTTCTCAGCAAGCAAAAGTCCAAACAAATGGACAGATAGTATGATATAATATAGGCATAACAACAAAAAGTGAGGTAAAATCGTTATGCCTAAAAGAAACACACTCAAAAGCAAGCTCAGCATCATAGTTTTTTAGATGAAATTGAACTCAAAAGACAAATGCCTTGAGTTTCTATTTGAATTGCGTTTTCCATAAGGTTTGGTTTGTCTGGAATGTGACTGTACAGAGTATTATCATATCAAAAAGCGTGGTCGGGGAACTACCAAAATGAAGATCATGGTGGCTGTACAGTGGGCAAAATGCTCGCCACTGTGAGGGATACTATTCCAAGCAACTGCGCATACATGATATTCGAGGAGCTGATATTAGCACCGTTCAGCATTGCCCGTATGCGTGAAAATTTCAAAAGGCGCAGAAGACGTCAACAAAACACCAAGAAAGGAGTGGAATAAAAATGCCACAAACAGAAGATATAGAATACATCAAGAAATATGAGGCGTATGATTGTATCAACGACTCCGAGGACGATGATTTTGTGCTGTTTCTCTTCCAAAGGCACTACATATTCCATTAGGGCTATTTTTTTGTGGAAGTTACGCACATCAATCTGTTTGTCGTACAACAACTCATACAAAGTACGAAGTTGTGACGCAGTAAATTTGCGTGGAAGCAAATCAAACAATGATGACGGGTTGAACTCTATATATTGACGGATATAAGTTATCGCTTCTTTTATAATAAGGTTATGATCGAAAGCCAACGCTTTTATATTCGGCAGCGCCACCCAATCAGCCATATAGTTGTCCAAATCACGATTCAGTGCTCTATCTATTTTCACCAGTGAAAGATATGCTATTGTCACAATGCGCTCAACTTTGGACTGCATAGCACGTTCCAACCAATGCACATCCTTGGGATCTTTGGTACGGTTTTTGGAGCCGAACGCTTTGAATTGCATCAGATTTACATTTTTGAGTCCGGTCAATTCATTCAACACCCTTTGGGCTGCTTCATCCAAATCCTCATCCATGTAAATCAAACTTCCGGGAAGCTTCATATCATGAAAGATTTCTCCTTCTTCCTCTCCTGCACGCTTAATCAGCAGAACCTTTAGCTGTTCTCCGTCAAAACCAATCACTACACAGTCCACAGAGATATGATTGTTTGCCAACGGCGTTTTTTGTTCTATGTTTTGCATAATATATCTCGTTAAGCGCTGCAAATATAAATAGGTTTTTCTAATTTGCAATAAAGGAAAAGAATATTTTTATAATATTATAAAGCATTATTTTTCAACTGAATACATATCTTACTTTATACAATATCATTTTCAGTTGTTATCGTATGGAATACAATATGTAATTTACAAGAATATACAAGAGGTCTAATTGTAGGAAGTACAATAAGGAGAAAGTGTTTCATTTATAAGTATTTCAGCCTCCGGATACCACAGAAGGCCCAAGCATACATATTGTATTTTAGCTTCCCTCCTTAAAGTAAGGGCATTGCACAAAAAACATCCGTTTGTGCGGTGAATATCAGAAAAACCTCTACCTTTGCAGCACTTTTTATTTAAACACTAAAAAACGAGTAAATATGAAAGCATTTGTATTTCCGGGTCAAGGTGCCCAATTCGTTGGCATGGGAAAGGACCTGTACGAAAATTCGGCATTAGCCAAGGAACTTTTTGAGAAAGCAAATGATATCCTCGGGTATCGTATTACTGATATTATGTTCAACGGAACAGATGAAGACCTGCGCCAGACTAAAGTTACCCAACCTGCCGTATTCCTTCATTCCGTTATTTCCGCCCTCTGCATGGGCGATGACTTTAAGCCGGAGATGACCGCCGGTCACTCATTGGGCGAGTTCTCTGCCTTGGTTGCTGCCGGTGCACTGAGCTTTGAAGATGGTCTGAAACTGGTGTATGCCCGTGCCATGGCTATGCAAAAGGCTTGTGAGGCACAGCCTTCCACTATGGCAGCCATTATTGCCCTGCCGGATGAAAAGGTTGAGGAAATCTGCGCTCAAGTAAGTGCTGAAGGTGAAGTTTGCGTGGCAGCCAACTATAACTGCCCGGGACAGATTGTAATTTCCGGTTCCATAGAAGGTATCAACAAGGCTTGCGAACTGATGAAGGCTGCAGGTGCAAAGCGTGCTCTGCCGTTGAAGGTAGGCGGTGCGTTCCACTCTCCGCTGATGAACCCTGCCAAAGTTGAACTGGAAGCAGCCATCAATGCAACAGAAATCCATGCTCCGAAGTGCCCCGTATATCAGAATGTAGACGCTATGCCTCATACTGACCCGGTAGAAATCAAGAAGAACCTGGTGGCTCAGCTGACAGCATCGGTACGTTGGACGCAAACAGTGAAGAACATGGTTGCCGATGGTGCTACGGACTTCACAGAGTGCGGTCCTGGTGCAGTGCTGCAAGGTCTTATCAAGAAGATTGCACCGGAAGCTACGGCTCACGGGATTGCATAATTCCTTAAATAGAATATTTTCAAGGCTGTCTTTCTTCAAATAGACAGCCTTTCTTGTTTTAATAGGCCATTTCCTTTATATTTGCCACTCACAACAAAATGGGATATATGGAAAAGATTACGGAGTTCAGAAATACCTTGGCAGTACCTATTCATAAGTTATCGATAGACTCTCTGGTACAAGAGGTATGCCTCTGCCCCGAGTATTTTGAAGATATATACCGATTGACATACGATGAAAAACAGACGGTGTCATGGCGGGCAATATGGGTATGCGAGAAATTGAGCGAAATCCATCCCGGCTGGTTCATCCTACTGTACGATGAAATCATTCAACGGCTGATAGACTGCACGCACGACGGTTCCAAACGTCTCTTATTATCTATACTGTATAATATTCCCATCCCTACTCCAATCTCCGTCGATTTGCTGAATTACTGCCTGGACCACATGCTATCTCCGCAAGAAAGCATAGGAGTGCAAGCCCTTTCCATCAGAATAGCCTATCTGCTTTGCAGGAAGGAGCCGGAACTGCTGCAGGAATTGCAACTGATACTGGAAAATGCAGAGCTTGATTTTTATTCAACTGGAGTCAGAACCACTGTTCGGAATACGCTGAAAAAGATACGTGCCACAAAGGGGCGCGAGTAAACAAAAAGTAATCACTGAAATAAAAAGTACGTTCTTTTGTTTTTTATTTCCGATTTTCCCTTACCTTTGTTGCCGTAAAGACAAAGGGGTGCCCCGACGGGCTGAGATTATACCCTCGAACCTGATGCAGTTAGTACTGCCGTAGGAATTGGATATTTCTTTCTTCACTGAACTTGCCGTAAAGACGCTTCTTTGTATTTACTTCCATTTGTTTTATTTCTTAATGAACAGAAAAATGAAAGTATTGGTCAACAACAAGGAAGTGAAAACCGGCGCCACTACCCTTTCACAACTTATCGAGGAACTTGCCCTACCGATGCAAGGCATTGCCGTGGCCGTAGACAACCGTATTGTACTTCGCACGGAATGGACAAAATGCATCCTGAGGGAATACATGCCCATCATCATTATCAAAGCAGCTTGCGGAGGGTGAGGAAGATGAAGGACGAGAGACTGAAAAACGGAGGAATGCAGTTCATCACGCACTATACGGAACGATATTCGTATCTGGATGCTGCACGCATGGCTCTTGAGGGCGGTTGCCGCTGGGTGCAACTGCGCATGAAAGACACCCCGGTGGAAACGATAGAACCCGTAGCTTTGGAAGTGCAGGCCCTTTGCCGGCAATACGGTGCCACCTTCATCATTGACGACCATGTGGAACTGGCAAAGAAGCTGCATGCCGACGGCGTACATCTTGGAAAGAAAGACATGCCCATAGCCGACGCACGCCGGATTCTGGGCGCGGAGTACATTATAGGCGGCACGGCAAATACCTTTGAGGATGTACTGCAACACTACAAAGCCGGTGCCGACTACATAGGCTGCGGCCCCTTCCGCTACACCACTACCAAGAAGAATCTGAGTCCGATATTGGGACTGGAAGGATATACAGCTATCATCCACCGGATGCAGGAGAAGGATATACACCTTCCGATAGTAGCCATCGGTGGAATAACCATAGCGGATATTCCAGCCGTTATGCAGACGGGGGTAAGCGGGATTGCCCTTTCGGGCACGGTACTGCATGCCGATAGTCCGGCAGATGAAATGAAAAGAATCATTTCTTTAATGGAGAATGAAAAATAAAGAATTAATATATGACGACTGATATGGAAAAATTAGTGATTGCGGAACGTGAGTTCAACTCCCGTCTGTTTTTAGGAACCGGAAAGTTCAATTCCGATGAAGTGATGGAGCAGTCTATCCTGGCATCCGGCACAGAAATGGTGACGGTAGCCATGAAACGCATTGAACTGGACAACAAGGAAGACAATATGCTGGTACACATACAGCATCCCGGTATCCAGCTTCTGCCCAACACCTCCGGCGTGCGCAATGCCGAAGAAGCTGTTTTTGCTGCACAGATGGCGCGTGAAGCTTTCGGCACGAACTGGCTGAAACTGGAGATACACCCCGACCCCCGCTATCTGTTGCCCGATTCTATGGAGACGCTGAAAGCCACAGAAGAACTGGTCAAGTTAGGATTTGTGGTACTGCCCTATTGCCAGGCCGACCCCACACTGTGCAAGAGGCTGGAAGAAGCCGGTGCCGCCACCGTCATGCCGCTGGGTGCTCCTATCGGTACAAACAAAGGACTGCAGACAAGGGATTTCCTGAGAATAATCATCGAGCAAGCCAATATCCCCGTAGTGGTGGATGCCGGTATCGGTGCCCCGAGCCATGCGGCAGAGGCTATGGAAATGGGCGCTTCGGCTTGCCTGGTGAATACAGCCATTGCAGTGGCGGGCGACCCCGTGACCATGGCGGTAGCGTTCAAGCAGGCTGTAGAGGCAGGACGCATGGCATACGAAGCAGGTCTGGGCATACAGGCAGATAATTTTGTTGCGGAAGCCAGCTCACCGCTGACGGCTTTTTTGAACCTATAAAACTGACAATGCAATGAACCAGAAGATAAAATTCCCCCGTTCCGAGAAAGTATATTTGCCGGGCACCTTGTTTCCCGAATTGCGCGTAGCTATGCGCAAGCGTCCTTCCGGCGTTTTGGCCATTGATTCGGCGAGACCACCGAAGTTCTGGCCAAGCACCTCAACCAGTATAGCGGCACGTTCACTTTCTGTTCCGGTCTGCAGAATTTTTTTCTGGTTTTCGTCCATGATAACGCCGTAACGAGTGAGGGCGCTCGTGGAGCCGGTCATAACTTTACCGAGCAGGTTTGCCATCGACTGCATCTGTTCCTGTGAAACAGATACGCCATAAGAGGAAACCGCCAAGTCCTGCAAAGCGGGAAGCAGTGTTTTGATGGTATCGCCTTGTAATTGGAAGGTGGCAAGCTGTGATGCTCCGACCACTGTTGCGTCTCCTTCGATTGTGGTGACCAGTTCGAGTGCATCGCCGTATTTGATGATTTCGTCGACCTGTGCTTGCGTAGTGCCTTTGACGTTCATCATAAGGGTGCCGAGACGGCTGTTTGCCCGTTCCAGTTCCAGCACGCCGGTGACGCAGTCGCTCATGAAATTTTTTACCTGGCTGAATCCCGCATAGGCCGCAACTACGCCGGTCACCTTTTTGGCAAGCCCTGAGAGGGTATCGCCTGTGGATTTACTCTGCGTACCGAATTTTTTCATACTTCCGGTGGCGTTGGTGGTGTGATTTTTGAGATTTTTCAGCCCTGTGACGGCATTCTTGATCCCGGTGGTAAAGTTACCGTCTTTAATGGACAAGGTTGCGCCAATGTTCTTTTTAGCCATTGCCATCACCGCCCGTCAATGCCTTTATTTTTTCATACTCGTCCTCGCAGTATATTTCATAAGCCGCTTTGTAAAACAACTTTTCACCGTAAGGAAGATTTATCACTTTATCAGGTGTTATTCCTCGGTTTAGAAAGTGACAGAGCATGGCAAGCTCTCCGTCACTTTTGATTAGTTTTTTAGTTCGTCCACCGCTTTAACGCCGTCAATATAGCCCGCCAGCTTCAGGCATTCCACCGCAATCAGAGGAATTTCGCCCGGTTCGAACACCATATCCACAATCTCCATCGGGGCTGCGCAGCCGAATGCGTCCTGCAGTTCCTTGGATTTCAGACAAGGGTCAACAACACAGGAATATACAATGTACGCATCACCGTTCTCCATGTCCTGTGACTCCTTCGCCATAGACGCCGTTGGGCCTTCAATGGTTATGGTACCGTCTAATGACTTGATGTACAGCGTTCCGGTTTTGGGTTTTGCTTTACTCTCCAGCATTTGCTCCTTCCTGCGGATAAGCTCCTGCAGGGAGATTTTTGTGTGTTTATTCATAGCCTG
>OHAF01002867.1_pt1 | contig 12126 bp, 6 predicted proteins | sample 1577041 | NCBI WGS metagenome assembly OHAF01 (sample SAMEA3541495, study PRJEB24748) | human gut metagenome | biome: human gut; feature: human-associated habitat; material: faeces | place: China | collected 2012
TGTACTACACGCGCAACAGCTATGAAGTGAGCTACGCTTACACGGGCACAGTGCCCGCAGGCGCAAGTGCGCTTCCGGCCGCCGCGTCCTACAAATATGGTGCGGATGTAACGGTGGCTCCGCAGGCCACGGCCCCGGGCTACACGTTTAACGGCTGGCTCGAGGACGGCAAGGTAACGGCAAGCTTCAAAATGCCCGCCGGCCCGGTGCAGCTCACGGGTTCCTTTACCGCGAATACCGATACCAGGTACACGGTGGAGCACTGGACGGAGGATCTGGACGGCGAGGGCTATACTCTGCGTGAAACAGAAGCGAACCTGACCGGCGTCACGGATACAACGGCGACGGCGGAGGCAAAGAGCTATGAGGGCTTCCGGTTCGACGAGGACAATGAAAACAACGTTCTCACAGGCGTGATCACAGGCGACGGAAAGCTGGTTCTGAAAGTTTACTACGCGCGCAACAGCTATGAAGTAAGCTATGATTACGGCGCTGCCCCCACGGGCGCAAGCCAGCTGCCGGGAACTGTTTCCTACAAGTACGGCGCCGAGGTCCGGGTGGCGGATAAGGCCACAGCCCCGGGTTATACTTTCGACGGCTGGAAGAAAGACAATGCCGAGGTCACGAGCTTTACGATGCCTGCCGGCGCCGTACAGCTCACGGGACGCTTTACAGCCAATACGGACACCGGCTACAAGGTGGAGCACTACCAGCAGAATCTGGCGGGAGACGCTTTCGTCCTGTTTGAGACGGAAGAACAGAACGCCACTACGGATACGCATGTGTCGGCAACACCGAAGGACTACACGGGCTTTACCTACGACGGCACGGTGGACGGAACTGTCACCGAAGGCAATGTTGCGGGCGACGGCAGCCTGGTGCTGAAGCTGTACTACACGCGCGACAGCTATAAGGTCACCTACCAGTACACGGGCAAGGTGCCCACGGGCGCGAGCGAGCTGCCTGCGGAGACGACCGAGAAATACGGCGCTGCTGTTACAGTGGCAGCGGACGCCACGGCCCCGGGCTACACGTTCAGCGGCTGGAGCCGGGAAGACGGCTTCACGATGCCGGCCGAAAACGTGACCATTACCGGTTCCTTCACGGCCAACGGCGAAACTCCTTATAAGGTGGAGCACTATCAGCAGAACCTTGAGGATGACGGCTATACCCTTGCGGAGACCGAAAACCTGACGGGTGAGACCGATACCACTGCTACGGCAAACCCGAAAACCTATACAGGCTTTGCATTCGACGGAACAGCGGAGGGCACAGTTGCCAGCGGCAATATCGCGGGCGACGGCAGCCTGGTGCTGAAGCTGTACTACACGCGCAACAGCTATGACGTGACCTATGCCTATACGGGCACGGTGCCCACGGGTGCAAGCGCGCTGCCGGAAAAGGCGACCGTGAAATACGGCGCGCCTGTAACGGTGGCAGAGGCCGCCACGGCCCCGGGCTATACGTTCAGCGGCTGGAGCCGGAATGACTTCACGATGCCGGCCGAAAACGTGACCATTACCGGTTCGTTCACGGCCAACAGCAACACCGAATACACGGTGCGGCACCACTTCCAGAACATTTTGGACGATGCGTACGATGCCGACACGGCCATGCTCAGCGAAACGCTGAGTGGCACGACGGATACGCTCACGGCTGCTGCTGCGAAGACCGTTGCGGGCTTTACGGCTCAGAGCTTCCAGCAGAAGAACATCGCGGGCGACGGCAGCACGGTGGTTGATATCTATTACAACCGCAACAGCTACGGCGTGAGCTACCGCTACCTGAATACTCCTGCGGGTGCAAGTGCACTGCCTGCGGGCGCGAGCTACCGTTTTGGCGCCGCCGTGACGGTGGCGGAGGCGGCCACGGCTCCGGGCTACACGTTCAGCGGCTGGAGCACCGGCGATTTCACGATGCCCGCACAGGATGTGGAGATCACAGGCTCCTTCACGGCCAACGGCGATACCGCTTATACAGTGGAGCATTATCAGCAGAATCTGGCGGGCGACGGTTACGACCTTGTGGAGGCGGATACCGAACACCTGACAGGCGAGACCGATACCACTGCGACGGCAAACCCGAAAGCCTATACAGGCTTTACATTTGACGGGACCGTGGAGGGCACGGTTGCCAGCGGCAATATCGCGGGCGACGGCAGCCTGGTGCTGAAGCTGTACTACACGCGCAACAGCTATGAAGTGAGCTACGCTTACACGGGCACAGTGCCTGCGGACGCAAGTGCACTGCCGGAAAAGGCGGCTGTGAAATACGGCGCCTCTGTAACAGTGGCGGAGGCCGCGACCGCAAAGGGCCATACCTTCAGCGGCTGGAGCACCGGCGACTTCACGATGCCTGCACAGGATGTGGAGATCACAGGCTCCTTTACGGCCAACCCGTACAACGTCACGGTCGAATATTACTTCGACAAGGTTCAGGATACGGATATGACCCGGGTGCAGTCTGTCACTTACGGTGAGACATTCACGACTGCGGCGGCCGCAGAAACGGACCGGAACGGCGTACACTATACGCTGGACTGGGTCGAAAACAACGGCCTGACGGTGAGCGACATTGAAGCCGACAACGTGGTCAGGGTGTACTACGCAAAGGATGAAGAGGGCGGCCCGGACGACATCCCCGATTATGCGCAGATCGTATTTACCTATCAGAGTGCGGACGTTCGGAAAGGCACGGTTGATAAGAGTGTGGAAATCCACACCTTTGAGCGGCTGAACGGCGAACTGCTCGAAGAGAAGAAAGCCAGCCCGGCCGGTGCAAATGCGGCGGGACGTGAGGGCTATGCATTCGATTACTGGACCGATGGAACCAAGCGCGATGTGACCTCCGGTATGGAGACGCTGAAGAGCGAGGTATACACGGACAATGCAGAATTCACCGCATATTTCGACGTTGATACAAAGGGCATCGACCCCGAAGACCCGGATAAGCCGGACAATGTGCCCGACAAGTATCAGGCGAAAGTGACCTATCAGGCTGTCAATGGCGCAGTTACGCTGGGCGGCAGCACGGGCACGGAGCTGGTCACCTATGTGACTCTGTTCGATGCGGACGGCAAGTGGGCCGAGAACGGCACAGGCAAGCTGGCTGAGGCTCAGGTCCCGACTGCAGCCGCAGCCGCGGATTACGACCCGGCCACCGAACGCTGGACACCGGCCGTACCGGCCGAAGGGGCTGAGATCACGGCTGACGGCGCTGTCTTTACAGTGACGTGGGAGCTGGCGATCTCCGGTTACCAGGTACACTACTACTACGACGGCGTTGAGGATACCGCTTCTGCTGTGAATGCCACCGGCAAGATCGGCGACGCGATTCCCTACGACACCGGCAAGACCACTTTTGACGGCGCGAACTACGTGCTGGAGAATGTGGACGGCGCGGGCAAGCTCATCTCGAAGGATGCGGCTGCGAATATCGTGAACGTCAACTTCACAAAGGATGAGAAGTCCGACCCGACCAAAGACCCCGACCCGGAGGTCCCGGGTGACAACATCCCGGATAAGTATCAGGCAACTGTCACGTTTGAAGCGATCAACGGCGTACTCCAGCCCAAGGGCGGCACGGACGCCCAGAATACGAAGCAGATGACCACGGTCGTGACACTGCTGAACGAGAACGGCGAACCCGCTGAGAACGGTACCGGTTATCTGACTGAAGCACAGATCCCGACAGCGCTGGCGAATCTGGGATACATCGCCAACACGCTGTTCTGGGGCCCGGCGACTCCGACGACCTCTTACGCCATCACAGGCGACATCACCTTTGTGGCGGACTTCAATGCGGAAGGCGTCATTCCGGAAGAACCCCCGGTGCCTCCGGTGACCCCGGTAGGTCCGACGGCGCCGGAAGAAGGCCCGGAGGAAACCATCGACGAGCCTGAAACCCCGCTTGCTCCGGCTGAACCCGAAGCACCCGCGGAAGAGCCCGCCGAAGAGGAGATCGAGGAAGCCGATACGCCGCTCGCTTCCGGCGCCGCATGGGCGCTGCTCAACCTCATCCTGATGCTCTGCACGGCCCTTGTCAGCATCCTGCTGCTCATCGGCTTCCTGGGCAAAAAGAAGAAAGAGGATGAGAACGAGAACGTGGAGTACACGGTGAAGCGCAAAGGCGTGACTCGTGTGCTGAGCCTCATCCCGGCCATTGGCTCCATCATCGCCTTCCTCCTCACGGAGAATATGCGCAATCCGATGGTGTTCGTGGACCGCTGGACATGGCTCATGGTGCTCATCGCTCTGGTGCAGGTCATTGTGTGCATCTTTGCCCGCAAGGAAAAAGAAGAGCCCGATGACAACGCGCAGACCCCGGCTCAGGCGTAAGCACGGAACGCGAACCTCAGGCAAATCCATAACGAAAGCCCCCGAAGGATAATCCCTTCGGGGGCTTTTTGTACATCCTGTAAATTTTGCGGAAAATACGGGACGCGGCGGCAGAGGCTGTGATACAATGAAAAAAACACGTCCTTCGTCCGCATACGGACGGAGGCGAAAGCGGCGGGAAGGGCCGCGGAAAAGGGAGATGCAAAAGCCATGAAGGTAACGTTTATCGGCGCCACGCATGAGGTTACGGGGAGCTGCTCCCTGCTGGAGGTGGGGAACAGCGCTTTCCTGGTGGACTGCGGGATGGAGCAGGGGGAAAACCGGTTCGAGAATATCCCGCTGCCTGTGAACCCGGCAGAACTGAGCTGCGTGCTGCTGACGCACGCCCATATCGACCATTCTGGATATCTGCCCCTGCTGTACAAAAACGGCTTTCGGGGCACCGTGTATGCTACGGAATCCACTGCCAGCCTGTGCCAGATCATGCTGCGCGACAGCGCGCATATTCAGGAGAGCGAGGCGGAGTGGAAAAACCGAAAGGCGCGCAGGGCCGGACGCCCGGAGGCGGAGGCGCTGTACACGATGGCGGACGCAGAGGGCGTTTTATCCCGCTTCCGTCCGTGCCCGTACAACAAGCTGACGGCCGTTGGCGAAGGCGTTGCGGTGCGCTTTACGGATATCGGGCATCTGCTTGGCTCCGCCGCCATTGAGATATGGATGAGCGAGGGCGGCGTTACCAAAAAGATGGTGTTCAGCGGTGACGTGGGGAATACGCATCAGCCCATCCTCAACGACCCGCAGCGGGTGGAGCAGGCAGATTATCTGGTGCTGGAATCCACCTACGGCAACCGGCTGCACGGTGAGCGCCCGGATTATGTGGGCGCGTTGACGGAGATCCTGCAGCAGACCTTTGACCGGGGCGGCACGGTGGTCATTCCCTCCTTTGCTGTGGGCCGCACGCAGGAAATGCTGTATTTTATCCGGGAGATCAAGGAGCAGGGCCGGGTGCACGGGCACGACGGATTCCCTGTTTATGTGGACAGCCCGCTGGCCAATGAGGCAACGAGCATTTTCCTGCAATGCCCCACGGAAAATCTGGACCCTGAGGCGCGGGAACTGGTGCGGAGCGGGGTAAATCCGCTCTGGTTTGAAGGGCTTAGGACCAGCGTGACGAAGGAGGATTCCCAAGCCATCAATGCGAATGCCGTGCCGAAGGTCATCCTTTCTGCCAGCGGAATGTGCGATGCGGGGCGTATCCGGCATCATTTAAAGCATAATCTGTGGCACAGCGAAAATACGGTGCTGTTTGTTGGTTATCAGGCGGAGGGCACGCTGGGGCGCGCGCTGGTGGACGGCGCACCATCGGTAAAAATATTCGACGAAGCGATCGCAGTCAACGCAGAAATCCGCGTGCTGGCGGGCGTGAGCGGGCACGCGGATAAAAACGGGCTCATCCGCTGGCTCCAGGGTGTTTCACCGAAGCCGGCGCAGATATTCGTCAATCATGGCGACGATGAAGCATGTACGGATTTTACCCAGTGCCTGAGAGAAGAATACGGTTACAATGCGATGGCCCCGTACAGCGGAACGTGTTATGATCTGGCCGCCGGGGCGTTTCTGGCCCAGCCCGCCGGAGTGCTGCGCAAAAAGCCGGAGGAGGCCGCGCGCGACCCGCGCGCAATGGCGGCCTTCAGTGAGCTGCAGCGGGCCGTCAAGCAGCTTTCCGCATTGGCCCAGGGGGCGGGAGGAAGACCCAACAAGGAACTCAAGCGCATGGCTGCGCAGGTACAGGCCTTGTACGACGCCTGGCGCGCATGAGCGTATCCTTTGGGGTGTAAAGAGAAAAGAAGTGTCCGCAGAGCCTCAGGAGGCTCTGCGGACGTTTTTTGCCGGAAGCGAGGTCTCACGGCTGCGGCCGCTGCTTTGCGCGGCGCGTACTCCGTTCCGCGCGAGCGGGAGAGGTTGTCAGGCGATAGCTGTCGGAGATCATTTCGCAAAGGTCCTCCGGCGGGACGCCGGCGTTCACCTCCACGGTGTTCCAGTGGGTATGGTTCATATGCCAGCCCGGCGTAACGGCGGGGTAGGCCGCCCGCCAGAAATCGGCTTTCATTGGTTCACATTTCAAATTTACGCATAATTTTCCGTCGCGTTCAAAAACAAGAGCAAACCATTTGCGCCCGGCGGCGTGACGTACCACGACATTGCCGCCGTCCTCAAACGGGCAGTCCACAGCAGCGCCGGGATATGCGGCGCACAGGGCAAGCAGCTCGTCCTTTGTCATTTCCCGGTTCCTCCTTATTCTCAAAGCCCTGCGCGCCGGCACAGGGGCTTGTGCAATGCACACGCGCAGCCGCGCAAGCGGCGGGTTTGAGGTTATTATACCATATTTTTAAGCTCACACTTCGCGCACTGCTCGCGTTCACTAAGAAACATGGTATCTATGCCGCCAGGCTCATGTTTCGCCTGCGGCTCGCATTCACCAACCGGACATATTATACCATGACGCCGTGAAACGGCTACAACAAAACCGCACCTGCTGCGGTTTTGCATGGTTCAATGCTCCCAAAGCTCTGTGCGCCAGCACAGGAGCGTGTGCAGCGCACACGCGCAGCCGTGTAAACGGCAGCTTTGGGAGTTATTATACCATAAAATATCCCACCGAGAGAAGTTTGTGCTATACTGGAGAAAAAGAGCGGTTCGCGCCGCGCCAATACAGGGAGGACACGGCAATGGAATATGAGATCGACGAGGTCCGGAAAATATCCATCGGCGGAGTGGGACAGAAAATTCATATCCGGGGCGAGAAAAGAACGAATCCGGTGCTGCTGTTTTTACACGGGGGCCCCGGCATCAGCAACCGGGACAGTGTCGTCAACCGGGAAAAAGACCTGTGCGACGTGTTTACCATTGTTGCGTGGGATCAGCGGGGCACGGGCGGATCCTACTGGGGTGTAAAAAAGGAAACGCTGAATCTGGAGCAGCTCATCTCCGACGCTGCGGAGCTGGTGGAGTATCTGTGCGCCGCTCTGGAAAAAGAAAAGCTGTTCGTCTGGGGCGGAAGCTGGGGCACGGAACTGGGAACGTATCTCTGCTTCCGGTATCCTGAACACATCGCGGGCTATGTAGGCAGCGGCCAGCTGGTAAACGGCGTACTGAATGAAGAGCTGAGCTATGATTTCGCCATGGATGAAGCCAAAAAAGCCGGGGACACAAAGGCCGTCTCCACGCTGGAGCGTATCGGACGCCCGGTGGATGGATGCTACCGCGAGGTGTTTAAAGGCATGATGGCCCAGCGGCGCATCATGAAAAAATACGGCGGACACTCCATGAACAAGGGGACCTACTGGACGGATACCGCCCTGCCGCTGCTGAGGAGCCGTGAGTTTTCGTTCACAGACAAGCTCGGCCTTGCATTGGGGTATAAAAGGTGCCTGACATATATGTGGCCCACGACGTCCAAATGTGACTTCCCGCGGGAGTGCACGCGCTTTGCCATGCCCTATTATATCTTTCAGGGAGCTCATGACAACAACACGCCCAGCGCGTTGGTGCAGGCCTATTATGACGCAATTGAAGCGCCGGATAAGGATCTGATCTGGTTCGAGCACTCGGCTCACGGCCCTCTGCGGGAGGAGCCGGAAACGTACAAAAGACTGCTGCGAGAAAAGCTGCTGCAATGGATATGAGCTGCAGTGTGCACGCGGACAGGCGGGGCCGAAACAGGCGGTGATGCGGCCACGGCGGCTGTTTCCGCGCATTTTGCCCCGAATGGGCAGGAACGCCCTGCCGCAGACAGGCAAAAACCGCATTGCAGGCCGTCGAAGCGGCGCAATGCGGTTTTTGGGGCCGCTGCTGCGGCTTGGGGCGGGACGTCAGTCTGCCTGGATGTCGATGACGCTTACCGGGCAGCCGTCACGGGCCTCGGCGGCCGCAGGCAGCTCTTCCTCGGGAATGTCCCCGGCCATGGCGACGGCGACACCGTCCTCCAGCGTGAATACAGCGGGGCAGGTGGAGGCACACAGGCCGCAGCCGATGCACCCTTCGTTGACAATGGCTTTCATAATGCTTCCTCCTTCTGGTAGTTCATAAACGGTGCCCTGCACGGCACAGAGGCCGGAGACCGCTTTCGCGGCGGACCGCCGCCCTGCAGAGCCGCATGTGGAAAGGATAGGCGCTTTCGTGCCGTTTTATGCGTGGAAGCACTGTTTTCCTGCCGCACGGTGGAAGGAAAGCGGAAAACAAAACGCGCGCGGCAGAAAAGCCGAGCGCGCAACGTGCAGGAAAAAGATGGCCTTACAGTGTCAACCCGGCCACGGTCATACAGCCCAGCTCGCCGATGATATACGCTGTAATGCGCGTGCCGGCGGGCATAGCGGCGGTGTCCAGCAGGACGTTGCCGGCCTGGGACACGTTGGTGTAATAGAAGCGTTTGTGCGCCGTGGTGGCATAGGCATGGCCGTCCTGTACGGTGTAACATACCGTGCCCGTGCACAGGCCGTCCTTTTCGCAGAAATCCGTGGCAAGGCTTTTGCGTTCGCCGCGGAGGAACAGCGCGTATTCCCCGGCGATCTCTGTGCGGCGCAGTTCGCCGGTCACACGCTCGGGCGGGGCGACGGCGCGCGCGCCGTCCTTGCCGTGAATGAAATACGCCACGCCGCCCCAGGCGTGGGCGAACTGGTCCAGCCGGTAGCGCCGCTGGGCTGCGGCGTCGCCCGGCGCGTAAGGGTCATTGACAAGCACGTACTCTGTGCCGTCCTCGCCGGTTTCAAAGCCGCGCACCACCATCAGATGGCCGTCGGTACAGCCCGTCGTGCCCTCCAGCAGAGGCAGGCCGCGTTCTTCAGCATGCTCCGGCGTATCCGCGTAATGCACGCTCACCCCACACGCAAACCCGTTTTTTATCTCTTTCTTCAGTCCGGCGATATCCGCAAAGGCGACATAGCACTCATATCCGTAGCAGCCCGCAATGGCGGTGGTAAAACTCCAGTTGCCGTTGCCCGCGTATGTATAATCGTAGTTGGCGTGGGCCACCTCTTCGGGCAGCAGGTCCTCGCCCCAACGGTTCATCAGCATGGTGACCGTGGTGGGGCTACAGATGACAGAGCCGATGCGCGGGTCCCGGATGAGCTGAGAATAAGCGGGAACAGGGACGCACCGGTGCTGAAGCGCTTCGCCCGTTTCCCGCTGCCAGCCCGTGGGACGTACGGAGGCGGCAAGCAGATATACGGAGGGGGAACGGCGCACGTCGTCTGTATAAAGGCTGGCCCGGAGCTGGAACAGAGAAGCACCGCCGGGCGCACGTACATTGACCATGTCGGTATCCAGATAAGCTGCGGCGTCTTCCGGGTGCTGCACAGGCAGGCTGGCGCGGCGCAGGAACGGACTCCATTTGCCGTAGGGCATCCAGGGCGTCCACGCCCCGGCCGCAAATACGCGCACGGCGAGCTCCACCGCGGTGCCGGCGGGCGTGGCCGCATTCCACGAAGCGACCAGCGCATTGAACGCGGGGGCCGAAATTTCCGGTGTGGTGTAGCAGCCAGCCTGTACGTAACGCCCGGCATACTGTTCCAGGCGCAGCGCTCCGTCTGCGTAGGCGGTATTTTCAAACGCGCCGGACGCAAAGGCTTTTTCGTCTTTCAAAACGAACGTATGGTTCGTCATATACAAGCTCCCTCACACAAAACCGCCGGGGACACGTTATATGAAGCGGTTCCGGCGGCGTTTTCACAATTTTATCACAAAGTATCTATAATACCAAATATTATCGCACAAGCGGTCAAAAGTCAAGTTACAAAACGCTTTCCTTTTCGCCGCCTCCCCCGTTTCGCAGAGGCAGTCGCCGCCGCGCTTCGCCGTTTCGCCGCGCGAAGCCGCCGTCCCGCAGCCCGAGGCGGTAGCAGTATACGCACAGCGCCGCCATGCCGCATACCGCAAGCGCCAGAACAAACGTTAAAAGATCAGATAACACGATATTTCCCTCCTTGCCCCAGCGGTCCCGCCGTGGGCTTTTTCATGTTGAAATCATCCCGCAGGATGTCGTGGACTGCAGCCTCGGGCGCATGCGCCGCCGTGCTCCAGTAGGTGCAGAAGCCGCGCAAAGCGTCCGGTGCGTGGGTCAGCTCGTGGGGCGTGACCGCCGCGTCCTCCGGCTTCCGTTCGTCGTGCCGCAGGGCAGGCAGCGTGCGGATCAGGTTTGCGCAGGTGTCGAAGATGCGCAGCCGCGGCAAAGCCGGGCCGGACGCCTGCGGCGCTTCCGCCTCCGTTTCGCTGCACGAAGCCGGGCCGGACGTTCGCAGGCGGAGCGTTTGCGCGGCTTCGCCACCCCGCGCCTCCTCGTTTTCAACTCGGTTTTGCACGCAAAACCGGCGTGCGCGGTCGCGGGCTTGCGCCCGCGTGGCTTCGCCACCCCGCGCCTGTCCGCCCGGCCCCGGCGCCAGAAATTCCCGCACCGCCAGCCATCCGGCCACACGGCTGTTGCCCGTCTTTGTAAGCGGCACGCCGTTCTCCAAAAACAGCTCCGCCGCGCTTTTTCCCGTGTCCTGCCTGCGGTTCCACAGGTCCGGCGGAGCCAGCCAGGCCTGCACCGCGTCGCCGCCGTTCACCTCCAGCAGCCGCCGCGCCGCCGCGCTGATGATATGTCCCTGGCCGTTTTCCCCTTTTCCGTTGTCCCGTCCCTCGTACAGCTCCCGGTACACAACGGCGCGCCCCTGCTCGTCCACAGCCACCCAAAGCGCCGCCAGCATGTCCATGCCGTAATCCAGCGTCACATAGCGCCGCCAGTGCGCCGGGATGCCGTGCGGCCTGCACACATGCACATTGCGGTCAAATTCCGCGAAATACTGGCCCTCGAAAATGTCCCATTGGCCCAGCAGCCACGCCCGGCGCTGTTCCTCCGGCAGATTTTCCAGCATGCGCACATAGTCCGGGTCGTGCGCCATCAGCGCGTGGTTGTCGTACACATTGGCGGCGATAAACACATAGTCTTCGGGATGCTCCGTCTTTTTGTACCGCCTGTCGATGAACAGCCGCTTCACCCAGGCGTGCCCCACGCCGCCGGGGTTGCAGGTCAGATAAAAGCGCTTTGGGAAGTCGTTGGCTCCGCGCAGGCATGCCGTCAGCGTGGTGAACTGGAACTCCGTGAACTGCGTGGCCTCGTCCATAAAAATAACGTCGTACTCCTGCCCCTGGTATTGCAGCACGTCGCTCTCGCTGCTGCAATAACCGAATACGATGCGGCTGCCGCCGGGGAACGTGAAGGATTTGTCCGCGTCCCGGTACCGGGCAATGCCCGCAAGGTCCGCCGTCATCGGCAGGATATGGTTTTCCCGCAGCTCCGGGAACGTGCGGCGCACGATCAAAATGCCGGCGCCCGGGTAAGACAGCGCCAGCCCGGCGGCTTTTTTGCGCACCGCCCAGCTTTTGCCGCCGCCGCGCGCCCCGCCGTATGCGATAAAGCGTGCGCGCGCCTTAAAAAATTCGATCTGCCTCGGGTTCGGCTTCCCGATGTCCCATTGCATCAGCCCATCAGCTCCCGTACTTCTTTTGACATTACGACCTGTACCGCGGCGCCGCCGTTCCCTTCAATGGGCTGCGAGGCCTTGCCGTATACGCGGTCCAGTATGGTCTTTGCCGCGTCCATCCGCTGGGGCAGCGTGGCGTTTTCGTCGTCCACGGTCCGCACCAGCATCTGTACGGCCGCGCGCGCCGCCGCCTGCAGCAGCTCCTGCGCGCTCTGTGCACAGGCGGCGTCAGCGTCCGGCGCGGGGGAGCGCCGCGCCTGCCCCCCTTC